>Ga0209023_10008633_pt1 | contig 10177 bp, 9 predicted proteins | sample LakOneMetagenome_FD_187468 | JGI IMG/M metagenome (GOLD analysis project Ga0209023, IMG submission 187468) | Freshwater and sediment microbial communities from Lake Erie, Canada (SPAdes) (version 2) | ecosystem: Environmental > Aquatic > Freshwater > Lentic | place: Lake Erie, Canada | collected...
CGATCTCAGACCCGGCTGCCGCACCGGCTCGAGACGCGCCTCCTGTCGAACTGCGTCGATGCCGCAAGTGCAATCGCCGACATGATCGTGCGCGGAGCGCCGCTGATTGGCGTCACCGGGGCCTACGGGCTCGCACTGGCGCTAGCAGACGATCCTTCCGACGCTGGAGTCGATGCGGCCTATGCGTCGCTGCTGGCGACACGGCCGACGGCGTCGAATCTGCGCTGGGCGCTCGACCGCGTGCGGGCCACGGTCATGACGGCGGTGCAGGCCGACCGGCGCGCGCTCGCCTATGCGGAAGCCGCAGCAATCGCCGAGGAGGACGTGGCAGCCTGCGCCGCCATCGGCGACCACGGTGCAGGGATCATCGGCGACATCGCCCGAAAAGCCGGGCGAAAGATCAACATACTGACGCATTGCAACGCCGGCTGGCTTGCGACGGTCGATTGGGGAACTGCTCTCGCGCCGATCTACAAGGCCGTTCGCGCTGGCGTCGACCTGCACGTCTGGGTGGACGAGACGCGGCCGCGCAATCAGGGCGCGAGCCTGACAGCGTTCGAACTCGCCGGCGAGGGCGTGTCCCATACCGTGATTTCCGACAATGCCGGCGGCCATCTGATGCAGCATGGCCTCGTCGACTTGTGCATTGTCGGCAGCGACCGTACGACGCGAACCGGTGACGTCTGCAACAAGATTGGCACCTATCTGAAGGCGCTCGCCGCGCACGACAACGGCGTGCCCTTCTATGCCGCGCTGCCGACCTCTACGCTCGACTGGCGGATGTCCGATGGCGTCAGGGACATTCCGATCGAACAGCGCAGCGCACGCGAAGTCACGCATATTTCAGGCAAGACCGCTGCGGGCGCGATCGTCGAGGTTCAGCTGACCCCGGATGGGTCTGCGGCCCGTAACGACGCGTTTGATGTAACGCCGGCGCGGCTCGTCACGGGAATTATCACGGAGCGCGGCGTCTGCCGGGCAACGGAAGACGGGCTCCGCGTGCTCTATCCGGATCTCGCAACGCCTTAGAATCAGCTCAGCGTCTGGATCAGCCATGCGACCCAGAAAGCAGGCGCGAGAAACGAGCCGAAGGGCAGTCGCTCGTCCCAGTGGGCCTGCTGTCCTCTCAGGCGCGGCGCCACGAGAAAGATCGCGAGCGCCGACAGCGCTGCGATCTCGATCACGACCGGTAGCATTGTCCAGCCAACCCACAGGCCGCCGGCAGCTGCGAGTTTGACATCGCCGAGGCCCAAGCCGTCGCGGGCGCGAAACCGCCTGTAGAGAATGCGAACGAGATAGAGAACGCCGCCAAGCGCCATCCCGCGCAACAGCGCGTCGAGTGCTGCGGCTGATCGGCCGCCTTCGTTCGCGAGATAGGTCGCCTGCACAAGCCCGAACGCCAGCAGGCCGCCGTTCAGCCAATCGGGAATGATCATTGCGCGCCAGTCGACGACAGCGATCGTCAGTATAATCGCAAAGAGCCCCGCGCCGAACAGGCCTTCGACGCCGGGCGCCGCAGCCACACTGATCCCGCACCCTGCCGCCAGGGTGGCGAGTATGCTCAGCGGCTGCGCGCCCGTCACGAACCGGAGCCCGTCGTCTCCGCTCAATGGATCAGGCGCGGCGTGCGGGCGGATACGCCGCCCGGCGGTTCGTCGGAGCGCACGCCCGACCCACGCAACTTCGACCGCAACTCGGCGGCGATAACCGACGCCTCGACGGGGTCGCGGATGATCTGCGGCTTGATGAAGACGATCAGTTCCGTGCGGCGGCCGCCCTTGTTCTGCTGGGTGAAAACGTCGCCGATGATGGGAATCTGGTCGAGTACGGGTATGCCGTTGCGCCCGCGCGAATAGCTGTCGCTGATCAGCCCTGCGAGCAGAACGGTCTGGCCGCTCATCACGCTGATCGTGCTCTTGACCTTGCGTTCCGAGATCGTCGGCGTCAGCGTCTGCGTCGTGCCGTCGGAGTTGGGCACGGAGCTGATTTCCTGCTCGACGTCCAGTGTGACCGCGCCGCTCGACGTGATGCGTGGCAGGACGCGCAGGATGATGCCGGTATTCTTGTAATCGACCGTGCTGACGACTGTGTTGTTCGTGCTGAGGACCGTCGCATTGCCGGTCTGCACCGGCACCTGGTCGCCGACCTGCAAGGTCGCCGGCTGGTTGTCGACAACGACGAGCGACGGGTTTGAGAGAACCTTCACGTCTGTATAGCCATGCAGCGCGTTGATGATGAGACGCGGCTGCGCCTGGGAGCCGATGAGGAAATTGAAGCCCGGAAAGGCCTGCGCGATCGGCGCTGTGATCGCCGTATTGACGATCGACCCCTTGTTGGCGCCGAGCCCGACGTCGCTGCTTTGCAGGAAGAATTGAACGCCGTAGTTCAGCTTGTCGTTGAGGGTCACTTCCGCGATCGTCAATTCGATCGCGACCTGACCGCGCGGCCGGTCGAGCTGGATCAGAGCGCGTTCGATCGTCTTGTAGTTCGTCTGGTTGGCATAGATCAGGATCGAATTGTTGGCATTGTCCGCCGTGATGCGCACTCCCGGCATCACGGAATTTTCGTTGTCGCCGCCTGCACCGCCGCCTGCACCGCCGCCGGCAGCGCCCGGCGCGCCGCCTAGGCCCCGGCCGAAGCCGCCAAGTCCTGACCGCCCGCCGCCCCCGGCCCCTCCAGCGCTACCCTGGCCGCCGAGCGCCGCCTGCTGCGCCGGCAGTCCGCCGAACGGCGATCCGCTCTGCTGAGGCGGCTGCAGTCCCTGGCCGCCGCCCGTCAGCCGCTCGACCGGAGACATGGTCCGCGTACCGGAGCCCGGCGAGGCGGCAGTTTGACTCTCCAGCCCGATCTGGCCGCCGAGAAACATCTCGTTCAGCAATTGCGCGAGGTGCTTCGCGTCGCCGTGGCGCACATGGTAGACCTTCACGCCGATGGCCGCTGTGTTGGAGCCGTCGAGCCGCCGGATCCAGTTCGTCGCATTGCGCAGAAGCTCGGGCTTCTTGGCGACGATGAGAATGGCGTTCATGCGCGAGATTGCCTGGAATTTGACGAGGCCTTGGCCCATGCCCCCTTCGCCGGAATCCAGGATCTTCTCGAGTTCGGACACGATCGGCTCGGGCGTCGCGCTCTGTAGTGGATAAACGCCGACCGACTGGCCACGCATCCAGTCCGCATCGAAATTCGCGACCGTATCCAGCGCCATGCGGCGCTCAGCGGCAGACCCCGAGATGATCAGCAGATTGCCTGACGTGTCGGACTTGATGGCGCCTGGCTTGACCGAAAAGCCTTCAAGCAGCTTGGCCACGGTCTGCGATGAGACGTAGCGCAGCGGGATGACTGTCACGCCGTAGCCTGGCTGCAGCGAATCGGCGCCATCGACGATGCCTGTGCCCATCGCCTCGCCCGCCGGCGTGATCGAGTAGCCGTGCGAATCGCGCACCAGCGCCATGCCGCTCGACTTCAATGCCGATTCAAGCACGTATAGCAGCTTGCCGCGCGGCACGGGCCGACCGGATGACAGCGTGATCGAGCCCTGCACGCGCGGGTCGATCGTGTAGCCGACCTTCAGCGCGTCGCCGAGAATGACCTTGGCGACCGAAGCGATCGGCGCATTCTCGAAATTGAGATTGATGCCGCCGTCGCCGGCTTCCATACCGCCACGTGTCTCGGCAAGCGCGAGTTCGCGCCCGCCGGCGGAACCGGTTGCTTCATCCCCGCCCGCACGGGCGCCGAAGATCGAAAAGCCGCGTGAGAAAGAATTGTCGCCCGAATTTGCCGTCCGGTCGCCGCGCGGGAACTTCGGCTCGAGGTCTAGATTGCGGACCGCGTCTCCGGCTCCCGGCATCTCCCTGCCGTCGCTGCCGAAGCCTGCCGAGGTGAGGTTGCAGGAGGCGAGAAGCGTTCCGGCTCCCACAACCATCGCGGCTGCGCCGATCCGGCGCGCGAACGATGTCCTTGGGGGACGCACAAACTTCATACACACAGAACCCGCCGCTGCACCAATTGTAAAAAAACTTGTATACGCATACCGTTGGCCAAGAAAGAGGCTGTCAGCCACCGTGCCGATTTGGCGTCGGAAGTTGCCATTTGGAAACACCATCCGGCGCGCAAGAGCGGGTCGTCGCTGTGCTTTCAATTGCAATGTCAGAGGCTTGTCTGCCTGTGGGTATACGCGCTCTCGCGGGCTCCAGCGGCGTGAATGCGAGTGAGGGACTGTCAGTGTCCAGTTTCGGTTACTTGCGGCTGAAAAGCAGGGCGCGCCAGTGCGGCGCTATGGCCGCCGCAGCCGTGTTTCTCGCAGGTAGCGCGCCCGCAATGGCCGAGAGTCTCTGGTATAAGCCGCCGGCCGTACGCCATGTCGAACTGGCCTATCGTGGCGACCCGCGCGCCCAAGCCTGGCTCGGCTACCTCTATGAAAAAGGCGTCGGCGTCCCCCAGAACGCAGAAAAGGCCGTTTACTGGTATCATTGTGCGGCTGATCGCGGGCAGCCGCACGCGCAGTTCCTGCTCGGCGTGGCGCATGATCTCGGGCGCGGCGCGCCGCAAGACTACATTCTCGCCTATGCCTGGACGAACCAGGCTGTCGCGCGCGCCCGCGGCCGCCTGCGGCAGGACTGGGTGCGCGTGCGCAATGCGATCGGAGGCAAGCTCTCCCTGAAGCAAATGACCGAAGCCCAGCGCCTGACGATCGAGGATCTCCGCGGCCCTGATTGTCGAAACGCCGATATCGTCAAGGGCGGATGAGGGATCGAGGGCCGGGCATGGCTGCAGATCCGATCGACGATTTCGCCAATCAGCTGAGCGAACGCTATCGCCTGCATTTCGACGCGGCGCTGGACCGCACCCGTATCGGCGCTGACGAATCCCGCTTGCGCCGGGTGTGGGAAACCTCGTTCCTGAGTTCGCACGATTTCGCCGATGAGGTCGCGGCCTACGCCAGGCTTCCGCGTGTCGCTTACAGCGAGATGAAGCAGGCGAGCCCGCTAGTCGCAAAATTCTCGCGCCGTTTCCTGAGGCAGACCTTTGCGTTCCCCTTCGCCGGGCCGGACGGTCGGGCGCGGCTTGCCGTCGCCGATCCCTGGGATCAGGCGACCCATCGCGCCGCAGAGCTGGCGCTGGATGAGCCGGTCGCGCTCACTGTCGCCGCTTACGACGATATCGCGCTCGTGCTGCGCGAAGCGCTTGACGATACAGAGCAGGAGCAGGCCGAAGCCGTTACGTCCAGCCGGCCCGACGATGTCGAGAACCTGCGCGATCTGGCGAGCGGCGCGCCTGTTGTGCGCGCGGTCAACGACCTGATCGAGAAGGCGATCGACATGCGCGCGAGCGATATTCATGTCGAGCCGTTTCGCAATGGCCTTGTCGTGCGCATGCGCATCGACGGCATGCTGCGCGTCGTGCCCGCGCCGACGCTGATCGTGCCCGAGGCGATCATATCCCGCATCAAGATCATGGCCTCGCTCGACATTGCCGAGCGGCGGCTGCCGCAGGACGGCGCGGCGCGGGCGCGCGTTGGCGCCGGCGATATCGACATGCGCGTCGCCACCATGCCGCGCCAGCATGGCGAAGCTGCCGTCATTCGCCTTCTGCCGCGCGACCGTGGCCTGCTAGATATCAAGAAGCTTGGCCTGTTGCCTGCCGACGAGCGCAAGCTCAACCGCATCCTCGAATTGCCGCACGGCCTTGTGGCTGTGACCGGGCCGACGGGCAGCGGCAAGACGACCTCGCTCGCCACCATGCTGTCGATCCTCAACGATCCAAGCCGCAAGATCCTCACGATCGAGGACCCGGTCGAGTACGAAATCGAATTCGTCAACCAGTCGCAGGTCAAGCCGTCCATCGGCCTGACCTTCGCCACCGCCATGCGCGCGTTCGTCCGCCAGGACCCCGACGTGATCATGGTCGGCGAAGTCCGCGACCGCGAGACCGCCGACATTTCCATTCATGCGGCGCTGACGGGCCATCTCGTGCTCACCACGCTGCATACCGAAACCGCGAGCGCGGCCGTGCCGCGGCTGATCGATCTGGGCGTCGAGCCATTCCTGCTGCGCTCCACGCTGCGCGCGGTGATCGCGCAACGTCTGGTCCGCCTGCTCTGCGAGCGCTGCAAGAAGCCCGAAGTGCTGGATGCGGCGACCTGCGCCAACGACCGTCGCTACGGCACGCTCGGCCTCAGGGTCGGCGACCGCATCTGGCGCCCCACAGGCTGCGAACGCTGCAATGGTTCGGGCTATCGCGGCCGCGTCGGCATCTTCGAAATCCTCGAGATGAACGACGAGGTGCATCGGTTGATCGGCGAACGCGCCGACGCGACCGAGATTGATCGGGCGGCGCGCGCCGCCGGCATGACGACTATGATCGAGGATGCCGTCGTGAAGTGTCTCGCTGGCGTCACCTCGCCAGCCGAGGCATTGCGCGTGACCACGGTGCGATGAGCCATGCCTGACTTTCAGTACAGGGCTCTGAGCCAGGCCGGCGAGGTCGTTACCGGCTCCATCAACGTGGCCAACCGCGAAGAATTGTCCCGCCGTATCGAACAGCTTGGACTGATACCCATTGAAGGCGAGCGCCGTGCGTCGCGCTCTTCCGGCGCGGGTTTTTCCTTCGGCGCGCGCGCGAGCGCCGAGGACGTCACCTTCATGACGGGCGACCTTGCGCTGTTGTTGAAGACGGGTGCGCGCATCCATGATGCGCTGGATCTGATGGCGAGCGACGCAAGCGCCGGTCGCCTCCGGCCGACGCTGACAAAGATTAGCGCGGCCGTCGCTTCGGGCGACAGTTTTGCCGATTCGCTGGCGCGGTTTCCCGGTCTGTTTTCCCCGATGTATGTCGCGCTCTGCCGGTCTGGCGAAACGTCGGGTTCGCTGGAAACCGTGTTGGAGACGCTCGCATTGGAGCGCCAGCGCGCCGAAGCCCTGCGCCGTCGTCTCGTCGATGCGCTGCGCTATCCTGCTTTCATCATGGTTGCGGCGGCGATGGTGCTTCTGTTCTTCCTCATCGCGGTGTTGCCGCAGTTCGAAACCGTGCTGCGCGATTTCAATGCGAAGATCGATCCGCTGCTCGGTTTCTTTCTGGCTCTGTCCAGCGGCCTGCGCGCGCATCTCACGCTTCTCGCGATTGTAGCCGCGGCGCTGGTCGCGTTCATATGGTGGGCCTCGACGCGCAGCGAACTGCGTTCGGCCTTCTTCGATCTTCTGGGCCGCATCCCGTTGATCGACCGCGTGCTGGAATATCGCCGCGCGACGCTGTTCTGCCGCAACCTCGGTCTCCTCCTGACGAGCGGCGTCGGCCTTGCGCCGGCGCTGCGCATCATCGTCGACATCATGGCCTCGACAGGCAAGTCCGACGCCTGGACGCGCACTGTGGATTTCGTCCGCCACGGCGGCAAGCTGTCCGATGGTCTGCTCGAGACGCGCGCCCTGCCGCCGATGGCCGTGCGTACGCTCAGGCTGGGCGAGGAAAGCGGACGCCTGCCAATGGTGCTCACGCGCATCGCTGACTTCTACGAGACAAAGCTGCAGCGCAGTCTCGATCGTATCGTCGCATTCGTCGGGCCCGCTTCGATCATCGCGATCGCACTCGTCGTCGGCGGCCTGATCGTGTCGGTTATGACCGCGCTGCTCTCCGTCAATCAGCTTGCCGGCTGAAATCGAAAGTTGGACATGTCGCTCACCGCACCATTCGCGTTCCGCAAGCCCGCCAGCGCCCGGCGGCGTGCCGCACAGGCCGGTTTCACGCTGGTCGAGGTGCTCGTTGTCATTTCCATAATTGGCCTGATCATGGGCCTCGTTGGTCCGCGCGTGCTGAACTACCTGTCCGACGCCAAGGTCAAGGCAGCCAAGATCCAGATCGAAAGTTTCTCCAGTGCGCTCGATCTCTATTTTCTCGACGCCGGCCGCTATCCTTCCTCTTCGGAGGGATTGAACGCTCTCATGCAGCGCCCCTCCAGCGCGTCCGCATGGAACGGGCCTTATCTCAAGGGCTCCACCGTGCCGAAGGATCCTTGGGGAACGCCTTACGTCTACAAATCGCCGGGCGACCGGAAGCCCTACGACATCACCTCCTATGGCCCGGATGGGCCGAATGGCGCAAAAGGCGCGGCAGGCTATATCAAGAATGGCGAATAAGGGCGCCGCCGCGCAGGACGGCTTCACACTGCTCGAGACGATTTGCGCGCTCGCAATCATCGGTCTCGTCTCGGCGGTGCTCGTGCCGGCGATTCCTTTCGGCACCTCGCGCACGGCATTCGAATCCTATGCGGTGAAAATCGCGGCCCTCATCAAGCAGGATCGGCAGACAGCGATCGAGCGCGGCGTGATGACGGCGACGCTGATCGATCCGGCGAGCCGCAGGATTGCATCGGGCGTTTCTGGCGCGAGCGTCATCCTGCCGCGCGACGTCGTCCTCAGCGCGGTGCTGGCACGCAATTGCCGCGGCGCGCCTGCCGATCAGTCGATCCGCTTTTTTCCGTCCGGACTGTCTTGCGGCGGCACGCTGTTCCTCGGACGTCTGGGCCTGTCGCTGCAGATCAGGGTCAACTGGCTGACGGGAGGCGTGGAGATTGTCCCCGGCGACGCAGCCTAGGCGCGAGCGGCAGGCAGGGTTCACGCTGCTGGAAGTGCTGGTCGCGCTTGCTTTGCTGGCGAGCGCGATGGCGGCGATCGGTTCGCTGGCCTCGGTCGGGCGGCGCGCCAGCTGGATCGAGGGCGAGCGGGCCGAACTCGCGCAGGTCGCACGCCGTCTCGTCAATGAAATGACCGATCGCGCCTTCGCGGGGCCGGTGACCGGCGAGGCGGACGGCTATACGTGGCGCATCGAAGCCAAAATGATCGGCCCTGTCCCCGTGCCCACCGCGCCCGCCGAGCCCAGTGCGTCGGCGCCCTCCGCGCAATTTCCCTTCGGCCGGCCTGGACAGCCGCAGCAGGTTGCGTGGGTACCGTTCCGCATCGTGCTTCGCGTGACGGGTCCGGGCGGCGCAATTGCCGAGATTGTTACGGTGCGGCTCGGCAAGGTCGCATTGTGATGCGACACAGGCAGGAGCGATCATCGTCCATCGCAGGCTTTTCGATCATCGAAGGTCTCGTCGCGCTCGCCCTCGCCGGCCTTGTCATGGCCGGCGTCTCGATGCTGGTGGCGCAATGGATTCCGGTATGGAATCGCGGCTTCCACCGGGTGCAGCAGGCCGATCTCCTGGCCGTCGCGCTGGACCGGATCACCGCCGACATTGCCGAGGCGCGCTACGTGACCGGCAGCACCCAGGACACGCTCATTTTCTTCTCCGGTGAGCAGGAAGCGATAACGTTCGTGCGGCCGATGCTCGACCCCAGCCAGCGCCCGGGCCTCGAGGTCGTTCGCATCACGACCGTCGCGGACAGGGGCGGCATTCGCGTGGTCCGCCGCCAGGGGCGGTTCACGCCGCTGCCGCCGGGCGCGCTGGCGGCGCAGGATCTGCGCTTTTCCTCATCCACGCCTTTGCTGCGCACGGCCGCTCGCATCGAATTCAGCTACGCCGACATTGATGGACGCTGGCGTCCGCGGTGGGACGATCCCGTGACCCTGCCAGCGCGTGTGCGGGTCATCCTCCGAGATCCCTCGACCGGCCGCGCGCTCGGCCCCCCGACCGCCGCCGTCGTGCATACTGAGGCGCCCGCGCGCTGCGCCTTCGCGCGATCGGTAAGACTTTGCAACAGGTTCGAACAGCAGGCGGAGGGTCTTCGCCCCTCCGGCGGCGGCGGCTCGCAATGAACGCGCGGAAGATGGTCGTCGCAAACGAGGATCGCCGCAGCGGTTTCATCCTGATCGCGGTTCTGTGGATTCTTGCCGCACTTGCAGGATTGGTCGGCGCCTATGTCGCCTACGCGCTTACGATGGCACAGAGCGCCGATTTCTACCTGCGTCGCGTGGGGGCCGAAGCTGCGCTGTCAGGCGCGCTCGAGCTGGCCGTGCACGATCTCGCTTCCGTCGAACCGAAGCGACGGTCGGCGCAGGGCGTGTTCGACTACAGCATCGGCGAGAATCGCGCGCAGGTTCGCTTCGCCGCCGAAGCGCTGCGGCTCGATATCAACAAGGCCTCTCTCGAGAGCCTGACGGCGTTTTTCGCGGAGATCGGCGGCGGGCGCGGCTCTGCAGAACAATATGCGCGACGCATCATGGCCTGGCGGGAAAAGCCGGGCGGGCG
>Ga0209023_10008634_pt1 | contig 10177 bp, 10 predicted proteins | sample LakOneMetagenome_FD_187468 | JGI IMG/M metagenome (GOLD analysis project Ga0209023, IMG submission 187468) | Freshwater and sediment microbial communities from Lake Erie, Canada (SPAdes) (version 2) | ecosystem: Environmental > Aquatic > Freshwater > Lentic | place: Lake Erie, Canada...
TACATTCGGTCTCTTCTTCACCTGTTTCTTCCTCTTTGCGAAATACTTCCCGGTTATTGCCGTGGCAGAGATCAAGGCGGTACTGAAAACCAGTGGTGAAAATTATAAAGTGAAGATGACCGATATAGAAAAAGCGGATGCAGAGAAATTTTATATTGAAGAAGTAGAACACGCTCATTAAAAAGTTTAAGACGTTTAAATGTTTAATATATGGCCGGAGGAATTAAAAAATTTGTAGTTGGTTGTTTCGATGACGAAAAGGTATTGTTCCCTGCTGTGAAGAATGTTCGCAAAGCAGGTTACAAGATCCATGATGTGTACACTCCTTTCCCGGTTCACGGGTTAGATCATGCCATGGGCATCCGTGAAACCAGCCTTCATACCGCGGGTTTCATTTACGCCATTACCGGAACCACCACCGCCCTTACTTTTATCAGTTGGGTGTTCACCAAAGACTGGCCCATGAATATTGGCGGTAAACCGCATTTTGCATTGCCGGCCTGGATACCCATCACTTTCGAGCTTACGGTACTGTTCTCGGCAATAGGCATGGTGCTTACATTCTGTTACCTGTGTAACCTGGCGCCATTTGTAAAAAAGCACCATTTTCATGCAAGGGCAACCGATGATCTTTTTGTAATGGCCATTGAATGTACCGACAAGACAAATGATGCGGAAGTACAGAGTTTTTTGCAGAATGCAGGAGCTTTAGAAGTGAATGTACAACATGCAGAAACCGGGTGGTGGATCGGCAGGTACCACAAAGAACAAAAACTGTATAAAGAAGAAAAAGGGTATTGATCCCTGTTACCCGGAAGGGAAACAAAGAATACGGAAGCGAAAGGCATTGGTAAATATTTAACTGATACTGATAAATGAAACGAACTACTTATTTCACGGCGGTTTTGATCACGGCACTCATTGTAACCGTAAGCAGTTGCGACAACAAGCGGCAGCCCGGTAAGATCTATATGCCCGATATGGCATACAGCCGTGCTTATGAAACATATGCAGAAAGGAACGACAGCGTGTTCACGATGGATGCCGACAACAAAGGCGGAAAGATATTTTACAACAATGTTCCTGTTGCCGGTACGATCAAAAGAGGAGAACTTTTTCCTTATACCCTGCCGAACGACAGCAATGGATATAAAATGAGCGCAAACGTTCAAAACCCGCTTGGTCCGCTGAGCCATGCCGACAGCCTGGAAGCTTCAAGATTGTTCAACATCAATTGCGCCATATGCCACGGGGCAAAAGGTACTGCAAATGGCCCCTTGTCTGCAAAGATAGGCGCCATCGCAAACTTTACCCTGCCGATGTATGTTGCCATGACAGACGGCACCATGTTCCACTCGATCAATTACGGAAAGAACAATATGGGAAGCTATGCGTCGCAGTTAGACAGGAAGCAGCGCTGGATGATCATTAAATACATCAGAACATTACAGCCCAAAGCGGCCGGAACCACAGCGGTTGCCGACAGTGTGGCAAAACCAATTGTTAAATAAAAGCATTCACTCAAAATAAAGTTTAGATGAACCATCAATTTGAATTACCGGGCAGTTATAAAAAGTGGACGTATGGGCTGATCGGCGCCGGTGTGGTAGCATTGTTGTATGGATTTATTGCCTTTCATCCGTTCGAAGCCCCTTCGCACGGCGGAGAGCATGTGAACAGCACACGTTTCTGGGCGGTATTGCTGCAAAACAGCGTGTATTGGTTATTGGTGGTAAATGCAAGCATGTTCTTTATATGCGTTACCACCATGGCGATGGGTGGCTGGCAGGTTGCCCTGCGCAGGGTGCCTGAAGCGATCTCAAGTGTGGTTCCTATTTTGGGTGTGATCACTTTTGTGATCCTGATGGCGATCGTTTGGGGCGGCAGAACAGATATTTACCACTGGCTCGACAAAGCTGCTGTGGCCAACGACCCGATACTTTTTGGAAAGAGAAAATTCTTAAGCCCCGAATTCTTTACGTTGTGGTCGGGCATCACCATCTTCCTGTGGTGGCTGCTTGGCAGGAAAATGCGTTCCATGAGCCTTGAGACCGATAAGAAAGGCCAGATGGATTATGAAACCGGAAAAAAATGGATCTGGAAAAATACCGTGTACGCTTCATTGTTCACCGTTGTGTTCACACTTACCGTTGCCTCTACCATTCCTTGGCTCTGGCTGATGAGTCTTGACCCACACTGGTACAGCACTATGTACAGCTGGTATACTTTTGCAAGTACGTTTGTTGCCGGTATGTCACTGATCGCATTGTTTGTGATCTACCTCAAGAACCGCGGCCAATTGGAATATGTTACCGAAGAGCACCTGCATGACGTGGGAAAATTCATGTTTGCCTTCTCCATATTCTGGACCTACCTCTGGTTCTCGCAGTACATGCTGATCTGGTACAGTAACCAGCCTGAGGAAACCAAATACTTTATTGAAAGGATCGGCACGGCCGAAAAATCCGGTCCGTTCCATGCCATATTCTTCCTTAACCTGGTCATCAATTTCCTTTGCCCGATACTGATCCTGATGAAGCGCGGAACCAAGAGGAACTGGACGCTGATGACCTTTATGGCGGTACTGATCATATTCGGTCATTGGCTTGATTTTTACCAGATGGTAATGCCGGGCACATTGCACGGGCATGCAGAAATGATGCCTTTCGAATTCGGTGTGCCTTGCCTGTTCATCGGTATCATCATGTGGGGCGCCGGAAGGTATATCAGCAGCCATTCACTGCTGGCGAAGAATCATCCTTTCCTGAAAGAAAGTATGATCCATCATACATAGTATTTATTTGAAACAGGGCAAACAATAAAAGGAACCTGTTTTAACAAGAGATAAGATTAACATTTACTGAAAATAACTTTGAATCATGAAGGAGTTTTTAATGATAGCTTTAGGTGTTTTGATTTTCGTGGTCATCTTCCAGATCGCGAAGGCGAGCGAATATGTGAGCGTATTGAAAGGCGAAGAAAAGACACGTAAACAAAACAACAGGATCAATGCCTTTATCCTGCTCGGGTTCCTGATATTCGGTTTGATCGGGGCATGGTACTGTAATGAGCTATACTACGGTAAAACCCTTTTCCCGCAGGGCTCTGCATCCGTTGAAGGAGAAAGGATCGATTCAATGATGTATATCACCATCGCTGTAACCGGCCTGGTGTTCGTGATCACCCAGGTATTGCTGTTCTGGTTTGCTTACAAATACCAGGAGAGCGACGACAGGAAGGCTTTTTACTTTGCACACAGCACCAAGCTTGAATTGATATGGACCACGATCCCCGCCATTGTGTTGGCAATATTGGTGGTTTTTGGTTTAAGGGCATGGTTCAAGATCACCGGCGATGCACCGAAGGATGCTATCGTAGTGGAAGTTACAGGGCACCAGTTTGGCTGGGAGTTTCGTTATCCGGGAACCGACAAGGTATTGGGCAGAAAGAATTTTAAACTTACCAAAGGGGCCAATAGCCTGGGTGTGGATTTTGATGATCCTGCCAGCTTCGATGATATTCATGTAAGCGGAACAATGCATATTCCTGTGGGCGTTCCCGTAAAAATGGTGATCAATGCACAGGATGTGATACATGATGTGGGTCTTTCTCACTTCAGGTTAAAAATGGATGCCGTTCCGGGTATCCCTACCACCCAGTGGTTCACTCCAAAAATTACCACGGCCGACATGAAAAAGAAAACAGGGAATCCTGATTTCACCTATGAAATAAGCTGCGACCAGATGTGTGGTGCAGGGCATTTTTCGATGAGGGGTGTGATCATTGTTGAAACAATGGAAGAATACAAGAAATGGCTGTCTGAACAAAAACCGGAATACTTTTCAATACATCCTGAAAAAGCACCGGTAACTCCCGCGATCACAGATACTGTTGGAAAGAAAACAGTAGCGGCATTACAGCTTAAAAAATAATTTAAAGGGTTTGAAAAAAATAAAGATATGAGTAGCGTAGCCACATTGCAAGGTGCAGATGTTCACGGAAGTCATGATTCGCATCATGAACATCACCACCATGAAACGTTTATAACCAAATACGTTTTCAGCCAGGACCATAAAATGATCGCCAAACAATTCCTGGTAACAGGTATGATCTGGGCCATCATCGGCGGGTTATTTTCTGTGATCTTTCGTTTGCAACTTGGGTACCCCGAGTCTACTTTTCCGTGGCTGGAAGATTTCCTGGGGCATTGGGCGAAGGGTGGAAAATTGCAGCCTGAATTTTATTATGCATTGGTTACCATGCACGGTACCATCCTCGTTTTCTTCGTACTTACAGCAGGCCTGAGTGGAACTTTCGCCAACTTCCTGATTCCATTGCAGGTAGGCGCAAGGGATATGGCTTCACCATTCCTGAACATGCTTAGCTACTGGTTCTTCTTCCTGGCTTCGATCATTATGTTCAGTTCCCTGTTCGTGCAAACTGGTCCGGCAAGCGGCGGGTGGACGATCTATCCCCCCCTGAGTGCCCTCGGTGATGCATCCAGCGGAAGTAAGATCGGTATGGATCTTTGGCTGGTGAGTATGGCCATGTTCATCGTGTCTTCATTACTTGGCGGTCTTAACTATATTACTACCATCCTCAACATGCGTACCAAGGGTATGAGCATGACCAGGTTGCCATTAACGATATGGGCGCTTTTCTTTACAGCCGTATTGGGTGTATTGTCTTTCCCTGTATTGTTATCGGGTGCGATCTTGTTGTTGTTCGACAGGAACCTGGGTACCAGCTTCTACCTGAGTGATATCGTGGTGGCTGGTAAAATAATGCCGAACGAGGGCGGAAGCGCCATCTTGTTCCAACATCTTTTCTGGTTCCTCGGGCATCCTGAGGTATACATTATATTATTGCCGGCCATGGGTATGAGCTCGGAGATCATCAGCGTGAACAGCCGCAAACCCATCTTCGGGTATATGGCCATGGTGGGTTCATTGTTTGCGATCGCGATCCTTGCCTTCCTGGTTTGGGCACACCATATGTTCGTTACCGGGTTGAATCCGTTCCTCGGATCCTTCTTCGTACTGCTTACATTGCTCATCGCGGTTCCATCGGCCATTAAGGTATTCAACTGGCTTACCACGTTGTGGCGGGGCAATATCCGGTTCACGCCGGGCATGTTGTTCGCCATCGGTTTTGTAAGCCTGTTCATCAGTGGTGGTTTAACCGGTATCTTCCTCGGAAACTCTGCCCTGGATCTTCACCTGCATGATACTTACTTCGTGGTTGCCCACTTCCATATTGTAATGGGTGTGGCTTCCTTCTTTGGTATGTTCGCAGGGGTTTACCACTGGTTCCCCAAAATGTTTGGCAGGTACCTCAACAATACCATGGCCTATATCCATTTCTGGGTAACCATAATCGGGTCGTACCTTATTTTCTGGCCCATGCACTACGAAGGTTTGGCAGGTATGCCACGCCGTTATTTCGACTTCTCAAACTGGGCATCATTCAATATGTTCGGCGGACTTAACCAGTTCATCAGTTTTGTGGCCATGATCGTTTTCGCTGTGCAGTTGTTATTCGTATTTAATTTCTTCTACAGCATGTTCAAAGGAAGGAAAGTAACAACACAGAACCCATGGGGTTCAAACACGCTGGAGTGGACCACACCGATCAGGCCCGGACACGGAAACTGGGTGGGAGAGATTCCCGAGGTTTACCGTGGTGCTTATGATTATGCAAAAGACGGAAGGGAGTTCACACCGCAAAATGTGCCGGTTGGTGAAGATGAAAGCAAGCATTGATAATGCAGGAGCCAGACAGATATTAAGAACGGAAGATTTTTGAAATATTAAATGAATGTAGGGCCGATGGCGGGGAGATAATGTTTTTATTCAATACAGACCATTGACCATGCAGCAGGAGAATACACCAATAGCCAGGTCAGCATCGTTTGCGCTGACAAGCAAAGTGAAGGATTACTTTCAACTGATCAAATTCACTTTGAGTTTCATGGTGGTATTCAGTACAGTAGTTAGTTTTTTGATCGCTCCCAATGAACAGTTTTATGTAAGGGAGAAAATAATATCAGTTCTTTTACTTTTTGCAGGAGGAATGCTTATCACGGGATCGGCCAATGCCATTAACCAGGTATTGGAGAAGAATTCGGATTCTCTGATGAAGCGTACGGCCAAAAGGCCTGTTGCCAGCGGCAGGATGAGTGCAGGAGAAGCCTCCGCATTCGCTGTGATTGCCGGGGCCCTGGGTGTTTTCATCATGTGGAGGTATTTTAACTTTCAAAGTGCAATGGTGAGTTTGTTCAGCCTGTTTCTTTACGGCTTTATTTACACACCGCTCAAAAAAGTTAATTCCATTTCCGTGCTGGTGGGAGCCATACCCGGAGCGCTGCCCTGCCTGATCGGCTGGGTTGCGGCCACAGATGATTTCAGTACAGGCGGGTGGATCCTTTTCGGCATACAGTTCCTCTGGCAGTTTCCCCATTTCTGGGCGATTGCCTGGCTGGCACATAAGGATTATGAAACAGCGGGATTTAAACTGCTGCCGGCCGACAAAGGCCCTACGAAATTCACCGCCATGCAGAGCATCATCTACAGTGCGATGATGATTCCGGTGGGACTGCTGCCATATTATACAGGCATGGGTGGAATGATAAGCATGTGGATCCTGCTGGCCTGCAACCTGTGGATGGTTTATGTAAGCGTGCTTTTGTTCATGCGCATGACCCCGAAGAGTGCAAGAATGGTGATGTTCAGTTCTTATTTTTACCTGATGATCGTTTTATTGGCATTGTTTGCCAACAGAACACACGTTTAAATTGATCATTTCAACCGGACCATTCCGGAAAAATATATTTTGAATGAGTACAGTGGCAATGGAACAAAGAAAGAAGATTCATCCGCATAAATTCACCCTGTGGGTAGGCATCGGAAGTATTTTGATGATGTTTGCAGGATTAACAAGTGCGTATATCGTTAAACGTAACCAGGCAAACTGGATCAGTTTTGATCTGCCGGTGATGTTCTGGTACAGTACTGTTGCCATTCTTTTAAGCAGCCTTACCATCTTCCTTGCATTGAAGGCATTCAGGCAGCGGGAAATGGCCAGGTACAGGAGCCTGGTAACAGTAACCCTGGTTCTGGGAGTTCTTTTTATTGTGATGCAGGCATTGGGCTTTCAGCAATTGTGGGCAAAGGGCGTAACCCTGCAGTCGAATGTTTCGTACTCCTTTCTGTATGTGATCGTAGGCCTTCACGCCTTGCATGTACTGGGAGGAATGGTAGCATTGCTGCTGATCTTTGCAAAAGCATTCAGCACAAAAACAAGGGTTTACAACAGTGTTCCTGTTGAACTTGCGTCAACATACTGGCATTTTGTGGATATTCTCTGGATCTACCTGCTTGTTTTCCTGCTGATGATCCGGTAATAAAAGCATAAAAGAAAAAATTAAAATAGTAATAAGAACATAAAAGTTATATAAATGTCAACAACTGCGATACCTACAAATACCAAATGGTGGAACGGCGGAAGAAGCCCGTTCAATGCCAGCTATGGTAAAGTGATGATGTGGTACTTTTTGATGAGTGATGCATTCACTTTCGGGGCCTTCCTGATCAGCTATGGTACAATCCGCTTCAGTGTGAACAACTGGGCCGATCCCAACCATGTGTTCAACTCCTTCCCGTTTGCGGGCCACGCCAACCTCCCGCTGGCATTTGTAAGTTTGATGACCTTTATCCTCATCTTCAGCTCGGTTACCATGGTACTGGCTGTTCATGAAGGCCATAAAATGAACCGTAAGGGTGTAGAGAAATATATGATACTGACCATCTTGGGCGGGCTTGCGTTCCTTGGCTGCCAGGCATGGGAGTGGACGCATTTACTGACCGGTGAACACGTTTCATTGCTGAGCGACGGTACATTGTCTATTTTACCAACAACAGTAAAAGCCAATCCATGGGGACTTGAAGTGGCGCATGAATCGGTGTTGGCTGCATTGCAGAAAACGCCGCATGACCAACTGGCTTCAATTGCAGCAACCCTTCACCATGGGGCAGAATCGGCAGGCCATAATGTAGCGGCAATGTCTGATGCTGAACTGATCAGCTTTATCCAGTCTTCCGGACTGCACGTAACAAACCCCGGACCGATCGCATTCGGTGGATATTTCTTCGGAATCACCGGTTTCCACGGTTTCCACGTATTCAGCGGGGTGATCATCAACCTGGTGATGCTGGCAAAAACCAGGCTGGGACATTTTGACCAGCGTGGCCATTATGAAATGATCGAGAAGGCCGGCCTGTACTGGCACTTTGTAGACCTGGTTTGGGTATTTGTATTCTTATGTTTTTACCTGATATAATTTAACGATAATTAATAAACGCATATTATGAGTTCATCTGTAGTATCACCAGAAGTCAGTTTTGCACCGGAACACGGTTCGGGTACGAAAAGAATATGGAGAACATTCTGGTTATTGTCGGCCATCACGATCATTGAATTGGGGATCGGTTTGGCGATTTACAATATTCACAAAGGCGCAAATCCCAATGCCACACTTGTGCTGGCATTCAAAGGCATGGTTTGTATCTTAACCCTGGCCAAAGCTTATTATATCGTATCCATCTTCATGCATCTTGGCGATGAGATCAGGAATATGATCATGACCATCGTGGTTCCGCTTTGCCTCTTCATCTGGTTCATTACTGCTTTCCTGTGGGATGGCAATAGCTGGAAGGAATTAAGGAATACCAATGCCGGCAGTCACCCCGCCAAAACAGAGCAGCATAAACCTGCTGTTATTGAAAAAGGCGCAAAAGAGTAATTATCCTCGATATTTTTGATGATATGTTAACCATCCCGATTGTTTCGGGATGGTTTTTTTTATCCATGATTTATTTGGTTTTCATTGACGTAAATTTGCATATTCAGCACGAATAATTATGAGCAAAAAAGCAATACTGGCCCTGATGCTGGCCATCCTTCTGCCGGCAACCGGGTATCTCCTGGTGAAGTATTACAGCAGGGACGCTGTGGTGATGCCCCGGAAGTATTTTGAGCCCGATAGTGTTGTGGTAAGCGAAAAGAACGGGAAGGCAACCACCGATACGATCTGGCACAGGGTAAAGAACCTGAAATTTGTGAACCAGCTGGGAAAACATGCTTCGCTCGATGACCTTGCCGGTAAAGTACTGGTGATCGATTTCTTTTTTTCAAGATGCCCTTCCATTTGCCCACGGCTTGCACTGAGCATGAAGAAACTGCAGAACTCTTTTGTGAAGAATGACAGCATTGTGCAATTCATCTCCATCAGCATTGATCCCGAACATGATTCGGTACCGCAACTCAGGCAATTTGCTGACCGCTACAATGTGAACCACGATACCTGGTGGTTTGTAACCGGCGATAAAAAAGAGATCTATGATTTTGCCCTCAATGAACTGAAGGCCAGCATTGCCGATACCAATGTAGACACAGCATTCATCCATACAGAGAATTTCTTTTTACTCGACAGCAAAAGGATCGTGCGGGGATGGTACAACGGGTTTGATAGTGCCAAGCAGGAAAAGCTGGTAGGAGATATCCCCTTGCTGATGCTGGAACGTGACAAGAAAGCGCCTTCTATTTTCCGCGACTTCATTCCCATATTGCCCGTTATTTTCCTCGGTATCGGAATCATATTCGTGATGGTCATCATTTTTACAAGGAAGAAAAATAAAGAAGAATCATAATCATGTTACCTGCAGCAATTCGAAAGAACGACAAAAAAGCAAGGTTTTTAATTTATACCGTATCGGTAGTGGTGTTTGCCGCTGTGGCACTCCTGAGTAAGTTCAAACTCAATATCAATACCGGTTTCGACGTGCATGTGTTTGCAATGGCAAATGCCATCATCAATTCATTGGTGATGATCCTGCTGGGGGCCGGTCTCATCACGGTCATCAAAAAGAAATACCTGCTGCACAAAAAAATAATGATTGTCGCAATCGTGCTGTCTGTGTTGTTCCTGGTATCTTATATTGCACACCACCTGCTTGCCGGGGAAACCAAATTCGGCGATATCAACCATGATGGCATCCTGAGTGAAGGGGAAAAAGCGAAGGCCGGTGGTTTACGGATGGTATACTATTTTATTTTGTTCACCCATATTCCCCTGGCGGCCATTATGCTTCCATTCATTTTATTCACTGCCTACCGGGCT
>Ga0209023_10008635_pt1 | contig 10176 bp, 12 predicted proteins | sample LakOneMetagenome_FD_187468 | JGI IMG/M metagenome (GOLD analysis project Ga0209023, IMG submission 187468) | Freshwater and sediment microbial communities from Lake Erie, Canada (SPAdes) (version 2) | ecosystem: Environmental > Aquatic > Freshwater > Lentic | place: Lake Erie, Canada...
CGGGGCATCAGCCGTTTTTGTACTCCAGCGGTTCGCTACTAGACGATTGCGCTCTCCTTGGCCGCCTCGGCGACCGGATCGGCGGGGGCTCCACCGCGCAGCGGCGTCTCGCGGATGAACCACGCCAGCACCGGCACCGCCACCGCGAACAGCACGCACCAGGCGAAGACCGACGAGGTGGCGTCCGCGATCGCCCCCAGCAGGCCGTCCCGGATCGCCGCCGGCAATGTGGCCAGCTGGGCGGGGGCGAACGAACCGCCGGCGGCATCGACCTTCGGCGCGCCGGCACCCAGGCGATCAGCCAGGCTCTCGCCAAGTCGGTGGGTGAAAATCGCGCCAAACACGGCCACCCCGAAAGAACCACCAATCGAGCGGAAGAAAGTCGACGTACTACTCGCCACGCCGATATCACGCATATCGACGCTGTTCTGCGCGATCAGCATGGTGGTCTGCATCAGGAAACCCATGCCAATTCCCAACAGCACCATGTAAACCGATGCGGTCACCTTGCTGGTCTCCATGCTCAGCTGCGAGAGCAGAATCACCGCAACGGTCATCGTCACTCCCCCGAGGATGGGAAAGATCCGGTAACGCCCAGTTCGAGTGATCACTCGTCCGGCTACTAATGAGGTCGCCATCGCGCCGAGCATCAGCGGGAGTAGCAGCAGGCCACTGTTCGTGGCCGAGGCACCCTGCACCGTTTGCTGATAAAGCGGCAGGAAGCTCAGCGCACCGAACATGGCAAAGCCGAGCAGAAAGCCCACTCCGGAGATCAGCGCGAAGTTGCGGTCGGCCAGCACCCGCAGCGGCAGGATCGGCTCCACCACCCGCCGCTCCACCGCAATGAACGCCGCCAGGGCCACCAGGGCCAGCACGCCCAGGCCGACGATCTGCGGGGACGCCCACGGGTACTCGCTGCCACCCCAGGTGGTGACGAGTACCAGAGCGGTGACACCGACCGAGAGCAGGGCGGCGCCGAGCCAGTCGATCCGGTGCTCGGTGCGCTTCTTCGGCAGCCGCAGCGTGATCGCCAGGACGAGCAGCGTGATGCCGCCGAGCGGCAGGTTCACGTAGAAGGCCCACCGCCAGGAGAGATGGTCGGTGATCAGGCCGCCGATCAGCGGTCCGGCCACCATCGCCAACGCCATGATGCCGGCCATCTGGCCCTGGTACTTGCCCCGCTCACGGGGCGACAGCAGGTCACCGATGATCGCCATGACGCCGACCATCAGGCCACCTGCGCCCAGTCCCTGGATCGCCCGGAAGGCGATCAGCTCCACCATGCCGTTGCCGGCCCCACCGAGCACCGCCGTGCCGGCCAGCCCGCACAGAGCGGACCCGATCAGGAAGATCACGATCGAGGTGAGGAAGACGTTCTTCCGGCCGTACAGGTCGCCCAGCTTGCCCCAGATCGGGGTGGAGACGGTGGTACCGAGGATGTAGGCCGTCACCACCCAGGACAGGTGCGCCACGCCGCCGAGGTCGCCGAGGATCCGTGGCAGCGCCGGACTGACGATCATGTTGTCCAACATCGCCAGCATCATCGCCATCATCAGCCCCGGGAGGACCACGCGAATGCTGACCGCGTTCGGGCTGGCTGTGCTGGGGGCGGTAACTGCCACCTGGGTGCTCCTTCAGCAGACCAGGACGACTTACTAGCCGCCCGGTAAGTTCGATACCGGCGAACGTTAAGTTGCTCCCCAGAGGGCGTCAAGGGAGAAAGATAGAGAGCGTGAACGAGCGCACAGGCGACACCAAGACACGCATCAAAGACGTGGCGTTAGAGCTGTTCACCAACCAGGGGTACGAGCAGACCTCGCTGCGCGAGATCGCCGAACGTCTCGGGGTGACCAAAGCTGCCCTCTACTACCACTTCAAGAGCAAAGAAGAGATCGTGGAGAGCATCGCCAACGATCGGCTGGCCACCGTTGACGAACTCATCCAGTGGGCCCGGACCCAACCGCCCGGTCAGGACACCCGGCGGGAGATCCTGCGCCGGCACCAGGAACAGATCCGACAACCGCGGCACCGGATGCTGGTCCGGTTCTTCGAACGCAATCAGCCGGCGCTGGCCGGTCTCAGCGCAGGCCTGCGGCTACGGGACCGGATGGCCGAACTGCTGCAGACCATGACCGGCCCGAACGGCAGTCCCGTCGACGAGCTGCGCAACGGCCTGGCCCTGTATGCGACCCACACCACCTGGTTCTGGCTCTCCACCACCGGGCACGACGACGACGAGCGGATCAACGCCGCCCTGGTCGTCGCCGCCGAGCTCATCGAGCAGACCGGTGACACCGCCACCGCCGTCGCACCGCAGCAGGTAGCGCCGGTGGCGGAGACGGTGACGAGCGAAGAATCGGTGACCACGTCGCCGCTGTCGGTCGCACTGGCCACCGTGGTCAGTCAGCCCGCCACCTAACCGCGGACGGGGACCCCGGCCGGGATTCAGCGGTGCAACGGGGTCAAAAGGACGCCGGCAACGGCAGCCGCCAGGCAATCAGGCTCACCCGGTCGTTGATCTGGCGGTCGCGCTCCGGGATCCGCACAAAGCCAAGCCGGCTGTAGAGGCGGAACGCATCAGTCGCGAAGTCCCGGCTGAAGATCGCGACAGCGTGGCAACCGTCCGCCGTCGCCTTCGCCACACACGCACGGACCAGCGCCTCGCCGACCCCACGACCCTGAGCGGCCGGATCAACTGCCAGCATCCGGAAGCCACCCTCACCGGGCTCGGTCACATCGGCGTACCGGTTGCCGTATGGGGTCAACGTCACAGCGCCGAGAACGGCGTCCGTGGCGCCGTCCACCGCCACCAGGACCTCCGCGTCCGCGGCGCGGGTGGCGATGTCGGCCAGTGTCGCCGCGTACTCGGTGTTGGTGTCGGTCAACTGCCCGTCACCCCGGTACGCCGCAACGGACAGCCGGACGATCGCGTCGTAGTCGTCCGGCTGTGCGAGGCGGATGTGCAGATCGGTCACGCGATGGTGGCGATCAGGTCGCCCTCCTGGACGACATCGCCCTCAGCCACGGCCATGGTGACGGTGCCATCGTCCTCAGCGACGACCGGGATCTCCATCTTCATGGACTCCAGGATCACCAAGGTGTCGCCGTCGGACACCGAGTCACCGTCGGCTACGACGATCTTCCAGACGTTGGCGACCATCTCAGCGCGGATCTCTACGGCCACAATCGCACCCCTTTAAACCAGTACGCGGATCTTGCCAGTACGCGGACGTCCCGCGTCGGTATCCAATCATGGCGGTAGCCGCCACGACGTCGCATCCCGGCTCCCCGCTGCGGGCTGAAACCCGCTGCACCCGGGGCTCCGCCGGGCCGGCCGGCCTGGTGGGGGCTACGCGGCGCCAACGGCCGCGGCCGGGGCGCCTACCATGGTGCGGCGACAACTGCGCGAAGGGAGAAACCCCATGGCCAAGAAGGCACGCAAGAAGCGGGCACGCAAGAAAAGCGCCGCGAACCACGGCAAGCGTCCCAACAGCTAGTGAACGCGGAGCACCCGCGGACTAGTCGTTAACCGGTCCGCGGGTCTCCACCTCAATAACCAGGTCGTTCAGCTTGAGCCGCAGGCGTTGACGCAGCTCCTCGGGGGCGCGTTCGGCGCCGCAGCAGCGGGCCACCAACGCCCGCACCTCCTGCTCGATGCCGTACTCACGCAGGCACGGCGAGCACTCGTCCAAGTGCTGTCGGATCAGTTCCCGACGCGTCTCGGCACACTCCAGGTCGAGGTAGAGATACACCTCGCCGAGTACGTCATGACACTCTGCTTGCCCGTCATGACAATCTGACTGGCTGCCATCGCATTCACCACCGTTCACCGCGTCACACCTCCTAACGCGCGGGGGCGGGGTCGGCAGACGGCGCCCGGGTGATGCCCCGGTCGACCGCGTACTGCTCCAACTGACGACGAAGGTTGCGCCGGCCGCGGTGCAGCCGCGACATCACGGTGCCGATCGGCGTACTCATGATGTCGGCGATCTCCTTGTACGAGAATCCCTCGACGTCGGCCAGGTAGACCACCATCCGGAAGTCCTCGGGTAGCGCTTGCAGGGCGTCTTTGACGTCGCTGTCGGGCAGCTTGTCCAGCGCCTCGGTCTCCGCCGACCGTAGGCCTCTGGAGGTGTGTGACTCGGCCTCGGCCAGCACCCAGTCCTGGATCTCCTCGGTGGGCGCCTGGATCGGCTGCCGCTGCTTCTTGCGGTACGAGTTGATGAAGGTGTTGGTCAGGATCCGGTACAGCCACGCCTTGAGGTTGGTGCCGGACTCGAACTGGTGGAACGCGGAGTACGCCTTCAGGAACGTCTCCTGGACCAGGTCCTCGGCGTCGGCCGGGTTGCGGGTCATCCGCAGGCCGGCGGCGTACAGCTGATCAACGAATGGCAGCGCGTCACGCTCGAAGCGCGCGCGGCGCTGGTCGGGCTCCTCGGTCTGGCTCAACCGCTTGTCCCCCCTCGACTGTCTCGCCGAGGATACGCCTGCCGTTCTCACCGTGCCCGACTCCACGGGCCAGGCTGGCCCGTCCAGGAGTTGCTGGACGAGTTTGTGCTTCGGTTCGCAGGTCGGCGTCAGCACCGAGGCTCTCCTCCCTCACCGGCGGCCGGCCGTGGTCTGGTTGACCGGGGTCGGCTCGCCCGGGCGGTGCAACGCCGCGGCTGCGACGACCATTCCCGGTCGGGGGGCCGCTGACAGCGCTCTGGTCCCGACGGCAGGATGTCCGTCGGGACCACAGCGGATCTGGGAGAGTGTGCGGGTCACGCCTCCGGTGCCCGCGTCACATACTTATCTCTGGTTATTCAGTGACAAATTAGCTTAAACCGGCATAAATGCCACTCGCCCCATCGGGTGGTGTCGCCGCCCAGCCCCGGTCACCCAACCACCGGGTGACCAGGGCGCCCACGCCAGCCGGGTCCCGCTTGAGGTCATGTCGCTCCCCGGCCCGTACGGCCAGGTCAACGCCCGGCAGTACGGGCGGCAACCCGAATGGGTCACGGTCGCCGTTGACCACCAACGTGGGCAGGCCGGTCCGCAGCTCATCCAGGCGCGAGCGCTCCGGCCGACCCGGTGGGTGGGTCGGGAAGGCCAACGCGACGATTCCCGCCGCCCCGGCGGCCACCGCGGTCCGACAGGCCACCCGGGCCCCGCTGGAACGACCACCGACGATCAGTGGCAACGGCCGCACCTCGACGACCAGCTCCGGCAACGCGGCCAGCACCGTCAACCACGCCTCGTCCAACTGCCGGGCGGGCGCCGGCGCCCGCCGGCCGGCCACCCGGTACGGCTGGGTGACCCGGACGACCAACACCCCGACGTCGACAGCAGCCGCAGTGACCGCCACCAGGTCGGGGGCATCGACGTCGCCGCCGGCGCCGTGGCCGAGCAGCAGCACGCTGAGCGGCGCCGTCGCCGGCCGGCTGATCCGGACCCGGGCCGGGCCGAAGCCGGTTCCGATCTCGTGGGCCGTCCCGAAGTCGGCCGCAGATGATTGCTCCACCGGACCGACGTTAGCGAACTGCCTGGTCAGCCGACCATCAGTAGGTCACGCAGGTCGGCGACCGGCTCGCTGACCGGGCGCGGCTGCAGACCCTGCCAGACCACGGCCATCGCCCGACGCTCCTTCGGGGTGGTGCCGCCCCAGACGCCGTGGCAATCGTCCACATCGAGCGCCCAGGCCAGGCATGAGCCCTGGACCGGGCAGCCACCGCACACCTCCAGCGCGGAGGCCGGCGGCTCGTGTGCCGCCGGGAAGAACAAATCCGGATCAGCCTGTCGGCAGGCACCGCGCACCCGCCACGCTGATTCGTCCTGCCGCTGCGCGATCGCCCTCCGTAGACGCGGATCGGTCCGCGCCGCGTCAACCTCATGCGACCGTGGTGGCCGTGCTCGAGTCATGTCCCCCGCCTCCACCTTGCTGGTATCTCAGGCGACGGTTTGTATCGCACCCCAACAGGCGAAACAAGGCTTCAATCGGCTTTCCGGCACTCCTCTAGCGGATATCCGACAGTTCCGGGGCCCGGAGCGGTCACATCGATGTTTACGGATCGCGTAACGGGGGTCTCAGTCGACCGGAAACAGCGCGCCCTGTTCGGGCTCGGGCAGCGGCTCGGCAACTCGCGCCACAAGGTCCGGCCCGTCGTTGCGCACATCACCCACCGCACCCGAAACCGGCCGCAGTTCCACAGTGGCCAACCAGTCCCGCCCGGCCGGAGTGAGCAGACGCGGATCATCCGCCGAGGCCGACAGCCAGTGCTCCCAACGGTCCTGCGGCAGGAGCAGCGGCATGCGGTCGTGTACCCGGCGCAGCTCCCCCACCGCCTCGGTGGTGATCACCGTGCAGCTGAGCCTGCCCGGCACCGCGTCGCTGGCCGTCCACAGGCCGGCGAAGACGAGCGGCTCGTCCGTGCTGGGCGTCATGAAGTACGGGCGCCCCGGTGCCACCCACTCGTACCAGCCGTCGGCGGGAACCAGGCAGCGCCGGGCGGCAAAGGCCTTACCGAAGGCGGACGAACCAGCCACCGTCTCCGCCCGCGCGTTGATCATGCGAGCGCCCACCCGGGCGTCCTTGGCCCAGTGCGGGACCAGACCCCAGCGCGCGACCGACACCACCCGGTGCGGGCCGGCAGCCAGGTCGTCCGCCGGCGGCCGGGAGGTCAGCCGAATCATCGGTACCGGATCCGTCGGGGCCACGTTGTAGTCGGGAACCAGCTGGTCGTCTGTCTCATCCACCGCGTCGAACAACCGGCTCAGCTCGGCTGCACTGCGCGTGGTCGCGTACCGCCCACACATACGCCCAGGCTAGCCGTCGGCTTTTGCGGTGGGCGGATTCGACGCCAACGGGCAGACTGGGCGGGTGACCCCTACCGCACCCTCGCCCACCACCGTCCCCTGGACCGCGCCGCGCGCGACCGGCCCCGTACGGGCCACGCTGGCACTGCCCGGCTCCAAGTCCATGACGGCACGGGCACTGGTGCTCAGCGCCCTCAGTGACGAGGTGAGCACGATCGCGGCACCGCTGCGGGCGCGCGACACCGTGCTGATGGCGGCCGGGCTGCGGGCGATGGGGTGCGACGTATCGACCGTCGACGACACCCGCTGGGTGGTGCGGCCCGCGCCGCTGCAGGGGCCGGCCCACATCGATGTCGGGCAGGCCGGCACGGTACTGCGGTTTCTGCCCGCGGTGGCTGCCCTCGCCGACGGGAAGGTCAGCTTCGACGGCGATGCCAGCGTGCGCCGCCGACCGCTGGCACCGCTACTCACCGCACTGCGCACGCTCGGCGTGGAGATCGCCGCCACCGACGGCACGGTGCTGCCGCTGACCGTCACCGGCAGCGGGCGGGTCCGCGGCGGCGAGACCACCATCGACGCCTCCGCCTCCAGCCAGTTCGTGTCGGGGCTGCTGCTGGCCGCCGCCCGGTTCGACCGGGGCGTACGGGTGCGGCACGTCGGTCCCGCCATGCCCAGCGCCCCGCATCTGCGGATGACCGTGCAGATGCTGCGCGACGCGGGCATCATCGTTGACGACAGCAGCGCCGACCAGTGGACCGTCCAGCCGGGCGGGCTCACCGGCCGGGACTGGGAGATCGAACCGGACCTGTCCGGAGCGGCGCCGTTCTTCGCCGCGGCCCTGGTCACCGGCGGCACCGTCACGCTGCCGCACTGGCCACAACACAGCACCCAGCCGGTCGCCGAGGTGGCCGCGCTGATCAGCCAGTTCGGTGGCCAGCTCCGCAGTGACGCCGACGGGTTGACCGTCACCGGCGGCGGCCCGATCCACGGCATCGACGTCGACCTCGCCCCCATCGGCGAACTGACGCCGGTCGTGGCGGCACTGGCCGCGATCGCCGACGGGCCGTCCACCCTGCGCGGCATCGGCCACCTGCGCGGACACGAAACCGACCGGCTGGCGGCGCTCGCCCGCGAGCTGGGCGGGCTCGGCACCGACATCACCCAGACCGACGACGGGCTGCGGATCACCCCGCGTCCGCTGCGCGGCGGCGGCTTCCACACCTACGACGATCACCGGATGGCGCATGCCGCCGCCGTCATCGGCCTGGTCGCGCCCGAGGTACGGCTCAGCGATGTCGGCTGCACCGCCAAGACGCTGCCGGAGTTCGCCACGCTATGGTCAGGCATGGTCCGCGACGCGGGCCAGTAGAAACTGCGGAGGTATGCGCTGAAGGGTCACCGCGACTTAGACGAGGACGACGTACGGGTTCGTGCGACGAAGTCGTCCCGGCCGCGTACCCGGACCCGGCCGGCGCACGACGACGCCATCGACGGATTCGTGATGGCCGTGGACCGCGGTCGATACACCTGCGCGGTCGGTGACGCACCGGTCACCGCTATGCGGGCCCGCGAACTGGGCCGCAAGTCAGTGGTGGTCGGGGACCAGGTCCGCCTCGTAGGCGACACCTCCGGCGCGCAGGGGTCGCTGGCCCGGATCGTGCGGATCAGCCCGCGCGCCTCCGTGCTGCGCCGCACCGCCGACGACGACGACACCACCGCCGAGGGGCGACTCGAACGCGTCGTCGTCGCCAACGCCGACCAACTGGTCATCGTGTGCGCGCTGCACAACCCGCCGCCACGCACCGGGTTCATCGACCGCTGCCTGGTCGCCGCGTACGACGCCGGGATCACGCCGGTGCTGTGCCTGACCAAGGCCGACCTGGCCGGCCCGGACGAGGTGCTGGACTACTACCGCGAGCTGGACCTGCCGTACGTGCTGTGCCGACCCAACGAGGAGCCGGACGCGCTGCGGGAGCTGCTGACCGACCAGGTGTCGGTGATGGTGGGCCACTCGGGCGTCGGCAAGTCGACCCTGGTCAACCGGCTGGTCCCGGCCGCGCTGCGGGCGGTGGGTGTGGTGAGCGCCATCGGCAAGGGCCGGCACACGTCCACGTCGGCGGTGGCGTTGCGACTGCCCGACCGGCCGGGTTGGATCATCGACACGCCTGGCATCCGGAGCTTCGGGCTGGCGCATGTCTCTGGCGACAGCCTGCTGCACGGCTTCGCCGACCTGGTTGACGGCGCGCTGGACTGCCCGCCGGCGTGCGGGCACGGCGCCGACGACGAGGGCTGCACGCTCGACGCGTGGGTCCTCAGCGGCAAGGCCGACGTACGGCGGTTGGAGTCGTACCGCCGGCTGCTGCTGTCGCGGGTCAGCGCCGAAGCCCCCACGGTTCAGGACGGGCGCTGATCGTCCGGTTCAGGACTGCTGGTACCGCGCCAGGTAGCCGTGACCACACTGGCCGTACGGGTCGTGGCCCTGCGTGACTTCGCGCATGACGCGGTCGGACTCGGCCAGCGCAGCGGCGATGAGTTCCGGCGGGTAGGCCAGGGTGACCTGGTGCTCGGCGAACTCGTCCTCGTCATCGAGGTAGATCCGGCCGTCAAACTTTTCCACCACGTCCAGGTCAAGGTCTACACAGGTCACGGTGGTGCCGGACCAGACCGGGACGGTGGTGATGTCGACGTAGGTGCGGGTGTCCTGATTCGCGGATCGATCATTGAAGGCGGCGACGAAGCCGCGGTCGTCCGGCACGAGACAGACGAAGTCGATGCCGGAGACGAAGGATCGGCCGGGGCGGGACAGGGTGGTGCCGATGCGGGCACCGAGCCAGCTGCCGTGCTCGTCGCGGGCGAGGAACTCCATCGGGAACTCCCAGTGCGGGGAGCCGTCGTACTTGGTGTAGCTGACCGAGATCGGGGTGCCCGGGGTGAGTGTCATCCCAGCTCGACCGGTCCGCCGATGCGCCAGTAGATGCCGTTGTCGCGGGCCATCAGGCCTTCGTCGATCAGGTAGCGCCGCAGCGCCGCATAGTCGTCGTGCCAGGCCCGCAGCAGCGCGTCGACCTGCTTCTCCGGGTAGCGGACGCCGGGTTCGAAGACGACCACGATGTGGTCCAGCAGGACGCGGCGCTTGCCGCGGGCGGCGGGCATCTGCTCGATGCGTCCGTCCCGCAGGAAGGTGCGCAGCACGGCGGCGCGACCGGGGTCGGAGTCCAGCGGCTCGTCGTCGGGGGTGTCGTCGACCGTGTGCACCCGGGTGGCGTCGCGCAGTGCGTCGATCCGTACCACCAGCCGGTCAGCTTCGGTGGCGATGAGGCCGCCCTGGGTCAGCCGGTTGAGCGCCACCACGACCGTACGGCCGGGTAGTCCTGTGGAGAT
>Ga0209023_10008636_pt1 | contig 10176 bp, 9 predicted proteins | sample LakOneMetagenome_FD_187468 | JGI IMG/M metagenome (GOLD analysis project Ga0209023, IMG submission 187468) | Freshwater and sediment microbial communities from Lake Erie, Canada (SPAdes) (version 2) | ecosystem: Environmental > Aquatic > Freshwater > Lentic | place: Lake Erie, Canada | collected...
AGTGTGAAAGTAGGATATCGTCAGGCTAGTTATATGCGAAAGCCCGTTAGCGAAAGCTAGCGGGCTTTTTGCTTTGGTGCGTCCGTTTGCACGTACGGCTGTGCATAGTAGGGTGGGGACTCGTCCCCACCGCAACGCCATCAACACAAAACCGGTGGGTTCGAGAACCCACCCTACGTCAACGAGCAGGGGCGCAAACAAAAAGGAAGCGCAAGCGCTTCCTTTTTCGACATCACATCGGCCGCACTGAGCGGCATTGCTGCCAGCTCAGCCCGACGATTTACACACCCCAGAGAATATCGCACTGCTGGTCGCGTGCTGCACGCAGCATTTCCAGCATCGAATAAGCACGGGTCGAGAAGCTGACCAGTTCGGCCTGCTCATGCTCGGGATCGTCCTCGTCCACACGGTGGGCCTTGATGTCCCGCTCCACTTCGTCGGTGGAAGGGTGCTTGCGGCTTTCTTCGATTTCGTGCTCGAGCAGCTGGACGGCGCGGGTTGCCTCTTCGGAGGTGATGACGCCGATGTCCGGCTCCTTGTGCAGGAGGTCGAGGATGCGCTTGGCGTGCTCCTGATACATCATCACATCAGGATAAGCTTTGCTTTTAAAAGTGATTAACATATGCGTTCTCTTATTGTTTGGCTTCGTAACTAAACGATAACACGTCTGCCCAAAATGGGTCATCCCGCGCGCGTCCGCTAGTGCGGACGGCGGCGGAAGATCCAGGCCAGCAGGGGCATGCCCAGGGCGACTGCGCCGGCGGCGCCGATGCCGGCGGCCAGGCCGATACCAGTGTGCGCCTGGCTCGCCGCGTAAGGCAACATGAACGCCAGCGCACCCCAGCTGAACAGGTGGCTGAGCTCGAAGATGGCACTGACGCCGTTGCCTTGTGCGCGCCGTGCCAGGGCGCTGCGCTCTCCAGGCTTGCCGGTCCACATGACAATCAGCGTCGAACCAAGGGTGACGCCACAGATCGTGCATGCGGCCAGCAGGCCGCTGACCGGTGCGCGCCAGGTCAGCCACAGTACCGGCACGCAGATCAGGGCCAGTACCGGGCCGATCGCCGCCGCCAGCTTGGCACGGCGCACCATGCGCGCGTTGGCCGGAGACGATTGCAGCAGGTCCGGCGCCTCCTCCGACAGCAGGACGATCCAGGCCAGCGACGAACTCAACGAGCCGCACAGCAGCGTCAGGCCGGTGCCGACCGCGAGGGCCGGCGCGCCGTCTTTCCTGAAAACGAGGAACAGCACAGGAATCAGGTAGAGCAGCTGTAACAGCACCTGGGAAATCAATTGTGGATCGCGCAGGATGAGGCGCCATTCCTTCCTGATCAAGGTCGACGCAAGTCCTTTGTGGAAACGGAAGCGCAAGGCGCCTGCCGGCCGCTGCGAGGTCTTCGCGACTCCGCCAGTCAGCTGCAGGCCGCGGGTAAAGCTGCGGTGCGTCAGCCCCACCGTCAAGGCAAACGCCAGCAGCGCCACCACGCCCACCATCGTGGCTGCCAGCGGATCGCCCAGCAGTGCCCGGCCCGGTAGCCAGACGAGACTGTCCGCACTGATCGCCGCGCTGCTCCTGGCTGCACGCACCAGGATGCCTTCACTTGCGCCGGTCTGCACCGCCAGGTTCGGCAACTGCGACAGGATGAACAGGGCGGCGCCTGCCAGCGCGCCCAGCACCTGCGCAACCACCCGCGTGCGGCGCGCGCCCAGCCAGCGCACCAGCGCCAGCGTCAGCAGCATGGCGGCGGCCGAGGCGATCGCCGCCATGCCGAGCAGCACCGGATACAACGCCAGCCAGCGCGGATGTCCCTGCAGCACACCCACGTGCGCCAGCGGCGCCAGGAAAAACAGGTAGATCGAGGCGACGCCCAGGACGACGCCGGCCAAGCGGACCGTGAAGATACTGCGTGAGGGCAGGGGCGAGGACAGCAGCAAGTCCATGTCGCCACGGTCGAACAAGACCTCGACACTGGACTTCAGCGCACTCGACAGCATGAACGTGAACGTGGCCACCAGCAGCACGCTGGCCGCCAGCACCAATTGCCGGGGCAGATCGCCGTCTCCGCCAGATAGCCTGCCGACCACGTACCAGGCCCCGGCATGCACCATCAGCCACACCAGCAGCCAGACCCCCACCAGCTTCCAGTGGAAGCCGCGCGGCTCCTTGCCGCTCTTCGATGACAGCGTGGTGTACCAGAACATGCGTACTTCGTGACGCAGCAGCCAGAGTGCGCTGCCCGGTCGGGCGTTCACGCTTGCCCCGTCAGTTGCAGGAACATGTCCTCGAGCGTGTCCGCGTCTGTCTCCTGGCGCAATTGATCGAGCGTGCCCTGGGCGATCAGGCGGCCATGCTGGATGATGCCGATGCGCTGGGCCAGGCGCTCGGCCACTTCCAGGATATGGGTGGTCAGGATGACCGTTCCGCCCTTGGCGACATGGGACAGCAGCAAGTCCTTGACCTGGCGCGAGGCGCCGGCGTCCAGGCCGGTCAGCGGCTCGTCCAGGATCAGCAACTGCGGTTCGTGGATCAGCGCACCGGCCAAGGCCAGCTTCTGCTTCATGCCGCGCGAAAAGCCTTCGGTCAGCTCGTGCGCGTGCTTCGTCAAGTCCAGCCAGTCGAGCAGCTGGCGCGCACGCGGCTCGGCCGTGGCGCCATCCACGCCCCACAGCCCGGCCACGAATTCCAGGTATTCGGTCGGCTTGAGCTTCCCGTACAGCATCGGGTCATCCGGCAAATACGCCATGCTTCGCTTGGCGCCGGCCGGGTCGCGCGCCAGGTCGATGCCGTTGACTTCGATGCGGCCCGCGTCCGGCGCCAGCAGCCCGGACACCATGCGCAGGGTCGTGGTCTTGCCGGCGCCGTTCGGACCCAGCAGTGCGTAGAGCTCGCCGCGCGCAATCGTGAGGTCGAGACCGTCGACGGCGGGCCGGGCGAACTGCTTGCGCAGGCCGGAGACCAGCAGGGAAGGCGATTCCATTTTCATAGCAGCGTGAAGGACTTCATGAATTGTTCGGATTGCTCGGCCGGGACGGCCTTGTCCTTGCCCAGCACAATGACCTGGTAGAAGCGCTTGCCGCGCGATTCGAAGTGGCCGGTCAGCTTCATCGGCCCGCCGTTGCCGGAGCCGGTGGCATCGATGTCGATGCTCTTGCGCGCGTTGTCAAGGTCGCCGCTGCTGGCCGCGCTTGCGCTTTCGCGCTGGACGGTCGCGTCGATGTTGCGCAGCATGGCGGTCTTCATGGCATCGACCGCGGCCTGCGCACCCGCCGCATCCGGGGCGACGCCGGTGCCCACTGCGAACATCACGCCCTCGACCTCGGCAGCGGTCATGGTCATCTCGACCTTGACGCCGTCCAGGTCAACGCTGCGCGTGTGGCTGGCCGGCTTGGCCGGGAACATCACGCGATAGGGCGCATCCGGGCTGCTGTAGTCGCGCCAGTTGTAGGTGGGATTGCAGCCAGCCAGCAGCGTGGCTGCAAGAACGAGTGTTGCGGCAAGTTTATGTTTTTGCATGCCTTGATGGTAGCAGGGTGCCGCCACGCAGGCTACAGGCGCCGGCCGCCCGGCTCAACGCTCGCGCAGCCCGCGCCGGTAGCCGATTGCCTCGGCCATGTTTTCCGAGGTGATGGTAGGCGACCCCGTGACGTCGGCGATGGTACGTGCCACCTTCAGCACCCGGTGATAGGCCCGTGCCGACCAGTGCATCAGCGCCATGGCGCCGCGCAGGGTGCGCTCGCTGGCGTCGTCGAGTTCGCAATAGCGGTCGATTTCGCGCGTGCTCAGGCGGCTGTTGACCTTGCCCTGGCGCTCCAGCTGTACTGCATGGGCCGCGGCCACGCGCGCACCTATCTCGGCCGTGCTCTCGCCGTCGGCCTGGGCGCTCATCGCCTCGGGCGCCATCGCCGCCACCTCGACCTGCATGTCGATGCGGTCGAGCAGGGGGCCGGAGATGCGGTCCTGGTAGCGCTGCGCCGTCTCGCTCGTGCAATGGCATTTGCCGGAAGGATGGCCATACCAGCCGCAAGGACAGGGATTCATCGCCGCAATCAGCTGGAAGCGGGCCGGAAAGTCGGCCTGGTTGGCGGCGCGCGAAATCGTGATGCGGCCCGACTCCAGCGGCTCCCTCAGCACCTCCAATACCTTGCGGTCAAACTCGGGCAATTCGTCCAGGAAGAGGACGCCGCAATGCGCCAGCGATATTTCGCCAGGGCGCGGCACATTCCCGCCGCCGACCAGGGCCACGCCCGAGCTCGTATGGTGCGGGCTGCGAAAGGGCCGTGCCCGCCATTGCTGGGCCGAGAAGCGCCCGGTGAGCGAATGCACGGCCGCCGCTTCCAGCGCCTCCTCGTCCGTCATCGGCGGCAGCAGGCCGGGAAAGCGCGAGGCCAGCATGCTCTTGCCGGCGCCCGGCGGCCCGGCCAGCAGGATCGAATGGTTGCCGGCGGCCGCGATCTCGAGGGCGCGCTTGACGTGGATCTGGCCTTTGACGTCGGAAAAGTCGGGATAGCTCGGCGCCTGCGCCTGGCCGGGATTGCTGTAGCGCTCCAGCCGCGCATCTTCTGCTACGGCAGAGAAGTGGGCGCACACCTGCAGCAGGGTGTCGGCTGGATACACACGCGCATCGAGCACGAGTGCGGCTTCGTCGGCATTCGCTTTCGGCAGGATGAAACCGCGCCGCGCACCACGGCCGCTGCGCTGGATGGCGAAGGTCATGGCCAGCGCGCCGCGCACCGGCCGCAGCTGGCCCGATAGCGACAATTCCCCCGCGAATTCGTACTTGTCGAGCTCTTTCGAAGGAATCTGGCCGGAAGCGGCCAGGATGCCCAGCGCGATCGGCAAGTCGAAACGGCCGGATTCCTTCGGCAAGTCGGCGGGTGCGAGGTTGATGGTGATGCGCCGTGCCGGGATTTCGAAGCCGACGTTTTGCAGCGCGGCGCGCACCCGGTCCTTGGCTTCGCGCACTTCGGCATCGGGCAAGCCGACGATGGTGAAACTGGGTAGGCCATTGGCCAGGTGCACTTCAACGCTGACGGGGAGGGCTTCCATGCCGGCGAGGGCGCGGCTTCGTAACACGGCGAGACTCATGGGCTTTCCGGAAAAATGAGGACTCGCAGGATGGTGGCACCGCCTTGGCTGGCACTTGTTGAGCGCACCCAAGCGTGCGGCAGGTCGACTCAGGCGCGTGAAGGAAGCCTCAAACGTCGCGCAGGCACACCACCGGCATGGTCAGCGCGCGCTTGTCCTTGAAGAACGCGATATCGAACAGCGCCGCCGCACCTACCACTTCCTTGCCGAGCTGGCGCAGCAGGGCGGCGGCCGCTTCGATGGTGCCGCCGGTGGCGAGCACGTCGTCGACGATCAGCACGCGCTGGCCCTTGATGCGTTCCGGCTGGATCTCGATGGTGGCGCTGCCGTACTCGCGCTTGTAGTCGATGCTGATCGACTTGCCGGGTAATTTACCCGCCTTGCGCGCCATGGCGAAGCCGACCTTGTGCTCGAGGGCCAGTGCGCCTGCGATCATGAAGCCGCGTGCATCCATGGCCAGGATAAAGTCGAAATGCAATTGATCGGTCTGCGCGTGGAGGGTGTCGATCGCGAGGCGCCAGTGCTCGGGATTGTCGAAGATGCAGCCGACGTCGATGAAATTCACGCCCGGTTCTGGGTAATCCTGGAAAAATTCCAGCGGAACGCTGTCGAAATCGTTCATGTGGGTGATAGCTCGTGGTGGTAAAGCGCGTGAGTGTACGACGATTATCGGCGGTCTGCGCAAAGGTGGCGCCGCGCTCGCCGCTGGCGCCGCCCGGCGGACACGGACAACGAGGAAATCAGGAGGCGGCCGCCGGCGCCTCCGCCGGCGGCGCGAAGGCCGGCCCTGCGAGCGCCAGCAAGTGTTCGCGTACGCCCACTGGCCAGCTTGCCACCACCTGCTCCAGGCGCGCCGCATCGCCCGCGAACAGGGCGCGCGAGGCTTCTTCGAAGCCCGGTTCGTCGCCGGCCAATTCGTGCATGAAGCGGTAGGCCGAATCGCGCGCTTCGCGCATCAGGTCGGTCTGGCGGGCATCGCGCGAGGCATGTTCCACCAGTTTGCGCAGCGCCACCGAGGCGCCGCCCGGCTGCGAGGACAGCCATTCCCAATGGCGCGGCAACAAGGTCACTTCGCGCGCCACCACACCCAGCTTGGGACGGCCGGCGCTGCGCGGCTGCATGCGCGGAATGCGCTGCAGGACGTCTTCTTCGGTGCCGGTGAAATTGATCTCGACCGGGCGGCTGGTGCCCAGGTCGAGAATCGCGATGGAGCGTTCGGTTCCGCTGTCGAGCGCGCGCTTGACGGCGCTGACGACCTCGGTCAGTGGTCCCTTGGCCAGCAGCTCGGTGCCAAGAAAGGCGATGCAGTGAGAGGGCAGCATGACTTCTCCAATGGAAGAAAATGCACAGAGGTGTGCATGCCACAGATATTACCCGGATAAAAAAGGGAGTGCAATAACACCCGGGTGAAATTGTCGAGCTTGTCTAAGCTTTGGCGGCTTAGAACCTATCCCAGTAGGGAGGAGGAAGTTGCTGGCGATGACTGGGAAGCGCGGGCTAGGCGCGAGGACGCCGCATGGCGAGCCATGCAAGGACGAGCAACGCCGCCCCCGCTTTCCAGGCGCGTCAGCAACGACTCATTCCCTACTGGGATAGGTTCTTAGTTGTCGAGCATGCGCGACACCTGGTCGGTAATGTCCAGCGCCGGCCGATGCCAGACGGTGCGGGTCAGCACCAGGTCGACGCCCTGTTGCGCGCGCAGCGACGCGATGATAGCGCTGATGCGCTCCGCCATGCGGCTGCGTTCTTCCATCCTGCGTTCGAACAGGTCTTCCTGCAGCACGGCCTGGTCGCGCCGCACCGCGCGTTCGAGGTCGCCGATTTCGCGCGACCGCTCCAGGTGTTCGCGGTCCGACAACTGCGGGGCGTCGTGCGCCAGCTTCTCGGACAAGTCGCGCAGGCGGCGCACCTCGGCCTGGATCTGCTGGCGGCGCGGCGCGAATTCGGCGTCGATCCTCGCCGCCACCGCCTGGGCGCGCGGGGACTCGCTGAGCAGGCGCTCGACGTTCACGACCGCGATGCGCGCGCCGCGGCTGCCGTCTTGCGCCGCAGCCGGCAGCGGCGTCACGCCGATGAGCGCCAGGCACAGCCAGCCCGCTGCCAGGTATGTCGAATAGGTTTTCAAGCTTGTTCCTCTGCAGCCCTGGCGCTTGCCGGGACGGGACGAATGGAAGGGTTGTCGTTCGAGTCTACGCCATCCGGCGTCCACATGAGCGCGGAGGCGTCATCCGCGTTCTTCACTGCCAGCGCGGCCGTCGCCTGCGCCGTCTCCCAGGCGCGCAGTTCGTGCGCCAGGCCGGCAAGGCCGTCCGCGCGGCAGCGGCGCACCAGGTCTTCCTGGGTGTACAGGCGATAGGTGTCGGCCAGGCGGTTGAAGCCGTCGCTCATGGCCAGCACGGCGCTGCCGCGCGGCAGATGCAGGGTGGCGGTGCGGGCCTTGAGCGGTCCTTGCGGCGCCAGGCACAGGACGGTCGGCGCGGGCGATGCATGCTGGTCCTCGCGCCGCGCGCGCAGCAGCGGCAGCAGGCGGGCCCGGCGCGCCACCGGGTCGTGCACGCCTTCCTGCGCCAGCGCCGCCACCGCGTCCTGCACCACGGTCTCGAAGGGGTTCACGTACGGATCGAGGTCGGTCACCACCCCATCGGCGTCGATGCCGAAGGCCTTGCAGTCGCCCAGGCAGTACAGCGATGCGGATACCTGGCAGCCGTCGTCGCGCAGGCGAATCCAGGTGAGGGCGGCAAGCGGATAGGCGTACAGCGGCACATTGCGGCCGGCCGTTCGCGCGCGGTAATCGCGCCGCACGTCCTCGATCGCCAGCTGTGCGCTGTCGGCCTGGGAGCGCGCGGCGTCGAGCACGCGGCCGAGCGCGGCGGCAAAGGCCTGCACGAACCAGGCGACATCGCCCTGCTGCTCGTCGGCGTAGTCGAGGTCGGCCACCGAGGTCGCGCCGTCGAGCACGAGGAGGTCGGTGACGCCGTCGTGCTCGAAGACCGCCACGAGGTCTTCATTGATGCCGTTGCCGGGTGCGCAGGAAATTCGCTCGATTGCCATTCAGGTCGTTCATTAGCTGGATAGCACAATGGTAACACCGCACCAGCCCGCCAGAACCCCGTGCCCGCGATATTCCTCAGCCGCATTCCCCCACATACTGGCAATTCTCGCAGCGGGTGCAGCCGTCGAGCTTGCGCAGGGCGCGGGCGCCGCATTCCGGGCATTTGGCGGCCGGGTGCGCTGCCGGCGCCGCACTGATGGCAGCAGCCACGGCCGGCGCCGCTACCGGAGGGGGCATAGTCCCCGCATCCATTCGCGCCGCCAGCTGGCGCGCCAGCTGGGCCACCGGCACGCCATTGCCCTGGCTGTCGAGGAAGCCGCGGTTGATCAGGATCCGCTGCAGCATGAAGCCGACCGCCGCCGCTTCGGAATCGTGGAAGACCGGCACCTGCACGCCATCTTCGCGCGTGAGCGTACCGCAGCGCACCGGTCCCTTTTCCCAGACCACGTCGCGCATGTCGGCCAGGGCCTTGGCGATCGGCCCGCCGGCGCGCGCCAGCATCGACAGCAAGCGCATCGAGGAGGTGATCCATTGCTGCCCATCGGTACGCTGGCCGGCCGGCATGAAGAATTCGAAAGGCCGCTCGATGATCACCGGTTCGCCGTCGACAGTGCCTTCCACGCGGATGAAGCTGACCGTCAGGTAGAACGTCTTGCGGCCTTCCTGGGTGGAGTATTCGACCTTCGAGGTCACCGAATCGAGTTCGCCCAGCGGGCGGTTGTCGAAGCGCTTGCGCAGCGGGTCCTCCTCAAGCAGGGCTGGCGCTTCTTCCCGCGAGCTCGCCCCGAGCACCTGGCCGAGCACCGCGTTCGGCCGATAGGTGGCCAGCCCTTTCAGCCCCGCGCGCCAGGCCTCGCTGTACAGGTCGCGGAAGTCGTCGTACGGATAATCGGCCGGCACGTTCACCGTCTTCGAGATCGCGGTATCGACGAAGGGCTGCACCGCTTCCAGCATGCGCAGGTGGTCGTCGGCGCGCATCTCCAGCGCGGTGACGAATTGCGGCGGCAGCGGTTCCGGTTCCGGATGGCGGCGCCGGTACAGGCGCCAGGCGTGGTCTTCGACCGCATACGCGCGCATGCTGTTGTCCGGCATGCGCTTCCTGCGTTCGTAGGTCCAGGAGTAGGGCGGCTCGATGCCGTTCGAGGCATTGTCGGCAAAGGCCAGCGAGATGGTGCCGGTGGGAGCGATCGACAGCAGGTGCGAGTTGCGGATGCCGTGGGTGCGGATGGCCTCGCGTAGCGCCTCGGGCAGGCGGCGTACAAAATTCCCTTCCAGGTAGCGCGCCGCATCGAACAGGGGAAAGGCGCCTTTTTCGCGCGCCAGTTCGATCGAGGCGGCATACGCGGCGTCGCGCAGGGCTTCGGCGATGCGCGCGGCCATGGCGCGGCCTTCATGGGTGTCGTAGCGCAGGCCCAGCATCACGAGGGCGCTGCCCAGGCCGAGGAAGCCGAGGCCGATGCGGCGCTTGGCGCGCGCTTCCGCCGCCTGTTGCGGCAGCGGCCATTCGGTGGCGTCGAGCACCAGGTCGAGCATGCGCACGGCAAGCGTCGCCACCTCGCGCAGGCGCGCGAAATCGAAGCCGGCATCGGGCGCGAAGGGCTGCTCGACGAAGCAGGTGAGGTTCAGCGAGCCGAGGTCGCAGCAGCCGTAGGCGGGCAGGGGCTGTTCGCCGCAGGGATTGGTGGCGCGCAGCTGCTCGGCGTACCAGAGGTTGTTTTCCTCGTTCATGCGGTCGATGAAGAGCACGCCCGGCTCGGCGTGGTCGTAGGTCGACAGCATGATCTTGTCCCACAGGTCGCGTGCCTTCAATTCGCGGTACACCCAGAGTCCGTCGGCGCGGCGGCGTGCATCCGGTTCTGCGCCAGGTTCCGCGCGGTGCACCAGCTCGAAAGAAGTGTCGGCCTCCAGCGCACGCATGAAGGCATCGGTAACGCCGACCGAGATATTGAAGTTCGACAGGCCGCCCGCGTCCTTGGCCGCAATAAAACGTTCGATGTCGGGATGGTCGATGCGCAGCACGCCCATCTGCGCGCCGCGC
>Ga0209023_10008637_pt1 | contig 10175 bp, 9 predicted proteins | sample LakOneMetagenome_FD_187468 | JGI IMG/M metagenome (GOLD analysis project Ga0209023, IMG submission 187468) | Freshwater and sediment microbial communities from Lake Erie, Canada (SPAdes) (version 2) | ecosystem: Environmental > Aquatic > Freshwater > Lentic | place: Lake Erie, Canada | collected...
GACGACGACGCGGTAGCCGGCGAGGCCGGATACCGGGGTCTGAGCTGCCGATGGCTTCGTCCAACCCTGCAGGTGGCCGGCCGATACATCGCGACGATTGAGCCAACCGTTTGCATTGTCCGGCCTGGCTTTCACCGGCACGGTGTTGTCGAAGCGCAGGTGGACGCTTGCCGACTGCGCCGGGCTATTGTTGCTCGCCTCGTCGACCAAGGAGACCTCAGCGGTGTAGTCACCGATAGCCGGCACACTCACATTGTCGATATGGCCATCGCCTGCACCATCGAAAGACTGCGTGCTGTCGTATCCGCCTGGGCCGCTGAGACGCACCTTCGCTCCCACGATCGGCGAGCCATCCGCACCTTGTGTTGGATTCGTCCAGCTAAGGGTGAACTGGCGGTCGCGCTTCCAGCCCTCGCCGCCTGTGACGGCCAACGACTGCGGCGCGGTCGGAGCGACGTTGTCGACCTTGATCGACCTCTGGGTGCAGGTAGTCGCTCCGGCGGTGCCGAACTCGGTCGAACAGACCCGGATCGTGTTCGAGCCCTCGTTGAAGACGCTCGAGCGGGTGTTCAGGGTCTCGCTGTGCAGGTATACGAACTCGCACGGCGCCATCTCGGAGGCGTAGCCGCTCGCGTCGGTCACACCTGTGCAGAGATCGCGGTCGGCGACCTCGGTGCCGTTGACGGTGATCTTGCTGCGGTCGGCGCCGGCTCCGTAGTCGATGTCGCCGATCCCGATCGTCGCGTCACCGGACGCCCAGGCACCCTCGACCGGGGCACCGGCGACGGCGGGAGTCTCCGGCGGGCGCGTGTCTTTGACGCGGAACTCGACGCCTGCGAGCCGCGAGAAGCCGGAGGACCTGAAGGCGCATGGGTCGTAGGCACGACCGCAGCGCATCCCGATCCCGACCTGCTCGAATGGCCCGATCTGCTGCAGGTCGGAGTCGTAGATGCCCGACGTCGATCCTGAGTTGACGGTCGAGAGCTCGTCCTTGGACTGGCCGACGCCCTTTACAAACAGGTAGGAGCGGTGGCCGTCGTTGTCGGGGTCGGCTACCAGGTTGTAGGCAGCCTTGACCCGCTCGATCTCGGTATAGGCGGGAGCGGTGTAGGCCCACTCCTTACGGACTCCGGGGGGCGACTGGGAGCCGGACTGGACCTGCAGCCAGTTGCCTGACTCACAACTCGTCGCGGCGCTATAGGCGGTCGTGTTGCCGCTCGCTGTCGCATCGGGCGTCGCCGGGTGCCCCGGCGAGCACTCAGCGACGTTGTAGACGCCAGCCGCACTGGCGCTTTGCGCTGCGATCAGACAGGCGAGCGCTAGGAGGCCGATCAGGCCTCCCAAAAGCGTGCGTCCTGCTCTCCCTACGTTCTGCATCGTCTTGCCTTTCGGTTGCTTGGTCTCGTGTTGGTCGGTGAATTCATGGGCCGAACTCGCTACCGGCGGCACCGCCGCCCGATGAGGAGGAGCCCGACGGATCTGGGCTCGCCGCCGGTGTCGACCCGCTCACGAGTGGGTCGAACTCCGCTGCCGTCTCGGTCGGGGTTGCCGCCGCTGGGGCGGAGTCGGGTGCGGCGGTGGAGTCGCTGACCTTGGCGCTTCCGTTGCCGTCGCCCTTGCCATTTCTTGGGGGACTGCCGCTGTGGTGGTTGCCCCTCGCCGGGCCGCTCGCCGTTCGGGCAGCTGCCGCGAGCTCGCGGCTGGCCGAGGCGAGGCCGGCACCCACCGGGGAGGGCGTTGGCATGAGCGCCCGGGAAGAGGCTGGCTGAGGGTCGCGGTCGGGCCGGTCAAAAGCAACGAGGCCGCCGATGCCGCAGGCGGCGATCCCACCCGCACAGATCGCGATTGCCTTGGCGCCGCCGATCGCAGCGAGTGCGCCGCCACCGCTCGCTGCGCCGCCGCCGGCGGCCGCCGTCCCGCCCTGGGCAGCGCCAGCCACTGAGTCGGCGGCGCCGAAGATCCGCTCGCGTAGGGCCGAGAAGGCGGCCGCGAGCATCGCGAGAATGCCACCGTGGGCCGGGGCGAGAAGCACCGGCGGCAGGAGCATCGCGGCCCCCCGGTGCAGTTCGCTGATTTCGCGAGCCACTGCTGAGCAGAGCGGGTCGGCGGCGATCAGCCGCTCGGCCCGCCTGACCTCCGAGCGCCGGGCAATGCCCGCGACGTAGCGCTCGATCAGATCCCGCTCACGGGAGCCGATCCGCCGCTCCGAGGTCATGATTCCGCCGAGCTTGGCGCTCGCGCTTCGCAGGCGGCGGTAGTAGGTGGCGCGGCTGATCTGCAGCTTGCGGATCGCCGCCGCCGGGTCGAGCTCGTCGATGTAGTGGCTGCGGTAGACGAGCCGCTCGAGGTCGGTGAGGCTGTCGAGCGCCTCCGCCAGCCAGGCCAGGTCGGCGCGGTACTGAAGACGTTCGTCGGCATCCGCTGCAAGGTCCTCGCGGTCGAAGACCCCACCCCCGGGATCGGCGGCCTGCTCGCGCCGTCTTGAGCAGAGTTTGATCGCCGCGCGGACGGCCACAGTGGTCAGGAAGGCCCGACGGTTGTCGACCTGGTTGCCCTTGGCGGCGTAGGCGAGCATGTTCGCGAACGCGTCTTGGCAGAGGTCCTCCAAGTCGTGGGCGTTCAGGCTCGAGCCGAAGCGGGTGGCGAGGATCCGCTCGACGTCCTTGAGCTCAGCGGCGAGGGAGGTCGGCTCCCCACAGGCAGCTGCGGCCAGTGCCTGCCCCGGCCGTTCGAGATCTCGATCGTGTGCTCTGAGCAGATCCATCTACTCCTCTGGGCCACGAGCACCCAGAAAGTCTCAGATTTCCCCACCGCCGTCCGTGGCGATGACGCTTGACTGGGACCGAGCCCTCCCTATCGGGACCTTTCCCGGGGCGGATAATTGCCGAGCTGCCGGCTCAAGCTTGTAGCTGGTTCAGCAGTTGGGAGAAATCGCCCACGACTCCCCCTATCGGGGGTCAACCTTGATCTCCTCGACCTGGTCGCGCAGGCGTCGCCAGACGATTGCCTCACCGCGCCCGAGGCGGCGGATCGCGTTCGGCGAGACCCGAAACTCCTCGACCTCGCGGAGCGAGCGCATCCCGGTATCGCGTCCTAGTAGGCGGGCCTCGTCCCGTTGGATCGTCTCTCGAACCGTCGACTCCGAGCCGATCGAGGCGGCGATATCGCCGGCGCTCGACGCTTGCCGCATCACCACCCAAGTGTTGGCGCCGGTCTCGACCGACTCGCGGGTCCCCGGCGAGACGTAGTCGAGGTCGGCGAAGTCCTGGACGGCGACGACCGTGCCGACGCCGGCCCCACGGCCGATCGCGACCGCCTCGCGAAGCTGGCCGCCGAGCAGGCGCGGAGCTTCATCGACGACGAGGAGCACCTTCAGCTCCTCGTCGCCACGAGCGTGACGCTGCCCTGCGGCGCCGAGGGTCTGGATAACGGTCGCAGCGATCGCTGGGGCTTCTTCTGGGAACTCACCGGCAGGAAGGCTGAAGAGCAGCCTGCCGCCGCGCAGGGCATCGTCGAGATCGATCCCGCCGCTGGCTCCGAAGCGGCCCTTGGTAGCAGGCGAGTCGACGAGCAGGGCAAGCCGGTTGCCGAGGCCGAGGACACCGCTGCGCAGTGACTTATCGGCCTCGATCACGTCAACGGCTCGCTTCAGCACGTCCCGCTCGCGACCAGCCAGATCGCGGAGCAGGCCGTGTGCGGCCTTCGGGTTCTCGAGCAAAGCTATCGCCGCCCCGAGGTCGAGCTCGCGACCAATGGAGGCGAAGGCGCTCAGCGCGGCACCAAGGTAGCGGGCGGCGGCCTGCCGGTAGTGGGGCTCGCTCCACTCCTCCGCCGCCATCAAAATGTCACGCCAGCTCGCCGGGCTGCCGTGATGAATCGGGTTCCAAGCGGCCGCACAGCGGCTGCCGAGCCCGAAGGTTGAGTCGGCGCCGATCCCAAGCCGCGGGCCAAGCGAGCGGTCGCCCTTCAGGTCGACGATGACGACTCCGATCTCGACCGGCAGACGAGACACCAGGGTGCGAAGGAGCGTCGTCTTTCCGGCCCCGGGAGAGCCGCCGATCAGCACCCCTTGCTGCAGCTCGGCGAGCGTCAAGGCGAGCAAGCGCCTCGAAGGGGTCACACCGATCCGAACTCCAACCTCGCTGCTGCGGCGGCGAGCGATCCAATCGACAAGAGTTCGGTCGGCCAGCACCACAGCCGCAATGACTCCACCGGAGAAGCAGAGCGCGGTGGCCAGATCGGCGAGGTGGTTCATCGCTGCTCCCTGATGCAGAGGGCGGCGACGACCAGCGCGATAGCGATTGTCGGCGGCAGCCAGGCCCAGTAGTTGTCGCTCAACGCCGATGGATCTAGATGCAGGAGTTTGTCGTGGTTCCACTGGCGATTGAATCGGCGGACAGCTCTCGCGACGCCCTCGGGTGAGAGCAGGAGCAGATAGGCGAGGGCGAGGGCGAAACCGGCGAGCGCGAGCCGGCGGCGGATCGTCCAGAAGCTGACGCTGCGGCGACCTTCGAGGAACCAGTTGAATCCGAGGCCGCCGACGAGCCCAAGCACGACTCCGATGACCAGCGGCAGGTAGAGCAGCGCCGCAATGACGAGCGCGACGCCGGCGCCGACGATCACGATCGCCTCGTCGTTTCGCTTCCGCTCAGGCGAGTGAGCCGGCATCGGCTCCGACCCTCATGAACTCGCCGAGTCCCATCCGCTCGATCTCTGCCGCGATCAACGCCGCCAGCTTCGGGTCGGGAACGAGCCAGCGGATCTCCTCATAGCGGGAAGCTGCGTAGCGGCCGAGGATCCGCTCGCGGCGACTCTTGCCCTTCGAGGTCAGCTCGACCTCCCAGGCGATCAGGCCACCAACTCCGGTGCGCTCGATCGCGTCCGGGACTCGGTCGCAGTTGCGGATCACCTCAAGCGCGGGATCGTCGAGCTGCTCGAAGAGGTCATCTGAAGAGGAGCGAAGACGGAGGACCTCGGCCTCGGTAAGGATCTCGCCGCCGGCGAGCTCTCGGGTCGCAACGAGCCCTGCGAGGGCGACCGTGTGACGGTAGCCGTCGAGACGCGGCATCGAGGCTCGGCAGCTGAGCAGCGCCGGCATCCCGATGATCATCCGGTGGCGGTGGATCACCCCGAAGTCGGCGAGCGCTGCGATCCGGCGAAAGGCGACCGTGCGACGAAGCCCGAAGCGCATCTGCACGTCGCCGATCGTTGCCCCGCCGACCCGCTCGATCCACTCCCCGATCGCCAGATCCCGCTCCGTCAGGACCCGGCCCCGCCGGCGCCCATGCTCCGTTGCCACCGACCGCTCGCTGCTGGCACTCTTGCTCATCTACCCCACTAGGTGCCAGCTCCCGGTCTTTCGTCTCACCTTCCCTCCCCCCGCACCACTTTCCTACCTTGATTTCAGATCTCACCTGAACTCGCTCAGATCTCAACCATGCTCCCGTCCGTCCACCCCTTTGGTCTTCTATCTGTCTTGGACCCGTTCGCTGCCGACCTCACTACCTCGAAGAGTGAGTGAGGTCGGCAGCGATAAGGGGGCTCAATCCCTGTTCTGTTGCGATCTGGGGGTGGACGGGCGGTTCATGGTTTGGTCCACGGCCGAAGTGGGTCGCCTTGTTCGACTGGCCGGCGGCCGAATCCGATTGCGCGCCCACCGGGCCCCCCGTCCCGCGCTCGATCGCCGACCTGGGCTGCCGTACCGCAGCCCACGGGAGCCACCGGCTAGCGGCAGCTCAAACAGCAAGACGAGTCGCGTCGAGGGGACGAGTCGCGTCGAGGCGGGCGGGGTCGACCTCATCCCGGAAGGACCTATTGAGCGATCGGCGTTAGACCCCGGGAGGTTTGCGGGCGGGCGGGAGTCGCTCGTTGAGATCCCCGAGCGCCTGCTCGGCCTCCTCTACAGCGGCATCGATCTCCGCGGGGCGTCATCGACGCGAGATCTCCCTGCCCCCTCTGCAGCACCGAGCGGGCCTCGAGGAGGGCATCACGATGCGTGCTGTACCACTCTGCGTAGATCCCCTGCTCGGGTGTCCGCTGCGGGGGTGGGACCGTGCGCTGGCGCTGGCCCTCGTCCATCTGCGGACTGAGCACGTCTTCGAGGAGTTGCTCGAGCGTCTCAAGGGAAGCCTTCGCCGCCTCGGAGACCTGCGCAGCCTCCGCCTGCCTCTTGGTGCTCTCCCGCTCAAGCTCGGCGGCCGTCCGCTCGCCAAGCGCATGACCGCTCTTCTTCACCCCCGAGCCCAGGAAGCTGATCTCGGCAATGTCTTTCCAAACCAGCAGCGCCGCTAACCCAAGTAGCGCCACGAGCAGGCTGACATCGTGTGGGCCGCAGACCTCAACCAGCTCGGGCGTCGTGGTCTTGTCGGACGTCACCTGAGCGAGTTGCTGCCTGCAAGCTTCAAGCGGACCGCCGGCGCCAAGCTGGCTCGCGACCCAGAGGATGATTGCGGCCGCGGCGACCACGAGCGCAGCGACGCGCGCCCACCCGGGCGCACCCTTCTCGCCGTTCCCCTCACCCCCGCCGCTCGGCATTTGCTTCTAAGCCCCAACCGTGCGGCGGGCTGACTCCTCCATTTCAACCCCGGGCTCGTCGAGCTCTCCGAGATCGGAATCGCCGAGCGGCACCATGCCGGCCATGGTCCCAGACTCAGGTGCCTCCCCCTCTCCCGAGATCGTCATCCCGTTTGGCCCGAGCACGCGCGAGAGCACCGTGCGTACTCCCGCAGCCCCCTCCTCACCGACGCACCGGTCGATCAGGCCGACGAGCTGGTTTAGCGGCTTAGACGCGGCGGAGCCAAAAAGCTCGACGGCAATCGGCAAACCGTCATCGTCATAGTCAACCAGAACCTCGTCGCCCCGTCCTTCGGTGTGGTCCCAGTCCGCCTCAGGGTCGAGTGTGATCCGCAGTATTCCAGCTGTGAGGTTGATCTCCACGGGACGGAACCTACTGCCGGAGCGAGCGGCAAGCAAGGCCCTCGAAACCGCTGGCATCCGCTGCCCCGCATGCGCTCTTCGGAGGCCGCCAATCCGTCGAACAGTGCCTCGGTCAGCTGACTTCGAAGACTCCGGTCTCGAGCGGATCCATGAACTTCAAGCCGGCGATCGTGTGCGCCATAGCTCTTCGGGCCCGGCCGGCCGCGTCGCCGAACGGCTCCCCGTGCGCCGGAAGCAACAAGTCGATCGGCAACGCGGCGATCCGCTGAAGTGAGAAGAACGAATTGCGTCTGGAATCACCGTCGCCGATCCTTGGAGGGCTGGATGTTCGACGCTGGGCTGGGCAGAAGGAAGTCCTCTGTAACCAGAACTCCGTCGGCGGCGCCATACAGGCAGATATTTCCCTGGACGTGACCCCGGGGTCCACAGGCCTCCCAACAGTCGATCCGATCGCCATCTCCGATCGGGTCGACGGGCGTATATGTATCGGACGGAGAACATTTCATAACTGATCGGTACACTCCTTGGCATGCTCGAAGGGCGATCCGTGAGCAACCGTGAGGTGGGCGAAATCGGCGGCTCGCATGCGGGCCCCATCCTCGATACCGCGGCCTGGCTCGTCCGCCCGATAGCCCTGATGGAGCGGTTGGGTCGCCGGTTCGGCGACGTGTTTCATTTCGACCTGTTCGGGATGGGCCGCGTGTACATGGTGTCCGACCCGACCCTCGTGAAGGCCATCTTTACGGGAGATCCGGCGCTGTTGCATGCGGGAGAGGTGGCCAGACTTCTCGAACCGGTGGTCGGCCGCCACTCGGTCCTCGTGCTCGACGAAGCCGAGCACATGGCCGAACGCCGCCTGCTTCTGCCGCCGTTTCACGGAGAGCGGATCGGCGCCTACGAGGACCTGATCGGTGAGGTGGCAAGGGAGGAGATCCAGACGTGGCCCGTCGGCTCGACGATCGAGTTGCACCCGAGAATGCAGGCGATCACGCTCGAGATAATCGTGAGACTGGTGTTCGGTGCCGAGCGGGAATCGATGCGCCGCGCGCTTCGCAGGGCGCTCGGCGACCTGATGGATGCAACGGGACGCAGCATCGCCTTTCAGGTTCCGGCTTTGCGCCGAGACCTAGGCCCCTGGAGATCGTGGTCGCGGCTCCAGCGCCAGATCGAGGCGGTCGACGAGCTCATCTACGAGCAGATCGCCGAACGACGTAGCTCGCCCGCAACCGGTGGAAGGGCCGAGGACGTGCTCGGGATGCTGCTCGATGCCCGCCAGGAGGACGGAACGGCACTGAGCGACACCCAGCTGAGGGACGAGCTGATCACTGTGCTCGCCGCAGGGCACGAGACGACGGCAACGGCACTCTCTTGGTCGTTCGACCTGCTTCTGAGCGACGGCTTGGTGATGGATCGGCTGCGCGAGGAGGCGCGCGGCGGAGGCTCGGCCTATGCGGAGGCCGTCGTTCGGGAGGCCCTGCGGCTGCGACCGGTGATCCCGCTCGTCGCGCGAAAGCTCACGCGACCGTGGCGCCTCGACCAACACGAGCTGCCCGTGGGGAGCGTCGTCTCGCCAAGCGTCTACCTGATGCACCGGCGGGCGGACGTCTATCCCGATCCCTACGCCTTCCGCCCGGAACGCTTTCTCGAAGCCGCTCCGGGGACGTATACGTGGCTTCCCTTCGGCGGCGGGCGGCGGCGTTGCATCGGCGCCGCCTTCGCGCAGCTCGAGATGCGAGTCGTGCTCCAGGAGGTCGTGAAGACCGTCGAGCTGGCAGCCGCGGGCGGCCGTCAGAGCTTTTCACGGCGCTCGATCACGATTGCGCCCAGTCAGGGCACCCCGGTTCGAGTCGCGGCGACAACGCAGGTGTAGGTGTAGCACTAGCGGCCAGGCACGTGATAGAGGGCACACGATTCCTCCGACCTATCAGGCCGTCTCGCGGGCATGAGCCCCCCGGGTCCGCGTCTCTCTCCAGGGACGGCGAGAGCACTGGGCACTGCGAGTCAGATTCCCGCACGGAGATCCAGAAGGCGAGTGTGAAGCGGGACTCCTCGGGCAGGTCGGTGACAGCTATATGCCCCGCCACGATCACACATCACGCTCATATCAACCAACGGTCCCTCACGCCCGCCTCATAGCGAACCTAGGTCAGGAGGATCAGACCCGCCGCCGCGAGCAGGCCGAGCACGGGGGCGGATCCCCGTCCCCATGAGTTGCCCTCGCTGATCCCGACGAGCCCCCGCCAACAGCGCCGCGCCACCCCAGTCGATCCGCGCCGGACTCTTGACAGGTGATTCCGGGCGCGTATCGATGGGTCGCGACGATGGCGACGGCAACCACGATCGTCCATTCGTAGGAGAGGTGGTCCACGATCACCCCGCTGAGAACCAGCCCGGCGCCGCCCCCGATGCCGAAGGCTGATGGCGCTCCGGCGCCGCCTCGCTCACGTGTCGGACCTCCAGCCGCCGGGCAGCCGGGCAGCCGCGGCACGCAGGCTCACGATGCGCCGGCGTCGGTCATGGCTATCGATGCGCCGCTCGACGACACCCAGTTGCACAAGTTCCTCAACCGCCGTCGAGGCGACACTGCGTGAGACCTCGAGCACATCGGCCAGCTCAAAGACCGCCATGTCGCCGGTATCCCGCAAGGCAGCGACGACCTGAGCTCCCCTCGGACTAAGGAGACTGGGTTCCTCCGGCGACGAACCGCCGCCCGGATTCTCCTTGGGGTTCATCAGACGTCGACCTCGGGGCCCTTGCGGGCGGGAGTGTTAGGCCTGCTCGGCGGCCGACCAAGCTGAGCGGGGGGCTGAGGGCGTTCAAGATACATTGGTACCCTAATAGTTGCATGGTATGTACCTCCACCGCGACCCCAGAAGGATCTAGGTGACCTCCTCCGGCAATCTTGTGGTAGTCGGGTACGACGGGTCCGAGCCAGCCCGGGCCGCGCTCGATTTCGGCTTCCACGAGGCGCAGATGCGGGGTGCGACCCTACGGATCGTGTGGGCATGGCATCACCCGCTGACCACCTACATGGGTGGCGGCCTCGAGCCACCTGGTCAACACCTGAGCGGCGAGTTCCACGAGCACACCGCGCGCGAGGAACTCCGTTCGGCACTGGACGAGTTGGGATCCGATCGAGCGGGGGTGCCGGTACAGATGCGCCTGCGGGAGGGCGAGGCGGCGGCGGTGGTACTGGAGGAGGCGGCGAGGGCGGTCCTGCTGGTCGTCGGCTCGCGCGG
>Ga0209023_10008638_pt1 | contig 10174 bp, 11 predicted proteins | sample LakOneMetagenome_FD_187468 | JGI IMG/M metagenome (GOLD analysis project Ga0209023, IMG submission 187468) | Freshwater and sediment microbial communities from Lake Erie, Canada (SPAdes) (version 2) | ecosystem: Environmental > Aquatic > Freshwater > Lentic | place: Lake Erie, Canada...
ATTCGGTGAGTGATGCCGAACTGCTGAGTAAAAATTTGGGTAACCCTTACGATATTGTTCCCATCAAAAATATTTTTGACAGTTTTTTACAGGAGCTGCAACCCATTTTTAATAACCTGCCCTTCAGCATTGCAGAGGAAAATATACAAAGCCGCACCCGCGGTAATTTATTGATGGCCATTGCCAATAAATTCGGGTATATTTTATTAAACACTTCCAATAAAAGCGAACTCTCCACGGGGTATGGTACATTGTATGGTGATATGGCCGGGGGTCTGGGTGTGCTGGGCGATTGTTACAAGCAGCAGGTATATGCACTGGCAAAATACATTAACCGTAATGCCGCCATCATTCCGGAAAATATTATTTCCAAAGCACCCAGTGCCGAATTAAGGCCCGGGCAAAAAGACAGTGATTCCCTGCCTGAATATGATATATTGGATAAGATCTTATACCAGTACATCGAAAGGCGGCAGGGGCCAAAAGAAATTAAAGCACAGGGCTTTGATGCAGCTTTGGTTGACCGTGTTTTAAAAATGGTGAATATCAACGAATACAAACGCAACCAGTTTTGTCCCATCATCCGTATTTCGCCAAAAGCCTTTGGCGTGGGCAGGAGGGTGCCCATTGTAGGTAAATACTTAAGTTGAGATAAGGAATTTATTTTATCATCATCAGCGATGCCATAGTTATGATGCCATCAAATAAATTACCGATACGGATATTTTCATTCTCTGCATGCTGGTTATTATCGTGGTTGGCTATGGGAACGGTAACTGTTTTAGCGCCGAGGTACTGCTCAAATAAAAATAATGGCAGGCTGCCCCCCATAGTGGGCTGCAGCACCACCTGGCCGGTAGTGCTATTTTTAACAGCTGTAATCACTTTTTCAATAATGGGCAGGTCCATAGAAGTGCGCTGGGCATTATACCCATCATCTTTGAGTATTACTTTAATAATTTTACCGTACGTATTTCTCTCTTCATCCGTAGGTTCATGATCGGTAACAAAGTAGCCCTGTGCTTTGATATGGTCAACTACTTTTTGCTGTTGCCTTTTCCAGTCGTTACCCAATACCAGCCTCAGGTCAAGCACTGCCGTTGCAAATGTGGGAATTTGGTTGGATGCCAGTTTGCCTACATTACCGCTTTGCATGCCATTGATGTTTAACGAGGGCAGGTTAATGGCTTCACTTAATGACGTGCCGGGCATATCAACAGCAGCGATGCCCAGTTCTTTTTTCATTTGTTCATCTGCAGCGGGCACTTCGTTCAGCGCTTTTCTTTCACGCGGGCTTAAAGGAATTACATCATCATAAAACCCCTTTATGGTAACACGCCCGTTTTCATCTTTCATTGATGACAATAATTTTGCCATCATCATGGCAGGGTTGGGAGCCCAGTTGCCGTAATGCCCGCTGTGCAACGGGCGCTTTGATGCATATATGGTAAGGTCAAGATGTGCATCGCCGCGTACACCAAATGCAATTTGTTTTTTACCCGATTGGTGCACCGGCCCGTCGCACATGATCCACAGGTCTGATTGCAGCAGGGCCTTGTTATTTTCCAGTATTTCATTTAGATGGATGGAACCGGCCTCTTCCTCTCCTTCAAAAAAGAACTTGATATTACAGCCGGGCTTTAACCCGCTTTTATTGATGGCATCATAGGCATTGAGGATAGCGGCAACACCTGCTTTATCATCGGATGCGCTGCGGCCATATATCCGCTGGTCGCTGGCATAACTGCCGTTGGCAGGAAAAGAGATATTACTGCCGCCTTTATCTATTGCCGCAGTAAACAATTTGGGCTGAAAGGGGTCCAGCTCTTTTGCCCATTGTTCGGGATTTACAGGCTGCCCGTCGTAGTGCGCATAAAAAATAAGGGTCTGTTTAGCGCCCGGCACCATCACTTCGCCATACACAGCAGGAGGGACTCCTGCGGTGGAAGCATTTAACAACTGTACTTTTTGTATCCCCCTTTTTTGCATCATGTCCATAATAAAAGCAGCCGTCTTTTGCTGGCCGGCAGGATTGGCAGCAACATTGGGTAAGGCAAGCAGCCCGGTAAACTCATTGATAATGGCGCCGGCATTTTCATTGCCGTATTTCCTGATGGTAAGCAGTTCGGGCGATTGCGCCAGTGCCAGGTGACCGGCTAAAAAAATAAAAACAGCAAAGGCAAAATATTTTTTCATAAAAAGATTTGTGAAGCGTATGGAGAATTGAATCTTATTTTACCTGGTTCACATTTTTAAAGGCTGCCCCCAGTATATCGCCCCCGGCTTTTGACAACTGTTCTGTAAAACCGTAAGTAAGGTCCTGCTTACCTGCTTCCAGCTGCTCAAAAATGGATTCGATAAAACCGCTTACCGGCGGCGCAAAATCATGAATGCCCTTGCCACCAAGATCTGTATTCAATGCAGGTGGAATAATTTCTATCACCGCTATGTTTTTTTCTTGTAACAAATACCTGAGCGAAAGGGTAAAAGAATGAAAAAAAGCCTTGGTGGCTGAATAAACGGGTGTTTTGGTAAGCGGAACAAATGCCAGGCCGGAAGTTACATTCATAATGGTATCCAGCGAAGCTAAGTCCTGGAATAACCAGCTCAGGTGCACAGGCGCTTCCACGTTGATGCTGATCTCCTGTGTTGCCTTTTCAAAAAAAGCGGGGTCGTTAAGCGGCATCCACTGTTGTATACCTGCATTGTTAACCAGTATGTTCAGGTCGCTATGTTTGGCAGCGATCCATTCATACAGCAATGTTCTTTCAGTTCCGGATGACAGGTCACATACCCTGGTGATCAGTGTGGGCAATTGCTTTTCAGCATCGGCTAAAGCAGTTTCACGCCTTCCGCAAATGATCACGGTATTGCCATCTTTTATAAATCGTTCTGCCAGCGCAAAACCAATCCCGGATGCACCTCCTGTAATTAAAATTTTCTTACCTGTAATTTTCATTGAATTATTTTATATGCCGTGAAGGGCTGGGTTTCTCCAGCCGTATTATTAATTAAAGATTTACCAGCTGATGTACGCTGCCTGACAAAGCTAATTAATTACCCTTAATAAAGGGCCGGCTGATTATTGTTGCTGCCTGTGAGTATTTCTTTAAGATAATTACCGTTAATAAATAATTCCGGGTCAATTAAACAATCCATCAATTTTTGTGTTTTTAATTTTTATTTTTTGATGACTGATTGTGGTCAGGACAATTCAAAGCAATTCAAATTAGCCTAACTTTGTACACTCACTGGAATTGACCCGGAACAATCACATAAAAAATTATTTATTAATTTATATCAACCCCTTAAAATGGAAAATAAAATATCCCAGCCCGCAGCTATGAATGGTGAAGGCAAATGCCCTTTTCATGGTGGTGCGCTTAAACAAAGCGCAGGCAGTGGTACAAGCAACCGCGACTGGTGGCCCAACCAGTTAAAATTAAATATTCTCCGCCAGCATAACGAACTGTCTGACCCGATGGGCAAAACATTCAATTATGCTGAGGAATTTAAAAGCCTTGACCTTGCTGCGGTTAAGGAAGATATCTTTAAACTGATGACCACTTCGCAGGAATGGTGGCCGGCCGATTACGGCCACTATGGACCGTTATTCATCCGTATGGCCTGGCACAGTGCAGGTACGTACCGTATTTCAGATGGCCGTGGTGGAGCAGGCTCCGGCACACAGCGCTTTGCACCGCTTAACAGCTGGCCGGATAATACCAACCTCGACAAAGCACGGTTACTGTTATGGCCTGTCAAAAAAAAATACGGTAAGAAAATTTCATGGGCGGACCTGATGATCCTTGCAGGAAATTGCGCACTGGAATCGATGGGTTTTAAAACGTTTGGTTTTGCCGGCGGGCGTGAAGATGTTTGGCAGCCTGAAGAAGATATTTACTGGGGTTCTGAAACCGAGTGGCTGGGAGACAAACGGTATACCGGTGACCGTGAACTGGAGAATCCACTGGGAGCTGTTCAAATGGGACTTATTTATGTAAACCCCGAAGGCCCTAACGGCAATCCTGACCCTGTTGCAGCTGCACGCGACATCCGCGAAACCTTTGGCCGGATGGCCATGAATGATGAAGAAACAGTGGCACTTATTGCGGGCGGGCATTCATTTGGTAAAACCCATGGCGCCGCCAATCCTGCCCAGTACGTGGGGCGTGAACCTGCGGCGGCCGGCATTGAAGAACAGGGCCTGGGCTGGAAAAACAGTTTTGGCAATGGTAATGGAGCCAATACAATTACCAGCGGACTGGAAGGCGCCTGGACCACCACACCTACAAAATGGAGTAATAACTTTTTTGAAAACCTGTTTGGTTACGAATGGGAATTATCAAAGAGCCCTGCAGGTGCACACCAGTGGAAACCGAAAGACGGTGCAGGCGAAGGTTTGGTGCCTGATGCACATGATCCTTCCAAACGTCATGCCCCTTTCATGCTTACTACTGATCTGTCGCTGAGGTTTGACCCGGCCTACGAAAAAATTTCAAGGCACTTCTTTGAAAACCCGGACCAGTTTGCAGATGCATTTGCGCGGGCATGGTTTAAACTCACCCACCGTGATATGGGACCTATCACCCGCTACCTGGGACCTGAAGTCCCTAAGGAAGAGCTGATATGGCAAGACCCTGTTCCGGCAGTTACCCATAAACTGGTTGATGCAAATGATATAGCCGCATTGAAAGCTAAAATCCTGGATTCGGGATTAACAATTCCTGAACTGGTATCCGTTGCCTGGGCATCCGCATCAACATTCCGTGGTTCCGATAAACGCGGAGGTGCTAACGGTGCACGTATCCGTTTGGCCCCGCAAAAAAATTGGGAAGTAAACAATCCTGACCAACTGGCAAAAGTGCTGCAAACACTGGAGGGCATACAGGCAGCATTTAATACTGGTGGTAAAATGGTTTCGCTTGCTGACTTAATTGTGCTGGCCGGGTGTGCAGGTATTGAAAAGGCGGCAAAAGATGCGGGCAATAACATAACTGTTCCGTTTACACCCGGAAGGGCAGATGCGTCGCAGGAACAGACTGACGTGGCATCATTTGCTGTGCTGGAACCGGCGGCTGATGGTTTCCGTAACTACTTTAAGCCTAAGCATGCAGTTTCAGCAGAAGAATTGCTGGTTGACAAAGCGCAGCTGATGACATTGACTGCACCAGAGATGACCGTACTGCTGGGTGGTATGCGTGTGCTCAACACCAATTTCGATCATTCAAAACATGGTGTGTTCACCAACAGGCCGGGATCATTGACCAACGACTTCTTTGTGAACCTGCTCGATTTCGGCACTACATGGAAAGCAAGTTCGGATGCACAATATGTATTTGAAGGCCGTGACCGTAAATCAGGCGAACTGAAATGGACGGGTACCCGTGCCGATCTAATCTTTGGTTCTAATTCAGAACTGAGGGCTATTGCAGAAGTATATGCATGTGAAGATGCCGGTGAAAAATTTGTTACCGATTTCGTGGCGGCATGGAACAAGGTGATGAACCTGGGCCGTTTTGACCTGGCCTGATCACAGCACCGTTGTATATAATTTAAAAATGGCCCGGGAAAGGGCCACTTTTTTTTATCGCCGTAATTTAAAATTTACTCTTTTGGGTAATGATAAATTATTTAGTCAGCAGTTCAGGGTTTGCCCTATAAGACTGATAGTAGCTGAATTTTTTTAGGCATGCGTGACGGTGCGTTGCAGCAGGTAGTGAGGCTATCAATAATAAAGTAGCCCTATGTTCTCAGGATCTTTTCCATTTTTTTTCCTTTGGCTAATTCATCAATAAGTTTATCCATGTACCGGATCTTTTGCATCAGTTTGTCTTCTATATCTTCCACACGGTATCCGCAAATAAGGCCGGTAATTTTTGACGCATGCGGGTGCAGCTGTGGTGCCTGTTCAAAAAAGGTTTCAAAACTGGTTTTTTTGTCAATCTGCTGTTGCAGTTGCTTTTGACTATACCCGGTGAGCCAGCAAATGACGATGTCCACCTCTTCTTTTGTGCGCCCTTTTTTTTCAGCTTTCTGAACATAATGCGGGTAAACACCGGCAAATGAAGCTGTAAATATTCTTGGCTTTTCCATTGCTTTATAAAATTAATGCATTGCAGTTATATTTTAAAAAACAGGTTCCATTGCACCCGTTATGTTGCATTTTTTATTGCACACCAAATTTTTTGTTTTTAAAATCTATTAGTATTGTCTTGTTCCAAAACAAAGCATTGCCCACCATTGCATCTGTTTCTTTATCTATTCCCAACCCGCTGTGGTTGGCATACACTTTTACATGACTGAATTTTTGTCCTGCAAGTTCAAAAGTATCCGTTATCAACTTCCCTGTTACCCCGTGCACTTTTCCCCAGGAAGAGATTTGTATCGTATCCATATCCGGCAAAGTGGAATAGATTGAGATATTTTCAGCCCTTGTAATTATTGGAAAGATGCTTGAACCATTGTCAAATAAGATCCTGTAATTTTTGTTGTGCATTTTCATTGGTAAAATGACCCTGCCGCTTTTGTCTGTTTCAATGTCAACAAGGTTGTTTTTGTACTCATTTGGAATATGATCAGCAATAGCAAACTGCATGTTGGGATAGTCAATAAGCAAAACTTTATTTTTAAAAAGGTCGGCACCAATGGTTCCCAGGTGAATGGTATCATTGCTGTTGAAGGTTGCCAATTTTTCGCCATAGCTTTTATAAATATGTGCAATTTTGTTTATTGCCGTATACTTTCCAAAGTGCAGATTAAAATGCTCAAAATACCTGTTCCCGTTCCAGAACTGCAACCGGCTTTTTAAACGTTTAATACTATTTGCGGCTGCGGGGTGTTGTGTATACAGGGAGCTGAAAGTGTTTTCATACACACCGGTAAAGCTGGCGCCGAGGTCGAATTGAAAAGTGAAATTATTTGTATACCCGTCAATCTTACAGGGTATATTCATCGACAGTTTATCAAAATGTTGTCCACTGAGTTCCCCGCTTGTCCATTCAAATTTTGTCCAGGCAATAGTATTACTGTCGCCGGACTCCTTTACAATTTCCCAATTGGTATAGGCAGTAGTGTCAGTCATGTAGGAAATGCCGCAAACTGTAATGAAGGCCAGTAAAGCCAGGCTCCCTATTTTTATAATTTTTTTCATTTAAAAGTACCGTCTAAATGATTTTTTCATATTTGAACCTGTCATCTTTCCCATTACAACATCTGTTATAACCAAATTACCTGTATTTGTATTATAAAGACAAAGCAGTTCAGGTACCTGTATAATGGGTAGGGTGCCCTGTATCATGATATAATTATTTGCGGCGCTTGAATTTTAAAACCTTTAAACCTGTAATGTCTCCAACGTATATATTGCCTTTGCTGTCAACGGCTATATCATGGAACCAGCAGGTGGTTCTTTCAGCTGAACCGGTGGCTCCAAAATGGGTTGCTGCCTTTCCGGAAGGATCGAACCCAAAAATGGTTGACCCTTTTGCTGTGCTGTCTGGTTTTTTAGTGGGATCATAGTCAACAGCAAAAAGACGGTTTGCTTTATCAATGGTAATGGACGGCAATTGTTCTACCTGCGCATCGTTATGTAACTCCTTTATAAAATTACCTGCTGTATCAAATAATTGCACCCTGTTGTTTTGCCTGTCTGCAACATAAATGATATTGTTTTGATCAATGGCGATGCCATGTGGTATAATAAATTCACCCGGCTTTTTTCCAAATGTGCCCCATGCTTTAATATATTTTCCTGTAGCAGAAAATTTAACCACCCTGCTGTTGCCATAACCATCACTTACATAAAATGTGCCATCATCTGCAATGGCGATATCGGTGGGGAGGTTAAAATGTAAACTATCATTTCCCGGCACTTTGGCCACTCCTAATTTCATCAATAATTTACCCTCATGGTTAAATTTGAAGACCTGGTGTAACCCCACATCTGTCAGCCAGACATTATCCTGTTTGTCCACCGTTAACCCGTGAGGCATTATGAAATAACCTGCTCCCCAGGAGTTGATAATTTTTCCTGTCGCATTGTCAAGTTCAAGTACTGCAGGTTGTGAAATAGCAGAGTCGGGGAATGGCTCGGTCCATTTGCGCCCCGCCCTGTGAAAAACAAAAATATGATCCTCCTTATCAATGCCGATGCCTGTTGGCTGGCTTAGTATAAAGCCCTGGCTTAATTCAGGCCAATTACTTACCAATTCATAACCCACCATGCTTTCGCTGTTTTTTCCAGGTGCCTTTTTCCCGTTACAGGAAACCGTAATTATTGTAATGACAAGCGCAAAAAATAATTTCATATTTGAAATGGTATTGTTTAAATTTTTACAGCAGTCAGCATATTGCTGGTTTAACTGTTTTGCTACCAGAATTTCCACCATTTTTTTGTGGGTTTGATGGTGTTACCCGCCTGTGTAGTATTGCTGTTACCCGGGTTAGCCTGCATGCTGCTTTTAAACACAGTTGGGATAATCATAAAGAAGGAATAAACAGAATCCTCAAGCCCGTTTTCAAATTGTTTGGCAGTTTTTGCAAAGGGGAATATTTTGTTGTTATCATCAAATGCAATGCAAACCGCTTTTGAGTCTTCATCAACCTGCCAATGCCCGCCATATTTTTTTATTATACATGTTCCGATAAAAGCGCCGATGGAATTTACCAACCCTTTGCGTTGCTCGCTGTCAAAATTATGGCGCTGCCTTTCAATGAATTCCTCAATAAATTTTACTGATGTAGTGTCATAGTCCAGCTGGAGCTGGTTTTTTACGTTTTCAGCTAAGTTGTCAAGTTCTTTCATAATATGCTGATTGGGCAGATGCTTCGTTAGCAGGGCAGCTTTTAAAACAGGTTAACCTGCAGTTGAAGTTAAGCATTACAACGCAAATTTGTTTGCCCGGCAGCAGGATGAAAAAATACTCCGGGTTGCAGTACTAATGCTTCAGCGAATCCTTAACCCCATACCGTATGGCTGCTTCAAGTACATCTATGTTGATATCTTTAAGCGTTTTGAACTTGATACAATACCCGCTCACGGTTGCCTTGCCCATTTTTTTTCCAAATGTTCCGGCTAAATAGCTCTTATCTTTTATACCCATGATGTAAACAGAAATGCCGGTGGTGTTTGCGCTCAAACCAATTTGATAAAACTCCCTGGTGGTGCCATCAGCATATTTTATGGTGTAAGCCCCATACCCGATATTAGGATTGGAAACAATTTTTCCTTTATCGTCTTTCCCATCCAGGAACCATAATTTACATTTTGGCAACACTTTAAGTATGTGTTGGTGCAACTCCTGCATCTCACTGCGTTTTGGTTCAGGCTGGCTGATAATATAGGCTGTAATTTGTTTTTGTATGTTCATGTCAATATAAAATTACGGGCTGCTTATTTTAACTTTTCATCCCGGCAGCTTCCAGGACATTTTAAAGTGGTGATAGTGTTTTCCTGTTACAAATGTACTTTATAGCTGGGGTCAAATTCCACTATCCATTCAATACCGTATTTGTCCCTGAAACAACCAAAGTAGGTACCCCAGGGGCTGTCACCAATTGGTCCTTCTATTTGTCCTCCGGCTGAAAGCCCGTTGAATAATTTGTCTGCTTCTTCTTTACTTTCCGCAGTGATCACAATTTTACTCCTGTTCTCATTTTCGTTTGTTTTTCCCATAAATTCCGGAACATCATTTGCCATCAACATACCTGTTTTACCTATAGGCAATACAATATGCATAATTTTATTTTCTTCTTTTTCCGCAACCTGGAATTCAGGGCCGGCAAGGTCTTTGAAACGGATAATTTTTGTGAACCCGCCGCCAAATACTGATTTGTAAAAAGTAAATGCTTCTTCGGCATTACCGTTGAAGTTAATGTGAGGATTGATGAGTGGCATGATGTTTAGTTTTTTATTATTTATTTGTTTATTTCCTTTTTTCGGGCTTTATGAAATACGAAAATCATTTTTTAGATAAAGTTGCCAATAGATTTTCCAGGTTACTTAATGACATTTTCATGCCTTGTGTAAAGCCTTCCAGTATTCTTTCCAGCCTTTCAAGCGATTCATTGTAAATAGTAATGCTCACTGTTGTTACCCCGTTTACTTCGCTGAAATGATGATCCCATTCAGAACCATACAATTCAGGGTTTTCATCCTTGTCTGTAAAGACAT
>Ga0209023_10008639_pt1 | contig 10173 bp, 9 predicted proteins | sample LakOneMetagenome_FD_187468 | JGI IMG/M metagenome (GOLD analysis project Ga0209023, IMG submission 187468) | Freshwater and sediment microbial communities from Lake Erie, Canada (SPAdes) (version 2) | ecosystem: Environmental > Aquatic > Freshwater > Lentic | place: Lake Erie, Canada | collected...
CGGTCGCTGCGTCGCACGTGTGTGGCGCACGACCACGGGCTCGCGCTCGGCGGCCGGCGGAGGGAGGTGCAGCGCGGCACGGGCCAGGAGCGCGCCGGCGATCAGCAGCGCGAACGCGAACGGCGCGAGCCAGGGCTGTCCGTCGGCCCGGACGCCCCATTCGAGGAGGATGGCGACGAGGAGCGCGGCCATCACGATCGAGATCACTGAGGCCATCACCCGGACGACCCTCGAACCGGCGAGGGCGACCAACACGGACGCGACCAGCGCGAGCGTGATCACCACCACGCTGACAGCCATGAGCGGTCGATCCAGGACGAGCAGGAAGAGGATCACGAAGCCCGCGGCGTCGAGGACGATGGCACCCAGAGCGGCAAGGCGCGGCGCGGGCCGTGGCCCCACCCGGCGCACAAGGGTGGGGCCGTCCCCGGAACGAGCCGAGGAGGATCGGACCCCGTCGGTCATCGTCCTGGCGGTGAGGGCGTGCGGGCGGCCTGGTCCGTGACCGGCGCCGACGGGACGGTCACCCCGACGTCCTTCGGATCGACGTCGCGGATGGTGGCGACCTGGTTGCGACCGCGCTTCTTGGCGACGTAGAGGGCCTGGTCGGCGCGACGCAGCAGGGCGGCGTTGTCGGTGACGCCGGGGATCAGGTCCGCCACGCCGATCGTCACCCGGATCGCCACGAGCGATGCCGTCGTCTCCGCCTCGTCGGACGGGGTCGGACGTGCGCCACGCGCCGTCTCCGTCGTGTCGCTGCGCCGGTTGTGTTCACCATCATCGGCGGCCGCGCCGGACGGCACCGTCGCCACGTCGGCGCGCACGGGCGTCGTCTCGATCGCGGCGCGAGCGCGTTCGAGCACGAGGGTGGCAGCGTCGAGGTCGAGGCCGCGGATCATCACGGCGTACTCGTCGCCGCCGAGGCGCGCCACGAGGTCGTCGGCGCGCACGGCCTCGGTCAGCCGGTGCGCCACCGCGATGAGGGCCTGGTCACCGACGCCATGCCCGAACGTGTCGTTGATCGACTTGAAGTGGTCGAGGTCGAGCATGGCGACGACCAGCGGACGTTGACGATCCGCGGCGCCCTTCATCGCCCGCTCGAGCTCCTCTTCGAAGTGCCGTCGGTTCGCGAGCCCGGTCAGGGCATCGGTCGTGGCGCGCTGGACGAGGCGCTCGCTGCGCCGGGCGAGGAGGCGGAGGACGGGCAGCGCCACGCAGACGATCCCCAACCCGACGGCGACGGCGAGAACGCCGTTGATCCGCTGCGTGCGCTGGATGTCGCCGACGTAGTCCTGCTCCGGAGCGATGACGGTGACGTACCAGTCGGGGTGGCCCTCGAGGGCACTGAAGATCGCGCGGTAGCCCTCGCCCTGCACGGTGAAGGCCGCCGATGTCGGGTGCCCGGGCTTCGTGCTGGCGAGCTGCGCCGCGCCGGCCTTGAACGCCTCGACCATCGCCGGCGAACCGATCTCCTCGACGCCGGCCCGCTCGAAGCCGCTCGGGCCCTGCTTGACCGCGCTCGACGCGTCGCGCGTGGCGATCACGACGCCCTTGCTGTCGGCGATCACCGCCAGCCCGTGCGGGCTCACATCGACGTTGTCGGCGAGGAAGTCCGACAGGCCGCGCAGCTCGATGTCGACCCCCACGACGCCACTCATCGGGCTGTCCTTCTCGTCGTCCTCGTTGACCCTCACGGCTGCGGTGACGCCGGGCTGCTTCGAGGTGAAGAAGATGTACGGCGCCGTCCACACGACGTCGGTGCCGTCGGTCTTCTCGGCGGCCTGGTACCAGGGGCGCGTGACGGGGTCGTAGGTGTCGTCGGGATCGACCGATCGATCGACCTCTCGGAAGTCGCTGTCCCGGTACACGTTCGTGACCACTCGGTGGCCCTCGATCTCACGGATGATCTTGGTGTGGTAGCCGTCGGGGTCGCCATGGGTCGTGTCGCGCTGGACGATCACGAACGAGTGGTCCGGTGCGGCCCAGTACGCGCCGGCCAGCAGCTCGTTCACATCGAGCTGACCGCCGAGGAACGTCTCGAGTCGCGTGACCTCGTTCGGATCGGCGAGCCCGGTCTCGATCACGCGCTTCGCGAGCTGTGCCGAGTCGTCCGCGCTCTGCAGCACGGCCTGGGCGTCGTAGACCGCCGACTGGCCGGCGGTGCTCATCTGCTGATCCATCTGCTTGACGAGGAGGCCGTTCGTCGTGGCGCCCGTCAACACGATGATCGCCAGGACGGCCACGGCCTGCAGCCCGAAGAGCCCGACGATCAGGTAGGTGCGGAGGTTCTTGCCCATAGCGTCCCGCCATCCTCTCACCCGTGGCATCGGGGACGCCGCGCGGCGGGCCCGATGCGGCCGGCGGGATCCGGTGGCGCTCAGGTGGTGGCGCGCCCCCGTTTCGCTCGGGGGTTGCTGCGCATCTGCAACGCCCGCACGTCGAGCGGCTCGCCGGTGTTCTCGTCGATCATCAGCGGTCGGACCTCCGCGCCGCTCTCGCGGTCGGTCAGGATCACCGGCGGCTCCTCGCCGTCCTCCCAGAGCCAGTCCGAGCCCCAGCGCCACATCGCGGCCAGCACGTCCCAGAACGCGCGGCCCTTGGGCGTGAGGCGGTACTCGTAGCGGGGTGGGCGCTCCTCGTACTGCACCTTGGTCAGCAGTCCGTCGGCGCACAGGCGATCGAGACGGCTCGCCAGCACGGCACGGGGGATCCCCAACGCCTCCTGCAGCTCGTCGAAGCGGCGCCGGCCGGAGAAGGCCTCGCGCATGACGAGCGGGGTCCACCAGTCGCCGATCAGGTCGGTCGAGCGCGCGATCGGGCAGGGCCAGTCATCGAAGCGCGTGCGCCTCATCGGTCCGCCACCTCGTGCGCGGCCCGCATGGCGGTCTCGAGGTCGGCGCCGGCGCGCCCGACGAGGTAGCAGGCGATCGGCGCGGCCACGCGCTCGGATGCGTGGGCGGCGACACCGGCGAGGTCGAGCAGCTGCTCGACGGCGGCGGCATCGGGCGGATCGATCCCGAGCGCCTGGGCGAACTGCGCGATCCACTCCGTGGCGCTCAGCGGGGTCGAGCGGTCTGTCGGGCCATCGGTCTGTTGGGTCATGGTCGCTCTCAGGTAGGGGCGCCGACGGCGTCAGCCTCGACGTCGGTGCTGCCGGTTCGGGCATCGAGGGCCCCGTCGGTGGGGCCGTCGATGCGGACGATCTGGGCGCGCACATGCTTGTGCCACGGCGTGCCCGCCAGCCAGTCGCGATCGTCCGCCGAGGTCAGCTCGTTCGGCGCCACCCCGCGACCGGTCCGGGTGCCATCGGCGTCGGGGTAGTCGAGGCCCAGCCCGTTCGGCAGCGACACGTGACCGCCGCGCATCGTGTCGGTGACCTCGACGATCGACTCCACCGAGCCCCGCTTGGTCGTGACGCGGACCCAGTCGCCCGTGCTGACACCGACGGCGGCGGCGTCCTCGGGGCTCATCCGCAGCGCACCGTCCGCGTCCTTCCGCCGCCACCCGGGATCGCGGAAGATCGTGTTCGCGGTGGTGGAGCGACGCTCGCCGGCGGCCAGCACGAAGGGGAACCCGTCGTGCGGCGGGTTCGGGTCCTCCGTGGCGAGGCCGAGCAGCTCGGGGATGAGGTCCTCGACGACCAGGTGGATGCGCTGGTCCGGGGTGTCCATCCGGGCCCACGTCTCCTCGTACTCGTCGACGGTGAAGATCACCCCTGACGGGCTGGCCATGATCGCGTCGAACAGGTCGTCGCCGCTCTGGTAGCCGGCCCGCTGGATCGACGCCGGATACGTCAGCGCCGTGGTCTGCGCGAGGCCCCAGATCGCCGCCGTCGCCGCGGCGCCCTCGGGCAGGGTCGGGCCGAGCGTCTCGTAGAGCACCACCGGTGCGAGGCGGGAGAGGTGGGGCTTGTCGATCATGGCCGTGAGGAAGGCGTCGGCGTACGCCTGGCGACCCTGGGCGGCCGCGGCGTGCAGCGGCGCGAGGTCGTCGTCGTCGAGGGCGCCGAGGGCGCGCACGAGGCGGCGATGGATCTCGGGTTCGGGCAACGTGCCCTCGAGCGGGGGCAGCAGGGGAGCGCGCAGCTGGAAGCCGTTGTCGGGGAACTCGAGGTTGAAGAACGTGGCCTCCCACTTCTCGAACTGCGACGCGGCAGGCAGCACGTAGTCGGCATGGCGGGCGGTCTCGGTCATGGCGACGTCGATGACGACGACGAGCTCGAGCGCGTCGAACGCCTCGCGCATGCGGGCGCTGTCGGGGAGCGAGTGGATCGGGTTCGAGCTCTCGACGAGCATCGCCCGGAACCGCTTCGGGTGATCGGTGAGGATCTCCTCCGGGATCGCGGCGGCAGGGATGAGTCCGGCGATGATGCGATGGCCGTTGACGGGGGACACCCGCGTCCGGCCGCCGCCTCCGCCACCACCGCCGAGGCTGGCGAACTTCGTGTGGATGTTCATGCCGCCGCGCTTGGCGAAGTTGCCGGTCAGCAGGAACACCAGCTTCTCGAGGTACGAGTTGAGCGTGCTGTGCGGTGCCTGCTGGATGCCGAGGTCCTCGAAGATCGACACGCTCTCGGCGCGCGCGATGCGCCGAGCGGCTTCGCGGATGAGCGTCTCGTCGACGCCGCAACGCTGGGCGAAGAGGGGGATGTCGACGGAACCGAGCGCCCCGAGGAGCTCCTCGAGACCCTGGGCGCGCTCGTCCAGGAACGCGTGGTCGAGCAGGTCCTCTTCCGCCAGCACCGCCAACAGGGCCGAGAGGCACCAGGCGTCGGTGCCGGGCCGGACCTGCAGGTGGATGTCGGCCAGGTCGGCGGTCTCGGTGCGGCGCGGATCGATCACGATCATGGCGCGCTCGGGGTCCTTCACGATGGCGTTGATGATCGGCCGGGCGCGGGGGAACCCGTGGGACTGCCAAGGGTTCTTGCCGACGAACACGGCGACCTCGGCGTGCTCGTAGTCGCCGGTCGTGTGGCACCGGGGCCGGCCGAAGAGCTGGCCGTCGACCCAGAACTCGCCCGTCTTCTCCTGCGCCAGCGCGTTGGAGGAGTACACGGAGCCCATCGCCGCCCTCGTCGCGGCGCCGTAGCCGCCGCCGAGGTGGTTCCCCTGACCGCCGCCGCCGTAGCTGAAGATGGTGTCGCCGCCGTGCTCGTCACGGATGGTGGCGAACCGGTCGGCGATCTCGCGGATGGCGGTGTCCCAGTCGATCTCCTCGAAGGTGCCGTCGGGCCGCCGGCGCAACGGCGACGTCAGCCGGTCGCGCGAGCTCTGGTAGTGGTCCAGGCGCAAGGCCTTCTCGCACGTGTAGCCCTGCGAGACGGGGTTGGCCTTGTCGCCTCGGATGCGGGCGAACGAGCGCCCGTCGAGCCGCACCTCGATCCCGCAGTTGATGCTGCACAGGATGCAGGCGCTCTGGTGCCACTCGAGGGCGCCCTCGCGGGCACCGCCGGCAGTCGTGGCAGTGGTGGCGGATGTGGTGGTGTCGTCGGCCATCGCGGGCCCCCTCTGGATGCGTGCCGGGGCAATGGTGCCCGAGTCAGTTCAACAAACGAATCTACTCGGGACGCGGCGAGGGTCAAGGGGCGCCGCGAAAAACACCAAGATGGCGCCGTGCCCACCGTCGAGCTCCGCGGTGCCCGCGGCGAACCGTTCCCAATCACGTTCGCTCGTGACGCGGACGTCGCGCACGAGTGGGTGCTCGACCTCGAGCACGTGCCCCAGGCGATGACGCCGCTGGCCGAGGCCGTGTGCCGCGTCGGACGGGTCGGGCGCGAGCAGGCCTACGCCGAGAGCGGCGTGACGATGCCCTCGCCGCTGCGGGCTGAACCGCCGTACGCCCACGGCTACCGCTACGACCTGGCCTTCGAGCTCGAGGCCGGCGAGCGACGTGAGCACTCGGACGAGGTCGAGCGGTTGTCCGCTCGCCACGGCGGCACGGCGGGGGTGTGGGCGGGGCACAGCCTGCCGTTCATCCGCCGGACCTGTGGCGCCCTTGCGGTGCCGCTGCCGGACCGGTCGTTCGCCGCGCTGGCGGCCCAGCGTGAGCACGTCTGGGGCCACACCGGCGTGGCCGGCGCAGTCTCCCGTCTCGCGGAGCGGACGGTGGCGCAGGCGTGCCGCGAGCAGTTCGGCGATCACGCTGAACAGGTGGCGCACGAGCTGGCCCAGGGCTCGATCAACGACACCCTCGCTGCGGATGTGGCGCTGTGGCGCGTGGCCCACCTCCCTGTCGGATCGGCCGAGTCCTCTGCGGCGCGAGCCGTGTTCCTGGAGGAGCACGGGAACCTGGCCGTGGGGTGGTCGATCGACGACCCCACGTTGCGGGAGCGTCCTGACCTGGTGGACGTGCAGTTGCAGCTCTTGCGGGACGTCGCCGCGCCCGATCCCGAGGTGGTGGTGCGAGAGGCCGCGCAGCGGCGCGCCGCGCTGCTGGCCGAGATCGAGCGCCACCCGCCCCGCGCTGTTGAGCGGGCGTCGCTCGCGCGTGCGCTGGACGATCTCACCGGGTTCGTGCCCGTGCGCGAAAGCCGCGCCCGCTGGCAACTGATCGCCACCGGTTTGCTGCGCGCGGCGGTGCTCGCTCGCGGGCAGGCCCTCGTGGCGCAGGGGGCCCTGGCGTCGATCGACGACGTCTTCTTCCTCCAGCCGGAGGAGTACGACGACCCGGCGCACGTCAGCGCGCGTGTGATCGGGGAGCGACGCGCCGAACACGGGCACTGGCGGCGCGTGCAACCCCCACGGCGAATCGGTGGTGCCCGCCGTGCGGGAAAGAGAGGTCCAGCCGCAGGCTCTGACGCCGCGTCGGCGCCGGCCGGCCCCGTGGTCGTCGGTGTGGGCGGCAGCCCTGGGGTCGCGACGGGCCGGGCCCGGGTGATCCTCGACCTCGCCGATGCCGGTCGGCTCGAACCTGGTGACGTCCTCGTGGCGACGATGACGTCGCCGCCGTGGACGGCGCTGTTCGGCCTCGCCGCGGCGGTGGTGACGGATGCCGGCGACCCCATCAGCCACGTCGCCATCGCAGCTCGCGAGTACGGCATCCCCTGCGTCGTGGGCACCGGTACGGCGACGACGAGCGTGCCCGACGGTGCCACGGTCACCGTCGACGGCAGCGGCGGCTTCGTGCATGTGCACGGCGAGCGGCGATCCTGAACGTCGCGGCGCGTTCGCGCGCCGCGCCAATGGTCAGTTCGCGTCGCCGCTGGGGCGACTGCTCGAGGAAAGCGTCATGGCGCGTCGCCGCGAGCGGGTGCAGGTTGCGCGGCCGGCGGCTGCTCGCGCAGCAGTTCGAGGATGTCGGGGTCGGCGCACGCCTTTGCGAAGGCCGCGAGGCGTCGGTCGATGTCGCGCTGCAGCAGCCGCGTGCCGATCGGGTCCGCGATCACCTTCAGCCACGAGGGACGGCAGGTGAAGTTGTAGCGCCAGGTGGCCTTCGTGGAGCCGTCGGGCTCCTCGCTGAAGTTCCACCCGCCGGAGAACGTCGCGAAGAACCACGGACCTTCGACCATCTTCATGCCGACGTGGTGCGGTGGCTTGAACGAGATGTACTCCGAGACCATCTTCAAGCGGTGGCGCGAGGTGGTCGCGGTGCGCACGCCCTTGGCGGCGCCGGTCGCGCCGTCGAGCAGGTGCTGCTCCTTCACGAACGGGTCCCACCGGTAGCGGATCTCGCCGTAGGTCTGCGACAGCTGGAACGCCGTGGCGGCGGGGATGGGCACGATCACGGACGATTCGATGCGAGGCACGGCTCAGCTCGCTTCGTCGGCGACGGTCAGGATCTCGATCGACGCGCGCTCGGCGGACATCTGGCCCAGGGCCTTTGCGAACGCAATGGACTCCGGCACCTGGAAGTGCGCGTCGATCGCGGCCTGGTCGGCCCACTGCTCGTAGAAGAAGAGCCGGTGGGGGTCCTCGGCGCTCTGGTACACGCCGTGGTCGAGGCATCCCGGTTCGGCCCGGGAGCGGTGCACGTGCTCGATGCTGATGCGCAGCATCTCGGCGAGGGAGTCGGGTTCGGCGAGGACGGATCCGGTCACGATGATCACGGCAGGCTCCAGGCGGTTGAGGGGACCCCCACCCTAGGGAGGGTCGTCACCACCCGCCCGATCCCGGATCGCGAAGCAGCCGTGCCGGTGGGGTCGCGATCAGCGACCGTGGGGCTCGATGCCGATCCCCGCGTCGCCCGGGGCGAGGGGCGTGATCCCGAACTCGGCGCGCAGCTCCTCCAGGTCGCGCTCGGCATGGGCGAACACGTCCCACGGGCCATCGAGCACGTCGTGGGTGCTGGCTCGGCCCCGGTCGAGGGCGATCAGGTACTTGCGCGGATCGAGCCACCCCGATTCGGGCGCCACGGCGAAGCTCAGGTCGAGCCCCACCTGCCACTCGAGGAGCGTCGGCAGGATGTGCGCGGCCAGAGCGTCGGGCTGGTGCATCCCGGCGGTGAACGCCGAGACCAGCAGCTCGCCCTGGGTGCTCGTGCCGTACCCGCTCAGCACGTGGATCGAGTCGTGCGGGCCGGCGAAGAGCTCGGTGAGCGCACCGACCTGCCCCGGGAAGCCGAACCCGTGCACGTGGAAGTGCTCGTAGTACGCACGCCCGAACGTGGTGGTGGGCAGGTCGCCGAGCGCGAGGTACCGCGCCGCCAGCGCCTCGTCCGCGGGCGTGCCCGTGTACGGGTACGCGCCGTGGACCTTCATGTCCGCCGCCATGCCCGGGAACGTCTCGAGGTTGCGGCGCACCATGTCCGCCTGCACCCACTGGCGGTGCCCGCGGGCCAGCTCGACGAGGTCGTGGACGTACGCCTCGTGGTGACCGAGCGCGTGGTTGAAGCGCACGGCTTCGCGCAGCCGGTCCGCGTCGATCTCGCCCTCGGTCAGCGCGAGGATCGCGAGCAGCTCCGCCGCGACCTGCCGCACGTCCGGGTCGGTGACGCGATCGGCGAGCTGCTCCGGTCCGAGGGGGACCAGGGCGTCGATGTCCACGTCGGTCAACGGCGGGACGAACGCCAACTGCGCCGCGGCCTCGATGGCCATCCGGTCCAACGGCACCACGCGGTGCTGCGGATGGATCAGCGCGAGGTGCTTCATGGCCTGGAGCACAGCCTCGGCCTCGGTGGGCGCACACGCCACGAACATGCCTCGATCATGCCCGAAGCCAGGACCGGATGACGTTCGGCCCTGGATCGGTGCCGGCGGCGCCGCCCCGTCGCGATCCAGGACGGCGCTGTCAGCGACGTTCGTGCAGGTCGAAGGGTCCCTTGCCCATCTGGTCCCGGATCGTCACGACCGTCGGGTTCACCAGCGAGCGGCGCTGCCAGTTGGCACCGTCGACGACGAGCGTGTGCCCCGAGATGAACCGCGCGTACGGCGAGGCGAGGAACGTTGCCGCCCACCCCAGCTCCTGGCGTTGACCGACGCGCATCGCAGGTTGGCACGCGTCCTTGTCATGGGTCCCCGCGAGGTTGCCCTGGATGTCGGCGGTCATGTCCTCGTGCGGGAAGAGCCCGGGGACGATCGCGTTCACCTGGATGCCGTAGGGCCCCCACTCGACCGCCAGCGTCTCGGTCAGGTTCTTCACGCCGGCCTTGGCGGCCGCCGAGTGGGCGAACCCCGGGCCTCCCGTCCACGCGTACGAGGCGCCGATGTTCACGATCGAGCCCGGGGTGCCGGCGTCGAGGTGCCGTCGGCCGAACTCGCGCGAGCAGAAGTACGTGCCGTTCAACGTGATGTCGACGACCGTGCGCCAGGCGTTGGGTGACATGTCCTCGGCCGGCACCGGGAAGTTGGCTGCGGCGTTGTTGATGAGCACGTCGGGCAACCCGAAGCGCTCGCTGGCCTCGTCGAACGCGCGGGCGATGTCGTCGGGCTCACGGATGTCGCACGCCACCGTCAGCACCGGGGCACCCAGCGCTTCCATCGCCGCCTCGCCGGCGGCGCGGTGCTCCTCCTTGCGGCTCGCGATGACGATGGCCGCGCCGAGGCGCGCGAACTCGGACGCCACCGCTTTGCCCAGGCCCGTGCCCCCGCCCGTGATGAAGACGGTCGTGCCGTCGTAGGTCCCTGGCGCCAGGGCGGTGGCGCCGGTCGCGGGTGGGGCCGGCAGCCCGATGTGCTCGCTCATGGAAGGTCTCCTGTCATCGGCCGGGGTCAGCTGCCGGTGAAGCGTGGCTCGCGCT
>Ga0209023_10008641_pt1 | contig 10173 bp, 10 predicted proteins | sample LakOneMetagenome_FD_187468 | JGI IMG/M metagenome (GOLD analysis project Ga0209023, IMG submission 187468) | Freshwater and sediment microbial communities from Lake Erie, Canada (SPAdes) (version 2) | ecosystem: Environmental > Aquatic > Freshwater > Lentic | place: Lake Erie, Canada...
CCGCCCCGCCGCGCCTGCAGGCACCGGGCGCGCGCCCGGGTCTTGGCACCGACCCCGCAGGTTATGGCGCTTCGCGCCTGCCGGCGCGCCGTTCGACCGCCATTGATCCCTATGCCCGCCAGCCGCAGCCCGAACCGCGCGACTACGGCGAGGAGGAACTCGACGAGGATGGCCGCGCCGCGCCGCGTCTGGGCCGGCCCACGGGCCGGGCGCGCTCGCAGGACGATTTCGACGAGGTCTTCGAGGATGACCAGCCGGCACCGCGCGGCCGTGCGACGGCGCGCGACTACCAGTCGTCCTATGACGAGGCCGACGAGGGCTTCGCAGACGAGCGCCGCCGTTCCAGCGGACCGTGGCTGCTGCTGCTGGCGCTGCTCGCCGCCGCCATCCTGACGGGCGGCGTCGTCTGGTACTTCAGCGACAGCGTCAAGCACCTGGCCGGTGTGGGATCCTCCTCGACGTCGGGTTCGACGCCGGTGGTCTCGTCGCCGACGGAACCGGCCAAGATGGCGGCGCCGGATGCCGGAACCGATGGCCAGACCGAGGCTCCCGCCGCCCGCAAGAAGCAGATCTACGACCGCATCGTCGGTGAGCAGGAAGTGACCGGCGAGATGCAGCCGACGGAAGAAACGCCGGTGACGCCGGAAGCGGCACAGCCCGACGCCGGGCAGCCGAGCGCGGGCGCTCAGCCTGCCGCAGGCACCCAGCCGGCCGCCGGGACGCTTCCCGCCGACCAGGTGCCGAAGATCGAGCCGGCGGGGAATGCCAACCAGATTCCCGCGCCTGACGCGCCGAACCAGGGCGCCACCGGCCAGGGCCTTCCGGACCCCGAACCGCCCCCGCCGCTGCCCATTCCCGGCAGCGACCAGCAGGGCAATCTTGGCCTGAAAGGCGGCGCGCAGGTCGCGGCCGCCTCCTCCCAGCCGGACCAGGGGGCGGCGGCGCCACCGCCACTGCCCTCCAGTTCAGCTCAGACCTCGTCGAGTGACGCGAATACCCCGCCGCCCCCGGAAAAAGCCACCGACGGGGCGGCTCTTGTTTCAGGGGGAGGTTCAGCCGCCAAACCCGCCGCTTCCACTTCGGCAGCGCCGGTGGTGACGCCCGAGCCGGACACCCAGATCACCGCGCCCGCACCGAGCGCCGATGACGCAGACGCGCAACCGGCCACGCCGCCGCCCAAGAAGAAGGCCACCGCCAAGAAGACCGCGGCGAAGCCCGCCGCCACGAAGCAGGCGGACTATGACAACCTCGGTTCGAAGCCGGTCGTGCTGGTGCCGCCGTCGCAGCAGGCGGGGGCGCAGAGCCAGGGCTCGACCGGCATTTCGCAACCGATCACCAGTGCGCCGGCGACGCCCGAGCAGCCGGTGGCGGCGACGGCGCCGAACCCGCAGAAGCGCAAGACGATCTTCGACCTGTTCAACGGCGGCACCTCGACCAACATCCCGGTCGAGCAGGCGGCACCCACGCAGGTCGCTTCCGCGGCCACCCAGACCAAGCAGGCCGTGACGCCGAGCACGACAACGCAGAAGGCAGCGACCCCGCCTCCGGCCGAGCCGCAGTCGGCCACCGGCGGCGGCTATGTGATCCAACTCGCCTCGTTCCGTACCGACACCGAGGCGAAGAAGGAATATTCACGCCTGGCCGGCGCCTATCCCTCGATCGTCGGTCCGCTGAAATCGCAGATCCGCCAGGCCACGGTGGGCGGCAGCACGCGCTACCAGCTGGGTCTCGGACCACTCCCGACGCGCGGCGACGCCACCCGCATCTGCGGCGAGCTCATCGCAGCGGGCGAGAGCGACTGTATCGTGAGGGGCCCGTGATGAAGGCCTCGGCCTGACGTCATGACCGCCATAGGCGCTTTCATCTCGGGCTGTTCCGGCCCCGTGCTGAGCACGGGCGAGCGCGATTTCTTCGCCCGCACCAATCCGTGGGGCCTCATCCTGTTCAAGCGCAACTGCGAGACTCCGGAGCAGCTGAAGACGCTGACCAGCGCCTTCCGTGCCGCCGTGGGCCGCAAGAACGCGCCGGTGTTCATCGACCAGGAGGGCGGCCGCGTGCAGCGCCTGGGACCGCCGAGCAATGCCTGGCGGCGCTACCCCGCAGCGCGCGCCTATGGCGAGGCGTTCGATGCCAGTGCGCTCGCAGGCCTGCGCGCGGCGCGCAACGTGGGGCGGCTGATGGCGGAAGACCTCATTGCGGCGGGCATCACGGCGAATTGCGTGCCGGTGCTCGACGTGCCGCAGCCCGGTGCCCACGAGATCGTCGGCAACCGCGCCTATTCGGATCGCATCGAGGCGATCATGGCGCTGGCGCGGGCGCATGCGGCGGGCTTTGCCGATGGCGGCGTGCTGCCGGTCATCAAGCACATTCCCGGCCACGGCCGCGCCAGGGCCGACAGCCACATGGAACTGCCGGTGGTCGAGGCGAAGCGCGCCGAACTCGAGGCGGTTGATTTTCCGCCCTTCGCCGCCATGGCCGATGCGCCGATGGCGATGACGGCGCATGTGGTCTACACCGCACTCGACAAGACGGCACCCGCAACGCTGTCGAAGAAGGTGATCTCGAACGTCATCCGCAGGCAGATCGGGTTCCGTGGCCTGTTGATGACGGACGATCTTTCGATGAAGGCGCTCACCGGCAGCTATGCCGAGAAGACGCGCCGCGCGCTGGAAGCCGGTTGCGACATCGTGCTCCACTGCAATGGCGAGATGGCGCAGATGGAAGAGGTGGCGGCGGCCGCCGGGGTGCTGAAGGGTAAGGCACTGGCCCGTGCCAAGGCAGCGCTGAAGGCGGCGCGCAAGCCGCAGCCATTCGACCGCAAGCAGGCGCTGAAGGACCTCGAGGCGGTGCTGCCGGCCTGACGCCCGGCATCCGGGTCCGCGGCGGAGCGGACAGGAACGGTCTGTTAACCTGTATCCCACTGGTGAATCTGGGGATAAGTTGTGGCATAGGGGCGAATCACCCACCATCCCTTGGTATCAGGGTGGTGACGAGACGAGGATGATTCCGGCGTGACCAGTCAGGACGAGAGCAACCAGCAGCCGCAAGCCGCCCCCGAGGGCTGGCCCGATGGCGAAGCGCCGCTGCGCAGCGAGCCGGCGGCGGCGCCCGATGACGGTGCGCTGATCGTCGACGTGGGCGGCTTCGAAGGCCCGCTCGACCTGCTGCTCGAACTGGCCCGCCAGCACAAGGTCGACCTCAAGCAGATCTCCATCCTCAAGCTCGCCGAGCAGTATCTGGAGTTCATCGAGAAGGCGCGCAAGTTGCAGCTCGAGATCGCCGCCGACTACCTGGTCATGGCGGCCTGGCTTGCCTACCTGAAATCGCGCCTGCTGATCCCGGCTCCGCCCGGCTCGGACGAGCAGGAGCCCGCCGACCTGGCGGCGCGGCTGGCCTTCCGACTGCAGCGGCTGCAGGCGATGCGCACCGCCTCCGAGAACCTGATGAAGCGCTCGGTGCTGGGCCGCGACGTGTTCGCGCGCGGCGCCCCCGAGCCCATCGTCGTCGATACCAAGCGCCAGTATGCCGACAACCTGATCGACCTGCTGAAGGCCTATGCCGACCGGCGCAAGAAGAAGCTGGTGCACCAGATCTACGTGCCGAAGCGCCACCCCACCTGGTCGATCAAGGAAGCCCGCAACGCGCTCGAGCGCATGGTGGGCGTGATGGACGACTGGGGCACCTTCGACATCTGGCTGGCGCAATACATGACCGAGCCGGGCATGCGCCGCTCGGTCACCGCGTCGAGTTTTACCGCGAGCCTCGAGCTTGCGCGCGAAGGTCTGCTCGAACTGAGGCAGGAGGGGCCGTTCCGGCCCATCTATCTCAGGCGGCGGGCGAATGCGGCCTGAGGCCGCGTCAGTAAAGTGACGGAGTGAGGGACATGATCATGCAGACGCAGGCCGCAGCGGCCGAAGCCGCCATCGAGGACGACGAGGCGAGCGCGCATGACGAGCCGGTTCCGGGCGAGGCCGTCGATGGTGAACCGGACGAAGACGAGGTCGTGGCCATCGTCACCGAAGAGGTGAGCGAGTTCGAGATGATCATCGAGGAGTCGACAGAGGACACGCCCGAGGATGAAACGGAAGGCCAGGCGACGGCGACCGTGATGCGCCACCCGCGCGCCGACCGCAACCAGCACCTGCGCATCGTCGAGGCCATTCTCTTTGCCACGGCCCAGCCGGTGGACACGGCCCATCTCAAGACATTCCTGCCGGAAGGCACTGACATCGCAGGCCTGCTCGCCGACCTCCAGGCAAACTACGCCAACCGCGGCGTGAACCTCGTCGAGGTGGCGGGCAAGTGGCTGTTCCGCACCTCTGACGACCTGAGCTACCTGCTGCGCCGCGAGAAGGTGGAGGAGCGCAAGCTCTCCAAGGCGGCGATGGAGACGCTCGCCATCATTGCCTATCACCAGCCGGTGACGCGCGCCGAGATCGAGGACATCCGCGGTGTCGCGATCTCCAAGGGCACGCTGGACCAGCTGCTGGAAATCGGCTGGGTGCGCATGCGCGGCCGCCGCAAGACGCCGGGCCGCCCGGTGACCTATGGCACCACCGAGGCCTTCCTCAGCCACTTCGGCCTCAACGAGGTTGCCGACCTGCCGGGCCTGCAGGAACTGAAGGGGGCAGGGCTCCTCGACGCCAACCTGCCGCCGGGCTTCGACATCCCGATGCCGCGCTCGGGCGACGACCTGCTGCCCGACGAGGAGCCGCTGGACGGCACCGAGACAGAGCAGCTGCCGCTCGAGATGCACCTGCCCGAGGCCAGCGAAGAGCCCGGTTACGAGTAAGCCGCCGGGGCGGGAACCCGCCCCGGCACGGCGCGTTGCAGCCGCATGAGCGGCGCGCCTTCGACCACCCTGACATCCATCCATGACTTGTGGACCATCCTCCGCCGCACCGGCAGCGAGGTGATCAGCGACCGCGTGCCCGCGGTGGCAGGCGGCGTCACCTTCTATGGGTTGCTGTCGCTGTTTCCGGCGATCACCGTGCTGATGTCCCTCTATGGGCTCGTCGCCGATCCTGCGTCGGTGCCGGAACACCTGCAGGCGCTGGCGATCGTCGTGCCGGAAGGGGCTCTCGCCATCATCGGCGAGCAGGTCAGGCGCATCATCGAGGCCGACCAGTCGAAGCTGGGCGTCGCCGCCATCGCCGGCCTCGTCGTTGCCCTGTGGAGTGCCAATTCCGCCATGAAGGCCATGATGGACGCGCTCGACATCGCCTATGACACGGAGGAGCGGCGCGGCTTCCTGGTGCTGAACCTGGTATCGCTCGGGTTCACGCTGGCGGCCATTGCGGGGTTCATCGTGATGATCACGGCAATTGCCGCGGTGCCGGTGATGCTTGACGTCCTCCGCCTCGGCCCGCTGGGCGACGTGCTGTTGTGGGCCGGGCGCTGGCCGGCGATGCTGGTGCTGACCGGCGCGGCGCTGGCGGTGCTCTACCAATGGGGGCCGAGCCGGCCGGGCGTGGCCTGGCGCTGGATCACGCCGGGCGGCGTGCTGGCAAGTGCCGCACTGGTGGGCTTCTCGATGCTGTTTTCTTGGTATGCGGCGAATTTCGCCAACTACAATGCCACCTATGGCTCGCTTGGGGCGGTCATCGGCTTTCTGGTGTGGATGTGGCTCTCGGTCATCATCGTGCTGGCGGGGGCGGAGCTCAATGCCGAGGTGGAGGCCCGGAACCCGCGATCATCCGCGGACTGACGATCAGGCGAGATAGGCACCGGCGACCGCCGAGCCGAGGTTGGTGCAGTCGAAGGCGTGCAGGCCGAACTCCTCCGCCAGGGCCGCGAAGCTGTTGACGCCGCGCACCGAATTGCCCCTCGCATCGAGGCGCGGCGAATAGGAGGAGATGCCGAGCTGGCGGTTGATGACGCCGAGGATGCCGCCGCCGACGCCGCTCTTGGCCGGCACACCCACGTCGCAGGCCCAGTTGCCGGCATAGTCGTACATGCCGCAGGTGAACATCACCGACAGGGTGAGGCGCACGGCGGCCGGGTCGAACACCTCCGCGCCGGTGAGCGGGTTCTGCCCCATGTTGGCGAGGCTGGCGCCCATCGCCGCGAGATCGACGGCGGTCACCGCGATGGAACATTGCCGGAAATAGACATCGAGCGCCTCTTCCGGATCGACCTTGAGCAGGCCGTGGTTCAGCAGCAGGTGAGCGATGGCGCGGTTGCGATGGCCGGTTGCCTTCTCCGACCGGTAGACGCGTTCGTCGAGCGACAGGCTGCGCCCTGCGGCAGTGGCGAAGCAGGTCATCAGCCGGTCGAAGGCGGTGTGCCCTAGCTGCTCGCAGAGCAGGCCGGAGACGGCGATGGCCCCGGCGTTGACCATGGGGTTGAAGGGCTTGTGGCTGTGCGGGTCGAATTCGATGGCGTTGAAGGCGTCGCCGCTCGGCTCGAAGCCGACGCGCGAGGCGACCTTGCCAGATCCCGCCTCCTGCACCGCCAGGCAGAGGGCCAGCGCCTTGGAGATCGACTGGATGGTGAAGGGCTTGTCGGCATCGCCCACGGCGTGCAGGCGGCCCTTCACGGTGACGATGGCGAGACCGAAGTCGTCGGGGTTGGCGAGGCCCAGCTCGGGGATGTAGTCGGCCACCGATCCGGCGTGGTTGAGGCGCTGTTCGGCATGGATGCGATGCAGCGCATTGTCGAATTCATGGCCGCCGTCCTGCCCTGACGGGTGCGATGTGCCGCGATTTTGAACGGCGGGTGATGCGGAACTGTGCATGGGTCCTCGTGAGGCGGGGGAAATCCGGTCACCGCATCACTCAGCAATAGTCGGGCCAGTCAGGAGGCGCCGTGTTCCGCATGGCGCGCCGCGGCGCGGGCGATCGCATCCTCGGCGCGGGCGATGATCTCCGGGTTGCCGGTCGCCACCGCGTTCCACAGGAAGGCGCGCACCACCGCGGGGTGGTTCAGGTGGTCGGCGGCATCGAAGCGATGCCTGGCAGTGTCACGCGAATCATCGGCACTCATGCCGGCAGTATGGCGTGGCGGAGGGCGGCGGCCATGGCGAATTCAGCACATATTCACAGCCCGCCATGGGGCCCGTCAGAGCTGGATGTAGGTGTTCTTCACCTGGCAATACTTGTCCATGGCGTGGAGCGACTTGTCGCGGCCGATGCCGGATTGCTTGTAGCCGCCGAAGGGGTTGGTGATGTCGGAGCCCCAGACGTTGTTGACGACGACGGTGCCGGCCTTCAGGCGGCGCGCCAGGCGGTGGGCGCGGCTCACGTCCCGGGTCCACAGGTTGGCCTGCAGGCCGTAGATCGAGTCGTTGGCGATGCGCACCGCCTCGTCCTCGTCCTTGAAGGAGACGGCGACCACCACCGGGCCGAAGATTTCCTCCTGGGCGATCTTCATGTCGTTCTTCACATCGGTGAAGACGGTGGGCTCGATGTAGGCGCCGCCGGTGTCCGTGCGGGCCTGCGCGCCACCTGCCGCGACCTTGGCGCCTTCGGCGCGCCCCGCGGCGATGTAGCCGAGCACGCGGTTCATCTGGTCGGTGTCGACCACGGCACCCATGGCGGTGGCGGGATCGAGCGGGTCCGCTGGCGTCCAGGGCTTGGCGTGCTTGGCCACCAGGGCCACGAACTCGTCACGGATCTTGTCCTCGACGAGGATGCGGGTGGGGGCGTTGCAGCTCTGGCCGGAATTGTAGAACACGCCGTCGGCCGAGGTCTTGGCGATGTGCTCGAGATTGCCCGCATCGGCGAAGACGATGTTGGGCGACTTGCCGCCGGTCTCGAGCGAAACGTGCTTCATGTTGGACTCGCCCGCATAGCGCAGGAAATACTTGCCGACGACGGTCGAGCCGGTGAAGGCCACCATGTCGACGTCCATGTGGCGGCCCAGCGCCTGTCCGGCGGTTTCACCGAAGCCGGGGAGGACCTGCAGCACGCCATCCGGGATGCCGGCCTCGGCCGCGAGTTCGGCGATGCGCAACGCGGTGAGCGGCGACTGTTCGGCGGGCTTCAGGATGATCGAGTTGCCGGTGGCGAGTGCGGGCCCCAGCTTCCATGAGGCCATCATCAGCGGATAGTTCCACGGCACCACGGCGGCGACCACGCCGATCGGTTCGCGGGTGATGAGCGAGACGGAATCGGGGCGGTAGGGTGCGACCTCGTCATAGACCTTGTCGGCGGCTTCGGCGTACCACTGGATGGCCTGGATGGCGCCCGGGATGTCGCCGCCGGCCGAGGCCGAGATGGGCTTGCCCATGTCGAGTGTCTCGAGCAGCGCCAGTTCGTCCTTGTGCCTGGCGATCAGCTCGGCGAACTTCAGCATCACCTTCTTGCGCTTGCCCGGGTGGCAGGCCGACCACGCGCCCTTCTCGAACACGGCGCGCGCCGCGGCGACGGCGCGGTTCACGTCCTCCGCGTCACACTCCGCGACCTTGGTCAGCACCCGGCCGTCGATCGGGGAGACGCAGTCGAAGGTCTTGCCCGAAGCGGCGGCCACGTATTTGCCGTTGATGAAGGCCTGGTTGCGGTAGCTGAGCGAGGGGATCATTGCGCGGTAGTCGACGGGCATGGGGGTCTCCGGGACGAAGGGTCAGAAATGCGAAAGGCACCGCCATTGGCGATGCCTTTTCGGTTCAGCCGGGAAGGGCCAAGATTACTTGATCTTGGTTTCCTTGAACTCGACGTGCTTGCGCGCCACGGGGTCGTACTTCTTGAACGACAGCTTGTCGGTCTTGGTGCGCGAATTTTTCTTGGTCACGTAGAAATATCCGGTGTCGGCGGACGACGCCAGCTTGATCTTGATCACATTGCCTTTGGCCATAACGGTCTCCAAAACAGGAATTTGGGGCCGATAGACCCGAAAAGCCCGGCAAAGTCAAGGCGCGGGGGAAATCTCGTCCTCGACCCAGTTTTTTGCCCGGAAATACTGGAAGGACGCCGGGCAATCGGGGGGCGGCAGGCGGCCCTGGTCGAGGAAGGGCTTGAGCCTTTTCAGGGCGTCGATCGTGATCAGCGGCAGGTCGAGGGAGGCGATGTCGTCGAGCGTCAGCCAGGACAGGGTCAGGAGTTCGCCGCCGCCGTCATGGTGCGGCTGGTCGATGTTGGAGAGGTTCTCGGCATCGGCCACGAAGAAGCGGGAATCATAACGCCGGGTGCGGCCGGGCGGCGTGATCGCCCGCATGAACAGAGTGAGGCCGGAGAGGTCCGGGGCATCCTCCAGGCGGCTGCGGCCGAACAGCAGGCCGGTTTCCTCCCAGGTCTCGCGTACCGCCGTGTGGGCGAGGCCCCGGGCGCGGGTTGCGCTCGGTTTGCCGCGCATACGGTGGATGAGCTTCGCCAGCGTCGCCGGGTGGAGATCCTTGCCGGGTTTCACCCGGCAGTCAGCGGCATCGAGCCTGCCACCTGGGAAAACATACTTGTTGGGCATGAAGGAGTGGCCCTGGGCGCGCTGGCCCATGAGGATGCGCGGGCCGCTTGCACCGCGCCTTACGAGGATGAGCGTTGCCGAATCCTTCGGCCGGAGCACCTTGGCGTGAACCTTGGACCCGGCGAATTCCGGGTGGTCGTAGGTCATTCGTCGTCGGCCCGGTGTGCCGGGTCGAAGCCATGCATGCGCAGCGCCCATTGCAGGCCGACGACAGCGCCCTTGACGGCCGGCATCAGCGCGAAGGTGAGGCCAAGCGTGACGGCCGTCCACAGCATGAAGTGGATGGGAAGGGCGGGCGACCACAGGCGCTCCACCACCAGCACCAGCGGGATCACGATATGTCCGACGATGAACATGGTGAAATAAGGCGGCGCATCATCGGCTCGCTGGTGGTGCAGTTCCTCGCCACAGGAGGGGCAGCTGTCCGCCACCTTGAGATAGTTGCCGAACATCCGGCCCTGGCCGCAGGCCGGGCAGGAACAGGTGAAGCCGCGCCACATGGCCTGCTTCCAGGAGCGGGGCTCCCGGATCTCGAGGACCGGGCTTTCGAGGGTGAGTGTCATGGGTGGAGGATGGCCATTGCACGGGGTGAATTGAAGGCCGATCTACGCGGCGCGACGGTCTGCCGCAAGCACAGCCAAGAACGGTCACCCCCGCGAAAGCCGGGCACGGCTTCGGGCAGTTGCCGTGAAGTTGCAGAGGAAGCGGGATCCCGGCTTTCGCCGGGATGACGGACTTTGGGAACGCTCACCGCCGCCGCCCCTTCGAGGGCTT
>Ga0209023_10008642_pt1 | contig 10172 bp, 8 predicted proteins | sample LakOneMetagenome_FD_187468 | JGI IMG/M metagenome (GOLD analysis project Ga0209023, IMG submission 187468) | Freshwater and sediment microbial communities from Lake Erie, Canada (SPAdes) (version 2) | ecosystem: Environmental > Aquatic > Freshwater > Lentic | place: Lake Erie, Canada | collected...
GTGTGATGGCATAGGCCGCAGACAGTTCAGGGTAGACGTCTTCCGCCCAGGCGGGCGTCGGCCACGCCGCGATCGCCCAGCGGACGCGGTTGGCGATGACCGCTTTCGTAAACCACCGAACCGAACGGGCACGTTGGCCGAAGTCACCGGAAAGGCGTACGGAGTCGACGTCACCGAGCACGCCCGGTTCGTTGTCACCGACGATGTGCAAGACGGCGGCGTCGCCGTTCAGTGTGCTTCGAAGCCGTGCCTGTGACCACGATGCGAGCGCCCCGGTGGCCTGTTCGGATCCGTCGATCAAGCGCGCCCGCTGAATGCGACGGTCGGTGTAGTTGACATCGACCCGCACCACACCGGCACGGTAGGCGGATTCGGCGATGGCGACGGCAATCTCGCGGTGACCAAGCTCGCAGTCCACAAGCAGTGTTTCACCCGGGCGCAGATCGAGACACTGGCGAACAATCGCGTCGGCGTACGCACGGCGCGACTCGGGCGACAGCGCCGCGTTCATCGAAGACCCCGGATCATTGCGCACAGCGTACCGACTTTTCTCCTGCATGGGTGTTGATATGCACCCGAATCCGGCCGATGAGTGGTGGGTGAAGGCCTGGTGGAAAAAGCGCAAGGGCACGATCATCGGCGGCATGGTGCTCACCACCATCCTCGCGATGATCATCGCCCCGTACATCTCCTGGCACGTCAAGTCGCCGGTGGCCTTGTCGGTGGTGATCGTCGACAAGAGCGTGGCCAAAGCAACCGAACGCAAACACGCGGGATTGGCCTGGGTGCTGAACCACGAGAAGGTGACCCCGCCTCGCGGCAGCGCACGCTTCGATTCGACAAGCGACTATGTCGGCTCCCGCCCCGCGTCCAAGGGCACGCGCACCCAGGTGGCGATCCCCGAGACGCCGACCGATCTCGCATACATCGCCGACACCTACGGCATCTACGCACGTGAGGCGGGTCAGACCCCCTACGACTGGCGCCCGCAGCTGATCGAGGGCGGCATGTCCGTCGACGATTTGCATCGCCTGATCGCGAATCTTCAACCAGGCGGAACGCTGATCGGCGAATTCAACACCCTTGGTCCGCCGACACCGCCGGCCGCTCGCGAACTGATGTCGACGGCGTTCGGAGTCCGGTCCACCGGCTGGGTGGTGCGGTACTTCGAGCACCTGGACCTGACGCCGGACCTGCCCAGGTGGCTCCCGACCGTCTGGAGACGGCAGACCGGGTTCGGGTGGACGTTTCGCGGCCCCGGATACGTCTTCATCACGGACTCCGGGAAGATCCAGGTGCTGCTCGAGGGCATCGACACGCCACGGGAGGCGCTTTCCTTGCATGTCGACGAGTTGGTCGCCGACGCCTTCGGCGCCGTCCCGGAGATTCGCTACGACAACTGGGCGGAAGTCCTCACCGCTGACCCCAAAGCGGAGGTCCTGGCGGCATATGACCTGCGTCTCACCGCGTCAGGGGTCAAGAAGATGCGCGGCATCCCGATCTCGGGGCGGTTTCCGGCCATTGTCCGCACAAGGAGCGCGGCCCGAACCACCTACTACTTCGCCGGCGACTGGAGCGAGCGCACGGAGTCGGGGCGATATGACTACGCCGGCATCGCGCGGTGGAAGCGTTGGGTGTCCTCCGACGAGCGCAACAGCACTGAGCCGCTGTACTGGGGGGTCTACGTGCCCTTCATGCAGCACATCATCCACGAGACCGTCACGAATCGTCGTCGGGCGGACTCATCCGAACGATGATCTGGTGCAGTGAGCCGGACAACAGGAAATCCGGGTTGATGCATGCCCCCGTGGCACGGTGTTCGAACGCCTGATCCACAGCGGTCTGACAGATGGGAAGCGGGGGACGCACGGCACGCAAGGCACCGAACCCGCCGGGTGTTCGCTGCATGGCTTCGAAGGCGTCTTTGTCGATTTCCACGGTGAAGATGCCATGCAGACACCCAAGCTTTGTACGACCGTCGCGTTCATTCGCATAGAGCGACGGGCATCCGGCCGCGACGCACCCGCCGAGGTAAACGACGGTGTCGCAGCGCACAACGCATCGTCGGCAGAGCGTTTCGGATGTGGTGAAGACCTGCACAGTCGCCGATTCTGGTGCTGCGCCCCGCCGTTTGCAAGCCGCGCCGGGCGTCATGCCCGGACACGTCTCGCTATGCGCTGACCGCGCTCGCCCCGAACAAGCTCTTGAGCGACGCGACCAGCGTCGAATCCTGATGATCCACCCGGAATTCCTCGCCAAAGCGCAGCCGGACCGGCCCGTCCGTGGTGGACATCTCCACGATCATTCGCGCCTCGCCACGGTGGTCCGACACGATCCGGGTCAGGTCCCCCAGATGCCGTTCGGCGACGTGGCCGGCATCGATGCGGACGATGACACGGTCCTCCTCCCCACCCGACTCCGGAACGAACCGGGCGACGGTGCGGGCGACGATCTTGGTCTCGCTCTCGGACTTCTGGTCGACGCGCCCTTGGATCGTGACAAGGGTATCCTCGCGCAGCAGCTCACGGAATTCGGCGAGCACCTGCGCCACGATGACAACCTCAACACCGCCCTGCAGGTCGTCCAGGCGCAGAAACATCATCTGATCGCCGCGGCGGTTGGTGATCGACTTGGTGGTGCCGATGATGCCGCCCACGGTGACCATCTCCCGGTCGGCCCGCTCCCCGAGCGACCCGATGGGACACGTCACCGCGCGCGCAAGCTGGCGACGGCAATCCTTGAGGGGATGATCCGAGACGTAGAGGCCGAGCGCCTCTTTCTCGGCCTTCAACAGATCGTCTTTGGGCATCTCGACCTCGCCGATCGGCGGGTCCATGTCGACCGGAGCGGTGTTCTCCAACAGGCCGAACAGCGATTCCTGCCCGGATGCGGCGTCGAGACGCGCGCGAGCGGCCACGCCGAGGGCATGCGGAAGTGCGTCCAACATGCCCTGCCGCGAGCCGAAGGTGGAGTCGAAGGCGCCACCATTGATCAGGCTCTCAAGTGCGCGCTTGTTGACACTTGCTTGATCCACGCGACGGCAGAAGTCGAAGATGGTGGTGAACGGCCCGCCCGTGTCGCGCGCCGCGACAATCGCCTGCACGGCCGAATCGCCCACACCCTTGACCGCCGACAGCCCGAAACGGATCTCGCGTTCCCCGGTGACGGAGAAATCGCTGTCGCTCAGGTTCACGTCGGGCGGCAGCACGTCGAGACCCATGTCGTTGCAGGCAGACACGTAGAACGGCACACGGTCCTTGGTGTCCATCACCGACGAGAGCAGCGCCGCCATATAGTGCGGCGGGTACGTGGACTTCAGATACGCGGTGCGATAGGCAAGCAGCGCGTAGCACGCCGCGTGACTCTTGTTGAACGAGTAGTCACCGGCCGCCTCGCACAGCCCCCACAGCCCGTCGGCCACCGCTTTCGACGTGCCGTTCTGGACGCAGCCGTTCACGAACTCGTCGCGAAGGGATGCCATCAGGTCCTTATCCTTCTTCCCCACGGCCTTGCGCAGATCGTCTGCGCGCGACGGCGAGAAGCCGGCGATGGCCCGCGCGATGGCCATCAGCTGTTCCTGATAGATGGCCACGCCGTAGGTGGGCCCGGTGATCGGACGAAGGCGGTCGTCGTCGAACGTGACCTTGCTCGGATCGCGCTTGTTGCGCGCGTACGTCGGGATGAACGCCATGGGGCCCGGCCGATACAGGGCCACGAGCGCGATCAGGTCGTCGAAGACCGTGGGACGCACTTCACGGAGGGCGTCGCGCATCCCGCTGGATTCAAACTGGAAGACCCCGAGCGCGTCGCCCCGGGCAAGCATGCGGTAGGTCTTCTCGTCGTCGAGCGTCACCGAGTCGATGTCGATGTCGTGTCCCAGGCCATCGCGCACCAGACGTACGCAATCCTCGATCACATCGAGGTTTCGAAGGCCGAGGAAGTCCATCTTGAGCAGGCCGAGCGCCTCGACGTCATGGTCGGGCACCTGCGTGACCACGTTGCCTTCGTCATCGATGCGGACCGGTAGGAAATCCGTGACCGATCCAGGGGCGATCACGACGCCGGCGGCATGGACTCCCTCGTTGCGCACGAGCCCTTCAAGCGGACGCGCCGTCTCGATGATCTGTTTGGTGGCTTCATCGGTGTCGTAGGCGGTCGCAAGTTCACCACCGGGCTTCAGGGCGTCTTCGAGTTTGACGCCGATCGGCCGTTCCGGGACCATCTTGGCGATGCGGTCGACCTGCCCGTACGTGTAGCCGAGCACGCGACCCGAGTCACGCACCACGGCCCGGGCCAGGAGCTTGCCGAATGTACCGATGCGCGCCACGGCATCCGAACCGTATTTCTCGGTGACGTAGCGCACCACCGCATCGCGGCCACGCACCGAGAAGTCGGTATCGATGTCCGGCATGCTCTTGCGGCCGGGGTTCAGGAAGCGTTCGAAGAGCAGGTCGTGCTCGAGCGGATCGAGGTCGGTGATACGAAGCGCATACGCCACCAACGAACCAGCGGCGGACCCGCGGCCAGGCCCGACGGCGACACCGTTCTTCCGCGCCCAGTCGATGTAGTCCCACACGATCAGGAAGTAGCTCGAGAAGCCCATCTCCTCGATGACGTCCAGCTCGAAGCGCAGACGCTCCTCGGCGTCCTTGCGCCACTCTCCGGGGCGGTAGCGCCGGTCAAGACCTTCGCGGCACAGCCGTTCCAGATAGGTGGTGGGCGTCTCGCCCTCCGGTACCGGAAACAGGGGCAGCCGGATCTCGCCGAGCGGCAGTTTCAGGTCACTGCAACGCGCCGCGATCTCCATGGTGTTTGGAATCGCATCCGGATAGTCCGGCAGCGAACGCAACATCTCGTCCGCGGACTTGATGAAGAATTCTTTGGTTTCGAACTTGAAACGGTTCGGATTGGAGAGCACATCACGGGTTTGGATGGCAAGAAGCGCCTCGTGCGCGTCGGCATCCTGATGGCAGATGTAGTGGGCGTCACCGGTGGCGACCATTGTGCGACCGGTATCGGCGGCAAGGCGCGCCAGGTGGACGTTGATGCGCGCTTGACTCTCGATGCCCGCGTCCTGCATCTCCAGGTACACGTCCTCCGGCCCGAAGATCTGGCACAGGGTGTCAAGCTCAGCCCGTGCGCCATCGAGATTGTCGTGTTCAAGGTGCGAACAGATGGTGCCCGACAAGCATCCGGACAGGACGATGATGCCCTCGCTGTAGCGCGACATCACCTCATGGTCGATGCGCGGACGGCGGTGGTAGCCGTCCAGGTACCCCGCGGAGCACAATTTGATCAGGTTGTAGTAGCCCGTCGTGTTCTCGGCGAGCATCGTGAGGTGCGCCCGCTTCTCACGTGGAGGGCGTTGCGAGGCGTCGGGCACGACGTAGGCTTCAAGGCCCACAATCGGCGTGATCCCGCGCTTCTTCGCCTCTTTGTAGAGTTCGACAGCGCCGCTCATGACGCCGTGGTCGGTCAGGGCGACGGCCGACTGGCCAAGCTCCTCCACCCGATCGAGCAGCCTGCCGATCTTGCAGGCGCCGTCCAGGATCGAGTAGTCCGAGTGGACGTGGAGATGCGCGAAATCAGTTGCCACAGCGCACACCAGTATCCCGTCGATTGCACGTCATTCGACCATGGAGGGTATCGGCCCCACCCGACGGCAACAACGCCGGCGGGGCGTGTGGCTGGTCCATCGAATGTCGTGCTGCCTGGAGTTTGCAGAAACTTCGATTCAACTGTTCAGCTGGAGGTCTCGACGGCCGATAGGTGGGATGACGCGGCCATCCACAGTGCTGGTCGTGCACTTCCCAACGAAGAGGGTCCGCGTGGATACGCTCCTGACAATCCTGAAGGACTTCCAGCCTGCAGGCTTGGTCATCATTCTCGTCGCCGTCGCGTCGATCGTGTCGAACCGATTGGCGCCGCAAGCGGGCCCATGGGCGGCACTGGTCGCAATCGGTGGCGTCGCCGCCTACGTCGGCAATCATGTGATGGACATGACCTCGCGTCCGGCATGGCTGCTGCCCTTGGCCGCCGTCGGCGCCATCGTCGCGCTCGGCTCAGGATTGCGACTGTTCCGTGCGATCCAGGCCCATGCCTACAACGACCACACCGTGGGCTACGTGTTCACCACGGCGCTCGCAATCGCATCCATGTGGTTGTCCATCGCACTCATCAACTTCCAGCACACCCACCAAACGGTGGTTGAGGCGATCACCGGGAAATAGGCTCCCCGGCCTCAGGCTGTGGGTTCGGCGACGCGGGCAAGCATGACGCCCCAGTCACCGGCAAACGCGATCATCTGCGCGTCCGCGGTCCAGGCGGCACACGCACCACCGGCGATGAACCGCAACACGTTGCGGTTGTCGGTGCGCAGCAGGACCAGACCGAACAGACGGCCGTACTTGATCGGCACGGCGGCGACGAGCCCACCGGGGGCCGTCACCTCGCCCGGCACCGGCTGGCCGATCTCCGCGGGATGTGCAGGAGGTGGGATCGCAGCGGCAGGGTCCGTCTCGGGGTACTCGTGCGGGCCGGGGACCAGGTCGGGTACCGAAAAGCGGCGGTTGACGCGCGTATGCAAACCGCGAAGCACCGTGTCGCCGTCCTCGAAGTGCAGCGCACGGGCACCCTCGCGCAGCACGCTGACCAGTTCGATCTTGCCGGCACCGGCCACCTTGATGGTGTTGTCGAGGCCGGGCTTGGGAAGTGGCACCTCCGGAGCGGTGTCGGTCAGCAGGCCGGCCGGCGTGGAGCGGCGGCGGCCTCCCCGACCAATCAACTGTGACCCTTGCGCCTCGCGGACGTAGGAGACGATGGACCATGCGCCCGGATCGTCTTTGATCAGGTCCGGCCGTTGCTGCATCTGACGAATGCGATCGGTGCTCACGACGCCTCCCGTGGTGGTTCCATCCAGAGCGCTCCCCACTCGCCGCCGACGAAGATGCCGCGGTCGGCAGGATCGAATGCGATGACATGAGCGCCGACGATCCTGCGAACACACGCACCGTCGGTCGCCTGGAAAATCGCGGCGACGGGCGTCTCACCGTCGACGTATCCCAATGAGACGAGGGTTCCGTCCGCGTTGATCGCGGCGCGACGCAGCCCTGTGGGTGCAGTCCAGGTGGACTTCACGGCGCCTGCAGTCGTATCCCAGATGCGAATCTGCCCGTCCTCATGAGCGCTCACGGCCGCCGGCGCGCGATGCGCGGTGGCGAGTGCTGTGATGGGCGACCCGCTCGCAACGCCGCCGATGGCGTCGCCAACCGCGATCAGCAACGTTCCGTCATGGGTATATGCGAGGGCCGAAGGGGCGTCGCCGCTGGTCTGCGTGGTGGCGGCACCGGGCAAGTCGACCTCGATCACACCGCCGTCGCGGGCAACCGCGACACGGCGACCATCGGCACGGAGCGCCACCGGCCCGTCGCCCAGATCGGCCACCAGATCACCCATGCTCGGCAGCACGACTGCACGCCAGCCGCTGTCGTCCAAGATCAATCCCGCGTTGGCTGCGCTCGCGCCAACGGCCCGCGACACCCCGGGCGGGCGGCGGTCGAACAGGGTTGCGATGTCCGGCATCCGCAGCGTACGAGCAACGCCCGGCGCTGCCGTGAGCGCGATGGCGCCGTCGTTGGCGATTGTCGCCTCATGCGTGGCGAACGGCATGCCCCGCACCGGGCGCAAAACCACGTGCGCGTCGGCCGTCGGCCCCTCGGGAGCCGGCGTCGAGGTCAGCCCGAGGCCGCGTGCGCCCGCGGCCACCAGGGCCCATGGCCCGGGATCGGCCGGATCGACACGCAGCATTTGCGGCGGGGCTGCGCGCCTCACCGGTCGGTCTTTGCCTGACGAATCTGATGAGCCATACGCGACTGAAGGCTAAACAGTTCGATGAAGCCAGGACTGGCGTTTTGCGAGAACGTCGGGTCGGCGTCGAATGTGGCCATGTTCTTGTCGTACAAGGCGTACGGCGAGGTACGTGCGCGGACGACGGCGCTGCCCTTGTACAGGCGAACGGTCACCTCCCCTTCCACCATGGCGCTCGCGTTCGCCACGAAAGCGTCCAGGTCCGTGCGAAGCGGCTCGTACCACAGCCCCTCATAACACAGGTCGGCCCACTGACTGTCGATCGACGCCTTGAAGCGGCTCTGACGACCGGTGAACACGAGCTTCTCGAGTTCCTTGTGGGCATTCAGGATCACTTCCGCGGCAGGAACCTCGTAGATGTCGCGAACTTTCAAGCCCACTACGCGGTCCTCGACGTTGTCCATGATGCCGACGCCGTTGCGGCAGGCGATGGCGGCCACACGCTGGATCAGCTCGACGAGGCCGAGTTCCTCGCCGTTCAGGGATGTGGGCAAGCCGTCGCGGAAACCGAGAACGATATCCTCGGGGCTGTCCGGAGCCTGCGTCGGCGGCGTCACCAGCTGGAAGACGTCGTCGGGCACAACGTTGGCCGGATCCTCGATGACGCCGCCCTCGCTGGAGCGGCCCCACAGGTTGTCGTCGAGCGAGTACGGACGGGCGACGCTGCTGGAGACCGGGATGCCGTGTTCCTCGGCGTAGGCGATCTCCTCGTCGCGACCCATCTGCCACTCACGGATCGGCGCGATCACCTTGAGCTCGGGGGCGAGTGCCATCACGGTCGCCTCGATGCGAACCTGGTCGTTGCCCTTGCCGGTGCAGCCGTGGGCGATCGTGTCGGCGCCGTGGGCGCGTGCGGCCTCAACGGCCAGCTTCGCAAGCAGCGGACGACCCAGTGCCGTGAACAGCGGGTAGGTGCCTTGGTAGCGGGCGTTCGCACGAATCGCCGGACCGACGTAATCGCGGACGAACTCCTCTTTGGCGTCGACGACCAGGCTCTCGACGGCGCCCAAGTTGATCGCCTTTTGACGAATCGCCTCGAAGTCGTCGGTCGGCTGGCCGAGGTCGATGCACAGTGCGACGACTTCCGCTTCGTACTCGTCCTGGATCCATTTGAGCATGACGGACGTGTCGAGTCCGCCCGAGTAGAGCAGCACGCATCGGTGCACCTCATGCGGTTGCGCAAGGTAGCGGGCGATGGAGTTGTCTGGGGTGGACGCGGCCACGAAGGATCCTCTCGGCGAAGTACTGAGAACTGTCGCAGTTTGGCGACCGCCACACACACCCGCAAGGCATCACCACCCTGCTGCACGGCGGCCGGGTCGTCCGCCAGGGCGCCACAGGGTCGCCCGACACCGGGGAGCCGACGCTCAAGGTTCCATCCCGGCCATCCGATAAATCGGTATGCGGCAAGTGCTGACCGACAACGGAGCTGCAACCGGACTCGCAGGCCCTCCGTCTGTCGTCCTCGTCCCGGCCACCGTTCCCTCCATCGGGATCGCCCGGGCCGCGCTGCGCCTTGCCCTCGACGAACACGATTGGGAAACCGATCCGGTCTTTCGCGTGCTTCTCGGGACCACTGAGGCGATCGCGAATGCAGTCGAGCACGGGTCGGAGCCCGGCGGTTTGGTGGAGGTGACCTACCAGGTGACCGACGTGCAGTGCTACGTCCGGATCATGGACTCGGGATGTGGCGAGACCTGGCATCCACCGGCGGCGCCCAAGCCGCCCTCAGTCAAATCCGAACGCGGCCGCGGACTGGTGTTGATGGCGAATCTCGCCCAGTCGGTCGAGGTGCGAAGCGCCGGTGCGGGCACCGAAGTGCGTATGAGTTTCACCCGCCACATCTGACGCTCACCCCGCGCGGCGGCGCTCCCACTCCATCCCGGCGAAGTAGGTCTGGATTCCCCCGGCGAGTCCACGAACCTGGGTGAACCCGCTCTGAGCGAGGATGCGTGTGGCGATGTGGCCGCGGATGCCGACCAGGCAGTAGATGAGGATCGGCCCGTCCGGCACCTCGTCCAGACGCGAGCGCAGCTCGTCGACGGGAATGTTGATGGCGCCCGGCAGTTGGCCCGTGGCGAACTCGTCGGCCGCGCGCACGTCGATCGGCGTGGCACCCGCGTCGAGGTACGCCTGCGCCTCGTGCCACTGGATGGGGTTGTTGAGTCCGGTTTGGATGTTCTCGGCGACGAAGCCGAGCATGTTGATCGGGTCTTTGGCGGATCCGAACTGCGGCGCGTAGGCGAGTTCCAGGTCGGCCAGGTCGGACGCGCGAAGGCCTGACTTCATGGCCGTGGCGATCACAT
>Ga0209023_10008643_pt1 | contig 10172 bp, 9 predicted proteins | sample LakOneMetagenome_FD_187468 | JGI IMG/M metagenome (GOLD analysis project Ga0209023, IMG submission 187468) | Freshwater and sediment microbial communities from Lake Erie, Canada (SPAdes) (version 2) | ecosystem: Environmental > Aquatic > Freshwater > Lentic | place: Lake Erie, Canada | collected...
ATGGCGCGCGGCTCAGCCGATCATGCGCATCGGCAGCAGCGCATAGATCAGCGCCAGCGCGCCGACCACGGCGGGCGACACGTATTTCAGCGCAAGGCTTTGCGACTGCACGCCCAGGTATGCGTACATGCACACCAATATCATTGCGCAACCGAAAACGAGGCCGTCATAGACTTGCATGGATGTCTCCCAGAGTGCGTTCTTCGACTACTTCTGTGATGACGGGCGGACTGGTTTGGGGCGCCCGAGGTACTGCCCACTGCAATCTATTGCGGCGATGGTCGCGCCATCAACGGGACGCGGCAATCATGGTAATCCCTTCGTTTTCAGCGGCTGCTTCAATGCTGCGTTGCGATATCGCCGTCGCGGCGGCACCGCCGCGCGCGAGCGGTCGTGTCAAGGAGAGTTTTGCCCGATGCGATCACCGCTGCCCGAAATGCGCATCGCGAAACAGGTGTTCGAGCCCGCGCGGCTGCGAGCGCCAGTACTGCTTCGGCGCATCGACCTGTGCGCCAAGCTTGGCGGCGGCGTGCCAGGGCCAGCGCGGGTCGTACAGCATCGCACGCGCAATCGAAATCACGTCGGCCTCGTTGTTGCTGATGATGGCCTCGGCCTGCTCGGCTTCGGTGATCAGCCCGACCGCCAGCGTCGGCAGCCCCACTTCGGCCTTGACGCGCTGCGCGTAAGGCACCTGGTAACCGGGACCGATCTTGATGGCCTGCTGCGGCGAGACGCCACCCGTGCTGACATGCACGGCGGCGCAACCGCGCGCCTTCAATGCATGCGACAACGCGAGCGTGCCGTCGATGTCCCAGCCGTTCGGCACCCAGTCAGTGGCCGACACGCGCATCCACACCGGCCGCTCCGCGGGAAACGCCTCGCGCACCGCATCGAACACTTCGAGCGGAAAACGCATGCGGTTTTCCAGGCTGCCGCCGTATTCGTCGGTGCGATGATTGGCAATCGGCGAAAGAAATTGATGAAGCAGATAGCCGTGCGCGCCATGCACTTCGATGCCTTCGATACCGAGACGCGCCGCACGCCTGGCCGCCGCGGCAAAGTCATCGCGAATCTTCTTCATACCCGCCTTGTCCAGCGCGATGGGCGGGGCTTCGCCAGGTGCGTGGGGCACGTCGGACGGCGCCACGGTTTGCCAACCGGACGGCTGGTCGGGACGAATCTGCGCGCCGCCTTCCCACGGCGCCTGGCTCGATGCCTTGCGTCCCGCATGCCCGAGCTGCATCGCCACGGCGATCGGCGAATACCTGCGCACCGCATCGAGCACGCGCCCCAGCGCGGCTTCGTTGGCGTCGTTGTACAGCCCGAGGTCGGCGGCCGTGATGCGCCCTTCCGGCGATACGGCCGTCGCTTCGATGATCAGCAGGCCAGCGCCGGACAGCGCCATATGGCCCAGATGGATCATGTGCCAATCGGTAGCCGAGCCCTCTTGCGCCGAGTACTGGCACATCGGCGCGATGGCGATGCGATTGGCTAGCTCGAGGTTGCCGATCCGGTATGGATCGAAGAGATGGGGCATGGGGATATTCCTTCTGTCGCTTGTGGGGTTTCAATGACCCGCACCGCCCGCTGGGCGCCGCGGCGGCCGGCCGAAAATGGGTCAGTCGATTGTAGTCGCGGCTGGCAAACCGCGCTGACCCTGCCCCTGGTGTGGAATATCCCGCCGATGGCGCGCGGCGATGCGCGCCAGGCGCTCAGAATTTCGGAATCCGCAGCGTCTTTGAAATCATCAGCGAGCCGCTCAGCACGAACAGCAGCGCCAGCGGATGCAATATCGCGGGGCCAATCTCGAGTACACCGCCGGGCAGTGCATCGCCAATGCGCCCATGCGACGCGCACCATGCCAGCACGCCGGTCAGCACGACACTGGTGGGAATCGGCGTGCCCTCGAAATACTTGACCTTGCCGGACGCGGAATCGCCAGCCAGGCTTTCTGCCGTGACGTTGAAGCGCGCCAGGCGGCTCACGCCGCAGCAGACGAAATAGATCAGCGCGGCCAGATCCCAGCCGCCGCGCATGCCGGCCGCGAAGGCCAGCGTGGCCGGTCCCACGCCGAACGAGATGATGTCGGACAGCGAATCGAGTTCGCGTCCCAGTGCGGAATGCTGGTGACGCCAGCGCGCGATACGCCCGTCCAGCACATCGAAGATGAATGCGGCGGGCGCCAGTGCCGCGGCAATGTAGAAAAGCTTGAGCGAAGGGTCCGCCACGAAGTACATCGCGTAGAACACCGAACCCATGCCGCACGCCGCATTGGCCAGCGTGAAGAAATCCGCCAGTTGCAGATCGCGCAGCATCGAGAAATGGCGGGGGCGCGGGTGGGGCGTGGACATGCCTCGGGCTCCTTGTGCCTGGGCGCCCGCAGCGGGGCGCCCGCGTTGATCAAAGCACCGTGTTGACGTGATGCACGGCCGGCGCGGCAGCAAAGCAGTCGCTGACCAGCTTGCGCCATTCCTGGAATTCATCCGATTCACGGAAGTGAACCATATGGTCTTCCACGGTTTCCCAGGCCACCACCAGCGTGTACTGCGACGGCTGTTCGATCGAGCGCTGCAGGTTCACCCCGTGACAGCCGCGCGAACGCAGGAACAGCGGCTTGGCCTGGGTCACGCCAGCCTCGAACTGCGCCTCCATGCCGGGCTTGATCGTGATCTGTGCAATTTCGTGAATCATGATGGGTCTCTATGGCGGTTGATATCGGTGCCTGTCTGACAAAGCGGCGCACCACCGTGCGCGCCGCGACGCGTTCTACCTTAGCAGATTTGACCAGCTCGGAAATGCGGGGACTAGTTCACCTTGTGCCGCGCCAGGCTTTGCACGAGGTACAGCACCACCAGCGCGTTGGCGATCGCCAACCCGATATGGATGGCGGTGGGATGCCGCACGGCTTCGTACAGTTCCACGGGAATATAGATGCCGCCCGACCACACGCCGAGCCAGTTGCCCCACGCGCGGCCCCGCCAGAGGCCATACGCTTCGGCAAAGCGCATCAGCGCATAGACCGCGGCCGACCCGCCGATCGCCCACAGGCGGCCGTCGGAAGGATGCGCGAACAGCGCCAGGAATACCTTCGGATAGTGGCTGGCCGGATTCAGGTGAAAGCGCCCGACGATGGCTTCGGCAAACGCCTGCGCATCGCTGTGCAGCAGTGCCATCAAACCGAGCCCGGCAAGAATCACGAGCACGCCCTTGGCGGCTTCGAACAGGGCAATACTCTTGAGGCCCAGTGGCGAACTGGCATGAGCCATGGCGGAATCGAAGAACTCGAGGTAGTCGGCGAAGCCGCCATTGTGCTACATCAGCGTGCCTGGCGCTCCACCATCGGGCCGCTTGCGTCGATGCCGCCGGCCGCTTCGAGCGGGCCGTTGACAGTCAATGGCCCCTCGACATGCAGATCGCCATGCACCACCATCGATCCTTGCACGGTCAGCGGGCCGTGAAACACCTTGAGCAGCGAGCGTTCGGGCGGCGGCGGATAACCGCGCCCCGGCGTGCCAAACCATGCCGCGGTAATCGGGCCATTGGCATAGACGTGGCCACCGACGCTCAGCGCGCCATTCACGGTCAACGGTCCGTTCACGCGTGTGGAGCCGCCCACGGCGATCGAGCCGACGGTACTTGGCTGCGCCACCGAAGTTGGGGGCAACACGGCGCCGAGGACGGCGAGCAAGGTCGCCGCAACGCCCATCGCGGATCTCGTGCGCATGTCAGCCCCCCAAAATGAAACTGGCGCGATGCATCCAGTGTAGGTCTCTGGAAGCAACGCGCCAGTGAAGTTTGGCGGCTCGCCGTGCAGGCGCGTGTTCAACGCGCCTGCGTGAGGGGGACGTCAGTTCTTTGCCACGTTCTCCGGCAACGGACCCCAGCCGCCGCCCAGACTGCGCACCAGCGAGACGGTAGCCGCCGCACGCAGCCCCGCTACGGCATTGGCGTCGCGCTGCGATTGCAGCACCGTGCGGTCGGCGTCGATCACGGTCAGGTAATCGACCGCGCCGGCGTCGTAGCGACTGCGCGAGATGCGCTGGGCGCGTCGGGCGCCGGCCAGCGCACTGTCGAGCGCCGCGCCCTGCTGGCTGAGCCAGCGCACATCGGCCAGGCTGTCCTCGACTTCGCGGAACGCCACCAGCACGGTCTGCTGGTAGCGCGCCACGGTTTCCTCGTGCGCGGCGCGCGCGCCTGCCAGGTTCGAGCTGTTGCGCCCACCGTCGAACACGGTCTGCGCAATCGTGGTGCCAACCAGCGGCCCCAGCATCCACGTGCGCGAAGACCACTTGAACAGGTTCGACAGGTCCGCCGATTCAAAGCCGAACAGCGCCGTCAGCGAAATGCGCGGGAAGAACGCCGCCTTGGCTACGCCAATGCGCGCATTGGCAGCGGCCATCTGACGCTCGGCCGCGGCGATATCGGGACGACGCTCCAGCAGTTCGGACGGCAGCCCGGCCGGCACCGCCACCGGCGCGGTGTCGAACGGCCTGGCCGCCAGCGTGAACTGCGACGGCGCCACGCCGGTGAGTACCGCCAGCGCATGTTCCTGATTGGCGCGACGCCGCTCGATACCGGCCAGATCGGCGCGCGCGGTGCCGAGCTCCGCTTCGGCACGGGCCGGATCGAGATCGGTGGTCTCGCCCGCGTCGTAACGCTTGCGCAGCAGCGACAGCGCGTCCTCGCGCAGCTTGATCGTGGCGTTGAGCAGTTCGCGGTCGCTATCGAGCGTGCGCAGCGCGAAATACGCCTGTGCGGTGTCCGCCTGCAGCGCAAGCTGCACCGAGCGATACAGGTCCTCGGCGCCCTTCTCTTCGGCGCGCGCCGCGTTGACGTTGCTGGCCACGCGCCCGAACAGGTCGAGCTCGTAGCTGGCAAACGCGCGCGCCTTCAGCACGGTCTGCGCCGGCACGCGCGAGCCGTCGGGCAGGCCCTGCGATGCGGCCGAAGGCTGGGTGCGCGTCGGGTCCAGGCCCACGCTCAGTTGCGGATAGAGGTCGGCCTCGGTGGCGCCGGTGAACGCGCGCGCCTGCTTCAGCCGCGCCGCGGCGGCGGCGAGGTCCTGGTTATGCGCGTTGGCCGCTTCGATCAGGCGGTCCAGATCGGCATCGCCGAACACCTTCCACCAGTCGCCGCGATGCTGGCCCTCGGCCGGCGTGGCGGTCTTCCATTGCGCGCCCTCGGCAGCGGCGGCGTCGGCTTCCTTGAAGGTCGATGCGGTGGGCGTGTCGGGCACCTTGTAGGTCGGCGCCAGCGAGCAGCCCGCCAGCACCAGCGCGGCAGCCAACGTTGCAAGCCTGGGCAGATATTGCTTCATCACGTTGTTATTCATGTCTTTCACCATCATTCTGCGGACGGCACGGCGTGCGTGGTCGATGCGTCGCCGGACAACGCCTCGCGGCGCTGCTTGCGCGTGGCCAGCAGGCGCAGCGCGACGTAGAACACCGGCGTCAGGAACAGGCCGAAGAACGTCACGCCCAGCATCCCGGCAAACACCGCCACGCCCATCGCATGACGCATCTCGGCGCCGGCGCCCGTGGACACCACCAGCGGCACCACACCCATGATGAACGCGAACGACGTCATCAGGATCGGGCGCAAACGCAGGCGGCTGGCTTCGATCGCGGCCTGCACCACGGTGCGCCCGTGATGTTCCAGCTCGCGCGCAAATTCCACGATCAGGATCGCGTTCTTCGCGGACAACCCGACCAGCACGATGAAGCCGATCTGCGTGAAGATGTTGTTGTCGCCGCGCGTCAGCCACACGCCGGTCATCGCGGCCAGCAGGCTCATCGGCACGATCAGGATCACGGCCAGCGGCAGCGTCAGGCTCTCGTACTGGGCGGCCAGCACCAGGAACACCAGCAGCACGCACAGCGGGAAGATCCACACACCCGCATTACCGGCCAGGATGTCCTGATAGGTCAGCTCGGTCCATTCGAAGCCGATGCCCTTGGGCAGCGTCTCGGCAGCGATCCGTTCGGCAGCGGCCTGCGCCTGTCCCGACGAGAAGCCGGGCGCCGGGCCGCCGTTCATGTCCGCGGCGGTAAAGCCGTTGTAGCGGATCACGCTGTCCGGACCGAAGCTTTGCTTGACCCGCACCAGCGACGACAGCGGCACCATTTCACCACTGGCGCTGCGCGCCTTCAGCTGCAGGATGTCTTCCGCGTGCTGACGGAACTGCGCATCGGCCTGCACCTTCACCTGATACGTACGGCCGAACTTGTTGAAGTCGTTCACATAGGCCGAGCCGAGGTACGTCTGCAGCGTCTCGAACACGTCGGTCACCGGCACGCCAAGCTGCTTGGCCTTGGTGCGATCAAGCTGCACGTCAAGCTGCGGCACGTTGACCTGGTAGTTGCTGAAGATGCCAGCCAGTTCGGGCGTGGCGCGCGCCTTGGTCATGAATGCGTTGGTCGCATCGAACAGCGCGTCGTAGCCCAGTGCGGCACGGTCCTCGATCATCATCTTGAACCCGCCGATGGTGCCCAGGCCCTGTACCGGCGGCGGCGGGAACACGGCGATGAACGCGTCCTGGATCGACGCATACTGCTTGTTCAGGTCCGCGGCGATCGCATTGCCCGACAGCTCCTTGCTCTTGCGCTCGTCGAACGGCTTGAGCGTGGCGAACACGATGCCGGCGCTCGGGCTGTTGGTGAAACCGTTGATCGACAGGCCCGGGAACGCCACGGCCGATTCCACGCCCGGATGCTTGAGGGCGATCTCGGACATGCGGCGGATCACGTCCTCGGTGCGGTCCAGCGTGGCACCGTCAGGCAGCTTGGCAAAGCTCACCAGGTACTGCTTGTCCTGCGCCGGCACAAAGCCCTTGGGCACCATCTGGAACACGCCCCAGGTGGCCACCAGCATCACAGCGTAGACGCCGAACACCGAGCCCTTGCGACGGATCACGCCCGTCACGCCACGGCCATAGCTTTCGGAGCTGCGGCCGAAGAAACGGTTGAAACGCGCGAAAAACTTGCCGAACACGCGATCCATGCCGCGCGTGAGCCAGTCCTTCGGTGCATCGTGGCCCTTGAGCAGCAGCGCGGACAGTGCCGGCGACAGCGTCAGCGAGTTGAACGCCGAGATGATCGTCGAGATCGAGATGGTCAGCGCAAACTGCTTGTAGAACTGGCCGGTCAGGCCCGTCATGAACGCCAGCGGCACGAACACGGCGATCAGCGTCAGCGCGATGGCGATGATCGGACCGCTCACTTCGCGCATCGCCTTGTAGGTGGCTTCCTTCGGCGAGAGCCCTTCCTCGATGTTGCGCTCGACGTTTTCCACCACCACGATCGCGTCGTCCACCACGATACCGATTGCCAGCACCAGCCCGAACAGGCTCAGCGCATTGATCGAGAAGCCGAACGCATGCATCAGGCCGAACGTGCCGACGATCGACACCGGCACGGCCAGCAGCGGGATGATCGACGCGCGCCAGGTCTGCAGGAACAGGATTACCACCAGCACCACCAGCGCGATGGCCTCGAACAGCGTATGCGTCACCGCCTCGATGCTGTGGCGCACGAACTGCGTCGGGTCATAGACGATGCTGTAGTCCACGCCTTCGGGCATGTTCTGCTTGAGCTCGGCCATGGTCTTGCGCACGTCGTCCGAGATCTGGATCGCGTTTGAACCCGGCGCCTGGAAAATCGGCAGCGCCACGGCGGACTTGTTGTCCAGCAGCGAACGCAGTGCGTATTCCGATGCGCCCAGTTCGATGCGCGCGATGTCCTTCAGGTACGTCACCACGCCATCGGGCGAAGTCTTGACGATGATGTCGCCAAACTCCTCGACGCTCTGCAGGCGGCCCTGCGCATTGACCGACAGTTGCAGGTCGGTGCCCGGCAGCGACGGCGACTGGCCGATCACGCCGGCCGCCACCTGAACGTTCTGCTCGCGGATTGCCCGCACCACGTCGGAGGCCGCCAGCTGGCGTTCGGCGATCTTGTCCGGATTGAGCCACACGCGCATCGAGTAATCGCCCGAGCCGAACATCTGCACCTGGCCCACGCCCTGGATACGCGCGAGGCGATCCTTCACGTTGATCAGCGCATAGTTGCGCAGATACGTCATGTCATAGCGATTGTTCGGTGAGACCAGGTGGACCACCATGGTCAGGTCCGGCGAGCTCTTGACTGTGGTGATGCCCAGGCGGCGCACGTCTTCGGGCAGGCGCGGCTCGGCCTGCGAGACGCGGTTCTGCACCAGCTGCTGCGCCTTGTCCGGGTCGGTGCCCAGCTTGAAGGTCACCGTCAGCGTCAGCGTGCCGTCACTGTTGGCCTGCGAGTTCATGTACAGCATGTCCTCGACGCCGTTGATCTGCTCCTCCAGCGGCGTGGCCACGGTCTCGGCGATCACCTTCGGGTTGGCGCCCGGAAACTGCGCGCGCACCACCACCGACGGCGGTACCACTTCCGGGTACTCCGAGATCGGTAACTTGAACATCGAGATGGCGCCGATCAGGAAGATCAGCACCGACAGCACGCCCGCGAAAATGGGGCGATCGATAAAGAATTTCGAGAGATTCATCTTGGTCTCGGCGAAAGCGCTCCCCCTGGCGGTCCGCCGAAGCGGACGCCATAGGCAAATGCAGGGGGAAGGATGGCTGTTCTGTCTGTGAGGGCGCGGCGCTTAGCTGACCTTGGCCTTGTCGGCTTTCACGTCGTCCGCGGCCTGCTTGCGGTCCGGCGTGTTGCCGCGTGGCTCAAGTTCGCTGCGATATGCCATCGACACGGGCTTCGGTGCAACGGTATCGCCGGGGCGTACGCGCATCAGGCCATTCACGACGATGTTCTCGCCCGGCTGCAGACCCTTGCGGATCACGCGCAGGCCATCGTACGTCGGCCCGAGTTCGACTTCGCGATAGCCGAGCTTGTTGGCCTTGTCCACCACCAGCACGTACTTCTTGCCCTGGTCGGTGCCGATGGCGCGATCGTTGATCAGCACCGCCGGGTGCGGCGATCCGCCGCCGAGCTTGACCTTGGCGTACAGCCCTGGCAGCAGGCGCCCGTCCTCGTTGTCGAACACCGCGCGCACGCGAATCGTGCCGCTGCGCGTATCGAGCCGGTTGTCGATCGAATGGATCTTGCCCTTGTGCGGATTGCCGTCCTCGTTGGCCAGTCCCAGGAACACCGGCAGGTCGTTCTTGCCGCCGCCCGCGCCCGGCGCCGTGTAGCGTAGATAGCTTTGTTCGTCGACGTCGAAGCTGGCGTACACCGGCGAGACCGATACCACGGTGGTCAGCGGCGGCGACGCCGCGCCCGCTGCCACCAGGTTGCCCACGGTGATTTCGGCGCGCGACACCTTGCCCGAGACTGGCGCGACGATGCGCGTGTAGCCCAGGTTCAGCTTTGCCACTTCCAGCGCGGCCTGCGCGCCGCGCACGTCGGCCACGGTCTCGCTGGCGGTGTTGATCCGCTCGTCGAATTCGCGACGCGAAATCGCGTTGTCGTCGAGCAGCCGCTGCGCCCGCGCCTTTTCGGACTGGGCGTGCGATGCGCGCACCTGCGCGGCCGCCAGCGCCGCCTCGGCGCGCGCCACTTCGGCCGCGTACGGACGCGGATCGATGGTGAACAGCGGATCGCCCTTCTTCACGATCGATCCTTCGCGGAAATGCACGGTTTCGATCGTGCCGGAAACGCGCGGCCGGATTTCCACGCGATCCACCGCTTCGATGCGGCCCGAGAATTCATCCCATTCGGTGATGGTCTGGCCCACTGCCGATGCCACTTCCACGGCCGCGGCCGGCGGCGGCGTGGTGGCCTGCGCTTCCCCGCCGTGCCAGGGGCGCAATACCGAGGTTGCCACGCCCGCCCCAAGGATTGCCACGATGGCAAAGGCGATCAGCGTGCGTCGAGACTTGTCGTTCATCTTTCTTCACTCCGTGTTTTCGTCGGGTTTCTTCAACTGGAAAAGCAAAATTCCGGGCCGAACGCTTCCCGCCGGCGCAAAAGGCCGGAAAACGGGGAAATGCAAGGGTTCGTCCCGTCCGGGATGGACGGGGCTATGCCACTACAGCGGCCAGCCTCAAAGGGCGCTGGCTGGAGAATCCGTTACCGTCAATGCATGCCCGGTAGCGGCCGGCGTTCGGACCGGATTACGAGGCGTCGTCGGTGTTCGCGAAACTTTCGCGCAGGAACCGCGCGCCTTCTTTGACCCATGCCTGA
>Ga0209023_10008644_pt1 | contig 10171 bp, 6 predicted proteins | sample LakOneMetagenome_FD_187468 | JGI IMG/M metagenome (GOLD analysis project Ga0209023, IMG submission 187468) | Freshwater and sediment microbial communities from Lake Erie, Canada (SPAdes) (version 2) | ecosystem: Environmental > Aquatic > Freshwater > Lentic | place: Lake Erie, Canada | collected...
CCGATCTGGCGACACCGTGGCCGCGACGGTGGCGGGCGGACCGGATGAGGGCAAGCCACGTGAGCTCAGCGTCGTCGGCATCGTCCTGCTGCCGACCACCCCGCACTCGAGCTACGACCAGGGAGCGCTCGTCACCTCACACCAACTGCACCAGCTGTTCGGAGCCGACTCGATCGACTTCGACGCGCTCGGCCAATCCGGTCCGGACTCGCTCGCAGCGCTCCCTCCAGTGATCCCGGTGCTGTACGCCTCGCTGAGCGATCACGCCGATGCGAGGACGGCCGCCGAGGAGATCGATGCCGACGTCCGGCCCGGACTCGCGGCGGCGCCGACGACCCGACCGACCGACCTGGTCAACCTGAGCAATGTCAGGATGCTGCCGATCCTGTTCGCAGCGTTCACGATCCTGCTGGCGATCACCACGCTTGCCCACGTGTCGGCCAGCGTGGTGCGTCGCCGAGCCGGCGACATCGCCGTCATGCGCGTGCTCGGACTCACACCGCGACAGGCGCGGTTCACCCTGTCGTGGCAGGCGACGACGATCGCCGTGATCGGCCTGTTGATCGGACTCCCCATCGGGGTGCTGATCGGACAGATGAGCTGGCGGTGGGTCGCGGAGTCCACACCGATGCTCTATGTGGCGCCACTCGGGCTGCTCACGATGCTGGTGGTGGTACCGGCATGGCTGTTGACCGCCAATCTGCTGGCGCTGTGGCCCGGGCGAAACGCCGCACGCATGCGCCCCGCAGAGGTGCTGCGCCGAGAGTAGGCAACGACGAACCCCGCACGACTCGCAGGCTCGAGAAGTGCTTTGCAACCGCCAGACGGCGATACTGGAGCGCCATGCCCGTCGAACGCCGCAGCGGCTCCAAGCAGGTCACCTCCGTCGTCATCGGAGTGGTCGCGCTCATCGTCGCCGTGTTGCTCGCGTGGGGGATGATCCGCCTCGCCTCCGGCGGCAAGGGCCCGGTTCAGGTGCAGTTGGGCGACGAGACCTTCGATGCGGGCTATGTGTCGCGGATGGCCAAGCAGACCGCAGAAGATGGCCCCTTGCTGTTCAGCGACGTGTCGGGTCGAGGGCAGCGCCAGCCGATCTACGTGGTCCACCTCGGAAACGACGACAAGGACGGGTGGTTCGCCCTGTCCGCCGTTGCGCCGGGGGCCGCGGAGGGCTGCTTCGTCACCTGGAACCACGAGCAGAAGGTGTTCGACGAGCGCCGGGCGGCCGACCCGTCAGCAGGTCGCGATGCACTCGGCAAGCGGTGCCGCGACGTCACGTGGACCGAGAACGGCACCGATGGGTCCGATGGGTCCGAGCTCGTTGCGTTCCCATGGACGATCGACAAGGAGCAGATGTTGATCATCGACCTGCGTCCCGATCAGTCGCGGGACACGACCACCACCATCGCCACCAGCGGCCGCTGACCTCAGCGGCCGCCGCTGACCCGCCCGCGACCTCTGACCGCCCGATCAGAGGTTGTCGAGGAGCAGCGACTGGTTGGTGCGGCCGATGCGACCGTCGAGGTCCCACATGGCCGAATCGCTCGACCCGATCCCCGTCAGCGACGTGCGCATGACCGAGTCCATGCCGACCCACTCGCCGACCGGTTCACGCCACAGGTGCACGGTGAGGTCGGGGTTGATGAACAGACCCTCGCCGAATCCGACGCTCGACGCGATGCCGTTGGCGAAGTCCGCAGCGGCGGCAGCGCGCTGCCACGGCGACGGCTCCTCCCCCGCCACGACCGGGACCTGCAGTCGGATCCAGTCGAACACGGGTCCGGGCACGAAGAACGAGCCGCGGACGAAGCGATGCTCGGTGCCGCCGTTGTGGAACCCCAGGTAGTCGGCCATGGCGGTGCTGACGTCCGTCGGATCGGGCGGCAACGGCGGCACCCGCTCGGCGTCGTTCACCTGGGCACCGTCGGGTCCGACGTCGTTCAACGTGACCGCGCCCGGCTCGGTGCTGCGGATGCGCAGGGCTCGGGCCATGGCAACGACGACGCCGTCATCCGCGGTGGACAACGTCGCCTCGAGCAGCGCGACCTTGCGGCCCGGTCGCACGACGCTGGTCTCGACGAGCAGCGGACGGGTGGGCACGGGTCGGACCAGTTCGATCGTGACCCGGGCCAGGCGCATGGGGATCGGGCCGGACCCGTCGGGCGCGTCGGGCAACGGGACCGACTCGAGTGCCCGGGCGATCAGCGCCGCGGGCGCACCGCCGTGACAGGCCCCGCGGTCCCACGGCCCACGGCACAGGTCGGTGGGCGTCCAAGCGTCGCCGTCGGCCACGAACAAGGACGACGGCGACGGCGACGGCGACGGCGACGACGACGCAGCCGACGTCATCTCCGGGTGCTCCCCTGGCTGCTGTCGGAGTACGACGTCGCGACCACCGTCGGCCCCGCGGCCATCAACGGCCGCCGCCCGAACCAGCACCGCCACCGCTGGCCGGGGACCCGGCCGAGCCACCGCGAGGATCCGCTCCAATGCGGCGGTCGGCACCGCGACCTGGTCGTCGACTGGAGCGTTGTTCGCCGATCCGGCGGTCGCTGCCCGTCCACTCCGAGACCGGGTATCGCCCCGCGGCAGGATCATCGAACAGGGGCACGATGCTGTCGCGGCGGATCTTCCGGGTCCCGGTCCGGGGCAGGTCGTCGACGACGACCACTTGGCGCGGCGCCTTGTAGCGGGCCATCCGACCGCGAGCCCATGCGAGGAGCTCGTCGGGGGTCACCGTCGCGCCATCGCGCAGCCGAACGGCGGCGACGGGCACTTGGCCGAGCTTGGGGTCATCCAGGCCCACGACCCCGGCTTCGACGACATCGGGATGCTCCGCTAGGTCCGCTTCCACCTCGATCGCGTAGACCGAGTAGCCGCCCGACTTGATCACGTTCTTGGAGCGCCCCTGGAACGACATCAGCCCGAACGGCCCCGAGCGCACCAGGTCGCCGGTCCGCAACCAACCGTCGTCGGTGAGCGCCGTGGCCGACGCCGCCGCGTCGCCGTGGTAGCCCTTGAGCACACCCGGGCCCTTGACCTGCAACTCACCCACCGAGCCCGACGGCACGGGCTGGTCGTGGTGATCGGTGACACGAACCTTCCAGCCGGGCAACGTCATGCCCAGCGAGTCGCCGAGGCCGACGGGCAGCAGCGGCGGCGACACCTTCGCAACCACTCCGCCGCCGGTCTCGACCATGCCGTAGCCCTCGAAGAACGCTGCCTCCCCGATCGGGCCGATCAGGGGCAGCGTGGCCGACGCCCCGAACGACTTGAACCGGCGGGCGAGCGGCGCCGGCATCACGTCCGCCCCGGTCATCCAGACGCGCACGCAGCTGAGGTCGCGGTACTGCGCTCCGGCCTGGTCGAGCAATTGGTACGTGGCCGGTACACCCATGAACGCCGACGAACGGCGCTCCTCGATCACGTCGAGCACCCGATCCGCTGCGAACTGGCGCAAGAAGTACATGGGCACACCGGCGAGCGTGGGCCCGAGCACCGAGATGAACCCCATGATGTGGGCGATCGGCATGGACAACACGAGCTCGTCGTGGCGCAGCAGTTGGGGCATCGCAGCCAACGGCGCGAGGCCGCCCAGGAGCGCCCGGTGCGTCAGCTCGGCACCCTTCGGCACCCCTGTCGTGCCCGAGGTGTAGAAGAGCGCGGCGATGTCGTCGAGGTCGGCCTGCACCGCCGGCTTGGGTGTCGACCTCGAGCCGGGACCCGACGACAGCTCGGTCGCACCGCGGATGACCAACGACGCGCCGCTGTCGGCGATGACGTGGTCGACCTCGACCGGCCGCATCTGCGGGTTGACCGGCGCCGGCAACCGACCGGCTCGCGCGGTGGCCAACGACAACAGGAACTGGTCGATCCCGTTCGGCGTGGCGATCACCACCGGTTCACCCGGCGCCGAACGAGCATCGATCGCGGCGGACCAACGAGCGACGAGGTCAGCCGCACCCGCGTAGGTGAGCTCACGCACACTGCCCGCGACCCGACCTCGAACCGCGCCGCCGCGCGCCGCGCTGCGTGCCACGGCGCCCTCTTCGGTGACCATCAGCCGGTCACCGTGCAGGCCGACCCAGCGGTCAGCGACGTCGGCCAGCGTGACCTGATGGCGCAGCGCCAGATCCGCTCGTCTGAGGTACCGAAGTGTCATCGTCACCACACTCCATCGGCCCGAACGGTCCGGGGATCAGTCATCGGTGCAACGACGTCGTTCAACGCTCCACCTTCTTGACCGGCGCCCACGACAACAGCAGGCGCTTCTCCCCTTCGGACGGGAAGCGCACCACCGCTTCTGTCTTGTCGCCCTGGCCCTCCATGTGGATGATCACGCCTTCGCCCCACTTGGTGTGCTCGACGTCGTCGCCGATCTTGAAGCCCAGCTCGTGCGCTCCCGACTGAGCGGGCGGGGCCGGGCGGGTCGCACGCTCCATCTGGCGTTCACGGCCCGACGGCTCCCACGAGGTCGACTCCCAACCGCCGGATCGGTGCGACGACCGGGACCGCTTGGACCTGCTCGCTTCTGCTTCTGCGACGAGTTCCGACGGGATCTCGTCGAGGAACCGGCTCGGCGGGTTGTACTGCGTGGAGCCGTGCAAAGTGCGACACCAGGCGTGCGACAGGAACAACCGCTCCCGAGCGCGGGTGATGCCCACGTAGGCCAGGCGGCGTTCCTCTTCCAGCTCTGCCGGTTCGGTCAGCGAGCGCATGTGAGGGAAGACGCCCTCTTCCAGACCGACGAGGAAGACGTTCGGGAACTCCAGGCCCTTGGCCGAGTGCAACGTCATGAGGACCACGCCCGTGTCGCCCGGGTCGGCGCCGTCGGGCAGCGCGTCGGTGTCGGCCACGAGCGACACCCGCTCCAGGAACTCGTCGACGGTGTCGTACTCGCGAGCCATTCCGACGAGCTCCGCCAAGTTCTCTTGGCGGCCCTCGGCCTCCAGGGATCGCTCGGCGTCCAGCTCGGCGGCATAGCCGGACCGATCAAGGATCTGTTCCAAGAGATGACCCGGACCCTGGTCGATGTCGGTCGACAGGTCGTCGATCAGGTTCGTGAACGCCTCGATCCCACGGGCCGCACGAGCGCTCGCCCCGGCGTCGTCCCAGCGCCGCAACGCATCCATGAAGGTCATGTCGTGCGAGTGGGCGAACGCATCAAGTCGACCGACGGTCTGGTCGCCCACGCCTCGCTTGGGGACGTTGAGCACCCGCTTGACGCTCACCTCGTCGGTGGGGTTCACCACCGCCTTGAGGTACGCCATCGCGTCCTTGATCTCGCGACGGTCATAGAACCGCAGCCCGCCGAGGACCCGGTACGGGATCCCGGAACGGAGGAACTGCTCCTCCATGACCCGGCTCTGCGCGTTGGTCCGGTAGAAGACCGCGAAGTCCGACCAGCGGATGTCGCCGCGCTCGTGCAGCGACGAGATCTGATGCGCGACCCACTGCGACTCTTCGGCTTCGTCCTCGCCCTGGAAGCGGATGATCTGGTCGCCGGGACCCTCGTCGGTCCACAGGTCTTTGGGCTTGCGCGCCGTGTTGTTCGCGATGACGGCGTTCGCCGCGTCGAGGATCGTCTGGGTGGAGCGGTAGTTCTGTTCCAGCACCACCGTGGTGGCGTCCGGGAAGGTGTTCTCGAACTCGAGCAGGTTCCGCATGTCGGCCCCGCGGAACTTGTAGATCGAGTTGTGCACGAGCATCCCGGAGGCCTGCTGCGCTCCGTGCTCGGCATGCTCAGAGTCGGCCGCGGGTGCGGGTGCGGGTGCGGCTGCAGCGGCTGCGGCTGCGGGTGCGGCTGCAGCGGGTGCGGCTGCAGCGGCTGCAGTCGCGACGTAGGTGTGAGCGCCGGCCACCTCGAGGTCGTGGACCGGACCGCAATACCGGATGCGTTGCACCGTGTCGACGGCCTGCTCGACGAGATGTCCGCCGCGCTCGACGAGCACCACCATGCCGCGACGGAGGTGCGACAGCGGCGTGTAGTCGTAGACGATGCCACCGACGACCATGCGCCGACGGAGGTCCGAGCCGCCGGCATCCGCCAGGTTCCGAGCCAGCTCCAACGCCTGGGGGTAGGCCTGGCACGACGTCGTGACGCCTCGGGACAAGACGGTCGATCCCGGAACGGCTTCGCCGTCGGCGGCGGCGGCGGCGTCGGCATGCATGGTGAGCACGACATCATCGACGCCGTCGACGCTCACATGGGCGAACTCCGCCAGCATGTCGTGATCGGCGAGAAGCTTGTCGATCGCAACATCGGGATCCAAGCCCGACACCATGTCGTTGAGGGCATCGACGCGAGCGGAGGCAGCCCATGCGGTGCGCTCCGAGCTGAGCACCCAGGCGCTTCGGGCACCCGGCACCGGGTCGACATCGACCACGGCAGCACCCGTGCGGGTCCGCGACAGCCAGACGTGTTGCAGCGCGGCGTTCGCGTCGGCGGCGGCGTTCGCGGCGTCGGCGACCATGCGGGCCGGCACGATGTGGTGCGGCGTGCCGGACACGACGGTGTCGCCGGCGCGCACCTGGGTGATCCACCCGTCGTAGCGGCCCACCTTGACCGTGGTCACCGTGGCCGCCACCAGGTCCGGGCCGCCCAGCGTGGCGAGCACCCGGTCGCCTTGGGCGATCTGCTCGATCGGGGTGTGACCGTCGGGCGTGCGCACCAGGGTTCCCGGCGGCAGGCACTGATCCAGGTCCCCGACGACACACACGTTGCGATGCTCCTCGCCGAGCAGCATGACGAGGTCGTTCTGGACCGGGTTGGTGTCCTGGTACTCGTCGACGAGGACGTTGCCGAACCGCCGGCGGTAGTGCTCGAGCACCTGCGGTTGGGTGCGGAGCAGGTCGACCGTGACGCTCAGCAGGTCGTCGAAGTCCATCGCCCCGGCTTTGAGCAGACGGGCCTGGTACTCCTCGAACACCTCGCCGATGCGTCGCTCGTGGATGACTGACACGCGCTCCATGTAGTCCTGAACGGACAAGCCATCGTTCTTGGCCGCGGAGATGGCGGCGTGCACTGAACGAGGCGGGAAGCGCTTGGGGTCGATGTTCAGGTCGCGCAGCACGTAGCTGGTGAGGCGCACGGCGTCGGCCTGGTCATAGATCGTGAACGCCGACGGATAGCCGAGCAGCTGCGCGTCACGACGAAGGATCCGGACGCACGCCGAGTGGAACGTCGACACCCACATCTTCTCTGCCACCGGACCGACCAGGCGCCCGATGCGCTCCTTCATCTCGCCGGCGGCCTTGTTGGTGAACGTGATCGCGAGGATCTCGTAGGGCGACACCTGGTGGTACTTGATGAGGTGTGCGATGCGGTGCGTGAGCACGCGCGTCTTGCCGGAACCGGCGCCAGCGATGACGAGCAGCGGGCCCTCGCCATGGGTGACCGCCTCGTACTGGGCCGGGTTCAGCCCCTCCAAGAGGTCGTCGACGTCCATTGCTCTCACACTACTTGGGCCCCCTGACAGGCCAGATCGGGCGTCAGGGGTCAGGCATCAGGTCTCGGGCTTCAGGAGGCGGTCTCGGAAGAGCTGCAACACCTGGTCGAGCGCGTCGCGGGTCGGCTGGCCCGGCTCGTCGACCAGGTCCTCGGTCAACACCGAATGCGCCAAGGCACGATGACCCCACGGGTTGCCCGACGAGGAGTCGATCTCCACGCCGACGAAGTTGCTGCCGAGCTCGCGACGCAACGATGCGAACCGGGCGGCGGGCACCATCCGATCGCCCGTGAACCGCAAGCCCAGCACGCACAGGTCCTCGGCGACGACGCGTTCCTTGACCGCGAGCAGGTCGTGGTCCGACAGGCCCAGATCCGCAGCTCGCTTGCTCCCACCGATCGGCAACGACGGCTGGGACAACACCGGGGCGAGCATCTCCGGCTCGGTCGCCATCGCGAGCGCGAACCCACCGGTGAAGCACATGCCGACGGCGCCGACGCCCGGGCCGCCGCAGCGCTCGTGCGCCTCTCGGGCCAGCGCTCGCAGCCAGTCGATCGCCGGCGGTGTGGTCCGTCGAGCGAACGCGCTGAACTCCTTCGACACGCACGCGGGGCCGAGCGACTGCGCCATGTAGCCCACAGAGATGTCCTTGCCGGGAGTGCCGAACAGCGACGGCATGAACACCGTGAACCCGGCGTCGATCACCTTGCGGGCGAACGCGACCACCTTGGGAGTGATGCCCGGCATCTCCGCCATCACGATCACCGCAGGGCCGTCGCCCGCCACGAACACGTCACGGGTCCGGGCACCGAACGTGAAGTGCTCGAGCTCGAAGCCGTCGATCGAGCAGGCAGAACCGTTGGCAGCGGAGTCGGTCGTCACGCGCCGCACCGTACCGGACCCGCTCGCGGTGTCGTGGCCCCGCACTACCCTCCCCACTCGTGTCCGAGTCCAGCGCCGCCGTCCCCGTGCCACAGCGCGACCGTCCGTTCCGCTTCACGTTGCAGGCTTCCCGTCTGGATCGGCCCGAGGACCTGATCCCACTCGCTCGAAAGGCCGAGGACGTCGGCGTCGACGTGCTGACCGTCGCCGATCACCTCGACGACCAACTCGCCCCGATCGCAGCGCTCATGGCGGCGGCCGCCGCCACGACCACGCTCCGTGTGGGCTCGCTCGTGTTCTCCAACGACTACCGCCACCCTGCGGTGCTCGCCAAGGAAGCGGCCACGATCGACCGACTCAGCGGTGGGCGCCTTGAGTTCGGTCTGGGCGCCGGCTGGATGACCACGGACTACACCGCGACCGGCATTCCGCTCGACCCGCCGTCGGTGCGCATCGAGCGGCTCGACGAAGCGCTCGGCATCATCACCGCGTTGTGGTCAGGGGAACCCGTCACCCATCACGGTCGGCACTACGACATCGATGGGCTCGTCGGCGCCCCGTTGCCGGCCCAGCAACCCCGACCACCGATCGTCATCGGCGGCGGTGGGCGCAAGTTGCTCGAGGTCGCCGGTCGCCGGGCGGACATCATCAACCTCAACCCCTCGCTGCCCGCCGGCGTCATCGACCACCGGGCCGGGCCGACGGCGACGCCGGAGTCGACCGCAGAGAAGATCGGCTGGATCCGAGACGCCGCCGGCGACCGCTTCGAGCAGATCGAGCTCGGCGCCCGAATCCATCTGGCGATCGTCACCGATGACCGCCAGGAGATGTTCGACGCACTCGCCGGCGGGTTCGGGATGTCGGCAGCTCAGGCTGCGGGTTCGCCGCACGCGCTGTGCGGCACGATCGATCAGATCGCCGACGACCTGTTGGCGCGGCGGGCGCAGTTCGGGATCACGTCGATCGGTCTGTCGTCGTCGTCGCTCGACGACCTCGCACCGCTGATCAGCCGCCTCGCCGGGACCTGATCCCGATTCTGTGTGCAACCAGTTCGCTCTGAGCGAACCCAGCGCACACAAAACGCTGCCCCTCAAATTCTGTGTGCAACCAGTTCGCCCTGAGCGAACCCAGCGCACACAAAACGCTGGCGAATGATCAGCCGACCCGGCCGGCGCGGACGACCGAACCCATGCGAGAGATCGGAGCGACCCTCACCACGTCGCCGGTGTGCGGCGCATGGATCATCTGGCCGCCGCCGATGTACAGCCCGACGTGTGAGATCGGGTTGTTGAAGAACACCAGGTCGCCGGGCTGCAGCTGGTCGAGCGAGATGCGCTGCGTTGCGGCGTACTGCGCTCCGGAGCTGTGCGGAAGGCTCTTGCCGGCCCGGGCCCAGGCCCACATCGTGAGACCGGAGCAATCGAAGCCGCCGCTCGGGCTCGCTCCCGCCCACTTGTACGGGGTGCCCATGACCGACTGCGCCGCTGCGATCGCTGCGCCGGCACCGCTGCCGACCGGGGCGACCGGCAACGCAGGGGCTGGAGCTGCCGGTGTCGCCGACGCCTTGGGCGCAGCTGCTCGAGGTGCTGCCGCAGCTCTAGGTGCAGCCGCAGCTCGAGGTGTGGCGGCGGGCGCTGCAGCAGCGGCGGCCTGAGCCCGGGCAGCAGCGGCGGCGGCTGCCTGCTGGCGTGCCTGGGCTTCGGCTGCGGCCTTGGCGGCCGCTGCGTCGGCCTGGCGCTGCTGCTCCGCAGCGATCGCCTGACGGAGCTCGTCGTTCGCGCCGTCGAGCAGGTTCTGCTGCTGAGCGACGCTCGACTCCAGATCGGACTTGACCGACGACT
>Ga0209023_10008645_pt1 | contig 10171 bp, 7 predicted proteins | sample LakOneMetagenome_FD_187468 | JGI IMG/M metagenome (GOLD analysis project Ga0209023, IMG submission 187468) | Freshwater and sediment microbial communities from Lake Erie, Canada (SPAdes) (version 2) | ecosystem: Environmental > Aquatic > Freshwater > Lentic | place: Lake Erie, Canada | collected...
ACTGCGCCACGACCAGCAGCGCGCGTTCGACGTGCTGAAGCAGGAGGAGGAAGGCTTCTTCCGCACGATCGCCAACGGGATGGAGATCCTCGACAAGGCGCTCTCGACCGGAACCCGTCAGCTCGATGGCGACACCGCGTTCAAGCTGCACGACACCTATGGCTTCCCGGTCGATCTGACGGCCGACGTGTGCCGCGAACGCGGCGTCACGGTCGACGAGGCGCGCTTCAATGCGTTGCTCGACGAGCAGCGCACCCGGGCGCGCGAGGCCGGCAAGTTCAAGATGGCCGCGGGCCTCGACTACAGCGGCGCCGCGACGCAGTTCCACGGCTATGACGAACTCGCGCGCGAGGGCGTCAAGGTCACTGCCGTTTACGTTGATGGTTCGCCGGTGGCGAGCGCCCGTGCCGGCGACGATGCGGTGATCGTGCTCGACCACACGCCGTTCTATGCCGAGTCCGGCGGGCAGGTCGGCGACACCGGCGAGCTGCGCAACGCTACCGCGCGCGTGATCGTCGACGACACGCTGAAGATCCAGGCGGCGGTGTTCGGCCACCACGGCCGCGTCGTCGAAGGCACGGTCGCGGTCGGCGACGTGCTGAACGCGCGCGTCGACGCCGAGCGGCGCGCGAAGACGGTGCGCAACCACTCGGCCACGCACCTGATGCACAAGGCATTGCGCGAAGTGCTGGGCGATCACGTGCAGCAGAAGGGCTCGCTCGTGAACGCCGAGCGCACGCGCTTCGACTTCGCGCACAACGCACCGATGACGCCGGAACAGCTCGCGAAGGTCGAGGCGATCGTCAACGCCGAGGTGCTCGCCAACGCCGCGACGCAGGCCCGCGTGATGCCGATCGAGCAGGCGCAAAAGGCCGGCGCGATGATGCTGTTCGGCGAGAAGTACGGCGACGAGGTGCGCGTGCTCGACATCGGCACGAGCCGAGAGCTGTGCGGCGGCACGCACGTGCAGCGCACCGGCGACATCGGCTTGTTCAAGGTCGTCGGCGAGAGCGGCGTGGCGGCCGGCGTGCGGCGCATCGAGGCGATCACCGGCGACAACGCGCTCGCCTACCTGCAATCGCTCGAAGGCACCGTGACGCAGTTGGCCGGCGCGCTCAAGTCCGCACCGGCCGAAGTGCCGGCGCGCCTGGGCCAGTTGCAGGAGCACGTGCGTACGCTCGAGAAAGAGCTCGCGGCGCTCAAGGGCAAGCTCGCGTCGTCGCAAGGCGACGAACTGCTCGCCTCGGCGGTCGACGTGAAGGGCATCAAGGTGCTCGCCGCGACGCTCGACGGTGCCGATGCGAAGACGCTGCGCGACACGATGGACAAGCTGAAGGACAAGCTGAAGTCGGCGGCGATCGTGCTCGCGACGGTCGACGGCGGCAAGGTCCAGCTCGCCGCCGGCGTCACCAACGACCGCATCGCGAAGGTCAAGGCCGGCGAGTTGGTCAACTTCGTTGCGCAGCAGGTCGGCGGCAAGGGTGGCGGCAAGCCGGACATGGCGATGGCCGGCGGGACGGAGCCCGCCAAGCTGGCGCAGGCGCTGGCGTCGGTGGCGGGCTGGGTCGGCGAACGGGCATGACGCTGACGATTCGCCGGGCCGGCGCGAAGGACGGCGCGGCGATCGCGCGCCTGATGGGCGACCCTTCGGTGGTTGCCGGGACGCTGCAATTGCCGTTCCCGAGCGACGAGTTCTGGCAAGAGCGCATGACGCAGGCGAGTGCGGGGACCGGCGGCGAACGTGTGCTCGTCGCCGAGCGCGACGGCGAGATCGTCGGCCATGCCGGGCTGCACAGCGCGGGGGCGTCGACACGCCGCCGCCACGCGATGAGCCTGGGCATCACCGTGGCACCCGAGGCGCAAGGGCAGGGTGTCGGCACCGCGCTGATGGCGGCGCTGTGCGACTACGCCGACAACTGGCTCGCCTGCCTGCGCATCGAGTTGACCGTCTTCACCGACAACGAGATCGCGCAGCGCCTGTACCGCAATTTCGGCTTCGAGCTCGAAGGCACGATGCGGGGCTATGCGTTGCGCGATGGCGTCTACGTCGACGCGTACGCGATGGCGCGCCTGCACCCGAACCCGCCGACAGCGCCGCGGCCGGCCACCGCGGCCTGAACCCGTCGCGCCGTCAGCGCGCGCTGGCCCAGAAGACCGCGAACCAGCGCTGCGGATCGGTCCAGCACTGCTCGGTCTCGAAGCCGGCCGAGTCCAGCAAGGCGCCGAAGCCGTCGACCGAGTACTTGTACGAGTTCTCGGTGTGGATGCGCTCGCCGCGATCGAAGGCGCGGGTGCCGCCGGGCCACTGCACCGTCAGCGCGGTGCGCGCCTGCAGGTGCATCTCGATGCGAGAGCGTTCGGCGTCGAACAGGGCGACGTGTTGCCACTGGGTCGGATCGAAGTCGCTGCCGATCACGCGATTCAACTGGCGCAGCAGGTTCAGGTTGAACGCGGCGGTGACGCCGAGCCCGTCGTCGTAGGCGGCTTCCAGTACCGCGGCCGGCTTGACGAGGTCGACCCCGATCAGCAGCCCGCCGCCCGCGGCATGCCCGCGCACGCGGCGCAGGAAGGCCAGCGCCTCGTCGGGCGTGAAGTTGCCGATGCTCGATCCGGGATAGAAGAACACGTTGCGTCCTTCGCCCAGACCGGACGGCAGGTCCAGCGTGCTCGAAAAATCGAGGCCGAGCCCGGCGACATCGAGCAGCGGGTACTCGCGCTGCACACGGCGCAGCGCGTCGTGCAGGAACTCCACCGAGATGTCGATCGCGACATAGCGGGTCGGCTCCAGCAGCGGGAACAGGCGCGAGGCCTTCACGCAGTTGCCGGCGCCCAGGTCGATCAGCGCCGCGCCGGCGCCGATGCGCTGCGCCATCGCGGCGCCGTGGGCGGCGAAGATCGCGGCCTCGGTGCGGGTCGGGTAGTACTCGGGCAGTTCGGTGATCGCCTCGAACAGGTGCGAGCCGAGCTTGTCGTAGAAGTACTTCGGCGCCGCCCGGGCGGGGCGCTGCGCCAGTCCGGCGATGATCTCGCCGCGCTCGGTGGCCACATCGGCGACGTGGCGCTGGATGAATCGGGGAGTGCGGGGCGGGTTCATGGACAGATGGATGCGTGCAATGATGTCCGACGGATCGGTAGGGTGTCGGGAGCCGGCGTCCGACCTTACACCTTCAAGCGGCAGAATGCTGGTCATGAACCTTCCACGCTCGGGTAGGACAAGGCGCCGCCTGCTCGGCGGCACGCTGGCCGCGGCGGCGACGCTGGCGCTGCCCGGCGTCGCGTGCGCCGCGCACGTCGTGCGGCCGTGGCCCGCGGCGCGGCCGGTGCCGGAGCTGGCGTTGACCGACCTCGACGGCAAGGCATGGACGCTGTCGTCGTTGAAGGGCCGGCCGGTGCTGTTGAACTTCTGGGCGACCTGGTGCCAGCCGTGCCGGGCCGAGATGCCTTCGCTCGAACTCCTCGCGACGCGCCACGAGCGTGCCGGCCTCGCGGTGCTTGCCGTCAACTACAAGGAAGCAGCCGACAAGATCCATCTGTTCCTGCAGACGTTGCCGTTCTCGCTGCCGATCCTGCTCGACGCGGACGGCGATGCGACGAGCAACTGGACCCCGCGCGTGTTCCCGACCACCGTGCTGATCGGCCGCGACGGCGTGCCGCGCCAGTCGGTGATCGGCGAGCTCGACTGGATGGACGGCACCGCGCGTGAGCTGGTCGAGCCGCTGCTTGCGCGGGCCAAGAGCGCGTAAATCTTTACACGCGACCCTCGGGTGCCGAACCGATAATTCCGGCGCCGCATTCAATCGGACGGCCTCATGACTCAAGTCGGTTTTTCGATCAACGAGATGCTCGCGCTCGCCACGCTGGCCACGGGCACCTGTTGGGTGCTGTGGAAGCTGCGCACGCGCCGACTCGGCGGCGTGCCCGACCGCAAACCCTGGTGGGTCAGCTTCGGTGCCGAATTGTTCGTCGTGGTCGGGTTGATGTTCACCTGCCGCGTCGCGCTGGCGGACTGGCCCAAGGTGCCGACCGGCTCGATGGAGCCGACGCTGCGCGTCGGCGACTACCTGCTCGTCAACCACCTGGCCTACGGGCCCCGGCTGCCGTTCACCAACACCGCAATCGAGATGGGCCGGCCGCAGCGCGGTGACGTGGTGGTGTTTCGCTATCCGCTCAATGTCTCGGAGTTCTACGTGAAGCGCTTGATCGGCCTGCCGGGCGACGTGGTGCGGTTCGATGCCGGCGCCGTCAGCGTCAACGGCGCGGCGTTCGACGTGAAGATGATCAGCGAGGGCACCGAGGCCGACGTCCCCGCCGAAGACCGCGGCCAGTGGCTGCTGCGCGAGACCGCCGGCGGCGGCAGCCGCACGATCAAGGTCAACCCGTTCGTGATGGGCCGCGAGCCGCCGAGCGGCATGGGCGACCGTTGCCGCGTGCTCGGCAAGGTGGCGTGGGAATGCACGGTGCCGCCCGGTCAATACCTGATGATGGGTGACAACCGCGACAACTCCGCCGACTCGCGCGTCTGGGGCTTCCTCCCGCACGACCAGGTCTACGGCAAGGCGGTGAAGGTGCTGTTCAACATCCACGACCTGTCGCGTCGGTTCGTGCCGCTATGAGCGCGCCGCTGGAGTTGACGGGCAAGCACATCGTGCTCGGCCTGTCGGGTGGAATCGCTTGCTACAAGTCGGCCGAGTTCGTGCGCGAGATGATCAAGGCCGGTGCCACGGTGCAGGTCGTGATGACCGCCGCGGCCGAGGCCTTCATCACGCCGGTGACGATGCAGGCGCTGTCCAATCGCAGCGTCTACACGAGCCAGTGGGATGCGCGCGAACCGAACAACATGGCGCACATCAACCTGACGCGCGAGGCCGACGCGATCGTGATCGCGCCGGCGAGCGCGGACTTCATCGCCAAGCTCGTCCAAGGCCGCGCCGACGATCTGCTGAGCCTGGCCTGCCTGGCGCGGCCGATCGCGCGCTGTCCGCTGCTGGTCGCACCGGCCATGAACCGCGAGATGTGGGCGCATCCGGCGACGCAACGCAACATCGCGCAACTGCGCGCCGACGGCACCACGCTGCTCGGCCCCGACAGCGGCGACCAGGCCTGCGGCGAGATCGGCGACGGGCGCATGCTCGAAGCGGTCGAGCTGTGCGCCGAGCTGGTCGCGTTCTTCCAGCCGAAGCACCTCACCGGTCAGCGGCTGCTGATCACCGCCGGGCCGACGTTCGAGCCGATCGACCCGGTGCGCGGCATCACGAATCATTCGAGCGGCAAGATGGGTTTCGCCATCGCACGCGCGGCGGCCGAGGCGGGCGCCGCGGTGACGCTCGTCGCCGGCCCGGTGCATCTGCCGACGCCGCGCGGCGTGCGTCGCGTCGACGTGGGCACCGCGCAGCAGATGCACGATGCGGTGCTCGCCGCCGTGGCGGCCACCGACGTTTTCGTGGCCACCGCAGCCGTCGCCGATTGGCGCCCGGTCGCGTGCGCCGAGCAGAAGATCAAGAAGACCGCCGACCATCACGTGCCGACACTCGCATTGACCGAGAACCCCGACATCCTCGCCGCCGTCGCACGGCTGCCGAAGGCGCCGTACTGCGTCGGCTTCGCCGCGGAGAGCCACGACATGCTCGAGCACGCGCGCGCCAAGCGGGTGCGCAAGGGCATTCCGCTGATCGTCGCCAACATCGGCCCGACCGCGTTCGGTCGCGACGACAACGCGCTGACGCTGGTCGATGCCGACGGCGAGCGTGAGTTGGCGCGCGCCGACAAGCTGACGCTGGCGCGCCAGCTCGTGGCCGAGATCGCGACGCGCATCGCGAGCGCACGCGCATGAGCGCGCTCGTCGACGTCAAGATCCTCGACGCGCGGATGGCCGGGCAACTGCCCGCCTATGCGACGCCGGGCAGTGCCGGTCTCGACCTGCGCGCCTGCATCGAGCAACCGCTGACACTGGCGCCGGGCGCGACGACGCTGATCCCGACCGGCTTGTCGATCCACATCGCGGACCCGGGCCTGGCGGCGATGATCCTGCCGCGCTCCGGACTCGGTCACAAGCACGGCATCGTGCTCGGGAACCTCGTCGGCCTGATCGATTCCGATTACCAGGGGCCGCTGATGGTGAGTTGCTGGAACCGCGGCCAGGCCGATTTCACGATCCAGCCGCTCGATCGGGTCGCCCAGTTGGTGATCGTTCCGGTGGTGCAGGCCAGCTTTCGGGTCGTCGAGGATTTCGACGCGTCCACCCGCGGATCGGGGGGCTTCGGCTCGACAGGGCGGGGCTGAACCGCATTGTCCGGGCCGGGCGGGCGGGCGAGAATCACAAGCGGTAACAATTTGGTGGCGCATGCGCCGCGCGGGATCTTCATGAATCGTCTGTCGAAGGGGGCGCTGGTGCTCACCGGCGCGTTGGTCGTTCTTGCGGGTTGCAGCAAGGAGCCGGTCGCCGAGGTCGCCGCCGCCGGGGCGAGTGCGCCGGCGGCGCCGGCATCCGCCGCCTCCGGGGGGGCGGTGAGCGTGACGACCGTGCGGGCGCAGAAGCGCGACGTCGACGTGATGCTCGAGGCCACCGGCACCGTGACACCGCTGAACAGCGTCGACGTGCGCTCGCAGGTCGCCAGCGTGATCACCAAGGTCCACATCAAGGAAGGCCAGTTCGTGAAGGCCGGCGAGGTGATGTTCACGCTCGACGCGCGCAACGACGAGGTCATTCTCGCGAAAGCGCAGGCGCAGCTCGCGAAGGACCAGGCGGCGCTCGCCGATGCGCAGCGCGCACTTGCCCGCAACCGCGACCTGCTGGCGCAGAACTTCATCTCGCAAGGGGCGGTCGACACCAGCCAGACGGCGGTCGAGACCCAGCAGGCGGTCGTCACCGCCGACCGCGCCGCGATCGAGGCCGCCAAGGTCGGCCTGGGCTACAACCGCATCCTGGCGCCCGGCGCGGGGCGTGCCGGCCAGGTCAACGTGTATCCGGGGACGACGGTCCAGCCGGGCGGCAACGCGCTGGTGACCATCACCCAGCTCGATCCGATCGCGGTCTCGTTCAGTCTGCCGCAGCGCAACCTGAACGATGCGCTCGCGACGATGCGCGCCGGCGGCGGCAAGGTGCTCGCGGTGTTGCCGGAAGGGCACACGCCGCAGGTCGGCAAGCTGCAGTTCGTCGACAACGTGGTCGACCCGAATTCGGGCACCGTCAAGGTCAAGGCGCAGTTCGCCAACGCCAAGGAGGCGCTGTGGCCCGGCGCCTTCGTCACCGTGCGGCTCGCGGTCAGCACGTTGAAGGACGCGGTCATCGTGCCGCAAGCCTCGGTGATCCAGGGGCCGCGTGGCACGATCGTCTACGTCGTCGATGCGCAGAACAAGGCGGCGGCGCGCCCGATCGAGATCGTCTACGCGAGCGGCATGGACGCCGCCGTGACCGGCGTGCAGGCGGGTGAGAGGATCGTCGTCGACGGGCGCCAGAACCTGCGCAACGGCGTGGCCGTGATGGAGCGCGCGGCGAGCGCGGGCGGTGGTGCCAGTGGCGCGCGAGGCGCATCATCGGGAGCGTCGTCGGCTTCGGCGGCAGCCACGCCATGAACCTCTCGGAACTGTTCATCCGCCGGCCGGTGCTGACGGTGCTGCTGAATGCGGCGATCGTCGTCGCCGGCGTGATCGCGTACGGCAAGATCCCGGTCGCGGCGCTGCCCAGCTACAACACGCCCGTCATCAACGTGGCGGCGACGCTGCCCGGCGCGAGCCCGGAGACGATGGCGACCTCGGTCGCGCTCCAGCTCGAGAAGCAGTTTCAGACCATCCCCGGGCTGAACGTCATCAGCTCGACCAACACGCTCGGCACGACCTCGGTCACGCTCGAGTTCGACCAGGGCCGCGACATCGACGCGGCAGCCGTCGACGTGCAGGCGGCGCTGTTGCGCGCGCAGAAGACGCTGCCGATCGACATGACGATCCCGCCGTCGTACCGCAAGGTCAACCCGGCCGACGCGCCGGTGCTGCTGATCGCGCTGACGTCGCCGTCGCTCAGCCTGTCGGATCTCAACGACTACGCCGAGCACATGATCTCGCCGAGCCTGTCGACGCTCGAGGGCGTCGCGCAGGTCAACATCTTCGGCCAGAAGCGCTTCGCGGTGCGCGTGCGCGTGCAGCCCGAGGCGCTGACCGCGCGCAACATCAGCCTGGACGAGCTGAACGCGGCGTTGAAGGCGGCCAACGTCAACACGCCGGTCGGCACGCTCGAGGGGCCGAAGCAGACCTTGACGCTGCAGGCGAACAAGCAACTCAAGAACGCGGCCGAGTTCAGCGAGCTGATCGTCAGCAACCGCGGCGGCAATCCGGTGCGGCTGCGCGACGTGGCGCAGGTCGAAGACAGCTTCGAGATCGTCAAGACCGCGGCGAGCCTGAACGGCGAGACCTCGATCACGCTGGCGATCCTGCGCCAGCCGGCCGCGAACACCGTCAAGGTCGTCGACTCGGTGCGCGCCGCGCTGCCGGGCTTTCAGGCGCAGCTGCCGCAGTCGGTGCGCATGAGCATGGTCAACGACCGATCGGTGTCGATCCGCGATGCTTTGCACGACGTCACCTTGACGATGCTCGGCACGGTGGTGCTGGTGGTGCTGGTGATCTTCCTGTTCCTGCGCCGCTTCGTCGCGACGGTGATCCCGACGCTGTCGCTGCCGGTCTCGCTGATCGGTGCGATCTCGCTGCTCTGGGGGTTCGGCTACACGCTGGACAACATCTCGCTGCTGGGCCTGACGCTGGCCGTGGGGCTGGTCGTCGACGATGCGATCGTGATGCTCGAGAACATCATGCGCCACGTCGAGGAGGGCGTGCCGCCGTTCCAGGCCGCGCTGCGCGGCTCGCGTGAAGTCGGCTTCACGATCCTGTCGATCTCGACCTCGCTCATCGCGGTGTTCATCCCGATCTTCTTCATGCCGGGCGTGATCGGGCTGCTGTTCCACGAGTTCGCGGTGATCGTCGCGCTGGCGATCGTCGCGTCGGCGTTCGTCTCGCTGACGCTGGTGCCGATGCTGGCAAGCCGCTTCCTCAGCGACGAAGCGCACAAGAAGCGGCCCGGGATGATCGTGCGCTCGTTCGAGCGCGGTTTCGACATCGTGCTCGGCCTGTACGAACGCTCGTTGAACGTCGCGCTGGCGCACCGGGTGATCGTGCTGCTGGTCGCGTTGGCGACTTTCGTGGCCACGGCGTGGCTGTTCGTGACGATCCCGAAGGGCTTCTTCCCCGAGGAAGACATCGGCCAGATCACCGTCTCGACCGAGGCCGCGGAGGACACGTCGTTCCCGGAGATGGTCCGGCTTCAGGAGCGGGCGGCGCGCGTGTTCCGCGACGACCCGAACGTGAAGAACGTCAGCTCGTTCAATGGCGGCAGCGGCTCGCAGAACACCGGGCGGATGTTCATCTCGCTGAAGGACCGCAAGGACCGTCAGCCGATGAAGCAGGTGATCGAAGGCCTGCGCCGCAAGTTGCGTGACGTCGCCGGCATCGCGGTGTACATGCGCCCGATCCAGAACCTGCAGCTCGGTGGGCGGCCGAGCAAGGCCCAGTACCAGTACATCCTGCAGAGCGTGCAGGCCGGCGAGATCAATGGCTGGGCCGTGAAGTTGCAGGACAAGCTGCGCACGGACGCGCTGTTCCGCGACGTGACCAGCGATTCGCAGTTGCGCGGCCTGCAGGCGTCGCTGCGCATGGACCGCGATCGCGCGAATACGCTCGGCGTCAGTATCGACACGATCCGCTCGGCGCTCTACAGCGCGTTCGGCGAGCGCCAGGTGTCGACGATCTACACCGCGGTCGACAGCTACCAGGTGATCCTCGAAGTCGCGCCGGGCGCGAAGCAGGACGAAGGCGCGCTGAACAACATCTACGTGCGTTCCTCCGGCGGCGCGCTGGTGCCGATGTCGGCCTTCACGACGGTCGATCGCACGATCGGTCCGACCGCGATCAACCACGTCGGCCAGTTGCAGGCCGTGACGGTGTCGTTCAACCTCGCCCCCGGCGCGGCGCTCGGCGACGCGACGAACAAGATCGAACGCTACCGTGACGAGATCCAGATGCCGGCCTCGATCATCACGACCTACGGCGGCGACGCCGCGGTGTTCAAGAGCTCGCAGGGCAGCCAGGTGGTGCTGATCATCGCCGCACTGCTGGTGATCTACGTGCT
>Ga0209023_10008646_pt1 | contig 10171 bp, 9 predicted proteins | sample LakOneMetagenome_FD_187468 | JGI IMG/M metagenome (GOLD analysis project Ga0209023, IMG submission 187468) | Freshwater and sediment microbial communities from Lake Erie, Canada (SPAdes) (version 2) | ecosystem: Environmental > Aquatic > Freshwater > Lentic | place: Lake Erie, Canada | collected...
GTCGGGTGCGGTCCAGGCGGCGACCGAATCGAGTTCCTCGGCGGGTGTTTCCACAGAGACGAAGCTCTCGGGGACATCCAGCACCGTGGGGGCTGCGTGGACGGGAATGGTCGCGGACGAGGCCGCGGGTTGACTGGCGCAGGCGGCCAGCAGCAGCGCCAGCACGGTGGCGGAGGAGGAGGAAATTCGCATCCGCGAAGTATGCGGAATGGGCCCGTCGCCGGGGAAGGGAAAAATTTCATCGCTTCATCCGGATGAAGGGATTGACAAGTCCGGAAACCACTGCGAAGCTGGATGCATCCATCCAGACCGGCTGAGGGACAGGCCCTAAGACGCCGGGGCAACCACGCCGACTTCCCGCCTAGGGGAAGCCGGCGCAAGGTGCCAACTCCTGCGGAGGCCTGGTGCCCCCGGCAGATGGTCGTGTTCGCGCTGTTGCGCAGCGAACGCGTCGACTGCGCTCCGCGGGAGCTGGATGGCCCTTGCTTTCGCCCGGAGCCCGTCCATGCCCTTCGATCCGCCTTCCTGCCCGCGTCCCGCCACCCGCGCCGTGCGCGCCGGCATCGACCGCGATCCTGCCTTCGGCGCGGTCGTGCCGCCGCTGGTGCTGTCGTCGAACTTCAGCTTCGCCGGCTTCGGCGAAAAGCGCCGCTACGACTACACCCGCAGCGGCAATCCGACCCGCGACCAGCTCGCCGAAGCGCTGGCCGAACTCGAGGGCGGCGCCGGCGGCGTGGTCACCGCCACCGGCATGGCCGCGGTCGCGCTGGTGCTGCACGCGCTGCTCAAGCCCGGCGACACGCTGGTCGCCGCGCACGACGGCTACGGCGGCAGCTGGCGGCTGTTCGATGCGCTGTCGCGCAAGGGCGGCTTCGACCTGCAGCTCGCCGACCTCACCGATCCGCGCGCGCTGTCCGCGGCGCTGGCGCTCAAGCCCGCGCTGGTGTGGATCGAAACGCCATCGAACCCGCTGCTGCGCATCACCGACCTGCGCTTCGTCATCGAGGCCGCGCACAAGGCCGGCGCGCTGTCGGTAGTCGATAACACCTTCCTCTCGCCCGCGCTGCAGAACCCGATTGCGTTCGGCGCGGACGTGGTCGTGCATTCGACGACCAAGTACATCAACGGCCACAGCGATGTGGTCGGCGGCGCGGTCATCGCGCGCGATGCCGCCGTGCACGAATCGCTCGCGTGGTGGGCGAACGCGCTCGGCCTTACCGGGGCGCCGTTCGACAGCTACCTCGCGCTGCGCGGCCTGCGCACGCTGGACGCACGCCTGCGCGTGCACCAGGAAAATGCAGTCGCGCTCGCGCAATCACTCGACGCGCACCCGTCGGTGGCGAAAGTGCATTTCCCCGGCTTGGATTCGCATCCCGGGCATGCGCTGGCCGCGCGCCAGCAGCGCGGTTTCGGCGCGATGCTGTCGTTCGAACTCGCGGATGAAGCCGCGGTGCGCGCCTTCGTCGACGGGCTGGAATGCTTCACCCTGGCCGAATCGCTGGGCGGCGTGGAAAGCCTGGTCGCGCACCCGGCGACGATGACGCACGCGGCGATGGCGCCGGAGGTGCGCGCGGCCGCCGGCATCGGCGACGGCCTGCTGCGGCTGTCGGCGGGCATCGAGCACGTCGACGACTTGCAGGCCGACGTGCGCGCGGGGCTGGAGCGCGCGGCGCGCGCCGTCGATGCGGTCGCGAAGGTGGCGACGTGAGCGCGTTGCTCGTGGAGCGCCGCGCGGCGATCGCGCTGGCTTCGGCCGCATTCCACGACGCGGTGCCCGAACAGCGCCCGGCACAGGTCGCATTGCTTGGCACCGGCACCGTGGGCAGCGCGGTGCTGGCGCGCTTGCAGCGCTGGCAGGGCACCGCGTTCGGGCGTCGCCTGCAGCTGGTGCACGTCGCCAACAGCCGGCGCGCCGTCAGCGACAAGCGCGGCGTGGCCTTTCGCGTGCCGGCTTCGCCGGTCGGCGTCGCGGCGTCGCTGGACGCGGTGGCCGGCGCGTTCCGTTCGCACGGTGCGCGCATCGTGGTCGACGCCACCGCCAGCGACGCGGTCGCGGCGCGACACGCGCAGTGGCTTGCGCAGGGCATCCATGTCGTCACCGCCTGCAAGCTGGGGCAGGGCACGTCGCTCGCGCGCTGGCGCGACATCCGCAACGCCAGCGCGAGCAGCGGTGCGCGCTACGGCGACGGCGCGACCGTCGGCGCGGGCCTGCCGTTGCTGCGCAGCCTGCGCGAACTGCAGGCCGGTGGCGACCGCATCCACGCCATCGCCGGCGTGCTCTCGGGATCGCTGGCGTGGCTGTTCGACCGCTACGACGGCATGCGCCCGTTCTCCGGTTTCGTGCGCGAGGCGCGCGATGCCGGTTACACCGAACCCGATCCGCGCGAGGATCTTTCCGGCGAGGACGTGCGGCGCAAGCTGCTGATTCTCGCGCGCAGCGCCGGGATCGAACTCGAATCCGCGGCGGTCGACGTCGAATCGCTGGTGCCGCCTGGGCTCGCCGCGTTGCCGGCCGACGCGGTGGATGCGGCGCTGGAATCGCTCGATGCGCCGTTGCGCGCGCGCCACGCCGCGGCGTACCGGGATGGCGGCAGGCTGCGCCATGTCGCGCGGCTCGACGCAGGCGGCCGCGTGCGCGTGGGGCTGGAAACGCTGGGCGCGGGCGACGTGTTGCTCGGCGGCAACGGCAGCGACAATCGGGTCGCGATCTGGTCCGATCGCTACCGCCGCCAGCCGTTGCTGGTTCAGGGCCCCGGCGCGGGCGCCGCAGTGACCGCGGCGGCGCTGCTCGACGACGTGCTCGCGATCCAGCGCGGCGCGGCCGAAAAGTAGTCGTCGATCGGCGTCGGGCGGTCGATCGCGTAACCCTGCATGTAGTCCACGCCGATCCCCGCCAGCATCTCGCGCTGGCGCGCGTCCTCGACGTGCTCGGCGATGGCGCGCTTGTCCAGCACGTGGGCGATGTCGGTGATCGAACGCACCACCGCGCTCGCGAGCGGCGAGGATTCCATGTCGCGCACGAAGCTGCCGTCGATCTTGAGGAAGTCGACGTCGAGGTCGCGCAGGTAGCTGAAGGAACAGAAGCCGGTGCCGAAATCGTCCAGCGCGAAGCGGCAGCCGAGCTCGCGCATGCGACCGATGAAGCGTTGCGCGCGGCCGCGGTCGCGGACCACGCTGGTTTCGGTGATCTCCAGGCACAGGCGGTCGGGCGGGAAACGGCCTCGGCGCAGGCGCGCGTGCAGGTCGTCGCGGAATTCGTCGTCCACCAGCGTGCCGCCGCCGAGGTTGATGCTGCACATGCCGATGTCGTGGGCGGCGTCCGGGTGCTGCTCCAGCCAGCCCAACACGAGGTCGATCACGTGCCGGTCGAGGCGAGGCCCCAACTGGTAGCGTTCGGCCGCGGCGATGAACTCGGCCGGCGGCAGGATGCTGCCGTCGGGTTCGACCATGCGCAGCAGCACTTCGAAGTGGCGGCGCCCGTCGTTCGCCGCGCGCAGCGGGACGATGGACTGGCAATACGGCACGAAGCGGCGGTCGTCGATGGCCGCGCGCACGCGCAGCGCCGAACGCATGACCGCGGTGCGCAGCCGCGATTCGTCGCTGTCCGGCAGTGCCATCCGGAAGCGCCCGCCACCGTGTTCCTTGGCCGCGGCGCAGGCGGCGCCAGCCAGCGACAGCAGCGTGTCGAAGCCGGCGTGCGGCGGCTTGCTCGGCACCACGCCGATGCTGGTGGTGATCGCCAGCATGTTGCCGTTCCAGGCCGGGCGCAGTGCCTCGATGCCGGTGGTCAGCTTCCGTGCCAGCGTGGTCGCTTCCCCGTGTCCGGCATCGACCAGCACCGCGAATTCATCGCCGCCGATGCGCGCGACCAGTGCGTCCACGCCCGCCCCGGAACTGACCACGTTGCCGACGTTGCGCAGCAGTTCGTCGCCGGCGGAGTGGCTGTTCGAGGAATTGACCAGCTTGAACTGGTCGAGGTCGAGGTAGAGCACCGCCAGATCGCCATCGGACGCGGCGAGGCGCTGGCGCGCGCGTTCGGCGAAGGCCGCGCGGTTGAGCAGCCCGGTGATCGGGTCGCGGGTGGCGCGCTTGTACAGCGCGGATGCGGCCATGCGCTTTTCGTGGTCGGCGGCGGTCAGCAGCAGCGGCAGGATCGAGATCAGGCACAGCAGCAGGATCAGCAGCGCGGCGTCGGTCGGGGTCGGTGGGCGGATGAAGCTGCCGAGGCCGAGGCCGGTGGTCAGGCTCAGGAACACCACTGTGGCGAAGGTGGCGATGGTGGTCCACAACGGGTTGAACCGCACCGCGGACCACATCAGCACCGCCAGCGGCAGGCTGACCAGGGCGAGCGCATAGGGGCTGCCGCTGCGCCCGATGACGAACACGAAACTGAGGCTGATGCACAAGGCGACCAGCCAGGCGGCGTATTCCGGGGGGCGCGCCGCATCGCGCGTGCGCTGCAGCGGCTGCATTTCGTCGAAGTGCGCGAACAGCAGGGTCAGGCCCGGCACGGTCGAGGTCGCGCCGAGCAGGTCGCCGAGGAACCAGAGCACGATGGCCTGCACGGAATCGCGTAGCGGGATCATGTCGGCGACGAACAATCCCAGGCAGCCGATCGTGGTGCTGACGATGCAGAGCAGCAGGCCGCCGCGCAGCAGCAGCAAGCCGTCGGCGGCGACCAGGCGCAGCGGTTGCGGGTGGCGGCGGCGGACGTAGGCGCCGGCGGCGAGTGCGCCGAACAGGTTGCTGCCGACCGAGAACGGCAGGAACAGCGGCGGCACCGGCACCAGCAGCGTGTGCATCAGCAGGATGCCGACCGGGATCACCGCGGCGGCGCGCGCGCCGTAGCGCAGGACGAGGGCGTAGCCGATGCCCGCGCAGGGCCAGAACAGGGTGACGTCCTGCGGCGTGCGCAGGTAAAGGCTGGCGATGACCGTGCCGGCGAAATACAGCCCGGTCATCAGTCCCCAGCGGATCAGGCTTTTCCCCCCGGCGCCCATGGGCGGACTATAGGCCGGCATTCGTGAAAGATGCGCTACGGCCGACGAAGGGGCGATCGATGGCGACGGGCGCGGGTCGGGAATCGGTACTCGGTCACGTTCGGGGCGAGGCCTGAAAGCAAAGCAAGGTCAGCAAGGACGTTCCACGTCCGCGTGTTCGCCACCGGTGCGGCTGGCAAATGATCGAATGGCTTCTGCTGCGCCGTTGGGTTTTGCCTGCAGCAGGAAATGCGGACCTTCGATGGTGGCGAGCCGTGCGCGCGGCGCGACGGACCTGATGTGCAGCCAAGCTCGGCGTGGCACAAGCCGATCCTCGCTCGCTTGTAAGTAAAGAATCGGGTTGTTGATGTTCGCCAAATCGGTCGAGGCATCCACGGCCAAAACTTCCGAAAGGCGCTTTCTCGCCACTTCCGGCCGAAGTGCTTTCACCGCGACCATGATTCGATCTTTCCAGTTCGGAGTGATCCAGCGGCCCATAGTGAATTTGTCGATCAACCCGATCGCAGGAATTGGTAGCGGCAAGTCGAGCAACCCGCGGAAAGGCTTCAACCATGTGTACGGCGATTTCGCGAAAGTCGCGCACAACACCAAGCCGACGAACCGCTCGGGCAACTTGACCGCGAGGCGGATGGCGATCGGTCCAGAGAAGGACTCGGCGATTAGCAGGAATTTCCCTTCAGGGAGAAATTTTTCAACAAGGCCTGCGAGCTGTTCGTAATCCATTGCGACATCGGAAGGGTACGAGACCACATCCGCGGGAATATCGGGTTCGAGCGCTTCGACGAAATCCGTGAGTAGTTTTCCTGTTCCATCCAGCCCGGGAAGGATCAGGGCGCGCATCGCCTCAACACTCAATCACGTTCACCGCGAGCCCGCCGCGGCTGGTTTCCTTGTACTTGTCCTGCATGTCGCGGCCGGTGTCGCGCATGGTCTTGATCACCTTGTCGAGGCTGACCTTGTGCTTGCCGTCGCCACGCAACGCCATGCGCGATGCGTTGATGGCCTTGACCGAACCCATCGCGTTGCGTTCGATGCAGGGGATCTGCACCAGCCCGCCGATCGGATCGCAGGTGAGGCCGAGGTTGTGTTCCATGCCGATTTCGGCGGCGTTCTCGATCTGACCCGGGGTGCCGCCAAGCGCGGCGGTGAGGCCGGCGGCGGCCATCGAGCAGGCCACGCCGACCTCGCCCTGGCAGCCGACTTCGGCGCCGCTGATCGAGGCGTTTTCCTTGTACAGGATGCCGATCGCCGAGGCGGTGAGCAGGAAGTCGAACACGCCCTGTTCGCTGGCGCCGGGGCAGAAGCGGTCGTAGTAGTGCAACACCGCCGGGATGATCCCGGCCGCGCCGTTGGTCGGTGCGGTCACCACGCGCCCGCCGGCGGCGTTTTCCTCGTTGACGGCGAGCGCGTAAAGGTTGACCCAGTCGAGCACGGTGAGCGGATCGCGCATCGCCGCCTCGGGCTTCGACGACAGCTCCGCGAACAGGGCCGGCGCGCGCCGTGCCACGTGCAGGCCGCCGGGCAGGGTGCCGGTCTCTCGGATGCCGCGCGCCACGCAGTCCTGCATCGCGCGCCACAGTTCGCGCAGCCCGGCGCGGATCTCGTCCTCGCTGCGCCAGGCCTTCTCGTTCGCGAACATCAGCTGCGCGATGGTGAGGCCGTTGCGTTCGCACTGTTCCAGCAGTTCGGCGCCGGTGTGGAACGGGAACGCGAGTTCGGTGGTGTCGGCGACGATGCGGTCTTCCGCGGCCTCGTCCTGGTTGACGACGAAGCCGCCGCCGACCGAGTAGTAGTCGCGCGCGGCGATTTCGCCGCCGTTCGCGTCGAACGCGGCGAAGCGCATGCCATTGGTGTGGTACGGCAGCTTCTGCCGCTTGTTCATCACTAGGTCCGACTTTTCGTCGAACGCGATCTCGTGCGTGCCGTGCAGGCGGAGTTTCTTGGCCGAACGGATGCGTTCGAGCGCGGCGGGGATCACATCGGGATCGATCAGGTTCGGCCAGTGGCCCTCGAGGCCCATCAGCACCGCCTTGTCGGTGCCGTGTCCGCGGCCGGTCAGCGCCAGCGAACCGAACACCTCGGCGCGCACCCGCGCCACTTCGTCGAGGCGCCCGGATTCGACCAGCCACTTCTCGACGAAGCGCGCCGCCGCGCGCATTGGCCCGACCGTGTGCGAGGAACTCGGGCCGATGCCGATCTTGTAGAGGTCGAAGGTGGAAACTGCCATTTGGCTATTCTAGGCCGATGCGACTGACCCTGTACCAGCGCGACGACTGCCACCTCTGCGATCTCGCGCTTGGCCTGTTGGCTGAAGTCCGCGCGCCCGAGTTCGAGAGTGTCTTCATCGACGACGACGAGGCGCTGGAGGAACGCTACGGCATCCGCGTGCCGGTGCTGCGCGACGAGGACCGCGGCGTCGAACTGGACTGGCCGTTCGATGCGGAGAAGCTGAGTCGCTTCCTCGCCGGCTGACGGGTCATTTCGCCGGAACGAAAATCACCTTCGTCGCCACCGCGATCGCGTCCGGGATCAGGCTGGTGTCGGCCCAGTCGCCGCCGCCGACGCCGAACGCCAGCCGCGACACCGTGGCCTTGCCGGCGAGCACCGGCTTCGCGCCCTGCGTCCAGGTGAATTCCAGCGTCACCGGCTTGCTCACGCCACGCAGCGACAGCGTGCCGTCGGCGGCGTAGCGGTTCCCGCCGAGCGCGCGGAACTTGGCCGCGGTGTAGCGCGCCTGCGGAAATTTTCCGCTGGCGAAGAAATCGTCGCCACGCACGTTCTCGTCGTAGTCGTCGTTGCCGGTGGTCGCGGTCGCGAGCGGGATGGTGACGTCGAGTTTCGCCGTCGCCAGCTGCGCGGGGTCGAACGAGAACTTCGTGGCGAAGCCCGGGAACTTGCCGGTGAACACCTCGCCCTGGTACTTGCCGGCGAAGGTCAGCGCCGAACCCGGCGCCTGCACGTAGTCGGCGGCGAACGCGGGCGCGACGAACAGCAGCAAGGGAAGCAGGAGGGATTTAGGCGACATCGCGGTTCTCCTGGACAGGTACGCGCAGCCAGCCGCGCGGCAGCATGCGCGCGAGGGTGGCATCGCGCTGGAACAGGTGGTGGTACGCCGCCGCCGCGGCATGCGCCGCCGCCAGTGCGACCAGCAGCCAGAACAACCATTCGTGCAGGCTTTCGGTGAACTCGTGCAGATCGTGGTCGCGCGCCGCGATAGCCGGCAGGTTGAACAAGCCGAACCACTGCAGCGGAAACCCGGATGCGGAGTTCATCACCCAGCCGCTGATCGGCACCGCGAACAGCAGCGCGTACAGCGCGACGTGCATCGCCGAGGCCGCTCGTTCTTGCCATGATGGCGTGCCCGCCACCGGCGCGGGGCGGCCGGCGTACAGGCGCCACAGCAGCCGCGCGAGCGCGAGCGCGAGGATGGTGATGCCGACCGATTTGTGGAAGGCGTATACCGCGATCTTGTCCGGGCCGCGCGCCATGTCGCCCATCAACAGGCCGACGGTGCCCTGCGCGAGCAACAGCAGCACGATCAGCCAGTGGAAGGACTGGCTCACCGCGCCCCAGCGTTCTGCGGAATTCCTCAAGGTCATGGCGTGGTTCCAGGTGGCGTCTGCGTGGATGCTGGATCGGGCGTGTCGGGTTCAATCGACGTGGCGGGCGGTGGCGCAACGTCGGCATTGTCGCCCGTATCGTCGCCGGCGCCGCGAGTGCTGCGGATCGCCTCGGCCTCAATGCGCAACTGCACTTCGTCGCCGATCACGCTCGGCCAGGCGGTGATGCCGAAATCCTTGCGGCTCAGCGTGGCGGTGGCGGAGAAGCCCGCGGTACGCCGGAACGGCGGCAGCGGATGCCGCTTGAGCTGGTTGAAGGTCACGTCCATGCAGGTATCGCGAGTGACGCCGTGCAGGCTGAGGTCGCCGCAGACGCGCGCATGGGTCGCGTCGCGTGCTTCGATCCGGGTCGAGGCGAAGCGCGCGACCGGATGGTCCTTGCCGTCCAGCAGGTTGGCCGCGAGCACGGCCTTGGTCCATTTCGGGTCGCCCATGTCGAGGCGTTCCAGCGGCACTTCGACCGTGAGCTTCGCTCTGCTCCAATCGCCGGGGTCGAACCACAGTTCGCCGGAGCTGCCGGACACCGTGCCCATCGCCTGCGAGAAGCCGGCGTGGCTGACCGCGAACAGCACGCGGGTATGCACCGGATCGAATTCGTAGCGCACGGCCTGTGCATTCGCCGCCAGCGGCAGTGCGAACACGAGCAGGGCAATGGCGAGTCGGCGCGGCATGGACATGGCGGGTCTCGTGGTGGACCGACGGAGATTCTAGGCGCGGCAGGATGAATGCCAACGCTTGCGGCTGGAACGCCTCGTTGCGAGGATGCGGGCGGGGAATGGGACGGGGGAACCATGCGCCGGATCGCATGCTGGCTGCTGGCGGGATGCCTGGCGCTGGGCACGGCATGGGCGCGCGTGCCGGAAATCCCGCGTTTCCGCATGGTCGGCAGCGCCCAGGGCCTGCCGGCCACCGACAACAAGGCGCTGGCGCTGGACCACGAGGGCTACCTGTGGATCGCCACCGCCGACGGCCTCGCCCGTTTCGACGGCATCGGCATGCGCGTCTGGCGCTACGACCCGGACGATCCGCACGGCCTGCCGGGCAACAACATCCAGGCGCTCCACGTCGATCGCCACGACCGCGTCTGGTTCGCCATCGAGAGCGGCGGCATCGCCATGCTCGATGCGCCGAACCGAGACCTGCACCTGTATCGCAAGGCCGACCATCCGCAGATCGGCAGCGACGACACCTGGACCATCACCAGTCGCGGCGACGACATCTGGTTCGGCACCTACGACGCCGGCGTGCACCGCATGCAGGCCGACGGCCGCATCACGCGCTGGACCGCGAAGGACGGATTGCCGTCGGACACCATCCTCTCGCTCGCGTTCGATGGGGCCGGCGCGCTGTGGGTGGCGACCGACAACGGTCTCGGCCGCATCGTCGACGGGCATGCGTCAAACGTGCCGTTGCCCGGGGTCGAATCGCCGCCGCTGGTGTATTCACTGAAGCAGGAAGGCGGCGCGGTGTGGATCGCGACGTCGGCCGGCGTCTGGCGCCACGAAGCCGACGGTCGCTGGATGCAGCCGGCGTGGTCGTCGATGTTCGAAC
>Ga0209023_10008647_pt1 | contig 10170 bp, 10 predicted proteins | sample LakOneMetagenome_FD_187468 | JGI IMG/M metagenome (GOLD analysis project Ga0209023, IMG submission 187468) | Freshwater and sediment microbial communities from Lake Erie, Canada (SPAdes) (version 2) | ecosystem: Environmental > Aquatic > Freshwater > Lentic | place: Lake Erie, Canada...
GCGGCGGGGTTCACGAGTTTCGCGACGCCGCCGTCCTTGTCCGCGAGCAGCTTGGCCGCCGCTGCGAGCTTGCCGGACTCGGCCGTGTCGGGTGGCCCCGCAACGCGTGCGAGCGGCTTGTACCACCCCATGCCGTACAGGTCGTGGCTGGTCTGCACGCCCATCGGATCACCAGCCGGCAGAAACTCCACGGACACGGCCTCTTTGCCGGGGTCCGGGCGCATGACGCGTCCGAGTCGTTGCACGAACACGCGCTCGGACGTGGTGGGGGCCAGATGCATCACCACGGCGGCGCGCGTCTCGTCCCATCCTTCGGTCAGCAGATCGGCGTTGCACAGGACGTCGATGTCGCCCTTGCCGAACTTCTTGAGGATCGTCCCGAGCTCTTTCAGCGGGGTCTGTCCCGAGACGGCGGCGGCGCTCACGTCGTGTGCGGTGAGCTCGTCGGCAAGGGCATGAGCTTGGGCCACGGTCGCCGTATAGGCGACACCGGCCAGGCCGAGGGGCGCAAAATGCTCCATCCAGACATCGGCGCACGCCTTGTGCCACAGCGCGCGATCGAGGGCGCGTCCAAGACTCGCCTGGTCGAAGTCGCCGCGAACGCGGACGACGTCGGAGAGGTCGACCGCACGTTCCACCCGAAGGCTGCGAAGCGGCGCCAAGATGCCGCGCTTGATCGCCTCAAGGCGGTCGAGGGTCGCGGCGACGGGGCCGAGCACCTGCTCCACGTGACCCGTCGTGGTCGCCGGTGTGGCCGTGAAACCGACCAGGATCGCGTTCTTGGCGCGATCCAGCAACGCGCGTGTTTGTGCGCCGAGCGTGGTGTGGGCCTCGTCGCAGATGACGAGTCCGACCGCGTCCCAGTCCATGTCGCTCTGGTGGCGAAGGCAGGCCTGGTAGGTGGCGATGGTGATGCCCGGTCGGCCGACGGCCTCCGGCCCGTCCATGTTGTGGTCGACACCGGGGAAGTACCGCACGATTGCGGCCGCCGTCTGGTCGGCCAGGTTGCGCCGCGGCACGAGCACCAATGTCGGAACGTTCAGCGCAGCCGCGAGCGCACAGAACGTGATGGTCTTGCCGGAACCGGTCGGAGCGTGCACCCACGTTCGCGATGCGCCCATTGCGAGGTGGGTCGCGAGTTCGTCGAGCGCCTCCAGTTGATGCTCGCGCAAGGTCACGCCGGGCCACGACGTGGTCGGGTCCTGGAGGGCAAGTCTCAGTGCTTCGGCTCGCGGGCTGGCCGCGATGGTGGATTCGCTCATTCGGTCACAGGGGTAACGCGGAAGGGGTGAGCACATCCGCCTCCGGTGCATGTGGGTTCCAAGCCGAACGTCTCGGGTTGGGTGGTTTCCGTGGCATGGTGGCCAGGGACAGGAACCGACCGGAAGGCGCCCCAACGGCGCGATGTGCGGAATGTTATCAGCCACTGCGGCGCAATCGTCAACTTCGCCGGGGCTGGTCGCAAATCGCGGGTCGTCGCAGGGGTCGTGACCGCGCCCGGCGGGGCCATCGCACCCGATCGTTAGGGTTCCTACGATGAACGGCGCCAACATGACACGCGGAATCGTCCTTGCCCTCTCATGCCTCGTGCTCGGTTTCGTCGGGGGGTGGAGCGTCGCGAACCTCGGCGGCAAGACGATCTCCCTGCCGGATGCCACGCTGGACGTGACGGTCGCCAAGGCAAATCCCGTCACCAGCGATGACACCGGCCAATCCAACGGGACGGTCTCGACGGCCGTGGATCCGAAGACGCTGCCGGTGCTCGTCCTCAATGCGAGCGGTGTGGCGGGCCTTGCCGCCAAGACCAAGGGCGTGCTGACCGGCAAGGGCTATACGAGCGTGAGCGTGGACAACGGAGCGACGGTGACGGGCAACACGATCTACTACGCCGACACCGCGCAGGCCGCTGCGACCCAGCTCGGGACCGACCTGCAGGTCACGCGCACCGCACCGCTCGCCGATTCGCCGTTTGCCGCGTCGGCGGCGGGTGCCAAGTTGATCGTGGTGCTCGGCAAGTAGCGATCGACCCACTAACCTTGGCGTATGGACGTTACGGACCAGACATTCAACGACGAGGTCATTCAGCGCTCGTTTGAAATCCCGGTGGTGGTGGACTTCTGGGCCGCATGGTGCGGCCCATGTCGTCAACTCGGTCCGCTGATCGAGGCCGTGGCCGCCCGACGTGAGGGTGAAATCATGCTCGCGAAGGTCGACATCGACGCAAACCCGGCGCTGGCGCAGAAGTACCGGATTCAGAGCATCCCGGCCGTTCGCGGATTTCGCGACGGCGACGTGGTGGGGGCATTCGACGGCTTGATACCGCAGCCTGCGATCGAGGCGTTCTTCAACAACATCGTGCCGTCGCAGATCGATCGCCTGGTCGAGGACGGCGACGAGGCCTCACTTCGCGAGGCGCTCGTGCGTGATGCGGGTCGCACGGACGCGCGGCTTGCGCTCGGGCGCATCCTGATCGCCGACGGACGTCTGGACGAAGCCGTGGAATTCCTGAAGCCCGCCGCGCACGATCACGGCGCGCAAGGGCTGATGGCTCGGGTCCGGTTGCTCCAAAACGACAATCCGGACATCGCCGCCGGCCTGGCGGCGGTTGCACGGGAGGATCGGGAGACCGCGCTGATGCACCTGCTCGACGCCATCCGCACGACTCACGGGGACGTTCGGGACCTGGTGCGTCAAACGATGATCGGGATCTTCGGCGAGCTCGGCGATCAGCATCCGCTGACGGTCAAATTCCGTCGGCGGTTGGCGCAAACGCTCTACTGACGGTCATCCACCGGAGGCGCGCCGTCCGTGGCGGCACGGATGGCGTCTTGCGCATCCTGTGCCGCGAGACGTTGGGCTGCCTTGCGGGCCGCGCGTCGTGATGCGGCGAAGCCGATGATTGCAATGAGCAAGATGACGGCGGCGCTGATCCACAGGAGCGGCGACCGTCCGCTCGATCCGGTGGCGGTGGTGGATCCATCGGGCAGGGCGTTGACGGCATCGAGGTGCTGGAGGGTCTTCATGATCGCGACCGTCCCGGCCACGCGGTCGCTTCGCAGCGTCGGACGCTCCTTGGTGACTGCGGCGGCGATCTCTTCCGCGAAGGCGTTGGCCGCGATTCCGATCGCTCGCGGTGCCAACAGCACCACCGCGTCCAACTTGTCGGCGTCGCCCAGCTTGCTCTTGCCGGATGTCCACAACAGCTTCGCCTGCTCGTTCAGGTCCTGGCCGGCGGCCGGCGCCGGCACCAGAACGAAGCGCGTGGGAAAGCTCTCCCCGTCACTGTTCGCCGTCGCAAGATCCGTCGCCGCCTGTTCGAGGCGGCGTTGTTCATCGGCGGTCGCGGTGGCGCCGGGAGCGACCGTGACGTTGGCGGCAAGGAGCTGATCGACCGTGATCGGCGGCGTGTTTGCCGCGCTTGCGACCGAGGTCAGCCCGAGTGAGAGTGCGGCGAGCGTGAGGAGGCGAAGAATGCGAGTCATGGCGCCATTGTAGTTCGCGCCGTGCGTCGTCTTCCCTCGCTCGGCCATTGTGCGGTATGCGGTGTGTGCGCACCGAGGGCGGCGAGCACACACCGTCAGCCGGTCATGCGTGGATGCGCACCGGGGTGCCGATCGGCACGATCTTGTTGAGCGCGAGGATGCTCTTGTTGCGGTGGCGGATGCATCCGTGGCTTGCACGCGTCCCGATCAGCCACGGCTGACTGGTGCCATGCAGCGCGAACCGTCCATTGCCGCCGGCGTACTCGTTGAGCACCTCCGAGTACCCCGTCGTCACCATCACCACGGGGCCGAGGAAGCCCCAACTGGGAAGGTAGGCCTTCTCGGCCACGGCGAAGTAGCCGTTGGGCGTCGGGGTCTCGGGCTTTCCAACGGCGTCGCGCGCACGGTAGATCAGCTTGCCGCCCCTGAAGACGTAGGTCATCCGCTCGCTCTGGTCGATCACGACCCGCGTGGTCTGCTTCCAAAAGCGCAGGTAATCCGACCGCACCCAACCGGTGCTGCCGTTCGGGCGCTTGGGCAGCAACAGCTTGGTCCAACCGAGTCCGTCGATCACCTTGTGGTCCATCACCAAGAGGATGGTCGGGCCATGGGTGTACGGCGCAATCGGGCTCACGAACATGACCTTCTTGGCCGTCGGGCTCGGCTCGGCGCGCGCGTAGACCGGGGCGAGAACCCGTGCGTTCCAGGCGAGGAGCTTCGTCGGTTTGGACGGACCCGTCGTCGTAGTCGTCGTCGTGGTCGTCGTTGACGACGACGTGGTGCTGGTGGTCGTCGGTGCGGTGGTCGTACCGGTGGTGGTGGTCGTCGTCGTCGTGGTGGCGAGGGCCGCGGACGTGTCCGTGGTCGCCGTCGTCTGTGACGTGAGGGTCGTGTCCGTCGTGGACGTCGTCGCCTGTGCCAATCCGAGGCCGACGGAGAAGATCAAGGTTCCTGCAGTCGCCAATGCAAACCGGCGGGCGGTCGTCTTGACCCATGAGGATGAGATGATCATGAACATACTTTCGACGGTAGCAGCAAAGACCTGAATCCCAATTTGCAGGGACGTAAGAATTGATCGCACGGATCATGTGGAATTCGTTTGGAGCGCTCGGCCTGGGCACGCTTGCGAACTGGTCCGAAAAGGCGGGAAATTGGGCGGTCGATCACGGCTATCCGGCGATCGGATTCATCGTCGCCGGCGACGGCGTGATCCCGTTGTTTCCCGGGGAAACGGTGGTGGTGACCGGGGGGAACCTCGCCAACCAAGGCAAACTGTCGCTGCTGCTCGTCATCGTCGCCGGGTTCGTCGGCGCCATTGCCGGCGACAACATCGCCTACTGGCTGGGGCGTCTGGGTGGTGAGCGAATCCACCGGTTCTTTCGCCGGGTGGCCGGGGCAAAGCGTGTGGCCGCGGCAGATCGGATGGTGCAAGATCGCGGCGCAGTCCTGGTGACCGCCGGGCGGTTCCTGCCCGGAATTCGGCTCGCGATCAATCTTTCGTGCGGTGCGGGCAACATGAGCTGGAAGAAGTTCGCCACGTTCAACGCGCTGGGCGCATCCATCTGGTCGGTGCAGGTTGCGCTTCTGGGATACAGCTTCGGCAACCTGTTCAAGGACAACCACCTGCTGGGACTCGGCGTGGCGATTGGCGTCGCGATGCTCATGGGTGCCGCCGTCGCCATCTATGAGCACCGCAAGGTTCGGGCGACCAATCGATTGATGGCTGCAGACACCACTCACGACAATGGGAAGACCGATGGCTGATCAGGCTGCGATACCGATCGAACCGACGCCGCTCGTCGATGCCGTCGACCAGGCGTTCTCCGTCCCGGCGGCCCTGCTCGCCCTTGGCATCCCGGTGTGTCCGTCATGCGAGCTCTTGAAGGTCACTCTGGGCGCGATCGCGTTCGCACGACCGGACCTTCACGTCCTGCTCGCGACGATGGAGTCTCAGGCGGATTGGGATGCGCGCGAGACCGTGCTGTGGCCGCGTGACATTCGCATCAGTCGCGCGAGCGTTCCGGTCCTGGTGCTCGTGCAACACGGGACCGTGGTTGAACGTCGCCACGGCGGTGGGCCCGCGGAGGCGATCGACACCTGGCTCACGCCGCTGCTCGGTCCCTCGCAGCGCGAGCTGTCGACGGGGTTCACCGATGCCGAGCTCCAGGCCCTCGACGGACTGGCAGCCGTGCGAGCGAATATTCTGGCGGCCAAGGCATCTCGCTCGGCAATCGGCTGACACCGGACGTCGGCCCAAACAAAGGACGTTCAGTGCTTTCGGTGATGAGCCCGCGCCAGCGGATCTACCTGTCTGCCGTGGTGGCGCTGACTGCGCTTGCCGCCGTGCTCGAATACAGCGGCCAGGCGGACATTGCGATCTTCATCGTGGCGGGGGCGGCCCTCTCCGGGCTCGCGTGGCTCGTCTCATTCTCGACGGAAGCCATCGGTGAGCGACTGAGCCCCGGCGCCACCGGCGTGCTGCAGGCGACCCTCGGCAATTTGACCGAGCTGTTTGTCGTGATGTTCGCGTTGCGGGCCGGTGAGGTGACCGTTGCCCAGACCGCCGTCCTCGGGTCGCTTTTTGCCAATGCGCTGCTCGTGCTCGGGTTCGTGCTGATCGCCGGCGCCGTCCATTCGGCTGACGGCGTCATGCGGTTCCACAAGCGACTGCCAAACGATGCCGCGACCCTGCTGTTGATGTCCGTGTTCATCATCGTGATCCTCGGCTTGTCCGACAGTGTCGGGGACCGCGCGAGCAAACACGAGGTTGCGATCTCGGTGATCGGGGCCATCTGTCTGCTGTCGCTGTACGCCTTTTGGTTGTGGGGGTATCTGCGCCGGCCGCACGAGCCGGACCACGCGGACGCCGAGGGCCATCACTCCAAGGTGCCCCTGCCGCTTGCGTTCACGCTGTTTGGCGTTGCCGGCGCCGCCGCCGCGTTCGTGTCGGAGTGGTTCGTCGGCGCCCTCGACACGGCTGTCGAGACACTCGGCATCTCCAAGGCGTTCACCGGGCTCGTCATCGTCGCGATCGCCGGCAACGCGGTGGAGAACGTGGTCGGCATCGCGCTCGCGGCAAAGGGCAAGGCCGACCTTGCCATCGCCGTCGTCAAGAACTCGGTCGCCCAGATCGCGGTGTTCCTGTTCCCCGCCTTGGTCTTGCTGTCATTGCCGTTCAGTACGCCGCTCACGTTCGTGTTGAGTCCGGTGTTTGCGGGCGCGCTCGTGCTGACGGCCCTCGCGGTGTGGCAGATCACCGGTGACGGCGAGGCGAGCGCCTTCGAAGGATGGGCGCTCGTGCTGCTGTTTGTCGTGCTCGCCACACTCGCCTGGTTCGAGTGAGACGGGTGGGGGTCAGGCCCGGCCGGTCGCCTCGGTAAGGTCGCGCAGCCGGCGTGCGAGATCGCGCGTCAACTCGCCCGGCCGAAGTCGCCACGACCAGTTGCCCTCCGTGGTGCCCGGCGTGTTCATCCGTGACTCGCCACCCAATCCGAGCAGATCCTGGGCGGACACGATCGCGGTGTTCGCAGGTGCCGTGTGTGCAAGTTGCACGAACGACCAGGCGCCGCCGACGGGATCGGCGCCGGCCAGTCGCACGCTTTCGTCCACGCACCACCGCTGGTGGTCGCTTGCTTGCGCGAGCCATTGCGCGGCGGTCGCGTTGTCGTGCGTGCCCGGGTAGACGATGCGCACGGGCTCGTGCCAAAGGCGCCCTTCCTGTGCCGGGTGGTGCTCCACCTCGAATTGCAGCACCGCCATGCCCGGCAGGTCGAATGCCAGCCGAAGCTCGTCGACGTCTGGAGTGATGACCCCGAGATCTTCCGCGATCAGTGCCGGGGTGCCCAGGCGTGCGTTGATCGTCGACAGGAGCTCGTCGCCGGGAGCCGGCTGCCAGCTGCCCTCGCGTGCCGTGGCTGCGCCGACAGGGATGTCCCAGTAGGCGGCCAGACCGCGAAAGTGATCGATGCGCACCGCGTCGAACAATTCGAAGGCGCGTCGCACCCGCTCGACCCACCACGCGTACCCGTCGGTCGCCATCCGCTCCCAGTCATACAACGGGTTGCCCCACAACTGCCCGTCTTCGGCGAAATAGTCCGGTGGGCACCCGGCGACGCCGTCATTGCGAAACAGCTCCGGATCTTTCCGCCGGTCCGCGCCGTTTTGGGCGACGTAGAGCGGCAGGTCGCCCATGATGTGAATCTCACGGTCGGCGGCGTACCGGCGAAGCTGATCCCACCGGCGTTTGAAGCGCACCTGCCCGGCCAAGGAGCCGGGACCGGCAAATGCCTCCCATCCATCCACCCACGTGTGATGCGCGGCCCGAAACGCCGCGACGTCGTCGTCCGAGACGGGGCCGACCGCGGTTGGCGGCACCAGTCCGTCACAGGCGGCGAACGCCGAAAGCCCGGCATACGGCGACCCGTAGTGGTCGGGCGGGGCGAGCGGCAAGATCTGCCACCATCGCTGCCCCGCGTCGGCCAGCCAATCGATGAACCGCTCCGCCTCGTCGTCCAGCACGCCGTTGGCGAGGGACGTGACGTGGAGAAGGACGCCTGCGGACCGCGACGCGAGAAGAGGATGTGGCACGCGGCCATTCTCGCAGGACGCCTCAGACGCGGGTCCGGAGTGTGCGCGCCACCGTCAGGTCGGAAGTCGAACCATCACCTGGTCGCCGTCCTCGACCCGATCACGCGCGGGCGCCACGATGGCGATGCCGTCGGCAGCCACCAACGAGCCGATGATGTGGGAGCGCTGGCTCGTGCTCGTGAGCATCGCGAGCACGCCGAACGGCCCGGTGTCGATCCGGCACCGCAACGCGAGACTCATTCCGATCGGCTTGTGTTGGGTCGGCCCGCTGTACACCGCCGGCAACTCAAGGAAGGAACGGGCGACCCCGCACATCCGGGCGACGGCCTCTGCGACAAGCAGCTGGAAGGTGACGTAAGCCGAGACCGGATTGCCGGGCAGCCCGAACACCAGGCGTGTCGTTCCGGCGCGCTCCACGGTGCCGAACAGGGTGGGGTGCCCCGGGCGCAGGGCGATCTGCCAGAAGATGCGTGTCACCCCGAGCGCGTCAAGCGCCGGCTTGACGTGGTCGTGGTCGCCCTTCGAGACGCCGCCCGAGATGACGACGATGTCGGCGGCGTCCAGCGCCCGGTCGATCGCCAGCGTGGTGAGCGCCAGGTCGTCACCCACGCCGCCGACGACCATGGTGGGTGTGGCTCCGGCTTCATTGGCCTGGGCGGCCAGCATGACCGAGTTGGATTCGTGAATCTGCCCGGGCTGGAGCGGTCTGCCGGCGGGCACCACCTCATCACCGGTCGTGAGCACGGCGATGGTCGGACGTCGATGTACCGCAACCTGCGTCTGCCCCGTGGCGGCCAGCATGGCAAGCTCGCCCGCCCGCAGGCGACTTCCCGCAGGCACCACGACGGCTCCCGCCCGGATGTCGTCACCGGCGAAGCGAATGTTGGTGCCGCGCTGCACGGTGTCGGTCAGTTGGATCATGCCGTCGGCGACGGCGACGTCTTCGATGCGCACCACGGCGTCGGCGCCGACGGGCAGCATGGCGCCGGTCGAGATGCGTGCGGCGCAGCCCGGCTGGAGGGGGTCGCGCGCCGGCGCTCCCGCGCGTGATTCACCGTTGATGGGCAGCTTGATCGCACCATGGCCCGACAGCGCGGTGTCGGCGGCGCGGACCGCGAAGCCGTCCATAGCCGAGTTGGCGAACGGTGGCAGGTCGATGGCGCTCACCACATCGTGGGCGAGGATGCGTCCGGGGGCGTCGTCCGTTGTGATGACCTGCGCAGCCATGGGCTCCACGGTGGCGAGTACCGCGGCGAGCGCATCGCTCAGCGAGATCGCCATCAGTGCTGGCGGGGATCGATCAGCAGGGCCATGGCGTGGGTCAACGTGTCAAGCAGTGGCGCGCCGGCTTCGGCGATGGCCTTCGGGTTGCCCGGAAAGTTGATGATGAGCACCCGCCCGCGAAGGCCCGCCACCCCACGCGACATCATCCAGTACTTCGTGTGCGGTTGGGACGCCAGGCGCATCGCTTCGGCAATGCCCGGCGCCTCGCGGTCGATCACGTCACGGGTGGCCTCGGGTGTGACGTCGCTCTCGGCAAGGCCCGTGCCGCCGGACGTGAGGATCAGATCCATGTCGCCGCTGTCGGCCCAACCGGCAAGGCGCGCGCCGATGAGCGCACGGTCGTCGGGAACGAGGTCCGTGGCGACGATGGTGCCGCCGAGCGCCGTCACATACGCGTGCAGTGCGGGTGTGGCGCGATCCGGGCTGTCACTGCCGTGCGCTCGACTGGTCGAGATGGAAAGTGTCGCCACTCGCATTCAGGTCTCCTCGCGGCGCCAGTCCTGCTTGCCGCCGGTCTTCTCAAGCAGCTCCACCCGCTCCACGGCAACGCCGCGCTCCACGCCCTTCACCATGTCGTACACCGTGAGGGCCGCGATCGATGCTGCCGTCATCGCCTCCATCTCGATTCCGGTGCGCCCGAAGCAACGCGCTTCGGCAATCAGCTCGACAAGGCCTTCCTGCACGTCGATGGTGGCACGCACGTCCACGAAGTCCAGGCCGAGCGGGTGGCACAGCGGAATCAGCTCACCCGTGCGTTTGGCCGCCATGATCCCCGCCAGTCGCGCGGGGCCGATCACGTCGCCCTTGGGCCCAGATC
>Ga0209023_10008649_pt1 | contig 10168 bp, 9 predicted proteins | sample LakOneMetagenome_FD_187468 | JGI IMG/M metagenome (GOLD analysis project Ga0209023, IMG submission 187468) | Freshwater and sediment microbial communities from Lake Erie, Canada (SPAdes) (version 2) | ecosystem: Environmental > Aquatic > Freshwater > Lentic | place: Lake Erie, Canada | collected...
CTTGATCAGGCGACCGGCGAACACCGGGCAGGCCTCGCCATCGACCTTGACCGTGATCGGGCACGGGAAGGTTCCCGGCACGGGCGCGATCGACAGGTCCTTCAGCGTGCCGACGCCGGCGGCGGCCAGATCGCGGGCGATGCCGGCGACGCCCAGCCAGTCGGGGCGGTTGGGGGTGACCTCGAAGTCGATGACGGCTTCCAGGCCGAGGGCCGTGGCGGCGGGCGTGCCCACGGCCAGGTCGTCCGGCAGCTCCATGATGCCGTCGCTCTCGCTGGCGGCTTCCAGCTCGGAGGCCGAGCACAGCATGCCGTTGGAGACGACGCCACGAACGGGCTTCTCGACCAGGGTCACGCCCAGGCCCGGCACATAGGCGCCGATGGGGGCGTAGATGGTGGTCAGGCCCGCGCGGGCGTTGGGCGCGCCGCAGACGATCTCCTTCATGCCGTCGACGGTGTCGACCTGGCAGACGCGAAGGCGGTCGGCGTTGGGGTGCTGCACGGCCTCGACGATCTTGGCGACCGTGAAGGCGGCCAGCTTGGTGGCCGGATCGGTGACGTGCTCGACCTCAAGGCCGGCCATGGTCATGGCGGCGACAACGTCGGTGGCCGAGGCGGTGGTCTCAAGGTGATCCTTGAGCCAGGAGAGGGTGAATTTCATCGTCTTGTGTCTCCAAGCCCCGACGCCGAGCGAAGGGGTTGGTGGAATTTCAGGATGGCGATCAGCTGAGGCCGCTGGCGGCGTTCGGCGCGGCAAACGCGCTGAAGCCGTAGTGAGCCAGCCAGCGGCTGTCGGATGACCACATGTCGCGCAGGTCGGGCATGCCGTATTTCAGCATCCCCAGACGGTCGACGCCCATGCCGAAGGCAAAGCCCTGGTACTCGTCCGGATCGATGCCGCAGGCGCGCAGGACATTGGGGTGAACCATGCCGCAGCCCAGGATCTCGAGCCACGACGTGCCCTGGCCGATCTTGATCTCGCCGCCGCTGCGATCGCACTGCACGTCCATCTCGGCCGAGGGCTCGGTGAACGGGAAGTGGTGCGGGCGGAACTGGGTGGTCACCGCGTCGGTCTCGAAGAACCGCGCCAGGAAGGTTTCCAGGGTCCATTTCAGGTGGCCCATATGGATGCCCTTGTCGATCACCAGACCCTCGACCTGGTGGAACACCGGCGTGTGGGTGGCGTCGTTGTCGCAGCGATAGGTGCGGCCCGGGGCGATGATCCGGATCGGCGGCTTTTGCGACATCATGGTCCGCACCTGCACCGTCGAGGTGTGGGTGCGCAGCAGCATGCGCTCGCCGTCGGAGCCGTCGGCGTTGGTCTTCGGATTGAAGAAGAAGGTGTCGTGCATCTCCCGCGCCGGGTGCTTGGGCGGGAAGTTCAGGGCCGTGAAATTGTGGAAGTCGTCGTCGATGTCGGGACCTTCGGCCACCGCGAAGCCCATCTCGGCGAAGATGGCGACCATCTCGTCCATGGTCTGCATGGTGGGATGGACACTGCCCTTGCGGCGATAGGGGGCCGGCAGGGAGAGGTCCAGGGTCTCGCTGGCCAGGCGCGCGTCCAGCTCGGCGGTCTCCAGCGCGGCCTTGCGGTCGGCGATGGCGGTCGCGGCGGCGTCGCGCAGGGCGTTGATCGCCGCGCCCTGCGTCTTGCGCTCCTCGGGGCTCATCGCCCCCAGGGTCTTCAGCAGGCCGGAGATCGAGCCGGTCTTGCCCAGAGCCGCGACGCGCACGGCGTCGAGGGCGGAAAGATCGGCGGCGGCGGCGACTTGCGCCAGCACATCGGATTCGAGGGTTTTGAGATCGGTCATGACGGGCTTCCGTCTAGAGCATTCGGGCGGGGCGGAGTAGGGGAGCGCGCAGCAAAAAGCCCCCCGGTTCGCACCGGAGGGCTTTTCTTAGATCGCAATCGGGACGAACCCGAAAAAGACCTTAGGCGGCCAGGGCGGTGCGGACCTTGTCAGCAATGGCCTTGAACGCGGCAGGGTCGTTACCCGCGATATCCGAGAGGACCTTACGGTCGATCACGATACCCGCCACGTCCAGGCCGTGGATAAACTGCGAGTAGGTGAAGCCCTCGGTGCGGGCGCCGGCGTTGATGCGTTGGATCCACAGCGAACGGAACGCGCGCTTGCGAACCTTGCGGTCGCGGTACGCGTACTGGCCGGCCTTGTCGACGGCGGCCTTGGCGGTGCGGATGGTGTTCTTGCGGCGACCGTAGAAGCCTTTTGCCTGCTCAAGAACCTTCTTGTGCTTGGCGTGGGCGGTGACGCCCCTTTTGACGCGAGCCATGTGTCAGCGCTCCTTAAAGGCCGTAGGGCAGGTACGAACGGATGGTCTTGGCGTCGGATTCGCTCATGACCTTCGTGCCGCGGTTTTGGCGGATGTACTTGCCGTTGTGGCCGATCAGACGGTGACGCTTGCCGGCGACGCCGGCTTTCAGCAGGCCCGTGGCCGTGATCTTGAAGCGCTTCTTCGCGCCCGATTTGGTCTTCAACTTAGGCATTTCGCGTCGGAGCTTTCGCCCCGTCCTCTGGGATAGCAAGACGAACCGCCATGGCATGCCAATAAGCCAGGCGGTTCCGGAAAGGCGGGGTTAGTACGGGAAAGAGTCGGGGAAGGCAAGGGCGGACGGTCCGCACTGGCCGGTTCCTTTCACGCGGCAGCCTTGGCGCGCCGCGTCAGGCTGGCCGCCAGCCAGATGGCGGGCAGGGTCAGCAGGGCGCCGAACCAGTAGGGACCGCCGATCGCCAGGCCAAACAGCGGCCCGGCCAGCAGGGGGCCGGCCATCCGGGCCAGGGAACCGGCCGCCATGTTCAGGCCCAGCATCTCGCCCTGCTTGTCCGGCGGGGTGGCGCGCGAGATCAGGGCGGCGACGCACGGAAACACCAGCGACTGGCCAAAGGCGGTCAGACCCACGAACAGCGGCACGGCCGCGCCGCTGGGCGCGAACGGCGTGATCGCCAGGCTGAAGGCGATGATCGACAGGCCGGCCGTCAGCACGCGCGGCTCGCCAAAGCGGCGGGCCAGACGGCCGGTCACGGCGCCCTGTCCGATCGAGGCGATGATGCCGATCACGGCAAAGCACAGGCCAACCTCGCGCGGGCCCCAGTTGAAGCGGGCGTGGGTCCACAGGCCAAAGACCGACTCCATGCCGGCGAAGGCGCCGGTCGAAACCAGGGTGACCAGCAGCACGCGCGACAGCACCGGATGGGTCCGCGCCGCCTGCAAGGCCTCGCGCCGATGGGGGCGCGGCGCGTCGGCGGCGCTGGGCGAGCGGCTCTCGACCACGAACAGGAAGACGCCCAGCGAGGCAATGGCCGACAGGCCGGCGGCCACGAACAGCGGGATCTGAAAGCCCAGATGTCCGGCCTCCGGATGGGCCAGCAAGCCGCCCAGCGCCGGCCCAACCACGAAGCCCGCGCCGAAGGCCGAGCCCAGCAGGCCCATGCGTCCCGCGCGCTTCTCCGGCGGGGTGACGTCGGCCATGTAGCCTTGGATGGTCGAGATATTGCCGGTCGCGAAACCGCCCGCCAGGCGAATGGCGAAGGCGATCCACAGGGTCGGCGCGAAGGCCAGCGCCACATAGGACAGGGTGTTGGCCAGGATGGTGACGATCAGCACCGGCCGCCGGCCGATCCGGTCCGACAGCCGCCCCCAGAACGGCTCGGCGAAGAACTGCCCCAGGCTGTAGGCCGAGAACAGCGCCGTGATCTGCCAGGGCTCGGCCTTCAGCGACTGCGCATAGAAGGGCAGCAGCGGAATGACCAGGCCAAAGCCCACCAGGTTGATGAACACAACCAGCAGCAGAACGTAGAGCGCGCGGGCGCTATGTGCGGACGGCGCGGGGGAGGCGGTCTGAGACATGGTCGGCGCTTTCGAAGGGCCGCCCGAATACGCTTTTTCGCGGTGGCGGACGACCAAAACTTCGCCCGCCAGCCGCTATAGCCGGCGCGCGTCAGTTCGGCGGGTTGTGCTTTTCCAGGAAGTCCACCGTCGAGGTCAGCATGGTGAGACGGGTCGCGCCACTGGACAGCCAGTGGTCTTCACCCTCCAGCGTCACCAGCTCCACGGACTTGCCGGCCTTCTTGAGTGCGGCGGCCATGATCTGGCTCTGCACATAGGGCACGACCGTGTCGTCCCTGCCGTGGATCAGCAGGATCGGGATCTCTACCTTGTCGGCCAGCGCGGCGGGAGAGATCGCGGCCAGGTCCGGATCCTTGATGCCGTCCGCGCCCATGAACCGCAGCCAATAACGAAGCGTCGAATTGCTGCTGCTGAGGTAGCGCTTCTGGTTGTCGACCAGCATGCGCTTGAGGTCGGCCGGGCCGGCGACCGAGGTGGCGCAGCGATACACGCCCTTGTCGAGCGTCGCCCCGGCGAGGGCCGCGTAGCCGCCATACGAGGCGCCGACGATGCAGACGCGCTTGGGGTCGATCAGGCCCTTGCCCGCCAGATCGCGGACACCGTCCGAAAGGTCGGTCTGCATCGCCTTGCCCCACTGGCCAAAGCCCGCCTTGACGAAGTCCCAGCCGAAACCCTCGGAGCCGCGGAAGTTGGGTTGCAGAACCGCATAGCCTCGCGAGGCCAGCGCCTGGCTCCACCAGTCGAATCCGGGCGTGTCGCGGCCCTCGGGGCCGCCGTGCGGCAGCACCACCAGAGGCAGGTTTTTAGGCTCCCTGCCTCGGGGCAATGTCAGGTAGCCGGTGATGCTCAGACCGTCCCTGGCCTTGTAGCTGATCGAGCGGACGGGCGAGACGTGCTCTGGCGTCAGGCCCCGATAGATAGCGCCAAGGAAGCGACCGCTCTTGGCGTCGAGATCGACATAGGCATAGGCGGGCCCGTCGGTGGACGAGTCGACCTTGACCACCACCTGCCGGCGGTCGTCGGACCAGGAGGTCAGGCTGACGCGTTCGCCCGGGAACGCCTTGACGATGGCATCCCAGCTGGACTGGCTCCTGGGGTCGAAGAAGGTATAGCGCAGGTCGTCTCCAACCAGGCTCATCCCCCCGAGGAGGTTCAGGTTGTCCGGATCATGCAGCAGGCCATCCAGCTCAACTCCCTTGGGGAGATCGGTCTGGCTTCCGTCGAGACCGTACTCGCGAAGGATGGTGTTGGCCTGCTCGTCGCTTTTCCAGACCAGCACCGACTTGCCGTCGCGGCCGAAGCCGGAAATCCCGTAGGAGCCCATAGGCGTGGAGGTCTCGTCGACGGTCTTCCAGCTCTTGTTGATCCGGAGCTTCAACGACCAGAGGCCCTTTTTCTGGTCGTAGAGCGACTGGGCGATGGCGTCGCCGTTGGCGTCGACCAACCAACCGTCGGTGTTCTGGCTGCCCCCAAAGTCCAGCATCTTCGTGATGCCGGTCTTGAGATTGACGCGGTAGAGCGTGTCCTGGCCGGTGTTGTCGACGAAATGGACACCTTCCAGATAGACGAACGGGGCTCCGTCGACCGTGCGGACCATCGGCGCGCCAACCACCACGTTCATGGAATCCGGTTGGTTCTTCAGAAGCAGGGTCTGTTTGCCCGTGATCAGATTGAAGTCGAGGGCCTGAAAGTATTCCCGCTTGGGTCCCGAAAGGCCGCGAACGTCAGCGGTTGACGAGGTGATCACCAGCACGTGTTCGGGCCCCGCCCATTGCACGCCGCGAGCCTTGACCGCGCCCATATTGATGCCGGTGACCATCGTCGCGTCGGTCTTCCGGATCGCCAGCATGCGGTTCTCGCCATCCGTGACCGTGATCGCCAGCATCTTGCCGTCAGGCGAGATTTCGACACCTTCGATGCTGGGAAGCCGCCCATAGACGGCCAGCGGAAGCGGCTCGCCGGCGCGGGCGGTTGTCGCAAATAACGCCCCACAGACCGCCGCGGCGGCTACAACTTTTCTGACCACGCTGCCCAAGCCCCCAAACCCCTGGGAAATCTATCAAGGCGAGTGTCTGTGTCGAGGGGGTCTTTCGGGTTGAATTACGTGCGGTCGAGCCCAAACGAAAAACGCCCCGGCCGAGGCCGAGGCGTTTCGTCATGGATTCGATCTGAGCGGGGCGCTCTTAGCGCGGCGCCAGGATCATGATCATCTGCCGGCCTTCCATGCGCGGCTCGTACTCGACCTTGGCGATTTCCTCGAAGTCGGTCTTCACCTTGATCAGCAGCTTCATGCCCAGCTCGGGGTGAGCCATTTCACGGCCGCGGAAGCGCAGCGTGACCTTGACCTTGTCGCCCTCCTCGAAGAACCGGGTCATGGCCTTGGCCTTGACCTCGTAATCGTGGATGTCGATGTTCGGGCGGAGCTTGATTTCCTTGAGCTCGACGATCTTCTGCCGCTTGCGCGCCTCGTTCTTCTTCTTCTGCTCCTGGAACTTGAACTTGCCGTAGTCCAGGATCTTGCAGACGGGAGGATTGGCGTTCGGAACGATTTCCACCAGGTCCAGACCAGCTTCTTCCGCCGCTTCGAGGGCGGAGGCGGTCGGCATCTCGCCTTGCTTCTCGCCGTTTTGGTCGATCAGCAGGACGCGTGGGACGCGGATTTCATCGTTGATACGCGGTCCGTCTTTGACGGGCGGCGTTTGCATAGGACGGCGAATAGGGGCGGCTCCGGTACAGTTGAAGGTATTCGCGCTGCGCGAAGGCGCGCTGCGAGAAGTTGATATATGACCTGTCGGGCGCCCCCTATCAAGCGGCGCGAACCAAACAGGCGCCAGCGCAGCCAATCCTTTTGGGCGCAAGGCGTATCAGGGACGGAAACGGTCGGGCGGGAACCTGGTTTTTCGCTGACGGATATTGACCCGCCTTGCCCACGAACACGCATCGACACACCCCGATCGAAGACGTCCACGCCCTGCTGATCGGCTCCAGCTTCATCGCCGTGGGTCTGACCCTGCTGAAGGCCGCCGGCCTTGTCACCGGCGGCGTCGCGGGCGTGGCCCTGATCGTCTCCTACCTGACCGACTGGCCCGTGGGGACGGTGTTCCTGGTGCTCAATATTCCCTTCTACGTCCTGGCTTACCGGGCTCTGGGGCGGGATTTCACGATCAAGACCCTGGCCACCAACCTGCTGCTGGCCGGACTGGCGTTCGGCATGCCGTACTGGCTGAAGGTGGAGGGCGTGGACCCGATCTTCGCGGCGGTATTTGGCGGCACGATCATCGGCATGGGCATCTTGGCCCTGGCGCGTCACCGCTCCAGCGTCGGCGGCGTGGGGGTGCTGGCGCTGTATCTCCAGGAAAAGCGCGGGATCAGCGCCGGCAAGGTGCAGATGATCGCCGATTGCCTGGTGGTCGCGGCCGCGTTCGCGGTGATCAGCCCGGTCAAGCTGCTGCTGTCGATTCTGTCGGCGGTGGCGCTGAGCGCGGTGATCATCGCCAATCACCGGCCCGGACGCTACGCGGGGTACTAGGTCAGGGCAGCAGGCTCATCGCCGCGCTGGCCACCGTCGAGACGGGCAGGGCCTTCAGGTCCGGCGACTTGATCACCGCCACGTGGCCGCGCGGGCCGCATAGCTCGGGATCCGAGGCGTCGGAGAACAGGGCGATGGTCGGCGCGCCCGACGCCGCCAGAAGGTGCGTGGGGCCGGTGTCGTTGCCGACCACCAGCGCCGCCTTGGCGCCCAGCACCGCCAGCTGGGCGAAGTCGGTGCGGCCGGTCAGGTCGCGGGCCTGGCCCACGGACTTCTGGATCGCCCGCGCCATGGCGCTTTCCTGCGGGCCGCCGATGATCACGATATCCAGGCCTCGGGCCTTCAGCAGCGAGCCCAGCTGGGCGAAGGCCTCGACGGGCCAGCGCTTTTCCGGCCGGTGGGCCGAGCCGCCGGGCACGAACAGCACATAGGGACGCGGCGCTGCGGCGCCGGCGACGGGCCGGGATTCCTTGTGGCGTCGCAGGATCCACGACAGGTCCGGCGGCGGGGCGTTGCCATGCTCGATCGGGGCGTCGGGCCAGATGCCGGCGGCGCGCAACTGGTCGGCCTGGCGCTCCAGCGTATGCATGGTCTGCCGCGCCTTGGTGCGCTGGGGCAGGGAGCAGCCAAAGGCGATGCCGCTCCATTGCGGCGCGAACGGGCGCAGGGCCTGGAAGTACCAGTTGGTCCGGCTGTTGGTCTGCAGGTCATAGACGCGGTCGTAGCGGGCCGCGCGCAGACGGCCCAGCATCCGGGTCAGGTCGCCGAAGTCTTCGGGACGCCCATCGGTCTCGACCGAATTGAAATAGGGGCTCAGCTTGGCCAGCGCCTCGAAGGGCGGGGTGGTCAGAAGCGTGATCTTGGCCTTGGGGTGGGCCTCGCGGATCTTCTTCATCGCCGCCAGAGCGAGAACGAAATCGCCAAGGGCCCCCAGCTTGATCACCAGGACCTTCTTGATCTCCTTACTCACGGTCTCCGCTCCAAAACTCTGGCTTCCAGCACGCGCGCATAGACGTTCAAGGTGGCTTCGCACATGGCGTCCACCGAATACAACCTTCGAGCGCGAGCCCGGGCGGTCTGGCCCATGGCCTGGCGCGTCGCCGCGCCGGCGTCGCGGGCCGTGACCAGCGCCGCGGCCCAGGCCTCCGGATCGCCCGGCGCGACCAGCCAGCCGGTCTCGCCCGGCAGCACGGTCTCGCGCGCGGCGCCGTGATCGGCGGCCAGCACGGGGCGTCCCATCACCTGCGGCTCGACCGCCGTGCGACCAAAGGCCTCAGGTTCCAGCGACGGCGCGATGGCCAGGTCGGCCACGAGATAGGCGGCCGGCATGTCATCGCAATGGCCGACGATCTTCACATCATCCTGCAGGCCGGCGGCGGCGATCTGGGCTTCCAGCTCGGCGCGATAGGCCTTGCGGCCCTGATCGTCGCCGACCAGCAGCAGCAAAACCCGGGCGTCGCCGGCGGCCTTCAGCCTGGCCATGGCCTCGATCAGCAGGGCCTGGCCCTTCCAGCGGGTCAGGCGGCCGGCCAGCAGCACCTTGAGCCGCCGTTCGTCGGGGGCGATGCCCCAGGCCTTGCGCAGGGCCTCGATCCGGTCGGCGCCGACCATGCCCGGCTCGAAGCGGGTCAGGTCCACGCCACGCGGGATGGCCACCACCCGGTCGGGATCAATGCCATGCTCCCGGATCACATGGGCGCGGGTGTATTCGGAGTTGGCGATCACGAGGTCGCCCTTGGTCATCACCGCATTGTACCAGCGCTTCAGGTTGGAGCGGGCGTTGTAGACGCCGTGATAGGTGGCGACGAAAGGGGTCTTGGTGGCGTGCGCGGCCCACAGGGCGCTGAAGGCGGGGGCGCGCGAGCGGGCGTGGACCAGACTCACCTTCTCGCGGCGTATCAGGTCGATCAGGCGGGCGGCGTTGCCCAGCATGATCAGCGGATTCTTGCTCTGGGCCGGCATGTGGGCCAGTCGGCCGCCATCGGCTTCCAGCCGCGAGGCCATGCGTCCACCCCGTGTCGCGACCAACGCCTTGCCGCCTTGCGCCACGACGGCGTGGGCGACATCTATCGTCGTCTGCTCGGCCCCGCCCGTTTCCAGTTCGGGGGTAACCTGCAGCAAGGTGAAATCGGCGGGAAGTGCGGGCACGCGACTCTCGGGTGAGATGACGAGTTTAGTTAGCGAAAGGATCAAGGCCGCGCCATGACCGAATACCCGGAGTTTCTGGTTCGAGCCGACAATCAGCGTCTGGCCTATCGTCTGGTGGCCGGCGAGGGGCCCACGGTCGTCTGGCTGGGCGGGTTCCACTCCGACATGACCGGGACCAAGGCCCAGGTTCTGGCCGATCACGCCGAGGCGACGGGCGGGACCTATCTGCGCTTCGACTATTTCGGCCATGGCGAGTCGGACGGCCAGTTCCGGGACGGGACGATCAGCCGCTGGCGCGAGGACGCCCTGGCGGTGATTGACGAGTTGACCGAAGGGCCGCTGGTGCTGGTCGGCTCGTCCATGGGCGGCTGGATCGCCTGTCTGGCCGCCATCGCCCGGCCCGAGCGGGTCAAGGCCATGGTGCTGATCGCCCCGGCGCCGGACTTCACCGAGAAGCTGATGGAGCCGGAGCTGTCGGACGAGGCGAGGGCGGCCATCGCCCGCGACGGCTTCTGGATCCGACCATCCGAGTATGACGACGGCGGCTACGCCATCACCCGCGAGCTTCTGGAGGACGGCGCGCGGTGGTCGATCCTGCAGGGCGATGTGCCGATCGAGGTTCCCG
>Ga0209023_10008650_pt1 | contig 10168 bp, 13 predicted proteins | sample LakOneMetagenome_FD_187468 | JGI IMG/M metagenome (GOLD analysis project Ga0209023, IMG submission 187468) | Freshwater and sediment microbial communities from Lake Erie, Canada (SPAdes) (version 2) | ecosystem: Environmental > Aquatic > Freshwater > Lentic | place: Lake Erie, Canada...
CGGCATCCGCTGCCCCGACTCTCCCCGCCTCCGGTAACGATGAACAACCGGCGGAGCCCCAGAAGGCCGGCCTGTTCGCCACCATCCGCGACAACCGCGAGGTACTGACCCGGCTCGGATCCGGCGCGGCGCTGGTGGGAGCGATGCGGGCGAGCCGCACGGTGATGCTGCCGCTGTGGGCCGTGAGCATCGGTATCAGTGCCCCGCAGACCGCGCTGATCATCGGCATCGCCGGCGGGATCGACTTCGCTCTGTTCTATGCCAGCGGCCAGATCATGGACCGTTTCGGCCGTATGTGGAGCGCTATCCCCTCCATGATCGGCCTCGCCGCCGGCCATCTCGTACTCGCCATCACACATGACCTGCCCAGCAACGTCGAGTGGTTCATCGGAATCGCCATGTTCTTGGCACTGGCAAACGGTATCGGCAGCGGGTTGTTGATGACCCTGGGCGCCGACCTTGCGCCGCGAACCGGTCTCGCCCCTTTTCTGGGTGCATGGCGATTCACCGCGGATGCCGGCAGTGCTGCGGCTCCGCTGGCCGTGGCCGGCGTGACCGGGCTGGCTTCGTTGTCCCTGGCCAGCGGAGTGATGGGTGTGATCGGATTACTCGGGGCCTTTCTTCTGTATCGATACATTCCTCGTTACGCCCCGTTCCGACCACGATAGGCTCACCATCACCACTGACAGGAACCGGCGATAGGCACCACTCATGCACCAGCTGCGCACCGATCGACTTCTGCTCCGTCCCTTCATCGGCGACGACGCCGACTTCGTCTATGACGTTTACTCGCGATGGGAGGTGCAGCGCTACCTCGGAGCGGTGCCGCGGGTGATGGCGTCGATGAGTGAGGCGTTCGATCGCATCCACGCCTGGCACAGCCTTGACGACGGCGTGCACGGGGTGTGGGCTGTTACGGAAGCCGACAGCGGGAAGCTGCTCGGATCAGTGTTGCTCAAGTACATACCCGCTTCCGGGAGCGATCTCACCCTTGCACCCCACGGAGATACGGAAATCGGCTGGCATTTCCACCCGGACGCGTGGGGCAAGGGCTGCGCCAGCGAAGCGGCATCCGCGCTGCTCGAACATGCCTACGCCCGGGGCCTGCACCGGGTCGTCGCCGTGACGAACCCACTCAACCTGGCCTCGCAGCGCGTGTGCGAGCGGATCGGCATGGTGCACGAGGGAGTCAGCGACGACTACTACAACGCCCGGTGCGAACTCTTCGTGGGAACATCCGCCTAGAACAGGCGAGTACAACGGCTGACTAAAACGGCTGACTGAAACGGCCGACTAAAACGGCCGACTAAAACAGCCAGCAACAGGGAATTTTCTTTCCGTTCGGTGTGTTTTATGCACCATGCCTGTCATCGGAGAATACGAAGCCAGCACCGCCCAGTGGGTACGTGACCAGGTCGATCTGTATGAACGTTCGGGGGGAACCGACGGCACCACGCTGCGCGGCATGCCCGTGATCATTCTGACCAGCCTCGGCGTCAAGTCCGGCAAGGTCCGCAAGGCTCCGCTGATGCGCGTGGAGCACGATGGCAGCTATGCCGCGGTCGCCTCACTCGGCGGCAGCCCCAAGAACCCGGGATGGTACGCGAACGTGGTCGCTCATCCACTGGTCGAACTGCAGGACGGCACCCAGCGCTGGGACATGATCGCCCGCGAGGTCTCCGGCGCGGAAAAGGCCGAATGGTGGGAGCGTTCCGTCGCGGCCTTCCCTGACTATGCCGAGTATCAGACCAAGACCGATCGTGTCATTCCCCTCTTCGTGCTTGAACCCGTTCCCGCTAACTGACCATGGCGCGGTCACGCACCCGAAGCCCGTCCATTGACCCGCTCAGACTCGACGACCTCAGCGATAATGACGGCTCGACGCTGCGTAGCGGCGACAGCATGGAGGCACAACGCTTCACCGGATGCGACCTGAGCGGCCGGGATCTCACGGGGGTGTCTTTCACAGAGTGCGAATTCTCGGCCGTCACCTTCACCGACACGAAACTGCGTGGGGCGACCTTCTCGGAGTGCCTGGCGACGGACCTGCACGCCCCGGTCTTCAGCGCACCGCGATCCACGTGGCGGGAGGTGCGAATCGACCACGCCCGTCTCGGGTCGGTCGAGGCCTATGAGGCGCAGCTGCGCTCGGTGCACATCGATGGGTCCAAACTCGATTTTGTGAACCTCCGAAACGCCACGCTGACCGACGTGCTGTTCTCCAACTGCATCATCGCGGAGCTGGACCTCGGCAACTCCAGCGTGCAACGACTGGAGCTGCAGAACTGCCGAATCGGAATCCTCGACGTGAACGGCGCCAAATTCAAGGACGTCGATCTGCGTTCCAGCGACTTCGACGCCGTCCACGGCCTCGAAGGGCTGCGCGGTGCCACGATCGACGATGCCCAGCTGACCCTGTTCGCACCGCTGCTCGCCAAGCAGCTGGGCATCATCGTCGAGTAACGGCCGGCCCGACGGATTCGTCACCGGAACTAGGGGACGGCCGTAGCCGTGAGCTCCAGATCGGACCGCAGCGGCCGGTCACGCTGGGTGGCGATGGCGGCGCCGGCGGCCACACACACAAGCAGGATGGCGATCTGCTGCTGCAGGGTGAATGTCTCCCCCAGCACGAGGGCACCGAAACCGGCGGCGATGACCGGTCCGAAACTCGTGATGATGGAGTACAGGCGAGGTGTGATGCGACGCAGGATATAGGTGTCCAGCGTGTAGGGAAAGGCCGAAGACAGCACCCCGATCAGGGCGAGCAGCCCGATGACACCCCAATTCAATGCACTGAAATCGACCGTGAACAGGGCAAGCGGAACCACCAGGGTGAGACTCATCACACTCGCAATGGTGATGCCCTCGAAACCTGCAAAGTCCATCGCCACGCGACGGGTCAGCAGGATGTACGCCGCCCAGGCCGCCGCCGCGGTCAGCGCCAGACCGATGCCGAGGGGGCTTAGCGTACCGTCGGACCACGTGAGCAAAAACACACCGCCGGCCGCTGCCGCAGCGCAGATGAAGTCCAGTGCCCGCCTCGAGGTGGCCAGCGCAAGACCGAACGGCCCCAGAAACTCAATGGTCGCGGCGATCCCCAACCCGAGAAGTCCGACCGACATGTAGAAGGTGACGTTCATCACGGCCAGGACCACACCCAGTGCGAGAGCGGGCCGCACGCGTCGCCAGGTGAGCGTGGACATTTTAGGGCGATAGAACGGCAGGATGACACAGACCATCACGATCTGTCTGACCGCCACGACCACCGGTGAACCGACGACGGGGATGAGTAAGCCGGCCAGACTGGAGCCGAAGTTGATGCTCACCTCGGTGGCGAGCTGCGCTCCGGCACCGTTGAGACGATCCCGCTTGACGCTCACAGCACTTCCCCTCGGCACCGATGGTGCGATACCGAGAATACCGGTTGGGCGTGCACTGCCCGAACCGAATTCGGATCAGTCGGGAAGCGGAATGAAGGAGTACTCGCTCGTGAGGTGCTCCCGCTTGCAGATACCGCAGTACAGTACCCCCGACGTACGCATCGCGTCGACGCGTGACGAGCACTGGATGACCTTGGGACCGCAGCAGGGTGAGATCACCATGTACCCGCCGGGCTCACTCGGATCGTGACCGCTCAGGCCGCTCTCGTGATGAACGCCCTCGCAGGGAAAACTCGTATCGAAATCGAGCAGTTCGACAATCTCAACGTCGAGTACTGCATCAAGTAAGGCATCCATGAGGTGAACTGTCCATCCGGAAAGGAGGTTAATGTCGCACTCTGGAACGCAACACCCGTCGGCGACCGAACCGGATGCACGACGTAAAATCGTCGGTACACCAACCGGGGTCTCGGGTTGGACGAAAAACAGACCATCACACAGCCGAAAGAAAAAAGCCCCTTACAGAGTAAGAAGCTTAGGGTGCCGACTACGTGTTCTGTGTATCATACACGCGCGACCTGCAAATTGTTACCACAATACTGAGCGCGCAACCGCCGTCACATCGATGGGCAGTCCGGCCGGGATCAGCAGGGTGAGCAGGGGCGGGTGCCACTGCGCTGTGAGGGAAACCGTGGCGCTGCTTCCGTCCGCGGAAAAGGCCCGAGTGACTTCGAGCCCCTCAAATTGCCCGTGCGGCAGCGCGAGGTAGACGTCGACGGCGGACGCAACGTCGGCTGTTTTCAGCGCCCGGCCGGCATCGGTTTCTCCGGCGCCCACCGGCGCCAATTCAAACGACTCGGATCCGGCGAGCGCTGCACCGTCCGCGAGAGTGAACAGGCGCTTGCGCTCTAGGTAGAGGGATGAAGCGGCCACCACTACCAGCACGAGAAGCAGCGACAACGTCCCGTAGGCAATGGTGAGCAACAGGGTCGACCCATCCTCGTCACGCAGTCGATTGCGACGGGCAGCGGATCGGCGGCCACTCACTTGAGGCCCCAGAATCGCGACACGATCTGAGTCGCTGTCGCTTCCAAGGGAATGCTCGCGGCGCTCGGCAAGGACAGCACGTCGGGGACCAGCGGCAGAACCACCGCGATGCGCACCGTCACAGTGACCGCGCTCAGTCGCCTGAGGCACCCGTTGCCGGGTTCGGCGCAGTCGATCCGGACTGCTGCCGAACCGGCCGGAAGTCCATAGTCGGCCAGCGCAAACGCCACGGCACGCTGTGCGCGTGCGTTCGCGGTCGCCTCGTCGGGGGCTTGAACGTAGACCCGGGCGGCCTGTTGCGCCGCGCCTTCCACGGCAAAGGCTCCTCCCTGCAACGCGGACAGGGCAACGACGAGATACACCAGCGGAACGAGCAGGATCAGGCCGGCCGTGATGAATTCGAGGGACGCCGATCCGGCATCGCCAGCGGCACGCTCACTCCACCGTCTCCCGTGACGCATGGCCATACACCTCCAACCCGCGATCGAGGCCGAACAGGCCGAGGAGCGGCAGCGGCGTGACAACACGCACTTGCACGCTGGGGTATCCGCCCTGCTCTCCGTACGTGGCACTCACGTCGCGGGCATACGCCGGACCGACGGCCGTCGCAATCAAATCCCGGGTACGCTCGGCTCCCTCAGCGAGTCCGCTGTCGGCGAGGGAAGCGAATCGAGCGCCCTCCGCTGCCGCATCAAGCACGGTGTTACGAACGTGCATGGCCAGTCCGAGTTGCAGCACGCCCAGGGTGAGAAAGGTGAGAAGTGCAGCCACCATGACGAACTCCGCCACGACAGAGCCCGTGTCCGTCCCCGTATCCATGCGCATCCCGCTGCGCACCGCTCGCCGTATCCGATTCATGATCGAACTGACTGCCGGGGCCTCGTGCCCTGCCCTCAAATCCCACTGACCCGCGCAATTGCCTGCTGGAAGACGCCACTGAGGGCGGGGCCGGCCAGCCCCCAGATGATGATGACCAGCCCCGCGGTCATCAACGTGATCAGCACCCAGCCAGGGACATCTCCCGTTTCATCGTTCCAGCGGGCGGCGATGCGTCGTGCGAAGTGTGACATGGTCTTCTTCTCTCGATAGGGAACACTGAAGGTCTTTTGGGTCAGAAACCTGCCTGCAGAACAACCAGGCCCGGAAAAATGGCGAAGAGTATGGTCATCGGCAGGATCAGGAACACGAGCGGCACAAGCATCGCCACCTCTTTCTTGCCGGCCACTTCCAGCAACACTCGCTTGGCTTGCACGCGGGCGTCCTGCGCCTGGGCGCGGAGCACCTCCGCTAGCGGCGAGCCGCGATCAAGCGCACCGGCAACCTGGTCGACCAGCCGCGTCACTTCGGGCAGGTCCAGTTCGCGCGCAAGCGACTGCAGCGCCACCGACAGCGGCACGCCCGTGCGCACCTCAGAAACCACCCCGGCAAACTCCCGTGACAGCTCCCCGGTGCAGGTGGCGGACACCCGTCGCAGGGAATCAAGGATCCCCTCGCCGGCTGACAGTGACAGCGTGAGAAATTCCAGGATGGTCGGGAGTTCACTGCGCATGCGCGCCAGACGTGCTGCCGCCGAGCGCTGCAGGAGCCACTCGCGCAGCAGAGCACCGCCTGCGCTGAACAGCACCGGCAGCGCCAGCTGCAGCACCAGGGGCAAGCCCCTGACGGTCGGAATGACGGCTGTCAGCACAATCCCCCCGGCCAACGCCACCAGACCCCACACCAGCTGCCCCGACCGGAATTCGTCCACGGTGCGTGCTGAACCGGACTGGCGCAGTCGACGCTCGATGGTGTCGGAGCCGCCCAGCACGTTGGACAGTGTTCTTTTCAGCCAGCCGAACGGCAGGGCCAGGAGCGTACCGAGAATGGGAAGCGGGTCCACAGAGACGCGACCGACGAAAGACCGCGCCTCGGCCGAAACATCCTGAATGTACGGGGCGACCCGGTCCGCAAGCCGCGGACGGCTCAGCCGTGGCATCAGACTCGCGAGCGACCACAAGCCCAACCCGAGCGTGGCGCCCAGGAGCATCGCCCACCCGAGCGACGCCGTCACCAGCAGTCCCCCTCACGAGCGTGGAGGGTGAATCTCGGACGAGTCATGGCGCAATGGTGCCCCGTTCGCGCTCGGTCCTGACGGTTATCCACAGGGCACGTAGACGTAATTGCCGTTTTTTCGAGCGGCATCCCGGCACCGGGCACCACCAACCACCCCCAAAGTGATGTTTGACGGTTGCGGTCTGGTCCGGTAGATTCCCACCATGACCGGTGATCCATCCGCCAAGCCCCTTGATGGGCTCCGCGTGCTCGCGCATCCGCTTCGATTGCGTTTGCTCTCCCTGCTGACCGGCGAGAGCCTCAGCGCGGCCGAAGCGGCCCGCGCCCTCGGTCAGACCCAGGCCAATGTCAGTTACCACCTGCGCCGACTCGCCCAGGCTGGCCTGGTGGATTTGGTCGGGGAAACCCGTGTTCGAGGAGGAGCGGCGAAGAGGTACCGGCACAACCCGGACAGTGGGGAAGCCCTGGGGCACGGGGACCCGCACGAGATCGTGGCTCTGCTCACCGCCGTGGCCGACGAGTTGGGTCGCCGCGCCGCCCTCGCCGTGGCAGACTCTCCGATCGTCTTCACGGATGCCGAGGTGTGGGTCTCGTCGGAGGCCTGGGTCAGAATTCAGACACTCACCCGGGAACTCGGGATTCTCATTCACGAGGAAGCGAGTGCACGCGACGACGGCCGGGTCCATCTGAGTGCGACTCTCGCCGTCTTTCCGCTGGCCGCCCCCGGCAGCCCGGCCGCACGATGAGCCGCGGGTACAGGTACCGGGAGGTCTTCGAGGTGCCCGGCGCGGTCCGCGCTTTCGCCCCTGCCCTGCTCGGTCGGCTGTCGTTTGCGATGGTGACCCTCGCGCTCCTCTTCACTGTGCAGACGAGCACCGATTCGTTCGCTGTGGCCGGGGCGGCAACCGGGATGTTCGGGCTGTCGAACGTGCTGGCGTCGCCGTGGCGAGCGAGGCTCGTGGACCGGTGGGGACAGCGTCTCGTCCTCAGAGCACTGGTCGCCGCGTACGCGATCGTACTCAGTGCGCTTGCGGGCCTCGCGGCCGCACCGAACCCTGCCGCTTGGGCGCTCCTCCTGCTGTCCGCTGTCGCCGGGCTTTTCCCGCCGCCGCTGGGGGCAGCCATGCGCGTGGTGTGGGCCAGAATCTGCCCGACACCCGAGCTGAGAGTGCGGGCGTACAGCGTTGATGCGGTCTGCGAGGAACTGCTCTTCACGACGGGGCCGTTGTTGACCGCTGCCATTCTCACCATCTGGTCGCCGCCGGCGGCCCTGATCGTGACCGCCGCCGTCGCCGTGATCGGCACGGTGGGAATGACGAGCAGCGCCGCTTCCTTGTCTCAGCCTTTCGTCGCCGTCGCCCCCGCTTCACACGCCCGGCCCCTGCGGCAAGCCGGCTTCATACCGGTCCTGGTGGCCCTGCTCGGAGTCGGCGTCATTCTCGGCGTGGTCGAGGTGGCCGCGCCAGCCTTTGCCGCGTCCCGTGGGCCGGTCTGGCTCGCCGGCGTGCTGCTGGCCTGCTTTGCGGCGGGAAGCGCGATGGGCGGCCTGCTCTACGGTCACCGGGAGTGGAGCAGCCCCCTCCGTCGCCGGCTGGTCGGCCTGGGTTCGGGTATGGCCGTTGCCTGCGGACTGCTGGCCTGGGCTCCCAGCGTCATGATAATGGGTCTCGGACTCGCCGCTGTCGGTTTCTTTCTTGCACCCGCCCTCATCACCGGTTATCTGCTGGCGGACAGCCTCACCCTGCCCTCCGTGCGCACGGAGGCATCGAGCTGGATCAACACTGCGGTCAATACGGGAGCCGCGCTCGCCGCAGCCGGAGCGGGGCTTGCCGTTGACCTGTTGTCCACACCCGCCGCGTTCGTGTTGGGGGCTGTTGGGGCGCTGCTCTGCGTGCTGGGAGTCGCCCCGGTCTTGCTGCGAAGCCTCAGGAAAACCAGCGTCGCTCTTCCGGAAGCCTCCCCAGGGCGATCATCACCCGGTAGGCGATGACCGACACGATCAAGCCACCCACGATCACCCCGACACCGGTGGGAGTGTTGTAAGCCACGGCCGCTTCGGGCCGGGACGCGAGCAGCGCGAGAATGATCCACGGAGCCGCGACGCCGAGCCGGGCCGCGTTCACGATCCACGATTGTCGAGCTTCAACTTCTGAGCGGATGGCCGCATCCTGACGGAGCCACGCGGCCAGATTACGCAGGACCAGCGTCACATCACTGCCGCCCACATCCCGCGCCATGCGCAGGGTCTCCACAATGCGGTCGGCGACCGGGTCGGCAAGGCTGCGCTTGAGTTCATCCACGCAATAACTGAAATTGCCCGTGGCCCGGTATTCACGTTCGAATCGGGCAAATGCACTGCGGGTCGGCGCCGGCCCCGTGGTCGCCAGGCTGCTGACCCCGTCGGGCAGGGCCAAACCCGACCGCAGGGCAGAGACCAGATGGTCGACCACGTCGGGCCACACCGTGCGATTGGCCCGGCGCCGGGCCCTGGCCCGCCAGGACACGATCAGGCCGGGCAACGCCACACCGACGACGGCGGCCACCGCGGTGAGCGCTCCCACCGCAAAACTCGCCTGCACCAGCCCTGCCAGAACGAGGGCCACCACAACCGATAACGCCAGGAAGACTCCCCCCGGCACGGCACCCAGACCTGCCTGGTCAAGCTGCAGACGGAGACGGCCCGGACCGGTGCCACCGGTTCGCGAGCCTCGCTCCCCCGCCGGCCACAGAAAAGGCGATGCGAGAAGCAGCAGGCCCGCCCCGAGGAGGCAGCCAAGCACGATCGTCATGCGGCACCCTGTCGCAGCACCATGGCCGGGTCAAGACCACTCGCACGAAATTTGGCAAGCTTGGTGGGATGGCTGCCCGTGGGTTCGAGGTGCCCGCGCGCGGACATGAACAGCGGACTCGCTTCGATGGTCGTTCCCGCCAACTGACCGCTGGGGGCGATGATCTCCGTGATCCGGCGCCGACCATGCCGGTCGATTTCACAATGCACGACGATATCGATACACCCGGCCACGGTCGGCAGCACGAATGACGAATCGATGTTGCGACCGGCAAGCAACGGAAGGGTCGACAGCTTGGCGAGTGCGTCCCGGGCGCTGTTGGCATGGATGCTGCACATCCCGGGCAGCCCACTGTTCAAAGCGATAAGGAGGTCAAGGCTCTCCGCTTCACGGACTTCGCCCACGATGAGGCGGTCCGGCCGCATGCGCAGGGATTCCTTGATGAGCCGGCGCAGCGTGATCTCGCCCGTGCCCTCCAGGCTCGGCTGCCGACACTGCATTGCAACGACGTCCCGCGCGCTCAGATCGAGTTCGAAGGTCTCCTCCACGGTGACGATGCGTTCGCCCGGCCTGGTCGCGGACAGCAGCGAGTTGAGCAGAGTCGTCTTCCCCGTCTGGGTGGCTCCCGACACGAGGATATTTTGGCCCGACAGCACGCAGATTCGGAGGAACTCCGCGGCGTGGGCGGTCAGCGATCCCAGTGCAACGAGTTGGTTCAAATCGTGGATGCGCCGAGTGAACTTACGGATGTTCACCGCCCAGAATTTACGGGTGATGTCCGGAATCACGACGTGCAGCCGAGATCCGTCCGGCAGGGAGGCGTCCACGAATGGGCTCGAAAGATCGACCCGCCGACCGGATGCCTGCAGCATCCGTTCGACCAGATCACGCACTTCCCGC
>Ga0209023_10008651_pt1 | contig 10167 bp, 10 predicted proteins | sample LakOneMetagenome_FD_187468 | JGI IMG/M metagenome (GOLD analysis project Ga0209023, IMG submission 187468) | Freshwater and sediment microbial communities from Lake Erie, Canada (SPAdes) (version 2) | ecosystem: Environmental > Aquatic > Freshwater > Lentic | place: Lake Erie, Canada...
GCGCGGCGCCGCGGCGTCGTCCACCGCCGCCAGGGTGCGCGCCGCCGACTGGAAGTGCGGGCGCAGCGCATCGGCCGCGTTCGGCGGCAGCTGGTGCTGCAAATGCTGCTCGACCAGGGACAGGGTCAGGGCCTCGGGCAGGGTCAGTCCGGGCAGGTCGAAGCTCGACGCCTCGCGCAGCCAGCTCCAGCCATACGGCTTGTCGCGGCTGTCGGCCACGATCGGGAACACTTCCGACAATTCCTTCAGGTCGCGCTCGACGGTGCGCTTGACCACCGCGAAGCCGGCCGCGCACAGGCGCTCGCACAACGCGCGCGCCGATACCTTCTGCGGCGCGCGCGGCACCATGCGCAGCATGTGCCACTGGCGCAGCAGCGATTGCTGGTTGGTGGCCATCAGAAGTCTTCCGCCCGGCGTTCCCAGAAACCCGGTTCGTCGTGCGCGGCATTCTGCATCGCCAGATCGAGCGGCATGGCGTAGAAGCGCACCCCGGCATGGCGCATCGTCCCGTCCGGGTGCTCCAGGTAGGCGCGCAGCGCGCAGTAGGCGGGAAGCGACTCGTCGTAGGGAACGTCGAGCCAGACCTGGCCGAGCCAGGGCGGCAGCATTGCGGGGTCCGCGATCGGGCCGCAGGGAGCCCAGGCCACGCCGTGCGCGTCGAGCCAGGCCAGCACCTCGGCGCGCATCGGATCGTCCTCGAAACGGTAGGCGCGCCACTCCCGATACGGCTGCGGATGGAATTCGAGGTAGAGGACCGCGCGGCCCTTCTTGCGCGCGATGGCGTCGATGTGTTCGATCAGTGCAGGCATGTGCAAGGGGCAGCCGGGCGGCGCCCACGGGTAGTGGTTCACCATTCCATCTTAGCAAAAATATTGTCAATAAGAAATGTCACCAGGCGCGCTCGCGATCGTGGCGCCGCCCCGGGCCGCACTGACTGCGACGGTGCTGCGACGGCGCCTGTCGCCCTCGTCCGTATACTTGCCGCCACTGGACACCGCCGGCGCCGCTGGCGACCGGTCATGTCAACGGAGAACCACAATGAGCAAGGGACTGGTGCATTTCGTGCACGGAAAAGAAAGCGGCCCGAATGGCAGCAAGATCGTCGCGCTGGCCGACGTGGCGCGGCAGCACGGGTGGGACGTGCTGAGTCTCGATTACGCGCATACCACCGATCCGCGCGTACGCCTGGACCAGCTGCGGGATGCCTGCAAGGGCGTGGACCAGCCGCTGCTGCTGGTGGGGTCGAGCATGGGCGGCTGGGTTGCCGCCGAAGCCTCGGTGTGGGTCGACGCCGACGGCGTATTCCTGCTCGCTCCCGCGCTCTACATGCCGGACTACCCGGTCCCGGCCCCCGCCATCCTGGCCACCCAGACGGAGATCGTGCACGGCTGGGACGACGAGGTCATCCCCTGCGAGAACTCGGTTAAATTTGCGCGGCTGCGCGGCTGCACCCTGCACCTGGTGCCGGGCGGCCATCGCCTCGATACCCAGATTCCCCTGCTGTGCGAACTGTTCGGCGCCTTCCTGGCGCGCTGCGCTGCCTCCACCTCCGCCGCCACCTCCGGCAACAGTGGGAGCAAGCAATCGGCGCCATGACATTTTATTTCAAATAAGCAATAATATTGACATAATCTTTCACCGTGAAGGTACGTCCATGCCGCGCCTGTCCAAGTCCAAGCTGCTGGCCTTCCGCCAGTGCGAACGCCGCCTCTGGCTCGAAGTGCACCGCCCCGGCCTGCGCCAGGACGACGACGCCAGCCAGGCCGTGTTCGCGAACGGGCACCGGGTTGCCGAGCTGGCGCGCCGGCTGTACGACCCCGAGCGCCAGGGCGTGCTGCTCGATCCCATGGGCGACGGTATCGACGCCGCACTGGCGCGCAGCCGCGACCTGCTCGCCGGCGCGCAGCCGGTCTTCGAAGCCGGCTTCGAGGCTAATGGCGCCCTTGCCTTTGCCGACATCCTGCTGCCGCTCGATCCCACTACAGAGCGCTGGCGGATGGTCGAAGTCAAGTCCGCCACCAAACTCAAGGACTACCACCGCGACGACGCGGCCATCCAGGCCTTCGTGGCGCGTGCGGCCGGCGTTGCGCTCGACGGCATCGCGCTGGCGCGCATCGACAGCAGCTGGGTGTATCCCGGGAACGGCGACTACCGCGGCTTGCTGGTCGAGGAAGACCTGAGCGCGCAAGCTTTCGGGCGCAACGCCGAAGTCGCGGCCTGGGTCGCGCGCGCCCAAGAGGTGGCGGCGCAGGAGCAGGAGCCGGCCGTCCGGCCCGGGGGCCACTGCGCCAGCCCGCATGCATGCGGCTTCACCGCACACTGCACTGCCGGCATGGCGCAGGCCGACTATCCGGTACGCTGGCTGCCGCGCATCGCCAGCCGCGCCCTGAAGCAGCACATCGACGAGGGCGCCGCCGACATGCGCGAAGTGCCGGACGCCCTCCTGAACGCCATGCAGCTGCGCGTCAAGCAGCACACCCTGGCCGGCACGACCTACGTCGATGCCGAGGGCGCCGCCGCCGACCTGGCGCCCTACCTGCCGCCGGCCTGGTTCATCGACTTCGAGACCATCGCTTTCGCGGTGCCGCTCTGGGCCGGCACCCGCCCGTTCCAGATGATTCCGTTCCAGTTCAGCGTGCACAGTCTGGACGAGACCGGGGAACTGGAGCACCGCGCCTTCCTCGATCTATCCGGGAACGATCCCTCGCGTGCGTTTTCCGAAGCGCTGGTCGACGCTTGCCGCGGCGAGGGTCCGGTCTTCGTCTACAACGCCGGATTCGAGACCGCCCGCATCGGCGAACTGGCGGCGCGCTTCCCCGACCTGGCCCCTGCCCTGCTGGCGATTAACGCGCGCGTGGTGGATTTGCTGCCGGTGGCGCGCCAGCGCTACTACCACCCTTCGCAAGAAGGCAGCTGGAGCATCAAGCGCGTGCTGCCGGCCATCGCACCCGACCTGCGCTACGACCAGCTGGACGGGGTACAGGACGGCGGCGCGGCGATGCAGGCTTTTTTGGAAGCGATCGCGCCGGATACCGAGCCTGCACGCAAGCGCCGGATCGAGGGCCAGCTGCTCGGCTACTGCCACCTCGATACGCTGGCCATGGTGCGGCTGTGGGCGTTCTTCTCGGGGCGGGAGGGAGCCTGCGACCTGGAGCGGCGCATCTTGCAGAACGAAGAGCTGGTCGGGCGCATCCTGGCGTCCGGGCAGGAGATGAGCGAACCGATGTCGGCCGAGGAATTCATTGCCTGGCTGGGCGAGGTGAAGGATAACGCCGCGCCCGGGGGCCAGGCTTAGGCCGCGGCGCTGTGCTGCCGCCTGATGTCAGGCACGCTCCCCGAGCAGGATCGCGAGCCGCTCGATAAAACGCACCTCGCCGGCGAGGACATCGTCGGCCTGGTCCGCGCCGCCTTCCGGCACCCGGATGCCGTCGACGACGAATGCGGTCTTCTCGTCCCCCATCCAGGCATCGTGGCAGCGTCGCAGGTCCGGCTCTGCCGCCAGCGGGTAGAGCAGCCCGCCCAGGACTAGCTGCTTGCCTGGCAGGCGCTCGAAATGGCTCATGTAGGTCGCAATCTGGAAGAAGTCTTCGCGGTCGACGTCGCCCATGCCGTGCGCGCTGCCGCCCTGGAAGTGCATGCGCTTGTATTTGGTGTCGAGCACCGCGACGCGGCGCCCGTCCTCATGCTGCATGACGATGTCGGGGATGATGCGGCGTGCATAGAACCGGCCTGAGTGCAGGCGGATCGCGGGCGACGACACGCTCCATCCGGTGAAATGCAGCGCCAGCAGCTTGCCGACATAGATCTCGAACAGTTCGGCGACGTTGACCAGCAAGCCCGACATGGAGGTACTCCCGTCGGGATTGTCGCGCGCGCTGTCGAGCTGGATGATCGTCTCGGCGAGATCGAGCACGTTCCGGTACGGCGCGAAGATCGGATTGGCCAGGCCTTTGTCCGCCTTGGCGTGGCGAATGGTGGCGGCATCGACGGCCCGGTTCGAGCGCGCGCCTTTGAGTTGCGTGCGGACGTGGGCGATACGCCGCAGCAGCTGTTCTCCGCCGTTGCGGTCGATGACCTGGATCGCGTTGTACAGCACGTCGATGATGGTCTGGCTCGGCACCTGCTCGCGCGCCACGCTCGCCACCTGGCCCCTGAACGGCAGGTCGTCGCGCACCAGGCGCGGGATGTCGATCCGCCCACGCACCACATAGTCGTGGTGGTGGACGCTGCGGTAAGACTTGGGCAGGCCCAGCAGAAAGGCCTTTTCCAGCGCCCGCACGAAGCTCATGAAGATCAGCGCGCGCGCGTAATCGGTGGTGGCGGCGTCGATGTGCTCGGCCGGCGATTCCCAATCGTCGACGTAGATGTCATTCGCAAAATTGAGCATGCGCTGCATGAATGCATCGCCGAAGCGCGAGCGGATGTCGAACGCGTGCTTCTGGTAGCTCAGGCGCCCGACATAGTTGCCGGTCTGCGCCACCCACCCGGACTCGCCCTCGCCCAAGGCCAGCACCAGCTCGTCATCCCCGTTGCGCTTGTCGCGCTTGTCCTCGTCCTGGCCGTGGAACGAGAACAGGCGGTTGCCCGCCGCCCGGCAGGCGCCGATGGTCAGCGCCGGGAGGCTGCCCGGCTTCTTCGGCAAATGCTTGAGGTTGACAAGGCCGGACAGCGGATGCGCACGGCAATTGTCGTGCAACGCGATCATGCAGCGGCCGGGGCCAGCGTGAAGATCGCGCGCGCCTGCTTGATCTTGCCTGCGATCTGCTCGGGCCTGCATTCGGCGCGCAGGTATTCGGACAGCAGCGGCTCGATGCGCTCGGCGAACAGCTTCCCTACCGCGGCGTCGTTCAAGGTGCGGCCCGCGACCGTCATGAAATAGGCATGGCCGATTTCGTAGGCCTGCCCCAGATTCAGCGTGTCGCGGATAAAGTCGTTCAGCCGCTTGCAGATGTCTGTGTACGCATCGGCATTCGCCTGGGTGTGGACGGCTTCGCGGATCACCTCGTAGTCGCAGCCGGTCCTGACCCAGGCGAAGCGCCGGCGCAAGGCCATGTCGAAACTGTCGATGCTGCGGTCGATGTCGTTCATGGTGCCGATGAAGTACAGGTTGGCGGGAACGCCGAAGCGGACTTCGCCCTCCTGTGCCATGTAGCCGTACTGGGTACTCACGCGCAGGCCGGTTTCATTGCCGTCCCTGTCGAAGTCGATGCGCTTGGATTCTTCCAGGCAGACCAGGACTTCGCCCAGCACGCGCGACAGTTCGGCGCGGTTGATCTCGTCGGCCACGAAATAGAAGGTACGCGGCTCCTTCTTCTCTTTCATCCGGTCCTCACGCAGGGCGTTCATCGCCTTGTCGCAGAAGCGCTTGAACACGCCCGGCCTGACCTCCAGCGAAATGCCGCCGCCCGCCGCATTCACCGGCTTCAATCCTTCGATGAAGTCTTCGTACGAATAACTGGGGTGGAACTGCACGATCTCGCATACGTCGTCGAAGCGGGCGTCATCGGCCAGCACGCGCTGCGCGATCCCTTCGGTGACCCGGTGGGTCTTGCCGGTGCCCGGCGGACCGTAATACACCAGGTTCTTCTGCTCGAAGTCGAGGGTGAGGCCGAAGCGCTGGAACAGGAAGCCGGTCATCTTCTGGCTCACTTCGAACTCGCGTGTCAGGCGGATCTCCTCTTCATCGAGCGAGCGGCCATCGGCCAGGGTCCATTCGCGCAGTTCGTCGACGTCCCAGGAGCAGACATCCTCGATGCTCACGCCCCATTCCATGGTGAGCTGTTCCTTGATTGCCGCGGTCGCCCGGTAACCTTCGAGCGGCTTTTTGATGTCGAGGAAACCGCCGATGCGGCGAATCACTTCGTTCTTGTACAACGCCAGCAGATTGCCCGGGTTGTACATGTAGGCGACCTTGCGTGCGAAGTTGATTTCGAGCGGTTTCAGGTCCGGGCACGGATCGAAATTCGACAGCGCCACCAGCACTGGACGGACGGTCCGCTCGAAAGTGTCGGTTGCAGCAGCAAGGTCCACCTCGGCCCGCGCTGCGCGGCCGTTCTTCGGAATCGAGAACCGCGGCGCCGCGCCCTGCGCGGTGGCGTCCGGCTTGACGCGGTAGATGCCGTATCCGGCGCTGCTGGCCGGACGGAAGCGGCCGCAACGCGTGGTCCGGCGTTCGATCAGGTTGGTGAAGTAGATCTCGCCGCCATCACCGAGCAGGTTGGTGTAGCGTTCGAGCGTGAGGCTCTCCATCGGGTTGGTGCGCCGCCAGTCGAGGAACAGGCGCCACTCCTCGGCCACGCGCTCGTCGAGCCGCTTGCCCTTGCATTCGTGCCAGTCGCGTTTCAATGCGTCGCGGTTCGCCATGTCGCCCTGCTTCGCTTCCATCGTTGCCTCGGCCATGATCAAGCCTCTCCCGAAAGCAGGCCGCGTGCCGCGACCACGCGCCGCAAGGCAAGTTCGGGGCCGAAGCCTTCGATCAGGAGGTTCAGGATTTCGTCCTTCTCGTCTTCGGTCAGGCCCGCGTAGGCGGCCCGATTAACCGAGTAGTGTTTGTAACGCAGGTCTTTCGCATCCTGATGGCTGCGGCGTTTCTTGGGCGCGGCCACGAGTTTCGCGTCATGGACATAGGCGTCGAGCTTCACCTGGGCGGTCGACCAGTCGAAGGCCGCGACGGCGCGCCGGTCCGCGTCCCAGTCGCCCTTGTATCCTTCGCTTGGCCTGCCGGTGCCGCGGCTGACGGCCAGGCAGGCCAGGTTTGGATACCCGTTGGCGGCGCAGAAGTTCTCGACGAACAGCAGCTTCATGCCGATCCCGATGGGAACGGCGCGTTGCAGTTCGGCGTCTTCGGGAGCCAACGCTTTTGCCTGCGCAAGAATGTCCGAATAGAAGACGGGCGCCCCCTGTGTTGCATGTGCATGCGCGACGAGCGCTGTGTACAGGCGGGTGCCCACATGGATATCGTTGAGTGTGTATTCCGAAATGTCGACCACTGGTGATGCCACCGTCATGTCTCGCCTTGTGATGGTAATGTTGGGTATGCCGGTCAGGTTGCGACCATTCTAAAAACTATAGCAGTTATCGCCATTATTTACACTGAGGCAATTGCCGGCCGCCTAGCGCGCCAGCGCTGGATCGAGCGCCTCGGCAACGGCGATGCTGTTGCCGTCCGGGTCTTTGATCATCAACGTCCTGACCCGATCGCCGTCGGTCCGGGCGCCGGGCTGCACGCCCATTGCTTCCAGCTGGCGCGCAACCGTGTCGATGTCGCTGACCACCAGCGTGAACGAGCAGTTTCCGGCACGCTCGGGCCCGAGATACACCTGCAGCCCGCCGCCACGCGGAAAGGTCCATTCCTCGACCTCGGGCATGGGCCGCTGGCCTGTGGAACCCAGCAGTTCGGCGTACCACGCGGCGGACTTGTCGAGGTCCCTCACGGCCATGCTGACCAATGCGTTGTCGATCGTCATATCAGGCTCCTGTCCTTGCAGTGGTTGATGTCGGGGTGTCGTCGTTCTCGCCCGGCAGCGCGTCGTAGCGCATGTCGTCCAGCGTGTGGCGGGCGATATCGGCCCGCTGGTCCTGCTCGGCGCGCACATGCGCGGGACGCGCGAGGATGGTCCGCTGCCACGCCGCCAAGTCCAGCAGCTCGTCGAGCAGCGCCAGCCGGTCGGCAATCTTGAGGATGGAGGCGAGCATCAGGTCGGCAACCGTGAAGCCGTCGCCCACGAACCAGTCGCGCCCGGCGCGCGCGCTTTCCAGCATCGCCAGCCGCTCTTTCGCCAGCCGCACCACCAGCGGACGCCGCGCGCGCCTGGCCGCCTCGTCGACCATGAAGTATTCGACCTGGGACACGTTGAACAGCACGGGTTCGATCGAGTTCAGGCCGGCAATCACCCATTGCAATGCGGCGGCACGCTCGGGCGTGCCCTCGGCACCAATGCAGCGGCCGGCGCGCATGGCGACGTCAAGCACGATGGCGCCGCTCTCGAAGACCGGCGGCCGGCCCTCCTCTTCCAGCACCGGCAGCTGGCCGAAGGGCTGCAACTCTTGGCTGTAGCTGCTTGATTTCATGGTGGGCGCATCGACCAGCTTGATCTCGTAGGGCCAGCCCACTTCGTTGAGTATCCAGCGCACGCGGTGGTCGCGTACCTGGCCGGCGGCAAAAGGCGGCGCCCACTTCATGGCGGTGACCGTGATCATGCCAGCCTCCCTGCCTTGCGCTGCAGCTTGTCGAGTGCGCCGTTCCAGCCTTGTTCATGGCTGGCGCGCGTGGCGCCGTCCTGGAGCTTGTCATGCACGAAGGTGAGCTCGGTGTGCTGCGCGCCCGATGGCTTGAACGTCGCCTGCACGTAGGAGGCCGGTGTGTCCTCGCCCTCCCACGACCAGCTCATGGCCAGGCGGTGCGGCGGTTCGAACACCTCGAAGTTGCCGAAGCAGCCGTGCTCGCTGCCGTCCAGCATGCGAAAGCGTACATGGAAGCGGCCGCCGGCACGGGCGTCGACTTCCGCAAGCGTGACGGGCCCGTCGTCGGGGCCCCACCACAGGGCGATCTTGTCGGGTTCGACGAAGGCAGCGAAGACGGCCGCGGGGGGCGCTTCAATGACACGGACGATGGTGAGGCTGGTCATGGCGGTTCCTCCTCAGGTGTGGACGGCCCGGACGGCCGCGCGGGTGCGACGACGAGGGCAAGCCGGTCCAGGCGGCCCGTCCAGAACGTTTCGGTGCGCTGCAGCCAGGCCAGGGCCTCGGCCAGGGCGGCCGGCTGCAAGGTCACGCTGACGGTGCGGCCGCTCTTGTGGCGGGACACCAGCGCGGCGCGCTCCAGCACGTCCAGGTGCTTGAGCACGGTCGGCATGGCCAGCGGCAGGGGCGCCGCCAGCTCGCTGACCGTGAGCGACTGCGCATCCGCCAACCGCTGCAGCATCGCGCGCCGGGACGGATCGCCCAGCGCACGGTAGATGGTGTCCAGGCTACCCGTTTGCATTACTTCACTATAGGGTGAAGTATTGGGGTTGCAAGGTGAATTTGCGTGAAGGCGTGCAAGGTTCGGGCACGGAGAAGCAACGCTGGCGTGGGCAAGGTACCGTCCGCACGGCGCGAAAATGTGGCAGGATAAGTCGTCCTGCCGGGTAATGCGGCACGACGATCCATCCTCTTTGTGCAAGCACTGCGGAGCGCGCCATGACCAGGATCACCCACCTTGTCGGTAGCCGGACCTATGCCTTCGCCGACCTGCGCGAACTGCTGGCCAAGGCCTCGCCCGCGCGCTCCGGCGACTACCTGGCCGGCGTGGCGGCAGGCAGCAGCGAAGAGCGCGTAGCGGCGCAAATGGCGCTGGCCGAACTGCCGCTCACGACCTTCCTGAACGAGGCGGTGGTGCCGTACGAAACGGACGAGGTGACGCGCCTGATCGTCGACAGCGTGGACGCCGCCGCCTTTGCGCAGATCCGCCACCTGACGGTCGGCGACTTTCGCGACTGGCTGCTCGGCGACGAGGCCGACGAGGCGCGGCTGGCGCAGGTCGCGCCGGGCATTACGCCGGAAATGGCGGCCGCCGTCTCGAAGATCATGCGCATCCAGGACCTGGTGCTGGTCGCCCGCAAATGCCGCGTCGTCACCCGCTTTCGCAACACGATCGGCCTGCCCGGCACCCTGTCGACCCGGCTGCAGCCGAACCACCCGCTGGACGACGCCTCCGGCATCGCCGCGAGCCTGTTCGACGGCCTGATGTACGGCAGCGGCGACGCCGTCATCGGCATCAACCCGGCCACCGACAATGTGCAGCAGGTGATCAAGCTCCTCAAAATGCTCGACGAGATCATCGGCCGCTACGCCATTCCGACCCAGTCCTGCGTGCTGACCCACGTGACCAACACCATCGCCGCCATCGAACGCGGCGCACCGGTCGACCTCGTTTTCCAGTCGATTGCCGGCACCCAGGCGGCCAACGCCGCCTTCGGCATCGACCTGGCGCTGCTGCGCGAAGCGCGCGAGGCCGCCCTCTCGCTGCGCCGCGGCACCCTCGGCAGCAACGTCATGTACTTCGAGACCGGCCAGGGCAGCGCCTTGTCCGCCAACGCCAACCACGGCCTCGACCAGCAGACCGCCGAGGTGCGCGCCTATGCGGTGGCGCGCGCTTTTGAGCCGCTGCTGGTGAATTCCGTCGTC
>Ga0209023_10008652_pt1 | contig 10167 bp, 13 predicted proteins | sample LakOneMetagenome_FD_187468 | JGI IMG/M metagenome (GOLD analysis project Ga0209023, IMG submission 187468) | Freshwater and sediment microbial communities from Lake Erie, Canada (SPAdes) (version 2) | ecosystem: Environmental > Aquatic > Freshwater > Lentic | place: Lake Erie, Canada...
TCGAGCCTGGCACCCTGACCGACCCCGTGGCCCTCCCGGGCGGCGACTACGACCTCAAGGTCGTGGCCGCGGGTGACGGTCCCGACGGCGACGCGATCATGGAGGCGAACGGCGTGACGGTGCCCGCCGGCGCCAACATCACCGTGGTGGCGCATCTGGACGCCGATGGCAACCCGGCCCTCACGCCGTTCGTCAACGACACCTCCGCCATCGCGGCCGGTGAGGCACGCCTCACGGTGCGCCACACGGCGGCAGCTCCGGCCGTCGACGTCCGCGCCAACGGCGACGTGGCGTTCCCGGACCTCGCGAACGGTGACGAGGCGAGCGCCGACCTGCCGGCCGGCACGGTCTCCGCCGACGTCGTGCTCGCCGGCACCGACACGGTCGCGATCGGCCCGGCCGACGTCGACCTGACCGAAGGCGTGCACACGATCGTGTATGCCTGGGGCAGCGCCGAGGACGAGAACCTGCAGCTGGCGGTCCAGACGATCTCCGGTATGCACTCCTCGCCCAGCGGCGTCCCTGGCGGCACGGGAGGCCAGGCCGCCGACAGTGGCTCGCCGTGGCTGCTCGCGGCCTTCGGGGCGCTCGTGGCCGGCGGGGCGGCCTGGCTGGCGCAGCGGCGGGTCCGGCCCGCGGCCGTCGCCGACCGGCGGTAATGGGTTCACGCACCCCCCTGCGGAGGGCGGTCACCGTTGCGGTGGCCGCCCTCGTGGGCGCTCTCGCGCTGACCCTGATCGGGCAGGCGCTCGAGCGGCCGGGGACGGTCGGCGCGGACCTTCCCACCATCACGGTGCTGCCCGACCCTGGTGGATCCCCCTCCCGCAACGCCGCGTCCGCCAGGGAGTCGTCGAACGGGGGCGTCGGCGTACGCCCGGCGAGGTTGCCGGCCGCCCGGCCCACGGTGCCACCGACGGTGCTGCGCATCCCGCGCCTCGGAGTGACGCTGCCGGTCGACCCCGCGGGCGTCGCGCCCGATGGCCAGATGGCGCTCCCTGACAGCCCGCGGCGCCTCGCCTGGTACCGCTTCGGAGCGGCTCCCCTGTCCCCCCGGGGCGCCACCGTGCTCGGCGGTCACGTGGACACCCTCGAGGACGGCGTGGGCCCGCTGGCTCGGCTGGTGTCCCTGCGCCCCGGCGATCGGGTCGAGGTCGTCGCCGGCCGCCGTACCGTCACCTACCGGGTCAGCACCGTGGCCCGGGTCCCCAAGTCCCGGCTCGACGCCGCGGAGGTGTTCTCCCGGACCGGGCCGCCGCGGCTGCACCTGCTGACCTGCGGGGGCGCCTATCTCGCGGACCGAGGTGGCTACCAGGACAACGTCGTCGTGGTCGCCCGCCCGCTCGCGTGACTCGTGCCCACCACATGGCAACCAAAACCGTCGCGGCACCGAAGTACAGGCATGGACCCAGGTCAGGTCATCGGTGCCCGGCTCGCCGCAGCGGACGAGTCGGCCCTCGAGGACGCCTACACGGAGTTCGCACCGGCCGTGTTGTCCTATGTCAGCCGCTACGTCGGCCGCGACGAGGCGGAGGACGTGCTCCAGCGCACCTTTCTCGATGCGTGGCGCAACGCCGACCGCTACGACCCACGACAGCGCTTCTCCGGGTGGCTGTTCACGATCGCCCACCGCCGGGCCATCGACACGCTGCGCACGCGCCGCCACCGGGTGGTCGACGTCGACTCGGTGCGGGAGCTGGCCGGCGAGGACGGTCGCGAGACGGCGGAGCGGTTCGCCGACGCCGCCGACGTGCGCGCTGCGGTCGCCCGGCTCCCCGACCACGAGCGCGAGGTGGTCGAGCTGACCTACTTCGCCGACCTCAGCCAGAAGGAGATCGCCGATCGCCTCGGCGTCCCCCTCGGCACCGTCAAGGCGCGCGCCTCACGCGGAACCAGACGCCTGGGCGAGATGATCCGCGCAAACCAGGAAGGAGGAGACCGATGACCGACGAGACGTGGCAGGCCCCCGACGGCGCGGGCCACCCCGACCTGTCCGCACTGCTTCGTGCCGAGCTGACGAACGCGGAGGTGTCCGCCGTCGGTCGACACCTCGACGACTGCGACGTGTGCCGCCACGACCTGGTGGACTTCGCGGTCGGGCACGCCCTGCTCGCGCGCACCGCCCGCACGCTCCGGCCGGCCGTGCCGGCGGCTCGCCACGCAGCCGCCAGCCCGGCTCCCCCGCTGCCGCCGCCACCGACGGTCCCCACCCGAGGGCTGCGCCGCGCCGTACGACCGCTCGCTGTGGCCGCGGCCGCCCTGGTCCTGGTGGCGGGGACCGCCGGCATCACGGCGCGGCTGACCCGGTCCGACCCGGCGCCGGTCGCGAGCCCCGACCAAACGGCCGTGCTCGACCCCCTGGAGGGAACCGGTGGCGGCGACGTGCTGATGGCCGCCCACGGCAGCACGGTCACGATGACGATCGAGACCCACGACCTGCCATCGACGCGGTCGGGGCAGTTCTACTACGCCTGGCTGCTCGATCCGGACACCAACAAGATGCTGCCCCTGGGCCAGGTCGGGCCGAGCGGCGTCGCGTCGTTCGAGGTGCCGGACTCGCTGCTGCTGCGCTACGCCGCGGTGGACGTCTCGCTCGAGAACGACGACGGCGACCCAGGCCACTCGGTCACCTCGGTGCTCCGCGGCAGCTATGCCGCGGAGTCCCGGACCGCCACCTCCTGAGCCGTGCGCACCTCGGGCGAGCCCTGGCGCCAGACGCAGCGAGTTCCGCCATCAGGAACGGTCCAGTCCACATGTCCGGACACGTGGCAAATCGTGGGTGCTGAAAGGATTCAGCACGGGCAATTCCGGTCACAAAGCAAAGAAGGCGGGTTATTCCGCACGTTGATGCGATTAACACCTACCGTTCTCGTTGTCAGGTGGAGCGCGGATCGGGCCGTGCTCCTCGGATCCGGTGCTTGAAGAGCCAAACCCCCTCGGTCTCTTGCAGCGCGCTCGGGCGCGCGCCGACGTACACCCTCTCGGGCGATGTGCGCCGTCTCGGTTTCGAACCCCTCGACATCCAGGGCGGTCGCATCGGGCGGCCCCCGAAGGCACAGCGAAGGGAACTCACCATGAACGCCAGCGTGACTTCTCACAGCCTCGGCGTTGGCGCCCCCAACGTCAGCGTCGAGAGCGCGACCGCATGACCATGCGGTGACGTCCCGCTCGGGACATCACTGGTCAGGCACACAACCCCGAGTCGGCCCAGCTCCAACCCCCACTCAACTCACAACCCCCAACCGGGCCGATCCACGTGTCATGACGACCAGCTGACAGAGCAATGCTGTGCTCGAAGCAGAGCGCGGCGGAGGTCCCACTCCGCCGCGCTCCTTCGTTTTCGCCCCTCCGGGGTCAGACTGGGAGGGTGATCGGTCATCGCCTCGCCGCCGGCCTGCTGCTCGTGGGCGGCCTGGGACCGGTGCCCCTGCTCCCGACCGCCGCGAGCGGAGCCGCCGTCCACCTGCACCGGGCCGCGCGGGAGGCCCGCCATGACGCGTGGGTCGCCGTGTCCGTCGCGACGCTCTGGCGCAGCCCGGACTCTCCCCGTTCGGTCGACTCCCCCGCACTCCAGAACCCCGCCCGGATCACCCGCTGGCTGGACGACCTCACCACGGAGCAGCGCCGGGCACTGTCCGGCCGCGCCGACACGCAGGCCCTGCTCGGAGACCGGGTGGTGGTGCTCCGGGAGCGCGGCGCCTGGACCCGCATCGCCGTTCCCGACCAGCCGCAACCGGGCTCGCCCCACGGCTACCGCGGCTGGGTCCCCAGCCGCCAGCTGACCAGCGTCCACCCGACGCCGGCCGCCGACCGGGCGACCGTGGTGACTCGCCTGACGTGGCTGCACAACGACGACGACGCGGCCCACCGCCGCGAGCATGTGAGCTTCGGGACCTCGCTGCCGGTCCTCGGCACCGTCGGCGACTGGGTCCGCGTCGCGCTCCCCGGGGGCACCGCCCGACGAGTGCCTGCCGGGTCCGTCGCGGTCCACCCGCGCGACGAGGGGGCGCTCCCCGCTACTCGCGCCGGACTGGTCGCGTCGGCCAGGATGTTCCTCGGGCTCGACTACCTGTGGGCCGGCCGGTCCGGCTTCGGCGTCGACTGCTCGGGCCTCACCTCGCTGGTGCACGAGGTCCACGGGCAGAGGATCCCCCGCGACGCCCGGCCGCAGTCGCAGTCAGGCTCAGCGGTGGCAGGCGCCCTGCACCGTGGCGACCTGCTCTTCTATGCCACCGAGGGCCTCGTCCACCATGTCTCGATGTATGTCGGTCGCGGGCGGATGATCCACTCACCCCGCACCGGCAGCACGGTCGCGATCATCGCGACGTCGACCCCGGCCTATGCCACCGAGTACGCCGGCGCGCGGAGCTATCTGCTCTGACGTCTGAGCCCCGCGGCCCTCAGCCCGGGAAGTCCTCGGCCGGCTGGGTCAGCCGGAAGTGGTTGCCCGACGGGTCGCGGAAGGAGGCATCGACGCCCCACATCTGAGGGGTCGGCTTGTCGATGAACTCGACGCCGCGCGCGGCGAGGGTCTCGTACTCCCGCTGGCAGTCGTCAGTCGTGAGGAACACGACCCCGGCAGCACCCTTGCCCATCAGGTCATGGATCTGGGCCACGGTGGCGTCGTCGAAGATGGGGGCTCCCGGGATGGCCATCAACACGATCGACACGTCCGGCTGGCCCGCCGGGTTGACCGCCAGCCACCGGAAGTTGCCCAGCTCGGGCACCGTGACGTCGCTCTGCACCTCCATCCCGAGCTTGTCGGTGTAGAAGGCGAAGGCCTCGTCCTGGTCGTGCACCCACAGCTGGACGTTGGCGATGCGATACATGGCGTCTCCTCGAGGTGGTCGTTGCGAGACACCATCACGTCACACGCGCGGCGGCGGTGTCTTCTCCAAACGTGCTGTGCTCGCCTCGGCCGGCGCCCCGGCCTCGTGGAGCGCGGCGCTCGGACGCCCGAACGCCTGGACCACGCAGGCCGGGATGCGGGCACGCTGGGCGGCCGGCGGGTAGGCGGCCCGGTAGGCGGTCGGGGTGACGCCGTAGGCGCGCCGGAAGCTGGTCGTGAACGAGCCGACGCTGGTGAGCCCCACCGCGACACAGATCCGCAGCACCGACCAGTCCGTGGTCCGCAGCAGGGCGCCGGCGCGCTCCAACCGCCGGGTCAGCAGGTAGTGGTGCGGCGACTCCCCGAACACGCGGCGGAACTCACGGCTGAAGTGGGCCGGGGAGAGCCGCGCCGCGGCGGCCAGGTCGGCGACGGTGAGCCGGTCGGCGTAGCGGGCGTCGGCCAGGTCCTTGGCGCGCACCAGGTGGCGGCTCGCAGGCACCGGCGGACGCCCTGACATGCGGCTCAGAGATAGAGGCCGGTGGCGGAGTCGCCGAGCCGCTCGGCCGCGACGGCGTGGATGTCGCGCTCGCGCATCACGGCGTAGACCTCGCCGTTGACCTCGACCTCCGCCTTGTCCTCGGGGTCGAACAGCACCCGGTCACCCACCTCGACCGACCGCGCGTGGGGGCCTACCGCAACGACCTTGGACCACGCCAGGCGCTTGGCGCCCATGGCCGCCGTCGCCGGGATGACGATGCCGCCCGAGGACCGGCGCTCGCCGAGATCACCGTCGATCTCGACCATGATCCGGTCGTGCATCATCTTGATCGGAGTCTTCTCGGACATGCTGGATCCTGCGGTCGTGGCGTCGGCGAAGGTCAGCGGACGACCTTGCGGACCAGCACGAAGAAGGCCACCACGCCGACCACGCCTCCGACGACCTTCAGGATGTTGTCGGTGCGCGGTGCTCCGCTCTCGGGGTCCACGAAGTGCGCCTTCGTGGCCTCGAGCTGGCGGCTCACGATGGTCTTGGGACTGGCCCGATAGACGAGCTCGTCGATCGTGCTGGCGAGGCGCTCGCGGGTCTGCTCGATCTCGTTCTCGAGGGAGGACAGTTCCTGGTTCACGTGGGCAGGCTACCAACCGTCGCCAGGTGACCGGCCGCCCGGACGCCGTACGACGCCGCGGCTGCGCCGCAGACGTGGTCGACGTAGGCCGCTCAGGTAGGTTGGGGCAGCCCGCTTCGGCGGCGTTTGCCCGTGGAGACGACAAGGACTTCCGATGACCGACACCGCCCGGCTCGCCCCCGGAGACACCGCACCCGACTTCACCCTCACCGACGACGCCGGCGGCACGGTGACGCTCAGTGAGCTGCGTGGACGCAAGGTGATCGTCTACTTCTACCCCGCCGCCATGACGCCCGGCTGCACCAAGCAGGCGTGCGACTTCACCGACTCGCTCGACTCGCTGCGGGCCCAGGGCTACGAGGTCCTCGGCATCTCGCCGGACAAGCCGGAGAAGCTCGCGAAGTTCCGGGTGCGCGACGGCCTGACCATCCGGCTGCTCTCCGACGCCGACAAGTCCGTGATGACGTCCTACGGCGCCTTCGGGGAGAAGAAGCTCTATGGCAAGACCGTGGTCGGCGTGATCCGCTCGACATTCGTCGTCGACGAGGAAGGCCACATCCAGGTGGCCCAGTACGCCGTCAAGGCGACCGGTCACGTCGCCAAGCTGCGCCGTGACCTCGGGCTGGACTGACCGGCACCTGCGCCGACGGCCACCCGGCTGCGCCTAGACTGCGGCCCAGCACGGCGCCCGTAGCCCAATTGGCAGAGGCACCAGGTTTAGGTCCTGGCCAGTGCGAGTTCGAGTCTCGCCGGGCGTACTCCAGCCACCGCCGTTCGACAAGGGATCCCTCATGAGTGAGCCGGACCAAGGCGACACCTCCCACGACGGCGCGGCCCCGCCCGAACCTCCCCGCGGCCCCGGTCAGCTCGAGCTGGGCGCCATCGCGTGCCTGATCGGGGCCGAGGCCCTGGTCGGCATCCTGCCCATCGGCTTCGCGCTCTGGCTCGCCGGCAACCTGATGCTGGTCCTCAGCTCCTGGTGGACCCTGGCCGACAAGACCCGCGCCTGGCTGTTCCTCGCGGGCGGCTACCCGCTGATCGTGATCTCCACGCTCGGCGCCTCCCGCTGCGCCGAGTCGAGCGCCTGCGGCCGGGGCTCCTGGGTCATCATCGTCGGGGTGACCCTCCTCGTGGCCTACTTCGTGGCCCAGGTGGTCACCGTCACCCGTCTGGTGCGGGCGCGCTGAGCCCGTCGGCTTCGGACGAGACGGGTGACGGGAGTGGCGTCGGTCAGCGGGCCAACAGGTGCGCTGCCACGCGGGGGGCGAGGGACTGCAGCGCCCGACCCCGGTGGGAGATCGCGTCCTTCTGCTCCCGGGGGAGCTCGGCCGAGGTGAGGCCGCGGCCGTCCGGGCCGGCGTCGGCGTACTCGTCGGGCACGAACAGCACGTCGTAGCCGAACCCGCCGCTCCCCCGCAGCTCCCGGATCACCCGGCCATGCATCTCACCGTGCTCGACAAGCTCGGTGCCGTCGGGGTGGCAGAACGCGATGGCGCAGGCGAAGTGGGCGCCACGTCGGTCGTCCGGGACGTCCTCGAGCTGGTCGAGCAGCAACTGGTTGTTGCGCTCGTCGGACTTGGGGCGCCCCGACCAGCGCGCCGACAGCACGCCGGGCATCCCGTTGAGCGCGGCCACGCACAGGCCGCTGTCGTCGGCGATCGTGGGCAGCCCCGTCGCGGCCATTCCGGCGCGGGCCTTCAGCAGCGCGTTGCCCTCGAAGGTCGGTTGGTCCTCGACGGGTTCGTCGTACGCCGGGACGTCGTCGAGGCCGAGCACACGAACGCCGGGTGCGTGCTCGGCGATGATGCGCTCGAGCTCGCCGAGCTTCTTGGCGTTGCGGGAGGCGAGGAAGACCTCAGCCCGCTCAGTCACGGGCGAGCGCCTCGTGCTGGAGCCGGGTCAGGTCGACGCACCCCTTCTCGGCCAGCGCGAGGAGGGCGTCCAGCTCGGAGCGGTCGAACGCCGCGCCCTCGGCGGTGCCCTGCACCTCGACGAAGCGGCCCTCGCCGGTCATGACGACGTTCATGTCGGTCTCGGCGCGGACGTCCTCCTCATAGGGCAGGTCCAGCCGCGGTGTGCCATCGATGATGCCGACGCTGACCGCGGCGACCGACCCGGTGAGCGGCTCGCCGCTCAGTGCCCCCACGCTGCGCAGGTGTGCGACCGCGTCGGCGAGGGCGACGTAGGCGCCGGTGATGGACGCGGTCCGGGTGCCGCCGTCGGCCTGGAGGACGTCGCAGTCGATGACGATGGTGTTCTCGCCCAGGGCCTTGTAGTCGATGACGGCGCGCAGGGAGCGGCCGATCAGCCGGGAGATCTCGTGGGTACGGCCGCCGATGCGACCACGGACCGACTCCCGGTCCGAGCGGGTGTTGGTCGACGCGGGGAGCATGGCGTACTCGGCGGTCACCCAGCCGAGGCCGGACCCCTTGCGCCAGCGCGGGACGCCCTCGCTGGCGGTCGCCGCGCAGAGCACGCGCGTCCTGCCGAACTCGACGAGCACCGACCCCGCAGCGTGGTCCAGCCAGTTCCGGGTGATGGTGATGGGCCGCAGCTCGTCGTCGGCCCTCCCGTCGGCCCGCGCGGTGGTCGTCGTCTCGTCGCTCGTCGTCATGGCGAAGATCCTAGGGTCGCCCCGGGGTCGGACCCCTCATTGTCGAAGACCTGTCGCGCGCACCCGTTGGCGAAGGGTGCACCGATTGGACGCAAACCGCACGCCCGCGGCCCCATTTGTTGCGGTTTTGGGCCAAACCGCAACCCCAAGAGAAGCCCGGCCGGTCCCACCCCCGTGAGGACCGGCCGGGCTTCGCCCCGGGGCAGGAGCTACTTCACCTCGGCGCGGAGCACCCGCCAGAGGCCGATCACCAGGGGCAGCACGAGCCAGAGCAACCCCGAGACTCCCAGGTGGGCCCACTCCTCGCCGGAGACCGAGCCAGCGGTGAGGGGGGCCTGGGCGCTGTTGAAGTCAATCCACGGCTGAACCTTGGCGAACCATTCCATCAGGACCGCGCCGAGCCCGAACAGACCCGGGAGGACGAAGGAGTAGACGAAGTAGAGCACGATGGCGACCGGCGAGCTCAAGAAGAGCGTGCCGAAGGCGAACCCGGTGGCCAGCCCGATGACGTGCAGCAGGAAGTAGAGCAGGAGGTCGACTGCGCCGACGCCCCACTCGGCCGGGTTGCCGGAGACCGCGCCATAGACGATGTTCGCGAGGCAGGCGAACGTCAACCCCACGACCAGCGCCGCCGCGGCCCACACCAAGAGGCCGGTGAACTTCGCAGCGAAGAGCCGCATCCGGGACGGCACCAACGTGAACGTCACCAACGCCGTGCGCTGCGACCACTCCTGGGTGACGCCGAGGATGCCCAGCACCGGCAGCAGGATCCCCATCGGGGTGTTCATGCCGATCATGAAGTCGCGGAAGTCGGTGTTGAGGTCGTTCGCGGCGCTCACCCAGATCTGGACGACCATCACGAACGCCGTGAGCAGGCCGATCGAGATCAGCAGCCACAGGCCGGCGCGGGTGTCGGCCATCTTGCGAAGCTCCACGCGGACCAGCCGGGAGAAGGGGATCTGCTTCGTGCCCGAGACGTCCAGGGCGAAGGACTCGGTGGGTACGGCGGTCGCGGTCATGCGTGGGCTCCTTCGGAGATCACGGTCTGCGGCTCGGGCGCGAGCGCATCCCGCTGGCCTTCGGTCGTGAGTGACAAGAACAGGTGCTCCAGGCCCCCGCCGGCGGGGCGGAGGTCGGTGAGCACGATCGCGCGCTGAGCCGCAAGCGTGCCGACCTGGAGCGGCTCGGCGTCCACGCTCAACCCGGTGCCCTGGGCCGTGACCACCAGGCCGGCAGCCGTGAGCACCTGGGCCAGCGCGGCGTTGTCGGTCGCGGTGACCAGGGTGCCGGCGTGGGTGGTCTTGAGCAGGGTCTCCTTGTCGCCGCCGGCCACGATCCGGCCGCGGTCGATGAGCAGCATGTCGTCGGCGACCTGCTCCACCTCGTTGAGCAGGTGGCTGGAGAGGAGCACCGTCCCGCCGCGGTCGGCGTAACCCTTGAGCAGGTCGCGCATCCACCGGATGCCCGCCGGGTCGAGCCCGTTGGCGGGCTCGTCGAGGATCAGCACGGACGGGTCGCCCAGCAGCGCACTCGCGATGCCGAGCCGCTGCCGCATGCCGAGCGAGTAGTTGCGGACCCGCCTCTTGGCCTCCGACTGA
>Ga0209023_10008654_pt1 | contig 10166 bp, 11 predicted proteins | sample LakOneMetagenome_FD_187468 | JGI IMG/M metagenome (GOLD analysis project Ga0209023, IMG submission 187468) | Freshwater and sediment microbial communities from Lake Erie, Canada (SPAdes) (version 2) | ecosystem: Environmental > Aquatic > Freshwater > Lentic | place: Lake Erie, Canada...
GTAAATCTTCACTCAGTGTTTCATAAGCATGGAAGGTCAATGGCATAAGGATTACTCTGAATTCAAATGATTCTGGTGCAATGATTCAATTATACAGTAGTTGCGCTATAATTCGCGCTAATCAATATTTTAACCTGAGAATTAGTATGACCGAACAAAGCACGACTTTAAGTGTAGGCCGTATAGCCGATGTCGTTCGCAATACCAATGAAACCAAAATTCGTGTACGCGTCAATTTGGATGGCACAGGGGTGGGTGTGTTGAACACGGGCGTGCCATTTCTCGATCATATGATTGATCAGATTAAACGTCATGGCTTATTTGATATTGATATTGAATGTGATGGCGATTTAGAAATCGATGACCATCATACCGTTGAAGATTGTGGTATTACCTTAGGCCAAGCATTTGCACAGGCGCTGGGTGATAAAAAAGGGATTCGTCGTTACGGACATTTTTATGCGCCATTAGATGAAGCGTTGTCTCGTGTCGTCGTTGATATTTCTGGTCGTCCTGGCTTGTTTATGGATATTCCTTATACTCGCGCACGCGTTGGTTCGTTTGATGTTGATTTGTTTTCTGAATTTTTTCAAGGTTTTGTGAATCATGCTTTGATAACATTACATATTGATAATTTGAAAGGCAAAAACAGTCACCATCAAATTGAAAGTGTCTTTAAAGCATTTGCACGTGCATTACGCATGGCCTGCGAAGCTGATCCGCGTGCTGCGGGAACGATTGCATCAACCAAAGGCAGTCTATAAATGACCCGTATTGCTTTACTTGATTATGGAATGGGAAATCTACACTCTGCTGCAAAGGCCTTAGAACACGTTGGCGCAACGGTTGATGTGACGAATGATCCGGCTTTGATTGCGCGTGCGGATAAGATTGTTTTTCCCGGTGTAGGTGCAATGCGAGATTGTATGGCTGGCATGCGTGATGCTGGTGTGGATGTCGCTGTCAAAAATGCGGTATTTAATAAACCTGTTCTCGCTATTTGTGTCGGCATGCAAGCACTGATGCAATTTTCTACTGAAAATGATGGTGTGGATTGCCTCAGCATTTTTAAAGGTCAAGTGCAACGTTTCCCAGATGTTGATGGGCTGAAAGTACCCCATATGGGCTGGAATCAGGTTAAGCAAACCAACCCAACTCATCCGTTATGGCAAGGCATTGAGCAAGATAGTCGCTTCTATTTTGTTCATAGCTATTATGTCGTGCCTGAAGAGCCATCTTTGGTTGCCGCAACCTGTGAATATGGTCAGCAGTTTGCTTGTAGTTTGACGAAAGAAAATCTGTTTGCCGTACAGTTCCATCCTGAAAAAAGCCACACTGCGGGCTTACAACTTCTCAAGAACTTTGTAGAGTGGCGAATTTAATTTCGCCCTCTTTATCCATTCAATTTTTCCAAAATTTCATTTCCATCAGTTAATATACTTGAACATTCTAATAACTGATGGAAATAGATAATGACTGAAGTCTTTAACGCCCCACCACCTCTCCCTAGTATTACAACAAATTCGACTAATCCTTGGTCTCCTCATGGTCGCTTTGGGCGTCTATCTTATCTTGCATGGAATATGGTGGCGGGTTTTATTATCGTCATTATTTTTGCGATGCTTGGGCTGATAGGAGCTCTTCTGGGTTTCTCTCCATCACATGGAATAGGGGCACTTACAGCAATAGGATTGCTGCTCATAATTCCAATAATCTATTTCATAGTTATTTTTCAAATTCGACGTTTGCATGATATTAATCGTACAGGTTGGTGGCTAACCTTGCCATTTATAGATAATGTTATTACAAGTACTATCTCAAAACTTTCTCATGATACCAACCTGAATATTCTTCTGAGTGGAATCGTTTTTATTATCAATATCATATTTATGTTCTATTTGATGATTGCTAAAGGTACTAGTGGCATCAATAATTACGGTGATCAACGTGTAACCCCACAATGGGAAAAAGTGCTGGGGTGGATATATATTATCCTCACTCCTGTGATTGTAATTAGTGGAACACTTCTAGCCATTAAAGCCTATAACACCTATGAGCACAGAGTTGTAATGGAAAAACCTATTTTGGGTGCCGATGGTAAACCTATTTTTGCACAACCTGCGGCAGAGCTTCCAACGGCAAGGGACATAGCTGCAACTACAGCAGCAACAAATCCTAATCATTAAGAGACACAATGACCATGCGCTATTCAAAGATAGTGCATGATTTCAATCCATCTTTTTTATTCAACTCCACCCTCATGTAATGGCATAATATCGCCCTCCTTGATTACCGCTGAATAAGTCTGCTTATGTTATTAATTCCTGCAATCGACCTTAAAGATGGTCAATGTGTCCGCCTAAAACAAGGCCGTATGGAAGATGATACGGTGTTTTCTGATGATCCCGTTGCGACCGCAACTCATTGGGTTAATGAAGGCGCACGCCGTCTACATCTTGTTGATTTAAATGGTGCTTTTGCAGGAACTCCGATTCATAAAAGCGTGGTTGAAGCGATTGCAAAAGTCCATCCAACATTACCAATTCAAATCGGTGGTGGGATTCGCTCGTTAGAAACGATTGGACATTATCTCGATGCAGGTGTGTCTTATGTGATCATCGGCACGAAGGCTGTTCGTGAGCCGGAATTTGTAGAAGAAGCCTGTAAACAATTTGCAGGGCATATCATTGTCGGGATTGATGCCAAAGATGGTTGGGTGGCAACAGATGGCTGGGCAAATGTGACCGACGTGAAAGCGACTGATTTGGCAAAACGCTTTGCTGATGCGGGCGTGTCTAGTATTGTTTACACTGATATTGCTCGTGATGGCATGATGCAAGGTGTCAATGTTTCACAAACTGTAGCTCTCGCTGCGGCTTGCGGTCTGCCAGTGATTGCGTCAGGCGGCATTACCAACCTCGATGATATTCATGCGCTGAAAGGTCAACCAGGGATTTTGGGAGCGATTACTGGGCGTGCGATTTATGAAGGCACACTCAATCTCAAAGAAGCGCAAGCGATTTGGGATGTGTGATTAATCACAAACGATACACAATAAAAAAGGCTTTTATTCAGATGAATAGAAGCCTTTTTCTTTTATCAATAAAAACCATCCCCTTCTAAATCTTCCCCTTCAAGGGGAAGATTTAGAAGCAGTTTAGTCGAGATTCATATCGGTTACAGCACCTGTCGATGCACTAGATACGAGGCGTGCGTATTTGGCTAATACACCACGTTTGTATTTTGGTTCAGGGCGTACCCATGCGGCGCGACGTTTTGCGATTTCTTCATCACTCACCAGCAAATTCAACTCACGAGTAACCGCATCAATCACAATGCGATCGCCCGTGTGAACCAAACCAATCAAACCACCTTCATATGCTTCTGGGGTGATATGACCAACCACAAAACCATGTGAACCACCGCTAAAACGACCATCGGTAATCAACGCAACGCTTTGACCCAAACCTTTACCCATCACGGCTGAGGTAGGTTTCAACATTTCGCGCATACCAGGACCGCCTTTCGGGCCTTCATCTTTAATCACAATCACATCACCAGCAACAACTTCACCATTCAAGATACCTGCCATTGCTTCGATTTCACCGCTATAAACGCGTGCATTTCCTTCAAAACGCAAACCTTCTTTACCAGTAATTTTGGCAACCGAACCTTCTTCTGCCAAGTTACCTTTTAGAATAACCAAGTGCGAATCAGGTTTGATAGGTTTATCAAATGGCATGATAATTTGCTGATCGGCTGGATAATCTTGAACATTTGCCAAGTTTTCAGCCAAAGTTTTACCTGTGACGGTCAAGCATGAACCATCCAACATGCCACGATCTAGCATACGTTTCATCAGTGGTTGAATACCACCAATCGCAACCAGCTCGCTCATCATGTATTTGCCTGATGGACGCACGTCAGCGAGGAGCGGTGTATCTTTACCGATGCGGACGAAATCATCCAGCGACAGATCAACATCTACAGTACGCGCCATACCGATCAAGTGCAGTACCGCATTGGTTGAACCGCCGAGTACGATGACAACTTTAATCGCATTTTCAAATGCTGCTTTGGTCATAATATCGCGTGGCTTGATGTCTAGGCGCAGTAGATTCATCACCGCATCGCCAGCACGTTGGCAATCATTTTGTTTCTCTTCTGACACTGCATCTTGCGCTGATGAGCCTGGTAAGCTCATGCCTAGTGCTTCAATCGCAGACGCCATAGTGTTTGCGGTGTACATACCACCACATGAACCTGGACCTGGGATTGCGACTTCTTCGATTTGCTTGACTTGAATCGCATTCAATTCCCCTTTGGCATGTTGTCCAACGGCTTCAAAAACAGAAATAATGTCGGTATGACCTTCGCCCGGACGAATTGAACCACCATAGACAAATACGGATGGACGATTGAGACGCGCTAATCCCATGACACAACCTGGCATGTTCTTGTCACAACCACCAATAGCGATTAGACCATCAAAACCTTCACAGCCTGCAACCGCTTCGATGGAATCCGCGATAATTTCACGAGAAACCATTGAATATTTCATGCCTTCGGTGCCGTTGGCGATCCCGTCAGAAATCGTAATGGTATTGAAAATCACACCCTTACCACCTGCTGCATTGACACCTGTTTCTGCTTCACGTGCTAAACCATCAATATGCATATTGCACGGCGTGACGTTTGCCCATGTTGAAGCAATGCCGATTTGTGGTTTTTTGAAGTCTTCGTCGGTAAAACCAACTGCACGCAACATGGCTCGTGCTGGTGCAAATTCGATGCCGTCTACAACCTGGGAAGAATGTTTACGAATATTGAGGTTGTCTGAATCGGTGCTCATGGGATATTCCTTTTATATGCCTGCTGCAAAATAGCGTGGGATGGGTATTCTTAAATTGGGGACAATTCTATGCCTTAAGAGCATTTCAGAAAAGGCATAACGCTCACAGCTCACAATCAAACAACGTGAGACTCTTCCGTAGCGTTTTTTTTTGCAACTTGAGTTTGTCGTGCGATCAGCATACGCGATCTCATTTATCGAGTAAAATATATTAAATATATCTTAATAGGTCTAAAAAAATATGACTCTAAAAAACCTGAGATCACAAAATCTAAAAGCACTGAGACATTTTGTTGCTGTGGCAGAAGAGTTGCATTTTGGGCGTGCGGCGACACGTTTGCACATGACCCAGCCACCACTCAGCCAGAGTATTCAGGCATTAGAAGAAGAATTGGGTGTTGTTTTATTTCACAGAACCAATCGCAGTGTGAGCCTGACACCCGTTGGAGCACTATGGCTGCCTCATGTTCGTCAGATTTTGGATAATACCGAAGCATTACCGCAAGTTGCGCAGAGATTGGCACGCGGCGAAATCGGAACTCTGCGTTTTAGTTTCGTCAGTAGTACCGTTTATGGTGTTTTGCCTGAATTGGTCAGTCGTTTTTCAGTCGACTTTCCTGATGTGGAAATGACATTAAAAGAAGCCACGAGTAATCTCCAAGTTCAATCTTTATTAAATCAAGAGATTGATGTTGGGCTACTCATCGCACCGACGCATCGCGATTTTCCGCCAAAGCTTGCCTATCATCCTATTTCATTTGAACCACTGATTGTTGCAATGCCTGAACAATGGTTGAGTGAAGCGTGGCTAAATGAAACACAGCTCAATCTAGAAGATGTTAGCCTAGAAAGCATCAATCTCAAAAACATGGCGCATTTGCCGTTAATTCTATTCCCGCGCGAAAGCTCACCCGCTTTGCACGATCTGATTACAGGGTATTACGCACAGCTTGGAATTGAACCCTTGCTTGGTCAGCAAGCAATACAGATGCAAACGATTATCGGATTGGTTTCTGCGGGGATGGGGTTTGCGCTTGTACCAGATTCGATGCGGACATTACAGCGTGCTGGAGTGGTTTATAGATCCTTGAGTAATGACGCGCCTATTATGGAAACAGGGCTGGTTTTAAACTCTCACCACGCCCCGCCCGCCGCATATAACTTGCTGCAATTGGCGATGCAGATTCGAGAGAATGCAAACCATTAGTCAGTTATAATCCCCGACATCTCTTTTATCTCTTGAAAACAACGACTGTGAATTTAATTTTTGCTGGAACACCTGAATTTGCGGCGACTGCGCTGCAAGCCCTCATTGATGCAGGACACAACATTTGTGCGGTTTATACACAACCTGATCGTCCCTCTGGTCGCGGGCAGAAACTCACGCCTTCAGCGGTCAAAGCACTTGCAGTCACGCACAACATTACTGTCTATCAACCCCTTCATCTCAAAAGTAGCACTGAAGAAGGTTTGGCAGCCCAAGCTGAATTAGCACAAATTATTGCAGATAATCAAGTTGATGTGATGATTGTTGCAGCATATGGTTTGATCTTGCCGCAGACCGTTCTCGATATGCCACGCTTAGGTTGTTTGAATATTCATGCGTCATTGCTACCGCGTTGGCGTGGGGCTGCGCCAATTCATCGGGCGATTTTGGCTGGTGATGCGGAAACTGGCATTACCATCATGCAGATGGATGCAGGACTCGACACAGGCGACATGCTGTATGAAGCAAAGCTATCCATTGAAAATAACGACACCAGCGCAACCTTGCATGATCGTTTGGCAATCTTAGGTGGTGAAGCAATTGTGCATACCTTGGAAAACTTAGCGCAATATCAATCCAATAAAACCAAACAAAATAATGAACTGGCAAATTACGCCGCCAAACTCACCAAAGCCGAAGGTCAAATTGACTGGAATCAGCCTGCTGTAGTCTTGGATCGTTTGATTCGGGGGTTACAGCCATGGCCTGTGGCGTATACACAACTTGGCAATGATGTATTGCGTGTTTGGTCAGCGGTATTCGCTGATTCGGCATCAGGTCAAGGAGAAGCAGGCGAAATCATCACGATTGATAAACATGGAGTGACTGTTCGTTGTGGTGATGGTCATGCGTTACGTCTCACCCAGTTGCAATGGGCTGGTGGTAAACCATTAAATAGCGTACAAATCCTGCAAGCACAAAAACTTCAAGTCGGACAATGCTTTCAAGGAGCCAGCCAATGAGCCTACCTCCACAAAACTCTCCAAAATCAGCCAAGCCTCGCAAATTTCACAATGCACCAGCGAATGCAAAATCTCGTCCTGCACCACTCAATCTACGTGCGCAAGTCATTCGTGTGATTGTCAGTGTCTTAGAAGGACAATCGCTCAGTACCCTATTACCCAAAGCGCTAGAAAAAACACCAGAACGAGATCGTGGTTTATTTAATGAATTAGTGATGGGCACATTACGGCATTGGTTTGCGCTAGATGCAGTATTGCAGCCAATGCTTGCGCGACCTCTGACGGATGATCGGGTACACGCTGCGCTGCTGCTCGGTTTATATCAGATTTTTCAAACGCGCATTCCACCGCATGCCGCAATCAGTGAAACGGTTGATGCAGCAAAACAACTTGGACAAGAAAAAGCCAGCGGTCTCGTCAATGCCCTACTGCGCCGTACTTTGCGTGAACAAACTGAATTGCAAGAAATCTTTGAGAAAGACCATGCACTACCCGATTGGTTGGCAAAACAACTCAAAGCCGATTGGGGAGATCAATGGCGCGATTTAGCGGAATCATTGCGTCATAGCGCACCGTTGTTTTTGCGGGTAAATAAGCGTCAACGCTCACGAAAAGGTTATTTGGATGCGCTTGCATTGCAAGGCATTAACGCCAATGTGGTCGATCAAAACACACCAGAAGCCATTCAACTGCTACAACCTGCCAATATACCTAGTTTGCCCGGTTATCTGGATGGATGGTTTTCGGTACAGGACTTAAATGCGCAGCGTTGTGCAGCACTGTTTAATGATGCGACCTTTAAGGGATTGGACGGCAAAATTGTGCTGGATGCCTGCGCTGCACCCGGCGGGAAAACTGCGCATTTGCTCGAACAGTATTCACCACAAAAAATGATTGCCCTCGACAGTGACTCGTATCGTTTGAAACGCGTCCGTGAAAATCTGAATCGCTTAGAACTATTTGATCAAAATCGCGTGGTGGTGACGACCGCCGATGCCAGCGAATGGCAAGCCGATGAACCTCTGGATGCGATTTTACTGGATGCGCCGTGTAGCGCGACTGGCGTTTTGCGCCGTCACCCTGATATTCGTTTGCTTAGACAAGAGACTGATATTGCTCAGACTGTTGCGTTACAAGCGAAGTTACTCGATCATTTATGGTCACAGCTTAAAGTCGGCGGACGCTTGGTATATATCACCTGCTCGCTGCTCAAAGCAGAAAACGAAGACCAAATTGCTGCATTCTTGAAGCGTACACCCAATGCGGTTGAACGACCGATTGTTGCGGATTGGGGCATGACACGTCCGATTGGTCGTCAATGCTTTCCTGCGACCGATAGCGGTGATGGATTTTATTTTGCGGTGTTGGATAAGGTGTGATGAGTAAGCCATGACCATTAAAGAAAAAATCACTCCATTGATCGTTGAGTACAAACGACCTTGGAAGCTATTTTTACTTTTTGTGGGAGTGACTTTACTGATTGCAGGTTCGTTTTATTATCAAGCACCTGATTGGGATATACCGATCAGTTTTATCATGGCGCTATTCACTTATCTCACCGCGCCATGGAGTATGCGAGTGCTGATCGAACGGCAATGGAAAAACTTTCCACTCATGTTGTTTTACACATGGTTCTCAGTTGATGGCTGTTATTGGCTTTACTGGCATTTTAAAAACCCGATTGCACTTGAACAAATGCGTGATGCTAATTTTCTTGCATCATTATGTTTATACAGTACATGCGGACTGATTTGGTATTACAAAGGCAGCCTTAAACAGTTCATAGCTGATGGGAAGTTGTTTATTTCAGGGAATTAAGTTTTTCATTGATCGCCTAATAAAAATCGAATTGCGACTGATAGCGGTGATGGATTTTATTTTGCGGTGTTGGATAAGATTTGATGGGAGAAAGCTCAAATATATCAATCACAGGTTAGGAGTGATATATTTTGTTTATAAAACCAAAAAACTCTGGACTAAAAAATGGACGATATAAAACCAGCTGGCGAAAAAAGTATCTTTGGTGCAACCGTATTCTTCTTAGTGGGATTCCCGCTTTTTTTGATTGGTACGATCTTCGTCCTCATGGCAATTTTCAATGATAAAGGTGGGAATAATATAGTAAATCTGGAAATTGGTGTAATTTTTGCCATATTTGCAATTGCTGGGCTGTATTGCATGCAAAGAGCAAGGTGCTACTACAGAGGAACGGTACAAACTTTACCTGACTTCAATCCTATAGTTGTTAAAACAATACAGATTACTTACCCAATAATGGTGCTCCTTAGATATTTAGAATCCCCTTTTCCAGAATACTCATCCATCATTGAAACCTTAATTGGCATATTGTTTGTGTCACCTATCTTTGTTTGGATCTGGCTGAGACTTAACCCAAGTAAAGTGCAATAAGCCAAAATGCATTGTACTCGCTAAAACCACTGACCAAATTTAGGAATCGCTTTAAACTTGAGAAAATGATATTTTCAGGGAATCTCACAGGAAGTCCTTCACCATGAAAAAAATTGCCTTACTCAGCCTCTTATGTACACCACTCCTCGCAACTCATGTCTGGGCAGACACAAATGGAAAAACCGCACTTACAACACCAACAACTGCAAAAAGCACCAATAACTTAATCGCCCACCTCGTCATCCTCCCCGGCAAAGGCGAAGAAGCTCGTAAAAACTGGAACGGTTCAAACACAAAAGTCACCGATACAGTCCGTCAAGGTTCAGCAATATCAATACTCATCGCATTCTCAGATTGCACAGCCAACGCCAAAGGTCTATGCGATGTCAACGTCGAATACTTCGTTGCAGGCCCCGATGGCGACAAAAAACCTGGCGGCAGCGGCTCTGTGTGGTCAGGAGCACCTGTATCAATTCCTGGGATATCTATCTTAGGTCAAGCCAGTCTAACCGCAGGTTTTGACTCAACAGATCCCGTAGGAACTTACACCGTATTTGCGAACGTCACCGACAAAGTCTCAGGAAAAGTCCTTCATCTGTCACAGAACTTTAAAGTCACGAAATAAACTGCTTTTTGCAATTTGTTGACTATTCACACTGATCAAACAGGCTGATTC
>Ga0209023_10008655_pt1 | contig 10166 bp, 9 predicted proteins | sample LakOneMetagenome_FD_187468 | JGI IMG/M metagenome (GOLD analysis project Ga0209023, IMG submission 187468) | Freshwater and sediment microbial communities from Lake Erie, Canada (SPAdes) (version 2) | ecosystem: Environmental > Aquatic > Freshwater > Lentic | place: Lake Erie, Canada | collected...
TTGATGCAGTACCGCAAGCCGGTCGGTCCCGGTCCATCAGGAAAGACATGACCAAGATGGCCATTGCATGTCGCACATAAGACTTCCGTGCGAACCATCCCATGCGTGACATCGCGTTCTTCCGCCACCGCGCTCTCACGGGCAGGCGCGGAGAAAGCAGGCCAGCCGCATCCTGAATCGAACTTCGCATCCGACTCGAACAAGGTCGTGCCGCATCCGGCGCAGACATAATTCCCCGGATCGAACGAGTGATCGTATTCGCCGGTGAACGGGCGCTCGGTCGCTTTCTCGCGCAGCACGGCATACTGCATCGGCGTCAGTTCCGCGCGCCACTCGCTCTCGGATTTCTGGACGGTGGAGCCGGTCTTGGTCTTGGCGTCGGTCATGGTTAGCTCCTTTCGTTTTCATTTCTCACATGAAAGCGGCGAACCTGTCCGGCTCGCCGCCTGTCTTGAACCGCTGCCTGCAAGGATCGGGTGTTATTTGCTCGCCTGCGCGTCGCTCACCAGCGCCGGTTTTTCGCGATAGTCCTGCGCAAAGACTTTCTTCAGGTTCTCGATCTTCGGCAAATCGTTGAACACAATATAGGGTTGGTTGGGGTGCAGCGTCAGGTAGTCCTGATGATAATCTTCCGCCGGATAGAAGCCCTGCAACGGCTCGAGCGTGGTGGCGATGGTCTTCTTGTAGACCTTCGCGCCGTTGAGCTGGGTGATATAGGCCTCCACCGCTTTGCGCTCGTCGGGATCGGACGTGAACACCGTCGAGCGATATTGCGTTCCGGAATCCGGTCCCTGACGATTGAGTTGCGTCGGATCGTGTACCACCGAGAAATAGATCTGCAGCAGCTTGCCGAGCGACACCTGCTTCGGATCGTAGGTGATCTGCACCGCCTCCGCATGACCTGTGGTGCCACGCCCGACCGCGCTGTAATTGGCGGTGCGTTCCTGTCCGCCGGCATAACCGGAGACCGCCTTGGTCACACCCTTGGTGTGCTGATAGACGCCTTGCACGCCCCAGAAGCAGCCGCCAGCAAGAACGAATGTTTTGAGCCCGTCGGACTTGGCCGCAACATCGACAGCAGGCGGCGGAATAATGAAAGCCTCTTCTGCCGCGCGTGAAGGCGCCGCGAACCACGCCAGCGCCAGCGCACTCCCGGCTGCAAGGGTGAGGGCGGTTCGGCGTACTTGCGAAAAATCCATGTCGTCCTCTTTGATCGTCTTTTTTGAGAAATGCGGCGCGTTCGCCGATGCCCTAGATACGCAGATAAGACCCCGCCGTTACGGCAAAATTCCACACAAAAACGTGAAGGCGGATGGGAGATTCTTGCGCGTGGGAACGCTGCCGCGCGTCATCCCGGCTTGAACGAAATCCGGTAGCGATAGCCGGTTTCGGCGAAGGTCGGCTCAAGCTGCGCATTCATCTGGTTCAGCGTGACGTTGATCAGCTTGGAACCGAAATTGAATTTTGTCGGCGGCGACACGCGCGGTCCGCCGGTCTCGTTCCAGTTGATCGCAAGCAGCGGCCCATCGAGCGACCAGTCGATATCGATCCTGCCCGCAGGGTCCGACAGTGCACCGTATTTCACAGCATTGGTCGTCATTTCATGAAACACGATGCGCAGGCTGCGCGCCTGCTGGCCGGTCAGCGGGACATCGGGACCGATGAGCGAAATGCGATTTGCGCCGTAAGAATCTTGCACCACGATGTTGAACACTTCCCGCAGAGTGGTGGCATTGCCTGTCGCCTCATCGAGCAGATCGTGATTGTCCGCCGCGACACGCATGCGGCTGATCAGCGTCTCAGCCACGTCTTTGTCTTTCACCGTCTGCCGGATCAGGGCCGTGACGACGGAGAGCATGTTCTTGCTGCGATGTTCGAGTTCGCTGACAAGTAGCTCGCGTTGCCGCTCCCTGTCTTCCAGCGCGAACACATTGCGCCTGTGCTTGACGGCCAGCGTAACCACCAGCAGGCTCGACAAGCCGAACAGCACGAAGTTGGCGATATCCACCGGCGATAGTTTGCCGAATGCGAATGCTGGCGGAATGAATGCCCACCATACCGCGAAAATAGAGAGCGGAATGGCGAGCAATCCGGCGAGCCGTCCGCCGATCAGAGTGCAGATCAGCACTGCCGGGAAAAATGCCGCGAAGTAAAGCGTGGAGCCGATCAGCCCGAGCAGCAGGCGTCCGACCACTGCGGCTGCCACGCAGGCCAGAGCCAACGCCAAAGAGCCCCAAAAGCCGGGCTCAACCCGTCGATATGGAAAACGCCACCAGACTGTCACGACCAATCCTGCCCGGCGTCAGCTTTTCATCAAAGCCTGAACCGGGCCAGTACCGTTTGGTCTGTGCGCTTGCCGACATATTGTCGCGACTGACTGGAATAAGCGTAGAAAATTTGCTGAATTTTTTGGCGTTATGCAGCTTTCAGCAACACGCAATCAAAACGGATTGCCTGCCGAGATCGAACAGCTTGCGGGGCCAGCCGAGACGGATTCGAACTCGACCGTGTTGCCGGTAGTGATGCTTTTCACCGTGACGGTTTTCTTGCCCGGCGGCATGCCCGTGATGACCCGCGCGGTGCAGCTTGAAAAGCTCGGATCGAAGCTGATCTGGGTTTGTCGTGCAGCCCCTTGAAATGCGACGCTCGACACAATCCTGTTGCCGCTGAATGAGACGTTTCGAGAATCTCCCCCGGCATTTCCACCGCTGGTTCCGACGCTATCGACCGATCCTGCTCCGCCGGGGCTGCGCGCCGAGTTGCGCTTAAACAATCGGCCTTCGGTGCTGATGTAATAGACGGTCGAGAAAGGAATGCCGACGGGCTTGAACGTCGGCCCAGCCTGCGAGTCTCTTTGGCTGCGGGTTTCTGTCCAGGATACCGTAACGGATTTTCCGTAAAGCGCTTTTGGCGCGGCGGCGAATGCCGACGAGGCGAGGGCAGACGACAGAACGATCGCGAATGTCAAAGCGCGCATGAGAACAAGACCCCCCGGATTGCAGAATTTTTGTCCTTGAGACAGCGTAACAGGTTCGACCGAACTAAAGATACTTTTTCATCTCGGCCAACAAGTCGCTGCGCAAGTCGTCGCGATCCATTGCATAAGCAATGTTCGCGGCGAGGAAGCCGGACTTCGAGCCGCAATCGTAGCTCTTGCCTTTGAACTTGAAGCCGTAGAACGGCTGTGACTTTGCAAGGTTGAGCATGCCGTCAGTGAGCTGGATTTCGCCGCCCGCACCCTTGGCCTGCGTTTCCAGAATGTTGAAAATCTCCGGCTGCAGAATGTAGCGCCCGGTGATCGAGAGGTTCGAAGGCGCGACCTCCTTCTTCGGCTTCTCGACCATGCCGTCGAGTTCGAACATGTCGCCCTTGGATTTGCCGACGCCGACTACGCCATACATGTGGACCTGATCCATCGGCACTTCTTCGACTGCGATGATGTTGGCCTTGTCCGCGCCTGCAGCATTGGCAGCGTCGATCATTTGCTTCAGGCCGCTCGGTTTGTTTTTCACCAGCACGTCCGGCAGCAGCACGGCGAACGGCTCGTTGCCGATGATGTCGCGCGCGCACCACACCGCATGGCCGAGGCCGAGCGGCGCCTGCTGCCGCGTGAACGAGGTCGCGCCTGCTTTCGGCTGGTCGCGTTCCAGGCTTTCCATCTCTTTCAGCTTGCTGCGCTCTTTCAGCGTCGTATCGAGTTCGAATGCGCGGTCGAAATGATCCTCGATCACGCCCTTGTTGCGTCCGGTGACGAACACGAGATGCTCGATCCCTGCCTCCAGCGCCTCGTCCACCACATGCTGAATCAGCGGGCGGTCCACGACGGTCAGCATTTCCTTCGGCATTGCCTTGGTGGCTGGCAGGAAACGTGTGCCGAGACCGGCGACGGGAAAAACGGCTTTACGGATTTTCATAAGACTCTTTGCGGGATGAGAGAAGCGTTGAGGGGTGGTAGCAGGTTTTGCGGGTCTAAAAAACTGCGAGGCGCGGGGAGGCTGTTCCGTAAAGGTTAGCGGATGAACGGAAACTGAGTGGGTTAAGGACTTTTCGTGGCGGCGCTTCGCCGCGTCTTCAAAAAAATGCTGATTTGTTAATCGGGTAGAAACCTCGTTTGGGCCTCCTGTGTTTGGGGATTATCTTGGACGGGTGTGGCGTAACATGGCACGGATCGACGTTAACGAGAGCGCGTGGCTGATGGCCGCTGGCGCGGCGCTGACCATCTCTGTGGTTGGAGCAAGCCTGCTGGTATCCGCGCCTGCCCACGGTCAGGGTTTCTGGCCCTTCGACAACGACACGACCGGCTCCATCCAGCAGCAGAATACCGCGCCTGCACCTACGCCGCGTCAGGTGGCACCTCAGCCGCGCCGCATGGCGCAAGCATCGGCACCCAAAGAGTGGAGCGGGGAGGACGGCGCGTCCGGCCATCCGCTGATGACGGCGAACGCCATCCGCCAGTCGGCTGCTAATTTCGACCGCTGTGTCGCGGGCTTCTGGCCGGAGGCGGCGCGGCGCGGCGTGTCGCAGGAAAGTTTCGAGCGCTTCACGTCGGACCTGTCGCCGGACCTGCGCATCATGGATCTGATGGACTCGCAACCCGAGTTCACCAAGGCGGTGTGGGACTATCTTGATATTCTCGTCACCGATGCGCGGATCGCGCGCGGGCGTGAAGTGCTCGCGAAGAACGCGGCGACCTTCGCTGCCGTTGAGAAGGCCTATGGCGTCGACCGCTATATCATCGCGGCGATCTGGGGCATCGAGTCCAACTACGGCACGCAGGGCGGCGATCGCAGCGTGCTGAACTCCACCGCGACACTGGCCTGCATCGGGCGGCGGCAGGGCTACTTCAAGGACGAGTTTCTGGCCGCGCTGGAAATCCTCCATCACGGCGATCTGACGCCGCAGCAGATGCGCGGCTCATGGGCCGGTGCATTCGGCGCGACGCAGTTCATGCCGACCGCGTTCAAGAAATTCGCGGTGGATTTCGACCGCGACGGCAAGCGCAACACCGTCGACGACATCCCGGACATCATCGCCTCCACGGCGGCGAAGTTCAAAAAGGATGGCTGGCAGCAAGGGCAGACCTGGGGCTACGAGGTCGAGGTGCCGCAGGGCTTCAACTATCTCCACGCCGACCGCGCCAGAAATTACACCGTCGCGCAGTGGGAGCATCTCGGCATCAAGCGCGCAGGCGGCAAACCGTTTCCGCGCACCACCGACAGCGCATTCCTTCTGGCACCAGCAGGCGCGGACGGTCCGGGTTTCTTGATGCTCGGCAATTTCCGTTCGATCATGCGGTACAATCCGTCGGAAGCTTACGCGCTCGCCATCGGCCATTTCGCGGATCGCCTGCGCGGCGGACCGCCGCTGGTGCAGGAATGGCCACGGCAGGAACGGGTGCTGTCCCGCGACGAGCGGCTCGAATTGCAGCAACTGCTGGCGCAGCGCGGCTTCTATAAGGGCGAGCCCGACGGCAATCTCGGCGGCGAAACCCGGAAAGCGCTTCGCAGCTATCAGTCCTCGGCTGGCTTGCCTGCGGACGGATTTGCCTCTTCCGGCGTGCTGGAGCGGCTGCGGAGCCGCTAGGCTTTAGGTCCGAACGATCTCGCCGTCTTCCTTGATGAAAGACGCGACCGGCGTGTCCAGCAGGCTCAGCACCTGTTCGGAGGGGCGGCACAGCCGCGTTCCTTTTGATGTTTCCACAATGGGCCGGTTGATCAGGATCGGATGCGCGAGCATGGCATCAACAAGCTGGTCGTCAGTCAGGTCACGATTTCCCAATCCTAGCTCAGCATAAAGCGTACCTTTTTCGCGCAGTAACTCGCGCGGTGTGATGTTTATGGCTGCAATCAACTGCAGCAGCCGTTCGCGGTTCGGCGGCGTTTTCAGATATTCAATCACCGTGGGCTCTTCGCCGCTCTGCCGGATCATCGCCAGCGTGTTGCGTGAAGTGCCGCATTCCGGGTTGTGATAGATCGTGACGTTTGTCATGGAGCCTCGCGATGAACGGGCATGGCATCTATTGCGGGACGCAGCAGCCAGCTTGTGAAGAGAAGGGCTGCAATCGCGCCCGCGAGTTCAGCTGTAATGAAGCCCGGGAGATCCTGCGGACGAATACCTGAAAACGTGTTTGTCAGTGACCGCGCAATTGCAACCGCGGGATTGGCGAACGAGGTGGACGCGGTGAACCAGTAAGCTGCGGTGATGTAAAGACCGACGAGCGACGGCAGCGACGATCGCCCGAAGCGAAGGCCTGCAAGAATAGTAACGATCAGGCCGAAGGCGGCCACACCCTCGGCGAACCATTGTGCGGCGCCGGTTCGTATTTTCATCGACACATCCAGTATCGGCAGCGCGAACATGGCGTGCGCGACCATCGTGCCGAGTATGCCGCCGATGATCTGTGCACTCACATAGAACAGCGCATCGCGGCTCGAAAGTTCGCGCTTCAGTGCGAAGATCAGGGTCACCGCCGGATTGAAATGCGCGCCTGAGATCGGACTCAACGTTGTAATCAGCACCACCAGAATCGCGCCGGTCGGAAGCGTGTTAGCAAGCAGAGCGAGCGCTGTGTCTTTGGTCAGGCTTTCGGCCATGATGCCGGAGCCGACAACGGTCGCAACCAGAAGTGCGGTGCCCATGCCTTCGGCCGTCAGGCGGCGGGGCAGATCGAAGCCGGGCATCACACACTCGCCTTGGTATTCGCGGGCGGGCAACAGGGCACAAGACTTTCGATCAGCGGCGCACAGATTTCGGGTTTTCCGCCGCAGCAATCCTTCAGCATGAACAGCAGCACATCCTGAAAGTGCGTGAGGTCCGCGCGATATACAATCGATCTGCCTGACCGTTTTGGAGCAACCAAACCCGCGCGCGAAAGAATGGCCAGATGAGACGACATGGTGTTCTGCGGAATGGCCAATAGCCTTGCGATGTCACCTGCGGCTCGTCCGCCCGGTTCGTGTTTCACGAGCAATCTGAAGACGTCCAGCCGGGTGGGCTGAGCCAGCGCTGCGAGTGCAAGAATAGCATTTTCTGATTCCATATATCCAGAATAATGGATGTATTAAGGATCGTCAAATGTGGATATTTGCCGATGCTTGACGCGCGAGAACTGACACCGGTTTATGAGATGCGATCTGCCCCGTTCGGGCCTGAATCTGCTATTATTTCGATCATACGCCTCTGCCGATTGTGAGATGCATGCCGAAACGCTCTTCATTCCTGCGCGTGTTCACCGACCGCGGACCCCTGACCGTTCTGGCGGTGGCGGGCGCGCTGCTGTTCGGCATTGCAGGCCCGGCCTCGGCGCAGTTCTTCGATTTCGGATTTGGACGGCCACAGCGGCCGCAGCCGCCCCGCAATATTCCGGGCGGCGGAGGCGGCGGCTTTTTCTCGCCATTCGGCGACAGCTTCGGTCCTGCGCCTCAGCAGGCGCCGCGCCCCGTGGATTCGTCCCGCGCTCCTGCGGCTGCCAAGCGCGAAACGCCTGCCGACCGCAACGTGCTGGTGCTGGGCGACGCGATGGCGGACTGGCTCGCTTACGGCCTTGAAGATGCGCTGTCCGAGACGCCTGAACTCGGCGTCATCCGCAAGCACAAGACGGTATCGGGTCTTCTGAAATATCAGCCGAAGGGCGAACCGTCGGACTGGGCCGCCGCCGCGAAAGGCATTCTCGCTACAGAGAAACCCGACGTGATCGTCGTGATGCTCGGCCTCAACGACCGCACGCCGATCCGCGAACCCGCCGCTGAGAAGAAGGCCGACGCCAAGCCGGGGGACAAGGCCGACAAGAAAGGTGCGAAGAAAGATCAGCGCACCAAGCCGGGCGAAAGCGAAGCCGCCAAACCCGGTGACAAGCCAGCGGACAGCGCAGCCGAAAATAAAGCTGCTGACGCCAAGCCCGCGCAGACCGATGTCGCGCCGGACGACGACGACGATCAGCCGCAGATCATGGCGCCGGAGAAGGCGCGCTCGGCGAACGGCATGTACGATTTCCGCGAGGAGCGCTGGGTCGAGCTTTACACCAAGAAGATCGAGGAGTTCGTCGCGATCCTGAAAGCGAAGGGCGTGCCGGTGCTATGGGTCGGCTTGCCTTCCGTGCGCGGTCCGAAGGCGACCTCGGACATGCTGTTCCTCGATGCACTTTATCGCGACGTCGCCGGCAAGACCGGCATCACCTATGTCGACGTCTGGGACGGCTTTGTCGATGAAGCGGGACGCTTCGCACTGCAGGGACCGGACTTCGAAGGTCAGACCCGCCGCCTGCGCTCGAGCGACGGCGTTTATTTCACCAAGGCCGGTGCGCGGAAACTCGCGCATTACACCGAGCGCGAAATTCGCCGCGTGCTCGCGTCGCGCGCGGCACCCGTGGCGCTGCCGACCGAACCGCAATCGCCATCGCCTGAAGCCCTTGTCCGTCCCGGCGTTGCCGGTCCGCGTCCGCTTGCCGGACCGATCGTGCCGCTGGTGGCATCATCTGTCGGCACCGATGAATTGCTCGGCGGTGTCGGCACCCGTCCGGCTTCTGTTGATGCGCTGGCGGCCCGCACCCTTGTCAAAGGCGAACCTCTGTCCGCGCCCGCAGGCCGCGCCGACGACGCGTCATGGCCGCGCCGCGAAGTCGGCGCGCTCACTGCGCCTGCTGGCGATCAGACGGTTGTGGGCGGCGCGACCGATGGATCGGCGGCTGCAACTGCTGTTCCTGCAGCGCCTCCGAAGCCGAAGAAACCTCGGCCTGCGCAAGTGCAGGATCAATTCGGCTTCTCGCCGTTCGGCGCTCCGCAGCGGCCTCGGCGTCCACCTGTAGGACCGTCGGCCTCCGCGCCCGGTTTTTTCTTCTCGCGCTGATCAGGCTTCATCGTGAATCGAAAACAACGGCGAGCTGAAGGAAAAGCCGGTGGACCGCAAGCGCGCGTCTCCGGTCTCCTCGAAGAAACGCTTTTCCAGCAGGCGATGAGCCATCATCAATCGGGGCGATTGCGCGAAGCGGAAGCGGGTTACCGCGAGGTGCTGGCGGCCAATTCGCGGCACACCGGCGCGCTGAGCTATCTCGGGTTGCTCGCACATCAGCTCGGCCACAGCGATGCGGGCATCGAGCTTCTTCGCAAAGCCATCGCATCCGACAAGCGCGATCCGGAGCCGCATTACAATCTCGCGCGGCTGCTGTCGGATTGCGGACGCGATGACGACGCCATCGTGCATAACCGCAAGGCGCTCGAGTTGAAGCCGGATTATCCCGGCGCGCATCACAATCTCGCAGCCTTGCTGCTGCTGCGCGGCCGGGCAGGCGAGGCGCTGGCCGTCGCAAGCGATGGGTTGCGGATCGACGATTCAGCCGGTCTGAAATCGACCTTCGTGCGGGCCATGCAGACGCTCGATGTGTCCACGGTGAAACTCGATCAGAACGCCGTTCAACTTTTGGTGCGTGCGCTGGCCGAGCCCTGGTGCCGCCCACGCGATCTGGCGGCTGCGGGCGCGGCGGCTTTGCTGCGGATGCCGGCGATGGCTCGTGCTGTGACGCGCCCGCCCGGCGCGGCGTCCTTGAATGAGATCTTCAGCACGGACGATCTTGCATCGCTAGATCGCGACGGCCTGTTCGATGCGCTGCTGACGACATCGCCCGTCGTCGCACCGGCGCTTGAGAATGTTCTGACAGCCGCGCGGCGCGCACTGCTGAACGACCTCGATACGGGCACGCTTGTGCCGGATGCGTGGCTTCCGCTGGCATCCGCCATCGCCCGGCAGGCATTCATCAACGAATACGTTTTCGCCGTTTCGGATCGCGAACACGAGCAAGTTCGCAAACTGCAAGATTCCATCTCGGATGCCTTCACGAAAGATGGCGCTGTCGCGCCGATAGCGCTCGCGGTACTGGCAAGCTATTTGCCGCTGCACACGCTGACCGGCGTGGAGCGTTTCGCATCACGCGATTGGCCTGCAACGGTTCGTTCGCTTGTTACCCAGCAGGTGTCCGAGCCAGCCGAGGAGCGAGACCTTCGCTCCGGCATCGAACGATTGACCGAGATCAAGGACGCGGTTTCCGAAAAGGTGCGGGCGCAATACGAGGAAAATCCCTATCCGCGCTGGACGAAGATTTTCGCCGAGCAGCGCGCCTTGCCGGTGGATCAGTATCTGCGCATGCAGTTTCCCGGCTCGCCTTACAAGGATAT
>Ga0209023_10008656_pt1 | contig 10163 bp, 8 predicted proteins | sample LakOneMetagenome_FD_187468 | JGI IMG/M metagenome (GOLD analysis project Ga0209023, IMG submission 187468) | Freshwater and sediment microbial communities from Lake Erie, Canada (SPAdes) (version 2) | ecosystem: Environmental > Aquatic > Freshwater > Lentic | place: Lake Erie, Canada | collected...
GGCCCTCGGCCTTGAGCACCGCCGCCACCAGCAGCCCGATCGGGCCGGCACCGCCGATGAGGGCCACGTCACCGGCCTTCGCACCGCTGCGCACGAAGGCGTGGTGGGCGACGGACAGCGGTTCGATGAGCGCGGCTTCGTCGAGGGGGATGTCACCGATCGCGTGCACCCAGCGCCGGTCGACGACGACCTTCTCGCTCAGGCCGCCACCGCCGCCGGCGAGGCCGATGAAGCCCATCTTGATACACAGGTGGTAGTTGCCGGCCAGACACGGGGCGCACTCGTTGCAGACGAAATAGGGTTCGACCACCACGTTGTCGCCCACGGCGAGATCCGTTACGCCGTCGCCGAGGGCGGTCACCGTGCCGGAGAACTCGTGTCCGAGGGTGACCGGCGCTTCCTCATGCGAGAGCGGATGCGGGTGCCCCTCGGCCGGAACGAAGATCGGGCCGTCGAGATACTCGTGCAGGTCGGTGCCGCAGATGCCGCACCAGGCCACGTCGATGGCGACGGCTCCCGCTCGCAGCGTGGGCTCGGGAATGTCTTCAATGCGGATGTCTGCGGGGCCGTGAAAACGAGCTGCCTTCATGATCTGTCACCACTTCCTTGTTCGAAGTTCGACGATGCCCTGGTGGCACCTGGGGTACGCTCCGACATGCTCTCAGCCTACGCTCCGGAGGTGTTCGCCTGCGGGCCGGCCCGAAGCGAGGGTTAGGGTGAGGAGAGCCTGCACGATTCAACACCGGAGGACACGCGATGACGCGAGATGCACCGACCACTCCGGCGCCGATCGGGGTGGCCGCCACGGTTGTGCTGCTGCGTGACAGCCGGGACGGCCCCGAAGTGCTGCTGCTGGAGCGGCCCCGCCACCGCGGGTCGTTCGCGGGCGCGTGGGTGTTTCCCGGCGGCGTCGTCGATCCGGAGGACCGGTTGCCCACGGACGCCGCGGCATCACGTGCATCCATTGCCGCCGTTGCCGCCGCTGACAGCCGAGGAGAGCACGCTGAACAGCTGGCCGCCCGCCGTGCCGCCGTGCGCGAAGTACGTGAGGAGACCGGGCTCGTGGTGTCACCGGATGATCTTGTGCCGACCGCGCTGTGGATTCCGCCGCTGAACGTGCCGAAGCGACTGCGCACCTGGTTCTACCTCGGCGCGGCGCCGAGCGGTGACATCGTGCTGGCCGAGGACGAGGCCATCGACTTCACGTGGCTTCGGCCGGAGACCGCGCTGGAGCGACACGCATCCGCTTCGCTGACGCTGATCGCGCCCACCTGGGTGACCCTGCACGGGTTGTGCGGGTACGGTTCCGTCGCCGAGGTTATGGCCGCGGCCACGGAGCACGGCCGGGCACGGTTTGAGACCCGGCCCGGGCAGAGTGAACGTGGCCCCGTGCTGTTCTGGGCGGGTGATGTGGCCTACGACGACCAGTCGCTGGTGGACCAGGCCGGCGGCCGGCACCGCCTCGAGACCGGCGAGCTGCCGTGGGTCTACAGTCGCAGTGGCCTCGACTGACCCCGGGCTGGTTGTCGATCGTATCGCCTGACGCTGATCACGACTCTGCCAGAGCCTACGAGCGCGACAACAACCCCGTTACCGTCGTTCCGGCGCCGGTCGTGATCACAATTGTTTTACCGACGAGCGCGAATGCTGCCGGATCGATGCGCACGGAAATCGAGGTTCCATCCGGTGACCAATCGATCAATTTTTGGCCCGCTTCCGCGGCCGTAGCGGCGGCCTTCACCAGATCAAATCCGTCAATGCACACGTTCTTCGGCCACTGGATCGGGTCGAGGGGGCTTAGGAGGTTATGACCGCGAATCTCCAGAGATGCTCCGGTCCAAATCAGGGCATCAATGCCCGGTTCGTTGGACGCGATGGCCTTGCGGGTGACGTAGGCCGCAGCGGAAACCCCGGTGAGGCCCACGAGCGTGTCCGGTAGGGCGGGGATGACGGCGTGTTGGGAGACGGTTATGACAAAGTATGCCAACAGTACGGCATTGAAGAGAAGGTATTGGATGTCAACGAGGTCCGGTTTTCCGCCATCATCCGAGAAGATCCCGCGGCCCACCACGTTGGAGAACTCGTAACCGGTCGTTGTGCCCGGAAGTGGTTTCTGGAGCCGACCGTCCGATACTTTCAGGTCCGTGATGCCCTTGCTGAGAATGATTGTGGCCAACGGGCTGCCGATCAGAACCAGGTACTGTGCGTTGAGATCCCCGAGGTTGGTGCCGGAAAACGGATCGGTGGATCCTGAATGGACCTGGGCGACATGAATCAAAATCACTGTCGATCCCCACACCACGGCAACGAGCCACAGGAAGGCCGTGAACTTCGAGGTCGAATATCGACCGTAAGACCCGACGAGGAACGCAAAATGCCACGGTTTCTCATGGTTCACGCTGTGAGCGTCCGCCTCGGTCTCTCGGGAAAGAAGTCCCAAAGCGAGGGCGACCAGAATGACGATCACCCCGACGACGAGTCCGAGGACAGGGTCGTAGTCCGATGCCGCCGTGGTTTCCGAGTGAATGGCGAGTGCGAGTGAAGGATTCATGTCCACCGGAATTCACGTCGAGACGCTCGAATGGGGAAAATCCCCGACACTGTATCCGGGTCCGACCGAGCGGGCAAGGCGGTGTGACGGGGGCGATTCGCCGCGTGATCAGTACCAGTTGTTGGATTCGGAATGCGACCAGGCCCCGCAGGGAGTGGCGTACCGGGAGGCGATGTAGCCCAGGCCCCAGCTGATCTGGGTGGCCGGATTCGTCTGCCAGTCGTCGCCGGCCGTTTGCATCTTGCTGCCGGGCAGGGACTGCGGAATACCGTACGCTCCGCTGCTGGAATTGTACGCGTTGACCCGCCAGCCAGACTCGCGCTGCCACAGCGAAACGAGGCAGCTGAATTCTCCGGTGCCCCAGCCGCGTGCAGCCACCTGGGCTGCGGCAATGGCCTGGGCGGCGCCGCGGTCGACGACGGCTCCGGCGGGCGGAACGATCGGCGGAACAGTGGTTGGGAGGCTCAGGGCCGGGCGTGCGGGCATGTTCGGCGAGGTGGGCCTGGCGGCCGCGGCTGCTGCGGCATTTGCGGCCGCCTGCCGCTGCTGCTCCACGTACTGCTGGTGCGCGGCCACGCCGGTGCGATACTGCCGCTCCGTCTCGGCGGATGAATTCTTCAGGGATGCCAGCTGGGCATAGAGCGTGTCGCCGGTTACCTGCGTCACGGCCACCTCGGCATCCGCTGCCTGTTGGGCCACTCGGGTGGCCGCCAGCGCGGCCTCCGCCTCGCCCCGCAGGCGGTCACGCTCGCGCGTCATCACCTCGGCCTGGGCGGTGAGCGCCTCGGCCGCATTGCGCTCGGCGGTGGCCAGCTCCGTGAGTCGGCCCGCCTGCTCGGTAAGGCGAGACATGGTGCCGAGCCGGAACAGCAGATCGTCGGCGTGGGCGCCGTCGAACAGGGCGCCCACCGCCAGGCTGTTGCCGCCGGAGCGGTACAGCTGCGCGCCGAGCGCTCCCAGGCGCGTGCTGCTTTCAACCGATCGAGCGGATGCACTATCCGCTCGAGCCGTGAGCACCGTTTGCTGGGCGCTCGCTGTGGTGAACGCGGTCTGGGCGTTCGCGGACAGGGCGGTTTCTGCCACGGCCTCGTCACCCAGTTCGGCTGCACGCGTGTGCAGGCCGTCGAGGGCGGACTCGATGCGGGTGACCTCGGCAGCGGTGGCCGCCTCGCTTGACCGGGCGGCTTCGACCTCGGCCCAGGACGGGTACTCGTCGGCTGCGGCTCGGGTCGGCCCCATAACGATGCTCGCGGCCAGGATTGTGGCGGCCGTCACCAGGCAGGCTACTCGCTTAAGCCGACCCATGTTTCCGCCCCACCTCAGGTGTGTGAGCTTAGCCGTGACCGGGCCCGATCACGAATGGCCCACAATCCAACCAAGCGGTATGCTCCTCGGAAGGATGCGTGTCGGGGGAAACGTCATTGCGATCAGGACCGGTCAGAAAGTTCCCCGCCGCGCGGAGGAACACGACAGACTTCAGCTGAAGAACAGTCGCCGACGAGGAAGAGACGTGAATGTCCATGCCAGAATCCCCCGGAGCCGAGCCGTATCCCGTGACGGTGACGGCACCGTTGCCGCCCGGCGACGCATCCGCAGCCCTGTCGATTCGCGGGCTCGGCAAACGTTTCGGCCGCACGGTGGCCGTGAACGGCATCAACCTCGACGTTCCGGTGGGGTCGTTCTACGGCCTTGTCGGCCCGAACGGCGCCGGCAAGACCACAACGCTCTCGATGGCCACCGGACTGCTTCGCCCCGACGCCGGAGCGATCCTGATTCGCGGTGTCGACGTGTGGCGGAACCCGCTCGAGGCCAAACGGCTCGTCGGTATCCTCGCCGACGGCGTGCGGTTGTTCGACCGGCTCTCCGGCGAACAACTGGTCACCTACTCCGGTCTGCTCTCGGGCATGACCCGGGAAACCGTGGCTGAACGGGTGGCCGACCTGCTGCGCCTGCTCGACCTCCAAGACGCCGCCGGTACTCTCGTGGTGGACTATTCGGCGGGTATGACCAAGAAGATCGCCCTGGCCTGCGCCCTTGTGCACGCCCCACGATTGCTCGTGCTGGATGAGCCGTTCGAATCGGTCGACCCGGTCTCCGCCGCGAACATCCGCGACATCCTGCACAGCTATGTGCAATCCGGCGGCACCGTGATCGTCTCCAGCCACGCCATGGATCTCGTGCAGCGCATGTGCGACCACGTTGCCGTGATCGCCGCCGGCCGGGTGGTGGCCTCCGGAACCATCGACGAGGTACGCGCCGGATCCACCCTCGAAGACCGTTTCGTGGAACTCGTCGGCGGCCGACACCACGCAGAGGGGCCGGCATGGTTAAACATCTCGTAGTGCTGCGGCTGCTCCTGTTGCGCAACGGCCTGCGCCGCAGCCCCTGGCAGCTGGTGGCCGTGTGCTTCGGTGCCCTCTACGGTCTGGGGTTGCTGACAGCCGCTGTCGCGGGGCTTTTCGCCCTCAGCGGCGCTCCCGTCGAGCTCGTACGCACGATCGTTGTTCTGGCCGGTTCTGCCGCCGTGTTCGGCTGGCTGGTCATCCCCCTCGTCGCGTCCGGAATCGACCAGACCCTCGACACCGCGCGACTGGTGAACTTTCCCATCCCGCTCACCCAGTTGCTGATCGGGCTCGTGCTGGCCGGCCTGCTGGGCGTTCCCGGCATCGTGACCGTGCTCGCCGCGCTGGCCACGGCGGCAACCTGGTGGCAGCATCCGCTGATCGCCGTCGTCGCCCTCGTGTGCGGAGCGCTGGGCGCGGTCACCTGCGTGGTGGGCTCGCGCACGGTGACCTCCCTCAGCTCCACCCTCACGTCGGGGCGTCGATTTCGCGAGGTGGGCGGAACCCTCCTGTTGATTCCGCTCTTTCTCGCCGGGCCGATCATGGCGGGCATCTTCAGCGGGCTCGACAGCGCACAGGGCGCCCTGCCCGGGGCGGCCGAGGCGCTGTCCTGGACCCCGCTGGGCGCGCTCTGGGCGGTGCCGACCGAGCTGGAGCTGGGCCAGTACGGCACCGCCGGGCTCAAATTCCTGATCGGCCTGGCGACCCTCGCGGTGATGGTCATCATTTGGCGGCGGGCGCTCGCCATCGTGCTGGTGACACCGAGCCGATCGGCGTCGCGCTCGACCCGCCGGGGCACTCTCGGCGTGTTCGCGTGGGTTCCCGAAACCCCGACCGGCGCGGTGCTGGCGCGCTCGCTCACGTACTGGATGCGGGACCCGCGATATTCCAAGCAGCTGATTCTCGTGCCGTTGATTCCCGCGTTGCTCTGGTTCTACAGTTCCACGAACGATTCGCTCGCCTTCTTCAACGCGATGGCACCGGTTGCCGCCTTCCTGTTCGCCCTGGCCATCTACACCGACCTCTCCTACGACAGCACGGCCTTCGCGAGCCACATGGCGCTCGGCGTCAGCGGCCGGGCGGATCGCACCGGGCGCGCCCTGGCTGTTCTGGTGTTCGCCGGCCCCGTTGTGGTGATCTTCTCCGTGGTGTCGGTGGGGTTGTCCGCCACGTGGAGCCTGCTGCCGGGTGTGCTCGGGCTCTCCCTCGGTATCCTGTTGAGCGGTCTCGGGCTCTCGAGCGTGTCCTCGGCCACCGTGGTGGTGCCGGTTCCCGCTCCCGGTGACAGCCCGTTCAAGTCGCCGCCGGGTGCCGGGTTCACCACGTTCGTGTCGTCCATCGCCACCGGGGGAATGCTCGCCGTGCTGGTCGCGCCCGAATTCGTGCTGCTGATCGTGAGTGCGGCCACCGGGCAAGCCGTCTACGGCTGGCTCGGCTTGGTCACAGGCCTCATTTTGGGCGCGCTGTTCTTCGTGATCGGCATCCGCTGGGGCGGTCGACGACTCGAAGAGCGTTCCCCCGAGCTGCTGCAAATGATGCAGCTGCAGCGGTAGGCGTGTCTCGCACCAGCGGATGCTGCCGCCGGCGTCAGGGTGTCGGCAGCAGCTCCGGAGTGCGGCAGGCCTGACCGGCCGTGAAGTTCAGGCAGTCGCCGAGAATGGCCGGGTAGGGCGTGGCTTCCGGGTCACCGAACCACTGTTCGTAGAACGACCAGAAGTTGAGGTTGCCGTAGGTGGAGCATCCGTCGCCCTCCCGGCCGATGTTCGCCAGGGCGGCCTCGTTGGGCTGGTACGGGGTGTAGTTGTAGAGGTTCGCCGTGGCCTGGTTGCGGATCTGCACAGTGCTGGTGCCGCACTCGGCGTCGGGATTGAATCCCACGTCGACGGCGCCGCGCTGGTAGGCCCGGTCCGGTTCCTGGGTGTACTGCCGAAACTGCCAGGCCGCGTTGTACACCTGATTGAAGAATCCGAAGTACTCCGTGTTGCAGTCGGCCGTGTCGGGGCAGGCGTAGCCGGTGGCGCGCAGGTATCCGCTTTCGGTGGGGCGGGTGAGCAGGGACTGCTCCTTCTGCAGCAGCACGAGCAGCACCCGCGGCGAGACCGTGCACGCCTCGGCGACCTTGGCGATGATGCGGCTGGCTTTTTCCTGTGCCGCGCCCAGATAAGGGTCGCAGTGGCCGGCCTGTTGTGCGGGCTGGTCGGTCGTGGTTTCCCGGTACTCCCAGGCGCACGGCGACGCGTCGGTGCGCACGCAGGAGCGCTCCTCGAGAAAGGCCTGAATCTCGGATTCGGTCATCGCGTCGGGGTTGAAGAAGTTGTAGTCGCTCACGATGAATCCCGGGTCGAACGGGGCGGGGCTCTCTGCTGCGGCGAGCGGATGCGGCGACGCGGCCTGCGCCGCCGGCACGCCGATGCCGACTGCGAGCGTCGTGCCGATCAGCGCTGCCAGTGTCGCCAGGGCAAGGAACCGGTGGTGCGCCGCAGCGAAAGACCTCATGCTCAAACCCTACCCGGGGTCGATCCGGCCGCGCTGGGCCTCCTCGCCGCTGACGCCTGGGCTCAGGGCTGGGTGGCGGCGTTCACCACCACGGTGGGGGACTGGATGTTGAGCACGAGAGAGTGGCTGACCGAGCCGAGCAGAAACCGCTTGATGCCGTGCACGCCGTGGTTACCCACCACGAGCAGGGCGGAGCCGCGCGCCGCTTCGAGCAGGGCCCACTGGGCCGCGCCCCGCACCAGGGTGGACCGAACGCTGATATCGGGGAAGGCCGTGCGGGCGAGGTTGACGGACTCGTCGAGGATATGGCGATGGATTTCCTCGAGCGACATCAGGAATTCCGGATCGGGAACGGTGGTTTCCGGCCACAGCAGCGGTTCCTGCCAGGCGTGCACCACGAGCAGTTGCTCGCCGCTTCGATCCGCTTCCGCCGCAGCGAACTGCACCGCGGAATTGGCGGCGGCAGACCCGTCCACACCGACGACAATGCCCGTTCCTCGGTCGCCGTCACTCTCGGGGATGATGGCGACCGGTCCGTTCGCGGCCCCGGCGAGTCGGGCGCCGACGGACCATTCGTAGCGCACGGTGGGGCCGTCGCGTCGGTGCGTGCCCACGACCACGAGCGCGTTCTCGTTCGAGAGGCGCTTGAGCTCTTCAATCGGGTCGCCCGGCAGCACCTCCGACCGAACACGTACCGCGGGGTGGGCCGCCTGCACGGCCGCGGCGTCGTTTTGCAGGGTGATCGGTGCGGTGACGGCAACGGACTCCGGCATGAAGTAGTCCGCCGAGTGGCTGCTGCGGTCCACCACTCGCACCATCACGATTTCACCGCCGCCGGAACGCTCCAGGGCCCAGTCCAGGGCCGCTTGGGAGGGCGGCTGGCCGTCCCAGGCCACAATCGACTTCTCAATCACGTTTCTTACCTTCCACCGGAATTACCCGAAATCAGCAAACGACGCGTTCGTGCGCAATGCTAGCGGGCGATGACGACCTTCAGGGCTTTTGTTTCCGCTGCGCGCCCGAAGGTGTCGTAGGCCTCCAGGAACTGGTCGAAACGGAAATGATGGGTGGCGAGCTTCTCGGCCGGGAGTTTGCCCTTCGCCACAAGCTTGAGCAGCATCTTGGTGGTGTTGGCGTTCACCAGCCCCATGCTGATGTTGATGTTCTGGATCCACAGGTTTTCCAGGTGCAGGTCCACCGGGGCGCCGTGCACGCCCACATTCGCGACGTTTCCGCCGGGGCGAACAATCTCGGTGGCCATGGTGAAGGTCTGCGGAATTCCCACGGCCTCGATGGCCACATCGACTCCGGCGCCGTCGGTGAGGGCCAACACCTGTTCCTTCCAATCGGCGGAACCCGAGAGCACGGCATCCGTCGCCCCGAAGTCTGTCGCCCGCTCGAGGCGGTTGGCGTCAAGGTCGATGGCGATGATGGTGGCGGCGCCGTAGAGCGAGGCCGTGGCGATGGCGGCGAGGCCCACCGGTCCGGCGCCGATGACGGCCACCACGTCGCCGGGCTTGACTCGGCCGTACTGCACCCCGATTTCGAAACCGGTGGGCAGAATGTCAGAGAGCATCACGGCCTGATCGTCGGTGACGCCCGTCGGCAGCTTGTGCAGGGAGTTTTCGGCGTAGGGCACGCGCACGAACTCCGCCTGGGTGCCGTCGATCAGGTGGCCGAAGACCCAGCCGATGCCGGAGGCGCCTTCGTCGCCGAGGCAGTGGGAGAAGAGCTGGGCACTACAGTTCACGCAGTGTCCGCAGGACTTGATGCAGGAGATGATGACGCGGTCACCCACGGCGAGGCTGGAGACGGAGGCGCCGATCTCGGTGATGGTGCCCACTCCCTCGTGGCCGAGGATGCGGCCCACGGCGACCGCGGGCACGTCACCCTTGAGGATGTGCAGGTCCGTGCCGCAGATCGTGGTCGTGTCGACGCGTACGATCACATCCGTCGGATTCTGGAGCGTGGGGTCGGGAACATCGGTCCAGCTCTTCAGGCCGGGGCCGCCGTAAACGAGTGCCTTCATGGGGATCTCCTGACTCAACGTGTGGGATGTGCCTCGTGTGGGATGTGCCTCCCACAATAGGGGCGCGGCCGTCGCCGGTACAGGGTCAAAAGTCGGTAGTCCCCGGGCCGGGACTTCTGCCCCTATGCCTGTTCGCACGGATGCGGGATAGTGAATGTGGGCGGCGACTGGACTGCCCCTCTCGGGAGCGCGTCAACGACGTCGCTCCCTTTGGAAAGGCGAGGTAGGCCCGTGAACCGGAAAATAGTCGTCGGTGTCGATGAGTTGGAGCCCAGCGCCGGAGCGCTCGAGTGGGCGCTGCGCCGGGCGGAGCAACTGGACTGTCCGGTGAGTCTGGTGCACACGGTGCAGGCGGCCTGGCTCGCGGAGGGGTACGGCTACTACAACGCCATCATCGACGAGGAAGAAGCGCTGGTACGGCAGATCGAGTCGCGTGCCGCCGAGCTGGCGCCCACGGTGACCGCGACCGCAACGCTGCGCACCGGAACGGCTCCGCACGTGTTGAGTGAGTTGTCGGAAGACGCGAGCCTGATCGTGGTGGGTACCGACCGGAAGACGGGGTTCGACGGCGACTTTTTCGGCAGCGTGAGCCTGCAGATCGCGGCGTTGAGTTCCTGCCCGGTGGCCGTCATTCCGCAGCTTCCCTTCGGGGACCGCTCCGGTGTGGTCGTGGGCGTCGATGGATCCCCAGACGCCCTGGTGGCCGTTGAATTCGCGGCGGCCGAGGCGGACCGCACCGGTCAGG
>Ga0209023_10008657_pt1 | contig 10163 bp, 8 predicted proteins | sample LakOneMetagenome_FD_187468 | JGI IMG/M metagenome (GOLD analysis project Ga0209023, IMG submission 187468) | Freshwater and sediment microbial communities from Lake Erie, Canada (SPAdes) (version 2) | ecosystem: Environmental > Aquatic > Freshwater > Lentic | place: Lake Erie, Canada | collected...
GAGCTCGGCGATCAGCGCCCGAGCCCTCTCGAACTGGTCGCGCGTGGACGCCATGAGCCGGCGGAAGACATAGGGCTGCTCCGCGATCTCGGCACCGAGCACGATGCCCCGAGTCTTCGACCTCATGGGCTCCCACGGTAGTGGTCCAGGAGGCGTTCATGGGCCGCTATCGACGCACCGATCCGGTCGAGCCCGAGCAGCGCCGCTCCCGCGACGGGAGGCATGGCGACGACCCGCGGGGTGGCGAGCGGAGCCTGCTGGTGCAGCAGGTCGGTGACCCCGTCGAGCAGCAGGGAGTGGCCCGCTGTGAGGACTCCACCGCCCAGGACCACGTCCATGGGCTCACCGAGCATGTCCAGGCGCCGCAGTGCTGCCACGGCCAGCGCGACGACCTCCTCGGCCTGCCGCCGTACGACGGATGCCGCGACCGCATCCCCGGCGTCGGCGACCGCGAAGAGCACGGGGGTCAGCTCGAGGCAGCGGCTCTCGCGGATCTCCTCGAGATGAACGGCCTCGATCAGCGCCGCCATCGAGTGGAGGCCGAAGTGGGCGGGGAGGGCGCTGCTCAGGGCGGTTCCGGGGCCGCGACCGTCCTCGGACCGGGCGGCCCACCACATGGCCTCCTGCCACAGGTGGCCACCGCCGCCCCAGTCGCCGGAGATCTGTCCGAGTGCGGCGAAGCGCACGGTGCGGCCGTCCGGGAGGACACCAGCGCAGTTGATCCCAGCGCCGCAGACCACCGCGACACCGCGCCACTCGTCGAGCCCGCTGCGCAGCAATGCGAAGGTGTCGTTGAAGACGTCGACGCCGGTCGCCCAGCCCCGCGACGCGATCGCGTCGCTGAGCTCCTCGACCTCGACCGCCAGGTCGGCGTTGGCCAGACAGGCCGACACCTGCTGGACGGCGGGCTGCGTGGTCGGGAACCCGGCGTCGCTGCGCACCTTGGCCACGACGTCGTCGAGGACGGCCAGCGCCTCGACGGTCCGGCCGCGCTGGGGCTGGAACGGCCCACCTCGAGCCACGCCCAGCACGGTTCCGTCGATGGCGACGAGCGCCGCGTCGGTCTTGCTGTTGCCGGCGTCGATGGCGAGGACGCCCGGGGTCGCGTGCATCTCAGGCCCAGGCCAGGTGAGCGCGGTTGTGCGCGACCAAGGCGTCGGTGAGGGCCTTGGCACGGTCGATCTGCCCCACGAGCGGGTGGGCGAGGAGCGTGTGGAAGACCCGCTCCCGTCCACCACGGAGTGCCGCGTCGAGGGCCAGGTCCTCATAGGCGGACACCGCAGCCACGAGTCCCGCATAGAGGGGTTGAAGGGGAGCCAGCTCGACCGCGCGGACCCCGTCGGGACCGACCATGGCGGGGACCTCGATCACGGCGTCGTCGGGGAGGAAGGGCAGGGTCCCGTCGTTGCGCAGGTTCACGACCTGTCGCGAGGGCCGGGTGCCGCCGAGCAGGGAGGCCGCCAGCTGGACGGCGGCCTCGGAATAGAAGGCGCCGCCTCGTTGCCCGAGCAGCTCCGGCTTGTGGTCGAGTGTCGGGTCGGCGTAGAGCGCCAACAACTCGGCCTCGATCCGGGCCACCTCGGCCGCACGGGACGGGTTGGCCCGTTGCTCGCGGAGCACCTCGTCGTGGGCATAGAAGTAGCGCAGGTAGTACGACGGCACGAACCCCAGGTCGTGCAGCAGCGCCTCGGGAAGCTCGATCTCCTCGGCGATATCGGCCCCGTGCCGCCCCAGGAGCTCGGGCATCCGGTCGACGCCGCCGACGCGAGCCGCCCGCTCCCAGGTCAGGTGGTTGAGCCCGACATGGTCGAGCTCGACCTCGTCGGGGGCCACCCCCAGGTCGGCCGCGAACCTGCGCTGGAAGCCGATCGCCACGTTGCACAGCCCGACCGCGCGGTGCTCGGCCTGCAGCAGCGCCCGCGTGACGATCCCGACGGGGTTGGTGAAGTCGATGATCCAGGCGTCCGGCGCCAGGCGGCGTACGGTCTCGGCGATGTCGAGGACGACGGGGACGGTGCGCAGTGCCTTGGCCAACCCGCCCGGCCCGGTCGTCTCCTGTCCGATGCAGTCAGTGTCGTGCGGCCAGGTCTCGTCCTCCGCGCGGGCGGCCTGGCCGCCCACGCGCAGCTGGACGAGGACCGCGGCGGCGCCCTCCACCGCGGGCTCGAGCGCGGCCGAGGTGGTGATCCGCGTCCGGCTGCCGAGGCGGGCCAGGATCCGGCGTCCCACTCCGGCGACCAGGTCGAGCCGCTCGCTGGCCGGGTCCACGAGGGCGAGCTCGTCGACGGCGAGCACATCGGCGAGTCTGCCGAACCCGTCGACCAGCTCCGGGGTGTACGTCGACCCGCCGCCGACGACCGCGATCTTCATCCCTTGACTCCTGTCAGTGTCACGCCCTCGACGAATGCCTTCTGGGCGAAGAAGAACACGATGAGCACCGGCGCCATCACCAGGACCGTGGCGGCCATCGTCAGGTTCCAGTTGGTGTGGTGGGCGCTCTTGAAGGTCTGGAGGCCCAGGCTCAGCGTCCAGGCCGCCGGGTTCTCACTGGTGTAGATCTGGGGACCGAAGTAGTCGTTCCAGCAGTAGAAGAACTGGAACAGAGCGGTCGCCGCGATGGCTGGGCGGGCCATCGGGATGACGATGTGCCGGAGGATCCGCAGGTCTCCACAGCCGTCGATGCGGGCCGCGTCCAGGTATTCCTGAGGGATCGTCAGGAAGAACTGGCGGAGCAGGAAGATCGAGAAGGCGTCACCGAACGCGGTCGGCACGATCAGCGGCCACAGCGTGCCCGACAGGTGCAGCTGCTTGGCCCAGAACAGGTACATCGGGATGATGATCACCTGGGGCGGCAGCATCATCGTCGCAATCACCACCATCATCGCCAGGTTGCGTCCGCGGAAGCGGAAGCGGGCCAGCGCATAGGCGACCGGGATGCTCGAGAGCATCGTGAGTGCGGTGGCCGCGAACGAGTAGATGAGGGAGTTGCGCCACCAGATCGGGAAGCCGGCGGTGTGCCAGACGTCCACGAGGTTGCGCCACTGGAACGGGTTCGGCCACAGGTCGCGGGTCAGTGACTGCTGGTCGTTCATCAGCGCCTGGAGCGCGACGAAGACGAATGGCAGCACGAAGAACAGGGCGGCCACGATCGCGATCGCGTGCAGCGCTATCCACTGGAGCGCGGCGTCAACGCGCGGCGAGGTGGCGACAGGCGTGGCCATCAGTCATCCCTCCCCATGAGGCCACCGCTGCCGCGCATCAGCAGCGAAGCGAAGGCCATGGAGGCGGCGAAGAGGATCATCGCGATCACGCAGGCGGCGCCGATGTCGAACCGCTGGAAGCCGAGGTTGTAGACGAGCTGGGGGAGCGTCAGCGTCGACCCTCCCGGATAACCCGGCTCGGTCTGGACGCCCGAGCCGCCGATCTGGCCACTCGCGACCTGCCCCGCGATGAGCGGCTCGGTGTAGTACTGCATCATCGCGATCACGCCCGTCACGGCGGCGAACAGGATGATGGGCCGGATGCTGGGCAGCGTGATGTGCCGGAACCGTCGCCACGAGCCCGCCCCGTCAAGCTCGGCCGCGTTATAGAGATCGCGGGGTACGTCGAGCAGCGCTGCCGCGAAGATCACCATGAGGTCGCCGATGCCCCACAGGGCCAGGAGCGCGAGCCCGGGCTTGGCCCAGTGGGGGTCGTTGAACCAGCCGGGCTCCGGCAGCCCCAGCTTGCCGAGGATCGTGTTGACGGGGCCGGTGCCGGGGTTCAGCAGGAACACGAACGCGAGCGTGCTGGCCACCGGTGGCGCCAGGTAGGGCGCATAGAACATCGTCCGGAGCAGGCCGGAGCCGCGCTTGACCTTGATGGTGAGCATGCCGACGGCGAGCCCGAACACCACGCGCAGCCCGACGATCACGAGCACGAACCAGAGGGTGTTGCGCAGGGCCGGCCAGAAGAACGGGTACTGGTGGAGCACGAAGCTCCAGTTCTTGCCGCCCACCCAGATCGGTGTGGTGAACCCGTCGTACCGCGTGAACGACAGGTAGAGCGTCGTCACCAGCGGGTAGATGAAGAAGAGGCCGGTGCCGATCAGCCATGGCGAGAGGAAGGCCGTGGTCCGGCCCACCTCACGCCATCGCACCCCGCGGCGCGGCGGGCCGGTCCTCCCGCGTCGTGCCATCGTCGAGCCCGCTCTCCTTCGTCCGCTGGTCAGCCGACCTGGGCGATGTCGACGTCGATCTGCTCAGCAGCCTTGGCCAGCCCGGTCGGGATGTCGGTCTGCTTCCCCGACTCGATCTGGTAGCCGAGGTCCTGGAGGGTCAGCTGGTAGGCGCCGCCGTTGGGGCTGGCCGGCGTCGTGGTGCTGAAGGGGTTCTGGGCGATCTGCACGAAGGTCTGGAAGGCGGGGTCCTGGTCGACGTCCGGGGAGGCCAGCGCCTCCTGGGTCGACGGGACGTTGTGGATCGCGTTGGCGAAGTCCACGACGGCCTGGGTGTCGGTGGTCAGGAACTGCACGAACCGCCACGCCGCGTTCTGCTTGGTGCTGGTGCTCGCGATCCCGACGATCGTGCCGGTGATGTAGCCCTTGCCGTACTGGTCGGCCTGGTCGTCGGGGACGGGGAACGGTGCGACTCCGAAGTCGAGGTCGGGGGCGGCATCCTTGATCATCCCGGCCCGCCACTCACCGTCGATGAGCATCGCGACCTGGCCGGTCTGGAAGGCGTTCTTGGAGCCCCACTCGTCCCCGAGGGTGGTGCGGTACTTCTCGAGCGCTGCGTAGCCACCGAGCTTGTCGACGAGGTTGCGCTGCCACTCCATCGCGGCGGCGATCCCGGCGTCGCCGGCCACGTTGGACTTGCCATCGGGGGTGAAGTAGGTCGGTGACCACTGGGCGGCGAAGTGGGTGATCGTGGACTCATAGAAGTGATAGGCGGGAAGGAAGCCGAGCTGGCTGTAGGTGTCGCCGGACCGCTTGGTCAGCTTGACCGCGTCGGCGTCGAACTCGGAGAGCGTCTTGGGTGGGCTGGTGATTCCGGCCGCCTTGAACGCCGCCTTGTTGTAGTAGAGCCCGTAGGCGTCCGAGAGCAGCGGCAGCGCACACTGGTCGCCGTCGTACTGGGTGTAGCTGAGCTGGGCCGGTGTGAACGTCGTGGTCGGATCGATGCCGGCCTCGTCGAGGAAGGACGTGAGGTCGACGAAGGCGCCCGAGCTGCAGAACTGGCCGACGTTGTCCGTCGTGAACGACGACACGACGTCCGGGGCGTTGGGCCCGCCGGCGCGAAGCGCCTGGTTGATCTTGTCGTCGGTGATGGCGCCGACGGACTTGACGTGGATGTTGGGGTACTTCGCCTCGAAGGCCGCGATGGTGGCGTCGATGGCCTTGACCTCGCTGGGGGCGCTCCAGCCGTGCCAGAACGTGATCGTCACGTCGGCGTCGGGGTTGTCGGTCTTGCCGCCGCTGGTGCTGCCGAAGCAGCCGGTGGTGCCCAGGGTGATCGCGAGTCCTCCGGCGACGGCGACGAACCTGCGCCTGGTGGTGTGACGCGTCATGGTGTCCTCCTGGTGGTGGGCTGGTCTGGCGCCGACTGGCGCGCGACGGTGTCGAAGACGCGGTCCCGGGTCGTGGTCAGGGCGACCTCGACCGCGCCGCGCAGGACCGGGCGTTCGGTGACGGCCCCGAGCTCGAGGCTCGGGCGCGCCAGCGTCTGTCGGGCGAGCACGTCGGCGATCAGGTCGCGCAGCGTCTCTCCGCCGGCGGTCAACACCCGTCCGGCGAGCACGACGAGCGTCGGGTCGACGATGACGACCATGGCTGCGATCCCGAGCGCGAAGCGCCGGGCCAGCTCGGCGAGCAGGTCCTCGTGGCCGCCCTTGACCGCTGCGGCAACGGCGGCGTGCGGCGTCCCCGCGCGGATTCCGTGGGACCGCGCAAGCGCCAGGACCGCTGGACCGCCCGCGAGCTGCTGGAAGCCGCCGGCGTCCGCGCGCCGTACGTCGCGCACGTCGGCACCGGGGAGGGGGAGGAAGCCGACCTCACCCGCTCCGCCGGTGGCACCGGTGTGGAGCTGGCCGTCGATGATCAGCGCGGCGCCGAGGCCGGCATCGGCCCAGAGCAGCATCGCGTCGTCGACACCACGGGCACGCCCCCTGGTCAGCTCGGCGATCGCGGCCAGGTTGACGTCGTTGAACAGCTCGACGGGGCGCCCGACCTCGGCGGCCAGGCGGTCGAGCAGGTCCTCGCTGTGCCAGCCGGGTAGGTGCCGGGCATAGCGGAGTCGGCGTACCCGTGGGTCGACCGCGCCGGGGGTGCCGATGGCGACCTGGCTGACTCGCCTCCGGGGCAGCCCGGCCGACGTGCAGGCGCCGTCCAGGGCGTGTACGACGGCAGGTACGGCGTCACGCGATGTTCCGCGCGGGGTGGGCAGCTCGAACTCGCCGACCGTGCGGCCGGTGAGGTCGGCGACCTCGGCCACGATGCGGGCCGCGGTCACGTCGAGGCCCGCCACATAGGCGGCGTCGGGGTTGACGGCATAGAGCTGGGCGCGTGGGCCCGGGCCGCCGCTGGTGTTGCCGCTGGTGACGACCAGCCCGGCGGTCTCGAGGCGGGCGAGCAGCTGGGACGCAGTGGGCTTGGACAGCCCGGTGAGCTCCCCGATCCTGGCCCGGGTCAGCGGCCCGTGCTCGAGGAGGAGGTCGAGGGCGGCCCGGTCGTTGATGCCGCGCAGGAGGCGAGGGGTCCCGGGCTTCATGGCTGGAGGCTCCTCGGCAGGCTGAGGTGCGCGGCGGCCGCGATGATCGCGGCCCCGGTCATGTCCAGCGCGGGCTCGTCGGTCTGCCAGGCGCGCACGTCATCGACCCAGCGACTGCCCCGGCCGTCGTAGGCCGTGAGGTCGGTCGTGCAGTGCACCATCCCGTCCTGGAAGCCGCCCAGGCCGCCGGCGAAGTTGCCCTTGCCGTTGGGTCCGTTGACGACCGCTCCGACCAGGACCGGGGGGGTGCCGTCTGTGGTGCCGCTCAGGTTGGCGACCTGGTGCTGGGGGCAGAGGGGGAAGCGGTCGCCCACACCGATCATCGCGGAGACGCCCCAGGGGTTGGCGCCGAGCAGCCAGCCCCGCTGCTGGGTGGCGAAGTCCTGGAAGCGCGTGCTGCCGGTGAGCCGGTCATAGAGTGCCACGGTGGCGACCAGCCCGAAGGTGCGGGAGTCGATGTCGAACTCGGTGACGTCCTGGCTGGCCCCGAACGGGTCGTCGGCGGTCCCGGCGATGCCTTCCCGGATCTGGCGACGCAGATCGGCGACGACCTCCTGGCGGGTCACGGCGAGCCGCGGGTGGTCGATGGTGTCGAGGGCGGTCGCGACCGAGGTGTCGGAGAGGGCACTGACGTCATAGAGGTTGAGGGCGTCCGAGGTGCTCTCGTTGAGCTCGGCCCAGTGGGCGGCAGCGCGCAGATAGCGTCCCGGCCCCTGGCCGAGCGAGTGCCGGGCCAGCGCGATCTCGGCGCCGCCCAGCGCCATGTCGTCGTGCCAGCTCGACTCGGGATAGAACGCGTGGGGGAGTGCGGTGGTGAGCGGCCGGGGTGGGTGGACGGTCGCCGCCCGGTCATAGAGGGCCTGGGCGTCGCGGAGCTCGCGGCGCGCGCGCCGCGGGTGGTCGGCGGCGTCGGCCCCGGCGGCGAGCGCGAAGGCAGCGCTGACCCGGCCGGCCAGGTTGGGGCTGATCCGCTTCCCGGCGGGCCCTGCGTCGAAGACGGGGCGGTGCCGGACGTAGCGCCACCGCTGGGCGGTGTTGTGATCGTCGGCCTGGGGCAGCCTCCAGCCGTCGTGGTCGCCATAGAAGGTGCCGGCGCGGTTGCCCGACCCGATCCCCACCTGCAGGTGCAGCGTGCCCGTCCGGCGCTCCCACATCTTGGCCAGCCAACGCTCCCCGAAGCGGGCCTCGGTGAGAAGCGCCCTGGGGGCCCGGTCGCCGAGGAGCCGGGCGCTGGTGAAGAGGAGGACGTCGTTGTAGGCCGTCGAGTGGGTGAACTTGAGATAGTCGCCCGCGTCGGCCCAGCCACCCTCGACGTCCGCCCTCGTGCCGGTGGGGTCGAGGTCCTGGTCGGTGATCAGGTCCTCGCCGCGCACCATGTGGGGCCAGGCATAGACCCGGGCGTGGCGGTCGAGCAGGTGCGCCGGGCGCCGGCCAAGGGCTCCGGGGACGACCCGAGCGCCATCGCGCTGCGCCTGGTCGAACCGGACGCCATCGGTCAACAGCTCCCGATAGAGCGTCTCCGCGTCGGCGATCTCGAACTCCGGCGAGGTGGCGCTCACGGCCCCGCCCACGACCACGTGGTAGATGCCGGGCGCGGTGAGAGCGCTGAGGTCGAGGCGATAGATCTGCGGGAACCCGGTGTTCCACGCCCCCTCGGGGTCCGTCGGGATCGAGTCGGTCAGGACAACCGCCCCGAGGTGGTCCTCGACCTCGAAGCTGCCGGAGACCGCGCTCGGCGCCATCAGGAGGGCCACCTTGGGCTCCCCAGGCAGATAGCCCTGCTGGTTGACCCGGATCTCACCGGGCAGCGCGGCCTTGGTCGAGGGCTCGTCCCAGGCATGCGCCGAGCCGCCCGGGAGCGTGAGGCACGCGGCGGCAAGAAGAGCGGTGGCTGACCGGATCATTCCCCATCCAGAGTCTGTTAGGAAACTTTCCTATCGGACTATAGGCGTGGCTTCAGCCGGGAGCAATACCCCTGGGTGATCTCTTCGGCTGCCGGCTCAGGCCGGTGGGTTCAGCATCGTGCCGAGGAGCGCGAGCCCCTCGTCGAGCATGGCCAGCGCGAGGTCGCGGCTGACCGGGACCGAGGGGAGCTCACCCGCGTGCCCCGGGATGACCAGACCGAGGAGCCCGCCCACGAGCGCGCTGCCATACATACGCGCCTCCAGCGAGTCGGGGGGGAGGCCGAGCCGTGTGGCGACCGCGAGCACGCTGAGCTCCAGCGGCCGCGCCATCTCCTCCATCAGACCCCGCTGGAGCTCCGGGACGGTCTGGATGAGTCGTCCTCGGCGGAGCTCGCGCTGCCAGTCCTCGTCGGACATGGCGCCCATCACCGTGCGCAGGCCGTGGCCGAGCGCCTGGATGGGGTCGAGCTCCGCCGGGGCGGCGACAGCGGCCTCGAAGACGGCGGCGTCCATGAAGTCCGCGACGGCCGCCTCCTCCTTGTTGCGGAAGTAGCGGAAGAACGTGCTGGGCGAGATCTCGCAGGCCTCGGCGATCTGCTCGACCGTCGTGGCGGCGTAGCCCTGCTCCTCGATCAGCCGCAGCGTCTGGGCCTGGATGTCGGCACGGGTGCGGGCCTTCTTGCGCTCGCGCAGACCGGGACGCACGGAGGCCTCGTCGGCGGAGGATGCTGATCCGGACGCGGAGGCCATGGCCCCATCTTGACGGATCATCCCGCCTGGATGTCCGCCTCGCCCGGGCGCGTGTTGGGCAGCTTCCACAGGGTGAGGACCAGGCCGAGGCCGCCGAGGGCGCAGGTCACCCACATCTGGCTGCCCATGCCCGCCACGAACGCCTCGCGCACGGAGGCCGCCAGGTCCGGGCTGCCGAGTCGTGCCGCGACGGCCAGGCCGCCGCTGACGGAGTCCTTGACCGCGTCCGCGGCCGGTCCGGGCAGGCCGGCCACGTCGACCTGGGCGCGATAGGCGGTGTTGAGCACGGAGACGAGTGCCGCGATCCCCAGCACGCTGCTCACCTGGCGCATCACCTGGATGAGCGCTCCGCCGGTGGCCGCCCGCTCGGCCGACAGGGTGTCGACGGCGAGGTTCTGCCCGGAGATGAGGACCATGCCGAAGCCGACCCCGAAGGCCGTGAGCCACGCGGCGGTGACGCCGTACGGCGTGTCGAGGGTCGTGCTCGCCCCGACGGCGGCGGCACCGATGACCGCGACGAACCCGATCGCCATCGGCAGCCGGGGCCCGGTCGCCCCGGCGAGGCGTACGGCGAGCACGAACCCCAGCATCAGGCCACCCAGCATCGGCAGCAGGCGCAGTCCGGTGCCGAGGGCGTCGGTGCCGAGGATGGCCTGGAGATAGAGGGGTGCGGTGAACAGGGCGACGAAGCCGACGACCGAGGCCAGACTGGCCGCGAGCGCGCCCCAGCGGAACTCGGGGATCCACCACAGGGAGCGGTCCA
>Ga0209023_10008658_pt1 | contig 10162 bp, 8 predicted proteins | sample LakOneMetagenome_FD_187468 | JGI IMG/M metagenome (GOLD analysis project Ga0209023, IMG submission 187468) | Freshwater and sediment microbial communities from Lake Erie, Canada (SPAdes) (version 2) | ecosystem: Environmental > Aquatic > Freshwater > Lentic | place: Lake Erie, Canada | collected...
CGGCGCAGGTGGTGCCGGCGCTGCGGCCAATGGCGCGTCGGCCGCCGCCGCGCCGCCCGCCGCATCCAGCCCCGCTGCGCCGCCAGGGCCCAGCTATGCGGCGCCGGAATCCGTGACGATGCGTTACGCCAGCTTCGTCAACGGCGTGCAGAACCCGGACGGCATCATTCGCTGGGAACAGGACGGCAAGCACTATCGGCTGGCGGTGGAAACGCGCGTGCTGTGGTTCCGCTTCGCATTCCAGAGCACGGGCGATCTCGACGCGCGTGGCCTGTCGCCGACGCGCTACGAGGAGGCGCGGCGCAGCAAGGTGGAAGTCGCGCGCTTCGATCACGCCGCCAACACGGTGGTGTTTGAAACGCGCGGCGGACAGGCGCCGATGCCGCCGAACTTCCAGGATCGTTTCAGCGTGTTCCTGCAACTCGTGGGATGGGCGCGCGGCGATCCGCAGCGCTATGCGAGACCTGGGGTGACCGACACCTTCAACGTGGCCGACACCAGGGAAGTGGAGGCGATGCAGGTGCAATACGTCGGCGAGGAAGACATCGATATTGGCACCGGGGTGGTGCGTACCAAGCACTTCATGCGCCTGCCGCGCCACGCCAACGATCGCCGCCGCGTGGAAATCTGGCTCGCGCCGACGCTGAACTGGATGCCTGCGCGGCTGCGTCAGACGGAGCCCGATGGCACTCAGATCGATCTCGTCTATCGTAGTAGTGAAGGGCGCTGAGCTTTTTGGCCGCGCCCCAACGAAGCCGACGGTGTGACAACACGGAGACTGCAATATGTCTGACTTGGCGGCACAGACGCAGCGGATCAGGGCTGGCGACGTGGAACTTCAGGTCCGCATCGACGGCCGCGAGGGCCCGTGGGTCATTCTGGGCCATGCGCTGGGCGCCAATCTGACGCTTTGGGACAACACCGCCGCTCACCTCGCCGCGCGCTATCGCGTATTGCGGTTCGACCTGCGCGGCCACGGCGGCAGCGACGCGCCAGTCGGCGCCTATACGATGGCGCGTCTTGCCGACGATGTCGTGGCATTGATGGACGCGCTCGATATCGCCCAGGCCCACTTCTGTGGGGTGTCTGTCGGCGGCATGGTCGCCCAGACTTTGGGCGTCCGGCACGCAAATCGCCTATTGTCATTAACGTTGGTCGACACGATTCACAGCACGCCGATGACGGCGCATCCGATGTGGGCTAACCGCATTGGACAGGCCGAGGCGCATGGCATGGCTGGCATGGTGTCGTCGACGATGGAGCGCTGGCTCACCGACGGCTTTCGCGACAGGCACCCCGAAGTCGTTGAAAAGATCGCCGCAATGTTGAAGGCCACACCGGTGCACGGCTATGTGGGCGTGGCACAGGCAATCATCGCCTTCGATTTGTCTGACGCCATCGCGCGGATCCATTGCCCGACCCTGGTGGTGGTAGGGGCAAACGATGAAGGGTCGCCGGTGTCGATGGCCCAATCGATCGCGCAGAAGATTCACGGTGCGCAGCTGGAAGTCTTGCCTGACGCCGCGCACCTGTCGTTTATCGAACAACCGGAACGCTTCCATGCGATCTTCGACGCGTTCCTGGGGCATGCGGCATGTGGCGGGCAGTGTGATATTCCGTAACCGCATTGCGAAGATCGCAACACAGTAATGCTCGATGGGGCACGGCGCTCAAGAACTTGCGCCAAACGCCGATGCCCAACTATACGAGGGCAGCAAAGGCACGCAAGGCCCGTCCGGCACCACAACTTGAATTACGGACGGCCACCCTCAGCTTGGAGAGGAAATCGCGTCGATTCCAACGGCCTTGTGCCAACGCAGCGATGCGTGGAATGGGCGCCAACCATACGCCAGGAGGTAGTGCGATGCAAATGATCTACAACAGCGACAACTATTGCATTGTCGAGTTTGGAGCAGATGTCGAGCATGCGACCCTTGCCTCGGGCGGCTACGAAATCGTCGACAAGAACCTGAAACGCGAGATTTTCCTCGGCGGCCATATGGCCGAGACCTTCCGCGCCGACGTGACCCGTCTGATCGAAAGCGAGCCATCCGTGGAAGAAGTTGACGAATTTCTCGGCAAGTTCGATACCGTGATGAACAACCCGCTGGTCATGCACTGACGCCAGCCGCGGTATCGCCGCAAACACAAACGCCCGCGGTCGCGGGCGTTTCTTTTGCCGGGTCTCCGGGGCGGCGCTTCCGCCAAGCCGGGCACCGCACATTTGCCCGATTCACCAATTCATCGATTCAGTATTGCTCCCAGGGCAGGCCTTCGAAACGCCAGCCATTGACCGTATTGCGATGGCGCTGCGCATCGAGATCGCCTTCGAAGCCATGCAGCACGTTGTACACAGTGGTGAAGCCCGCACCCTCCAGCGCGCGCGCCGCCGCCGACGAGCGGTTGCCGCTGCGGCAAATCAGCACCACCGGGCGAGCCGAAACCTGTCCGGCCAGCTTTTTCACCGCCTGCACGAAATGCGGATTGACTTCCCAGTCCGGGCCGTCGTTCCAGGGTACGTTGTGCGCCCCGCGTGGATGGCCGACGAACAGATACTCCATTTCGCTGCGGCAATCGATGAACAGCGCATCGGGCTCGGCGTCGAGCAGTTGGCGGGCGTCGTTGGGGCTCAGGTGTTGCATGGAAGCGGGCGAAAGCGCGGAAAGCGCAAAGTGGGTGAAGATCGTGACGAATGCGTCTCTCAGTGTAGGCGGCCGTGCGGGGGCTGACAACCGCGGCGGGTCGCCATCGCGGCGCATCCGCACCCGTCCTCCACGCCGCCATGCGCTGCGGTGCCCGTCGCGCCGTCAGCCGTCGCGGGGGCATCCCGCAATCCCTTGATCTACCTGATAAAATCGCCGTCTTGCCTAAATTGCGCGCATTGGCCTCCGGCCCGGGCGCGACACCACCAAAGCCCCACCATGAGCGCCGTCCAATTCGCCCCTCGCCCCTACACGCGGGCTGCCAGCCTGCCGCAGCTGCTGCGTGAACGCATTCTGATTCTCGATGGAGCGATGGGCACGATGATCCAGCGCTACAAGCTTGGCGAGGCCGAATATCGCGGCGAGCGCTTCGCCGATCATCATGTCGACGTCAAGGGCAACAACGAACTGTTGCTGCTGACGCGTCCGCAAGTCATCAGCGAGATCCACGAGCAATACCTGGCCGCAGGCGCCGACCTGATCGAAACCAACACCTTCGGCGCCACGCGCGTGGCGCAGGAAGACTACAAGATGGCGCATCTGGCCTACGAGATGAATGTCGAGGCGGCCCGCCTGGCGCGCGCGGCCTGCGACAAGTTCAGCACGCCCGACAAGCCGCGCTTCGTGGCCGGCGCGTTCGGCCCGACGCCGAAGACCGCCAGCATCAGCCCCGACGTCAACGACCCGGGCGCGCGCAACGTCACGTTCGAGGAGCTGCGCGATTCGTACTACGAGCAGGGCAAGGCGTTGCTCGAAGGCGGCGCAGACGTGTTCCTGGTCGAGACGATCTTCGACACGCTCAACGCCAAGGCTGCGCTGTTCGCGATCGACCAATTGTTCGAGGACACCGGCGAACGCGTGCCCGTGATGATTTCCGGCACCGTGACCGATGCATCGGGGCGCATCCTGTCGGGCCAGACCGTCGAAGCGTTCTGGAACAGCCTTCGCCACGCGCGGCCCGTCACGTTCGGCCTGAACTGCGCGCTGGGCGCGACGCTGATGCGTCCGTATATCGCCGAGCTGGCCAAGGTCTGCGACGCCGCCGTGTCGTGCTACCCGAACGCCGGCCTGCCGAATCCGATGAGCGACACCGGTTTCGACGAAACGCCGGAAGTCACGTCGTCGCTGGTCGAGGAATTCGCCGCGTCCGGGCTGGTGAACCTGGTGGGCGGATGCTGCGGCACCACGCCCGACCACATCGCCGCCATCGCCCAGCGCGTGGCGGACAAGAAGCCCCGCACGTGGCCGGGCCAATACCGCGAGCCCGCCGGACAGGCAGCCTGACCATCGTACGCACAGAGAAAACATCATGAGCCAGAACACCCTGCCCCCGCGTCCGATGCGCCTGTCCGGTCTGGAGCCGTTCACGATCGATGACGACACATTGTTCGTCAATGTCGGCGAACGCACCAACGTCACCGGATCCAAGGCTTTTGCCCGCATGATCCTGAACGGCCAGTTCGACGAGGCGCTGGCCGTGGCGCGCCAGCAAGTGGAAAACGGCGCGCAGATCATCGACATCAACATGGACGAGGCGATGCTCGATTCCAAGGCGGCGATGGTGCGCTTCCTGAATCTGATCGCATCGGAGCCCGACATCGCGCGGGTGCCGATCATGATCGACTCGTCCAAATGGGAAGTCATCGAGGCCGGCCTGCAATGCGTGCAGGGCAAGCCCGTGGTGAACTCGATCTCGCTGAAGGAAGGCGAGGCGCAATTCCGCCATCACGCCGAACTGATCCGCCGCTACGGCGCGGCGTCGGTGGTGATGGCGTTCGACGAGCAGGGCCAGGCCGACACCTACGCGCGCAAGATCGAGATCTGCAAGCGCAGCTACGACTTCCTGGTCAACGAAGTGGGCTTCCCGCCCGAAGACATCATCTTCGATCCGAACATCTTCGCGGTGGCCACCGGCATCGAGGAACACAACAACTACGCGGTCGATTTCATTGAAGCGACGCGCTGGATCAAACAGAATCTGCCGTACGCGAAGGTCAGCGGCGGCGTGTCGAACGTGTCGTTCTCGTTCCGCGGCAACGATGTCGTGCGCGAGGCGATCCACACCGTGTTCCTGTATCACGCCATCGCGGCGGGCATGGACATGGGCATCGTCAACGCCGGACAGCTTGGCGTGTATGACCAGCTCGATCCGGAGCTGCGCGAGCGCGTGGAAGACGTGGTGCTCAATCGCCGCGAAGACGCCACCGACCGCCTGCTGGAGATCGCGGACCGTTTCAAGGGCGGCGGCCAGAAGAAGGAAGAAAACCTGGCCTGGCGCGGCACGCCCGAGCAGCCGGTGTCGGTGGGCGATCGCCTGGCGCATGCGTTGGTGCACGGCATCACTACCTTCATCGTCGAGGACACCGAGGAAGCGCGCCAGCAGATCGCCGCGCGCGGCGGCCGTCCCATCGAGGTCATCGAAGGCCCGCTGATGGATGGCATGAACATCGTTGGCGACCTGTTCGGCGCAGGCAAGATGTTCCTGCCGCAAGTGGTCAAGAGCGCGCGCGTGATGAAGCAGGCGGTGGCGCATCTGCTGCCGTTCATCGAGGAGGAAAAGCGCTTGCTGGCCGAAGCGGGCGGCGATGTGCGCGCGCGCGGCAAGATCGTGATCGCCACCGTGAAGGGCGACGTGCACGACATCGGCAAGAACATCGTGTCGGTGGTGCTTCAGTGCAACAACTTCGAAGTGGTGAACATGGGCGTGATGGTCCCGTGCAACGAGATCCTGGCCCGCGCCAAGGTCGAGGGTGCGGACATCGTCGGCCTGTCCGGGCTGATCACGCCGTCGCTGGAAGAAATGGCCTACGTGGCGTCGGAAATGCAGCGCGACGATTACTTCCGCGTGAAGAAGATTCCGCTGCTGATCGGCGGGGCCACCACGTCGCGCGTCCATACGGCGGTGAAGATCGCGCCGAACTACGAGGGCCCGGTGGTGTACGTGCCCGATGCGTCGCGGTCAGTCAGCGTGGCGTCGAGCCTGTTGTCCGACGAGGGCGCGGCCAAGTATCTGGACGATCTCAAATCCGACTACGACCGCATCCGCACGCAGCACGCCAACAAGAAGGCCACGCCGATGGTGACGCTGGCTCAGGCGCGCGCCAACAAGACGCCGATCGACTGGTCCAGCTACGTGCCGCCCCGTCCGAAATTCATCGGCCGGCGCATTTTCCGCAACTACGATCTGTCCGAGCTGGCCAACTTCATCGACTGGGCGCCGTTCTTCCAGACGTGGGACCTGGCGGGCAAATTCCCCGACATCCTGAACGACGAGATCGTCGGCGAATCGGCGCGCCGCGTCTATTCGGACGGCAAGAGCATGCTGGCGCGGCTGATCCAGGGCCGCTGGCTCACGGCCAACGGCTTGCTGGCGATGCTGCCGGCCAACTCGGTCAATGACGACGATATCGAGATCTACACCGACGAGTCGCGTACCAAGGTGGCGCTGACCTGGCACAACCTGCGCCAGCAGAGCGAGCGTCCGGTGGTCGACGGCGTCAAACGGCCGAACCGCTGCCTGGCCGATTTCATCGCGCCGAAGTCGAGCGGCGTGGCCGACTACATCGGCATGTTCGCGGTGACGGCCGGCATCGGCGTGGACAAGAAGGAAAAGCAGTTCGAAGCCGATCACGACGATTACAGCGCAATCATGCTCAAGGCGCTGGCCGACCGCATGGCCGAAGCCTTCGCCGAATGCCTGCACCAGCGCGTTCGCACCGACCTGTGGGGCTACGACGCCGCCGAAACGCTGGACAACGACCAGCTGATCGCCGAGGCCTACCGCGGTATTCGCCCGGCGCCGGGCTATCCGGCATGCCCTGAGCACACCGTGAAGGCGCGCATGTTCGAGTTCCTCGATGCGGCCGAGATCGGCATGGGCATCACCGACTCGCTGGCCATGACGCCAGCGGCATCGGTCAGCGGCTTCTACCTGTCGCATCCCGATTCGACCTATTTCAGCGTCGGCAAGATCGGCCAGGACCAGCTCGACGACATGGTGGCGCGACGCGGCGAGGATCGGCTGGCGCTGGAGCGCGCACTGGCGCCGAACCTGTAATCGCTAAGCAGCAGCTGTAAGCAGTTGCAAGGGCCGGGCTGCCGCTTTCCCGCGGCGCCCGGTTTTTTTGCGCCGTGCGCAAGCCTTTGAATGGCAACGGATGCCGATGCCGACGTTATCGTGTGGCAGCGCGCGGAGGCAGGGCGGCAATGTCCGCAATGTATTCACTACTGCTTACAGGGCATTACAAGTGCTCACAGACCGATATGGGCGGGCTCCATAGACTGGGCCTCAGTTCACGTGACACCGCGTGAATGCCGCAGCGAATGTTTCGCTGCGGAGCATTCCAGTTAAGGAGTCTCTTTCATGAACAAGCTGCTGATCTCCCTGTCCGCCCTGTCGATTGCCGCCGCCTCGTCCCTGGCAATGGCGCAAGGTACCGGCGCCACCGTCGGCACGCAATCCGGCGTTGGCGCATCGGTAAGCACCCCTGCGGTCTCGACCGGCGCCAACGCTGGCGTGAATGCTGGCGTGAATGCTGGCGTGAATGCTGGCGGCGCGACTTCGGGCGGCGCCGTATCGCCGGGTGCGGCTGCCGACTCTGGCGCGCGTGCCGATCTCGGCGCCAATGCAGACGCGGGCGCCAAGACCCATTCGTCGAAGAGCAAGCACGGCACGCATGCCAAATCCAAGTCGAAGCAGGGCGACACCAAGGAGCTCGGCGCCAATGCCGGCGCCGGTGCGGATGCCGGAACCAAGATCCAGTGACGTCGTGAACGTCGCTTGATTGCCGACGGGGCCGGGCGGGACCTCCAGGCCGCCTGAGCCCCTTCGCCAAATAGACCCGCGGGCGCCACATGGCGCCCGTTTTTCGTTTGCGTCGCGCCGCATCGCAACATCACGCTGCGGCGAAATGCCTGCCAGCCACCCGCGGCAGCGCGCTGGGCGGTGTCGCGGTGGCGCGTCATGTCAGCCTGACACCGACATCTTCCACGCGGCGCCAGCACTACAATGCAGGAAACCGGCCCGGACCGTGCATTGCACGCGGGTTGGACCCCTCACCGTGGAGACACCGATGATTCGCGTCTTGATCGCCGACGATCATGAGATCGTGCGCGCCGGTCTGCGCCAGTTCATTTCAGAGGAGCCCGACATCAAGGTGACGGGCGAAGCCGCGAGCGGCGACGAAGTGATGGCGCAGTTGCGCGACAGCGAGTTCGATGTCCTCGTACTCGATATTTCCATGCCGGACCGCAACGGCATCGATGTGCTGAAGCTGATCCGACAGCGCCTGCCGAATCTGCCTGTGCTGATTCTGTCGACGTACCCCGAAGACCAGTACGCGATCAACCTGATTCGCGCGGGTGCGTCCGGCTATCTGACCAAGGAGTCGGCGCCCGACGATCTCGTCAAGGCGATCCGCACCGTGGCGCAGGGCCGTCGTTACGTGAGCCCCACGGTCGCGGACCTGCTGATCGGCGGGCTCGACAAGCCGACCGAACAGCCGGTGCATCAGACGCTGTCGGAGCGCGAATTCCAGATCTTCTGCAAGTTGTCGCGGGGCCAGTCGGTGTCCGTGATTGCCGACGAGCTGTTCCTGAGCGTGAAGACCGTGAGCACCTACCGCTCCCGCATTCTGGAGAAGATGGGCATGAAGACCAACGCCGACCTGACGTATTACGCCATCAAGAACGGCCTGGTGGAATAAGGCCCGTCGATGCTTATCGAAACACAGTCGTTATTTGCCCACCCTTTCGCCTGACAGCCGTCCACAGACCATGCCGGAGCAAGCCACGGCTTCCCCCAATCGCTCGTTGAGAGTCCTCCTGATCGAGGACTCCGAAGTCTTGCGGGGTATGCTGCTGGAATATCTGACCGCGTTTCCGTTCGTCGAAAACGTGGACTGGGCCGATACCGAAAGCATGGCCATCCGCCTGGCCACGCACGGCGACTACCACGTGGTGATCGTCGATTTGCAACTGCGCCAGGGCAACGGCATCAATGTCCTGCGCGAAATGCAGAAGGCCGGTCTGTCCGGCATCCGCATCGTCTACACCAATCACGCGCAGGTTTCGATGTACCGCCGCCAATGCGCCGACGCGGGCGCCGACTATTTCTTCGACAAATCGCTGGAACTGGAGCAGGTGTTCCGGGTGATCGAGGATTACGCGACGTCCGCCTCGTAGGTACATCGGGCCGCGCGCGGCGGCCCTCGTCGCCGATCAGATCTCGGCGGTTTCCTCGGGCGGCGCCAGCACAGTGGTCGTCAGCGGCACCTCGGTGCGGATCGTGACGCCCTGGTTCGGCGCCGAGTCCACCTGGATCGTGCCACCGAGCGCCAGCACGCGCTGTTCCATGCCCAGCAGTCCATGATGCCCCGCGGTGCTGCCCGCGTCGAAGTCCGGCGGCAGGCCGCGGCCGTCGTCGCTCACGGTCAGCGTCAGCAGGCGGTCCGTGCAGGCCAGCGAGACGCAGACATGTTTTGCTTCGGCATATTTGCTGGCGTTGTTCAGCGATTCCTGCACGATCCGATATAGCGCGATGGCCGCGCTGTCGCGCAGTTGCGGCAGCGAGTCAGGCAGTTCCAGGCGCGTTTCCCATTGATTGCGCGCGCCGACGTCTTCCACGTGCTGCACGATTGCTTCGCGCAGGCCAAGGTTCAGCAGCACGGTGGGCCGCAGGTCCTCGATCAGGCCGCGCTTGATCTGGATGGCCTGGTCCGCGTGCTGCATCACGCGCGTGATCTTGTCGCGCGCTTCGGGATGCGTGGCCTGCACGCGCATCTTCACCCAATGCAGATCCAGCTTGATCGCCGTGAGAATGGCGCCCAGTTCATCATGCAGCTCGCGCGCCAGGCGCGTCTTTTCGTCTTCGGTCACGCGCTGCAAATGCGCCGCCAGCGCGGACAGTTGCCGCGTGCGTGCGCGCACCTTGCGATCGAGCCGCGCGCTTTCCTCTTCCAGTTGCACGCGCGCCGCCTCGGCCATCGTCATGCGCCGCTGATGGCCCAGCCCAACGGCCACCAGCAGCAGGATATTGATGGCGGTGAGCAGGCCGATACCATAGCGCGAAAGCTGCAGGTCGTGCTCGGCGGCCTCGAGGTTGTGGGTGACCGTGGCGGACTCGCGCACCTGCAACTGTTCGATGCCGCGTCGCGCGCTTTCCATGGTCTGCTTGCCGAAATCGGTGCGGATCATGTCCAGCGCCACGTCGACATCGCGCTTGCCATAGACCAGTGTCAGCGCCATCTCGTTGAGCTTGCGCGTGACGAATTGCGACGCCTCGCCAAATTGCCGCAAGCCTTCCGGATCCTCGGCATAGTGCTGGCGGATGCGCGCCATCAGTTCGTTGATGTGCGGCAGCGCCTTGTAGTACGGATCGAGATAGCTGTCCTTGCCGGTCAGCAGGAAGCCGCGCTGGCCCGCCTCGGCGTTGACCAGTTCGGCGGCCAGTTCGCCCAGAT
>Ga0209023_10008659_pt1 | contig 10162 bp, 8 predicted proteins | sample LakOneMetagenome_FD_187468 | JGI IMG/M metagenome (GOLD analysis project Ga0209023, IMG submission 187468) | Freshwater and sediment microbial communities from Lake Erie, Canada (SPAdes) (version 2) | ecosystem: Environmental > Aquatic > Freshwater > Lentic | place: Lake Erie, Canada | collected...
GGGGATCCGTTCGCGGAAAAGCTGCTGCTGGAAGCCTGCCTCGAAATCATGGAAGCGGATTGCGTGATCGCGATTCAGGACATGGGCGCGGCGGGTCTGACATGCTCCGCCGTCGAGATGGGCGCGAAGGGCGACCTCGGCGTCGAACTGCATCTGGATTCAGTGCCGACGCGCGAAACCGGCATGAGCGCCTACGAAATGATGCTCTCGGAAAGCCAGGAGCGCATGCTCATGGTGCTCAAGCCCGAGAAGGAAAAGCAGGCCGAGGCGATCTTCAGGAAATGGGGCCTCGACTTCGCGATTGTCGGTTACACCACGCCGACCCAGCGTTTCGTGGTCAAGCACGGCGGCGACGTGATGGCCGACCTGCCGATCAAGGAACTGGAATCCGAAGCGCCGCTTTATGACCGTCCGCATGTGCCGTCGCCGCAACTGCCGGTGATCCATGCCCGTGACGTCAAAGCTCCGGCGTCGATCACCGAAGCACTGTCGAAGCTGATCGCCACACCTGAGCTGTGCTCGAAGCGGTGGGTATGGGAGCAATACGATCATGTCATCGGCGGCAACACCTTGCAGCGCCCCGGCGGCGATGCGGCGGTGGTGCGTGTGCAGGACGGGCCAAAGGGCCTCGCGCTGACTTGCGATGTGACACCGCGTTATTGCGAGGCCGATCCGTTCGAGGGCGGCAAGCAGGCTGTTGCAGAGGCTTGGCGCAACATCACGGCAGTGGGCGGCAAGCCGCTGGCGATCACCGACAATCTGAATTTCGGCAATCCCGAGCGGCCAGAGATCATGGGCCAGTTCGTCGGCTGCCTGAAGGGCATCGCGGAAGCCTGCCGCACGCTGGATTTCCCGGTCGTGTCGGGTAACGTCTCGCTCTACAACGAAACCAACGGCCGCGGCATTCTGCCGACGCCGTCCATCGGCGGCGTCGGTCTGCTGGACGATTTCACCAAATCCGCGACGCTGGCGTTCAAGGCCGAGAACGAAGCGATCCTGCTGATCGGCGATACGCAGGGCTGGCTCGGCCAGTCGGTCTATCTACGCGACATCTGCGGCAAGGAAGAGGGCGCGCCGCCGCCGGTCGATCTCAATATCGAGAAGCGCAACGGCGATGTGGTACGCGGCATGATCAAAGGCGGCACGGCAACTGCCGTGCATGACGTGTCCGACGGTGGCCTGCTGGTGGCGCTGACCGAGATGGCGATGGCCAGCGGCATCGGTGCGATCCTCGATGCGCCGCCGGATGAGATCGTGCCGCACGCGTGGTGGTTCGGCGAGGATCAGGCGCGCTATGTCGTCACCGTGCAGGAAGAGCATCTGCTGCCGGTGCTGAGCAAGCTCAAGGCGGTCGGTGTGCCGTGCCATGTGATCGGCAAGACCGGCGGCGACGCCATCACCATCGAAGGCGAAACGCCGGTGTCGATTGCGTCGCTGAAAGCGGGCTACGAGAACTGGCTGCCAGCCTACATGGCGGGGAAGAACTGATCGCGCGCTGCGATTACTTCTTGGTCTGTCGAATGCGCCGTCGCGGCATGTCCTGCCGCGATGCCATGAATGTCTTCGCGACGTCGATGAAGCGCGCCGCCAGCGGCGACAGATGATCCTCGCGCCACACCAGCGAGAGATCGAGGGTCGCGGTCGAATCCACGATCTCCAGCGGCACGATTCCCGGCGGCAGGGTCGGGATGAAGGATGCATCGAGGATGGTGCAGCCGAAGCCCGATCGCACCAGTTGCAGTAGCACCGGCACGTCGTCGGCTTCCTCGGCAATCGTCAGTGACAATCCGCGCTCCGCGATCAGCCCGTTGATCAGCGCGCGAAAGCCGCGCCAGCGCCGCGCGGTGCCGATCACCAGCGGTGAGGTGGACAGCATTTCCAGAGTGATCTTTCGTTTCTGCGCCCACGGGTGGCTTGCCGGGATCACCGCGACCAGCCGCTCGCGCGAGATCGGCATGGCCCGCAGCGGTGGAGCTGCGACATTCGACATGATGAAGCCGAGATCGAGCGTGCCTTCGTCGAAGGCTGCGGCCTGTTCGGACGATGCGAGCAGGCGCAGGCCGACCTGCGCCTGCGGGTAATGTTTCCTGAATTCGATGATGATGTCGGACATCGGGCCGGTAGCGGCGAAGGTCGAGTATCCGACGCTGACGGTGCCGCTCAGACCCTGCGCGACACGCTCGGCATGCATGGTGGCACGCGCGAGGCGGTGCATGGCGTCGGCGCTCTCGCGGTAGAGCACTTCACCTGCAGGCGTCAGGGCAACGCGCCGGGTGGATCGCTCGAACAATGCAAAACCCAACTGTTGCTCCAGATCCCGGATGCTCCGGCTCAGCGCGGGCTGGGCGATGCCAAGCCGCTCGGCCGCCTTGCGAAAGCTCAGCGTTTCACCGACGGCGAGGAAGTACGGAATTCTGGCCGGAAGCAGGGGACGGGTCATGAAACAGGCCGTATGAGCGGGTTTCTATTATTACCTATATGGCATCAATCTGTACTCGATTGGTATTGGACAGGCATGAATGCCATCTGTCAAATCGACCCCATAACCTGCGGGGCGCGGTCGTCCCGCCCGCCGCGCGCGGCGCAACCACAAGACATCTCACGGGAGAGACCATGCCGAAGGGAAAGGCGATGATCGTTGCGGCGCAGGCCGAAGCGGCGGAGGCCGGTGCGGATATGCTGCGGGCCGGCGGCAACGCCATCGACGCCGCGATTGCCTGTGCACTGGTGCAGGGCGTGGTCGATCCGCTGATGACCGGCATCGCCGGTTTCGGCAGCGCCGGAATCTATTTTCCGGGAAAGAACTTTCATCAATATCTCGATTTCCATGCACCTGCGCCCGCCGCCGCGCGCCCGGATATGTGGGAAGACCTGATCGAAGGCGAGGCGCGTGACGGTTACGGTTTCATCCTGCGCGGGAAGGTGAACGATCTCGGCTATCAGTCGATCTGCGTTCCCGCGTCGCTGAAAGCTTATTACGAGGCGCATCAGCGGTTCGGCGTGCTGCCATGGCGCGACATCGTTGCCCCTGCGATCGCATGGGCCGAACGCGGCTGGATGGTGCGGCCGCATGTCGAACTGTTCTGGTCCGATCCCGGCGTGATGGACCGCGCCTCGGGCATCGACCGCCTGTCCTACACGGCCTCCGGCCGGAAACTCTATTGCCGCGAAGACGGCAGCTACAAGCGCGTCGGCGATGTGGTTCACAATCCGGACTACGCGCAGACGCTGCGGATGATCGCCGAGGGCGGCTCCGACGTGTTCTATCGCGGCGAGCTGGCGAAGCGTATCGCAGCCGACATGAAAGCGAACGGCGGCCTGATCACCGAAGACGATCTCGCGAACTATCAGCCGCGGTGGTGCGAGCCGCTGCGCGGCCAGTATCGCGGCTATGACGTGACGACCAACAATCCGCCCGGCGGCGGTGTCATGCTGGTCGAGATGCTCAACGTGCTTGAGAACTTCGATCTCTCTGCGCTCGGGCACAACAGCGTCGAATATCTGCGTGTGGTCTGCGAGGCGATGAAGCGCGCGACCGCCGACAAGGATCGCTTCCTGGGCGATCCGGGCTTCCTCGATATTCCTGTGGGCAAGCTGACCTCGAAAGACTACGCCGCGACGATGGCCGCCGAAATCAAGGCGCGCGTGAAGGGCGACGTGCCGCGGTTCAATTCGGGTCATCCGTCGAAGGACACAACCCATGTGTCGGTGGTCGACCGCGACGGCAATTGCGTGACCATGACGCATTCGCTCGGCATGCCATCCGGCGTGATCACTGACGGCCTTGGCTTTATCTACAACGGCTGCATGGGCGTGTTCGATCCGCGCCCAAACCGCCCCGGATCGATCGCGCCGGGCAAGGCGCGTTTCACATCGGTAGTCCCGTCGATCGTTTTCAAGGACAGCAAACCGTACCTCGTGATCGGCGCGCCGGGCGCAACGCAGATCGCCATGGGCGTGCTGCAGGCGATTCTCAATGTGCTCGACTTCGGCATGACCATGACCGAGGCGGTGAGCGCGCCGCGCTTCTCGGCGACCAGCAACGCCATCGACGTGTCCAACCGCATCGTCCACGGCGTGACGCGCGAACTTGAGCTCGATGGCTACGAGGTGATCCGCAGTCCGTACACATTCGGCTTTGCGGCCGTGCACGGCATCAAGATCGATGGCGACAGGCTCGATGGCGGCGCAGACCCCGGACATGACGGCATCGCACTGCCGGTCTGACGCCAAGCAACAGAATTCAGAGGGAGGGAACTACCGTGAAAACAACAAGGATCGGACTGACGGTCGCGGCCATGCTGATGGCATGCGGCGCGGCGGCGCAGGCGCAGGTTTCGGACGATGCGGTGAAAATCGGTGTGCTGACCGATCATTCGGGCGGTTTCGCCTATCTCGTCGGCAAGCATTCGGTCGAGGCCACGCAGATGGCGGTCGATGATTTCGGCGGCAAGGTGCTCGGCAAGCCGATTACCGTCGTGACTGCCGATCACCAGAACAAGGCGGACATTGCCTCTGCGATCAGCCGCAAGTGGTTCGAGACCGAAGGCGTCGACACCATCACCGACGTGGCAGGCTCGGCGGTCGCGCTTGCAACGCAGGAAATCGCGCGCTCCCGCGGCAAGGTACTGCTGATCTCGGGCGCTGCCACCACCGAACTGACCGGCAAGGCCTGTTCGGAGACGACATCGCAGTGGAGCTATGACACCTATTCGTTCGCCAAGGGCACGGCGAGCCAGGTCACCAAGCAGGGCGGCGATAGCTGGTATTTCCTGACCAGCGACTACGCGTTCGGTCATTCGCTCCAGCGCGATGCGAGCCGCTTTGTCGAAGCCAGCGGCGGCAAGGTGCTGGGCAGCGTGCGCTTCCCGTTCGGTTCGCCGGACTTCTCGTCGTTCCTGCTGCAGGCGCAGGCTTCCAAGGCCAAGGTGATCGGGCTTGCCATGTCAGGCGCCGATCTTCTGAGCGCGATCAAGCAGGCACGCGAGTTCGGCATCGTGCAGTCGGGGCAGAGCCTCGCCAGCCTCGTCATTTACATCAACGATATCGAAGGCGTCGGCCTGAACGTCGCGCAGGGTCTGACGCTGACGACCTCGTTCTACTGGGACGCCAACGACGAGACCCGCGCATGGGCCAAGCGGTTCATGGAGCGCTCCGGCGGTTTCATCCCGAATTTGATCACGGCGGGCACCTATGCGTCGGTGCTTCATTATCTGAAGGCTGTCGAAGCCGCAGGCACCGATGAAGGCAAGGCCGTGGCCGCGAAGATGAAGGAGCTGCCGGTCAACGACTTCTACAACAAGAACGTCCAGATCCGTGCGGACGGCCGGGTGATGCACAAGACCTTCCTGATGAAGGTCAAGTCGCCCGCGGAGTCGAAATATCGTGGCGACTTCTACCAGCAACTGGCGTCGATGTCGGGCGAGGAATCCTACAAGCCGCTGTCGGAAAGCGAATGCCCACTCGTTAAAAAGTAAGAAGAGAAGCATTCCGACCTTGCCCGCCGGCGACACTCCGGCGGGCGTTTTTGTTTTTGAAGGTTAGATCTCCTCGATGGTGACCTTGTCCGGGTAGAACGCCAGATGTCCGGCGATCTCCTTCACCGAGTCATAGGGGGTCTCGTAGGTCCAGATCGCGTTGTCCAGCGTCTTGCCGCCTGAGACGATGCTGAAATAGCTCGCATCGCCCTTGTAGGGGCAATAGGTGCTGTGATCCGTGCGCTTCAGCAGGGTGGGATTGGCGTCTTCGCGGGGGATGTACTGGACTGGCGGATATTTCGCTTCCCTGAGCGTCAGGGCGTGGCTGGTTTGGGCAACAACCTCGCCGCCAACGCTGACCCGGAACGTTTGGGGTTGGCCGCGATTGTAATCGGGTGGTCGGGGCCTGGAATTTTCATGCGTACATTCATGTCGAAGGTTCCTGTGGAGGCCACAATATAGGAGCCTTCCTGCGTAATGCTTGGGTGACGGCGCGGGTTGCACGGGTTAGAATCAGGCATATTTCGTGCATTCATTGAGCCGGAAACGGCTCAACATGAGGAGATTCAACGACATGCCAATGGACGCGCGGGACATCGAAACGATGATCAAGGCTGCATTGCCCGACGCGAAGGTGGAAATCCGCGATCTCGCCGGTGACGGCGACCATTACGCGGCCACCGTCATATCGGAGGCATTTCGCGGCAAGTCGCGGGTCCAGCAGCACCAGATCGTCTATCAGTCGCTGAAAGGGCAGATGGGCGGCGTTCTGCATGCGCTGGCGCTGCAGACTGGCGTCCCGGACGCCTGATTACAACGAGAGCCGGGGGGCGGGGTGTCGAGAAACGGAAACCTGCTGCGGGCACGCGCGCCGCACCAGCATCATCGCGTGACCTATGTCGAACTGTTCTTCGACCTCGTTTTCGTTTTCGCTATCACCCAGATTTCCCACACCCTGCTGGCGCATTTCACGCCGCTCGGCGTGCTCCAGACCGCGATCCTGTTTCTGGCGGTGTGGTGGGTCTGGATCTACACCTCATGGATCACCAACTGGCTCGACCCGGAACGCACGCCTGTCCGCGTGATGCTGTTCGGCCTGATGATCGCCGGGCTTCTGCTCTCGACATCCATTCCCAAGGCGTTTGAAAGCCGAGGCCTCGCGTTCGCGCTGGCCTTTGTGGTCATGCAAGTCGGGCGATCGCTCTACACGTATTGGTCCATCCCCAAATCGCAGCCAGGCTGGCGCATGAATCTGCTGCGCATCACCTGTTGGCTGGCATGCAGCGGTGTGTTCTGGATCGCGGGCAGCCTTGTGGAAGGGCAAACACGGCTGATCCTGTGGATCGTTGCTGTCGTTATCGAATATTGCGGGCCGCTCTTCCGGTTCCGTTTTCCGGGTCTCGGCGCGACACCCTATTCGGACTGGGATGTCGAGGGCGGCCACATGGCCGAGCGGTGCGCCCTGTTCATCATCATCGCGCTCGGTGAATCCATTGTTGTGACCGGCGCAACCTTCGCGTCAGCGACATGGACCGCGCCCACCATCTCGGCCTTTGTTGTCGCTTTGCTCGGCAGCATCGCGATGTGGTGGGTGTATTTCCATATCGGTGCAGAGGCGGGCGCGGAACACATTTCGCAAGCCGAGGAGACCGGGCGGCTGGCGCGCTTGGCTTATACCTATCTGCATCTGCCGATTGTCGCGGGCATTGTCGTGTCGGCGGTCGGCGATGAACTGGTGCTGGCGCATCCGGATGGGCACGCGGACACCAAGGCTATTCTGAGCATCATTGGCGGGCCACTGCTGTTCCTGATCGGCACCATCCTGTTCAAGCGCAGCATTCGGGGAATCTTCCAGCTCTCGCATCTGGTCGGCATCGGAATGCTGATTGTGCTGATCCCGTTCGCGCACTCGCTCTCGCCGTTGCTGCTGTCAACGGCGACGACGATCGTTGTCGTGATTGTCGCTGCGTGGGAGGCGATCTCGCTCGGTTCTTCGGCGAAGGCGGAAGTCTAAATTTCCGCCACCAGTGCATGCACCGAGAACATCCCGTCGGGATCGGTCCACGACGCGCGCGGAGTCCATCCGGAATCCCGCGCAAGCGCGGTGAACCGCTCGATGCTGTATTTGTAGCTGCTTTCGGTGTGGATGGTCTCGCCGGTGCGGAACGTCGCCGTGTGATCAAGCACGCGAATAGTTTGCGGCTTGCGGCTGATCAGATGCATCTCGATGCGGTGGCGTTTGCGATTGTAGATCGCGCTGTGCTCGAACCCGTCGAGATCGAGATTGCCGCCAAGCTCGCGATTGATCCGCGCCAGCACGTTGAGATTGAACTGGCCGGTGACGCCCGCCGCATCGTTATAGGCATCGTGAAGCACGCGCTCATCCTTCTCCAGATCGACGCCGACAATCATGGTCGCGCCGTTTCCAAGAATGGCGCGTGCGCTGCGCAAGAAGGCACTGGCCTCATGCGGATCGAAATTGCCGATGGTGGAGCCGGGGAAGAAGCCGACCTTTGGCATGTTCTTCACCTCCGGCGGCAATTCGAACGGTTTGGTGAAGTCCGCGATCACTGGATGAACGGCGAGATCGGGGAAGTCCGTGCGTAAAGCGTTGGCCTGTCCGTTGAGGAAATCGCCGGAAATATCCACCGGCACATAGGCCTTGAAAGAGGATTGCTTCAGCAGCAGGCGCACCTTGGTGGTCGCGCCCGCGCCGAATTCGACCAGTGCCGCATTTGACGGAATGGCTGCGGCGATCTCCGCGCCGCGGTCGCGCAGGATGCGCAGTTCGGTGCGCGTCGGGTAGTATTCCGGCAGCAGCGTGATCTGTTCGAACAGTTTCGAGCCGGTCTCGTCGTAAAAATATTTCGGCGACAGCTTTTTCGGCTGTTGCGACAAGCCCGCGATCACATCCTGAGCAAACGAATGATCGATCTGGCCGGAGGCGGGATCATTGGTCCGCGCGTTGACATGCACATTCATGACGATCTCTTGCGTTCAGGGTTTCAAACGGCGTAGTCGGCAAGCCGCAGTCCGGTGAACTGCCAGCGATGGTGCGGGTAGAAGAAATTGCGGTAGGTGACGCGGCTGTGGCTGTCCGGTGTTGCGAGGGATGAACCGCGCAGCACCAGCTGATTGACCATGAACTTGCCGTTGTATTCCCCGAGCGCGCCCTCGATGGCGCGGTAGCCGGGATAGGGCGAATACGAACTGCGGGTCCATTGCCAGACGATGCCGAAGGCGTCGTTGAGATGACCGGCGCGCGCCGCGACTTCCCATTCCATTTCCGTTGGCAGATGCTTGCCGCTCCAGCGCGCAAAGGCGTCGGCTTCGTAGTAGCTGACATGGGAAACGGGGGCTGACGGGTCGATCGGCTGCAAGCCGCCGAGGGTCATGACCTTCCATTCCCCGTCGATCTTGCGCCAGTGGCCGGGGGCTTCCCAGCCCTCGCGCTCGGCGGTGGCGAAACCGTCCATCAGCCAGAGCGTGGCTTTCTCGTAGCCGCCGTCCTGTATGAAGGCGAGCCACTCGGCATTGGTGACAAGATTGCGTGCCAGCTTCACCGGGCCGACCAGTGCGCGGTGCGCGGGCTTCTCATTGTCGAAATGGAAAGATTCGTCGGTGTGGCCGATGGTGTGAATGCCCTCCATCAGCGTGACCCACTCGTCGCCGGTGCGGGTTGTGGTGGGAAACCGCCATCCGGGTTGATAGGCCGGCGGGATCGGGTTTTGTGCAAAGGCATGCAGAATGTCGGTGAACATCAACTCCTGATGCTGCTGCTCGTGATTCAGCCCGACCTCGATCAGCGGTTCGAGCTTTGTCAGCGTGGCGGCGTCCGCTGAAGCGAAAAATGCCGCAACTGCGGCATCGACATGCTTGCGGTAGGCCGTCACCTCGTCCGCGCCGGGGCGGGTGAGGTGGCCGCGCTGGGCGCGGGCATGACGCGGTCCGGCGCTGACGTAGTAGGAATTGAACAGGTAGGCATAGTCCGGGTGATAGAGCTTGTAGCCGGGGGCGTATTCGCCGAGCAGGAATTGCTCCCAGAACCAGGTGACGTGCGCCCGGTGCCATTTGGCCGGGCTGGCATCGGGCATGGACTGGATCAACTGATCCTCGGGGGACAGCGGGGCGGCCCGCCGCTCGGTCTCGTCCCGGACGGCCTGAAAAGCCCCCAGCAGCCTTGCAGCCTGCTCGTCTCGGGATTCGGGGATAAACGCGGAGGGATTGGCGACGCGGTGGTCTGGCTGGGAGGCTGGCTTCGTCACAAGAATCTCCGGTTAAGGGGAGAACGATGCTTCTCGGGATCGGTTCCGCAGGTGGGATGCTCTAAATAGGGAGGCTGGCGGAGGATAAAAGGCGCTGCCGGCCATGAAATCCATACGTTGCGACGGCGGCGATTGTTTCAGGCTCCCGGCGTGGCAGGTCTGCCCGACCGGTTCTGACGGCCGCATGGCACCTTTTCGGCAATTTGATTGGGATGCGGACCCGTTCCGCGCTACATATATGGGCAGAACGGCAGGCGATTGGGAGATTCCCGGCCCCCCGCCGCAGGCCCTGGCTTCTTAAGGACGCGAAATGAGCATCGAGCAATTCATCGAGAACGAAGTGAAGTCCAACGACGTCGTGCTGTTCATGAAGGGCACGCCGCAGTTTCCGCAGTGCGGGTTCTCGGGCCAGGTGGTCCA
>Ga0209023_10008660_pt1 | contig 10160 bp, 8 predicted proteins | sample LakOneMetagenome_FD_187468 | JGI IMG/M metagenome (GOLD analysis project Ga0209023, IMG submission 187468) | Freshwater and sediment microbial communities from Lake Erie, Canada (SPAdes) (version 2) | ecosystem: Environmental > Aquatic > Freshwater > Lentic | place: Lake Erie, Canada | collected...
GCGATCGACTTCGGCTGGTGGAGCGATGTCCCGCTTCGCGTTTCCCAGCGCGTTCAGATAAGCGTCGTCGCCGGTGCCGATCGGCAGCGGGATGTTGAAATTGGCGCCAAGGCCAACCCCCTCGCCGCGCTCGTGCGCGTAGCCCCACACGAACGGATAGAACTGCGCCGGGTCGGCGTGGATCGAGACGGTCAACACATCGGGCCGCGCATAGAAGATGCCCTGCGTACCATTGCCGTGATGCACGTCGACATCGAGGATCGCGACGCGCTCGTAGCGCTGCCGCAGATGGGCCGCCGCGATCGCCGTGTTGTTGAGGAAGCAGAAGCCGCCAGCCATGTCGGCATAGGCGTGATGGCCGGGCGGACGGCACAGCGCGTAGCTGGCACTCTCGCCGTCCAGCACCAGTTGCGCCGCCGTTACCGCGACATCGGTCGCCGCACAGGCGCCGGCCCAAGTTCCCGGACCGATCGGGCACCCGGTGTCGGCGGTGTGCCAGCCGAGCTTGCCGACGATGCTGGTCGGATAGGTCGCGGCCTGACGCACCGGATGGATGTTGGCGATCATCTCCGGCCCGGCATCGCCGAGCGCCGACCATTCGTCCCAGGCATCGGCCAGGAACCGGAGATATTCGGCGCTGTGCACCCGGGCGCGCGGCCCCTGCCCGAACGCCGTCGGCTCGATCAGTTGATGCGATCCGGCCGCAAGACCCTTCAACAGCCGGTCGGCCCGCTCGGGCTGTTCGGTGGTGCGCCGGACCACCCCGCGCACCAGAAAAAACTGCGGATCGTGACTCCGGTGCCGCTCGGTATAGACCGCCTTCACTTCGACCTCTCGAGAATACCTCTGGAGGCCGGACTAGATCAGTATCCGCACGGCCCCGCAATCCGCACGGTCGGATGCGAAAGCGGGCTTGCTCAAATGTCGGAGAGGCGCGCTGTGGCCAGCGTGCCTACTCCGGTGTTTCTGCCTTATGCCGTCAAAATGAAATTCCCGGTGTGCAACGTTCCGACCACGTTGTTGAGGCTTTCATCGCCGACGGTGCCGGTGACGTTCTGAACGTTCGCCAGGTTCAGGTTATAAAAGCCGGTGCCGGTGAGCATAACGGTGTTGGTCCCGGCGCCGAGATTGATCGCGTGACCGAAGATATTGCCTCCGACCGCGAGGTAGTCATCACCGGACGTTCCGGTCACCGATGTGCCCGCGTTCAGGGTCAATGCCGAAGTGTCGATCGGATTTCCTGAAGTTCCCGATGCGATCATCATGGCGGTATCGCTGAATTGCAGCACCTCGAAGTTGGTGAGCGTGTCCGTGCCGTCGGGCGTGAAGCTCGACGTTGGGCTACGGTTGTCGGTCACCGTTCCCGCACCCAGATTGATGGTGTAGCTCGCGGACGGGCCGGAGAAGATCGCCATGTCGGTACCCGCACCACCATCGATGGCATCGTTACCGAAGCCACCCGTGATGCTGTCGTTACCACCCCCGCCGCTGATGGTGTCGTTGCCGCTGACCGTCGGTGCGCCGATGACTGCTGCCGAATTTGCCATGATTTTCGCTCCCCCAAAATGAATTCTGAAATCAGAAACGGGAGCGAGTCTGCTGATGCGGCGTTATAGGACTGCAAAAAAACGTGAAATCGATAACCATTTGTTAAATATCAGCTTGCTCACGCATACACAGTTCGTAGAGTCGGCTCGAAAATTTCCGGCGGCCAGTCAAAAAAGCGACGAACCGACCCAAAAAAATCATTCATCATTTCGATCTGCAGCCCGGCTCCAAGTTCCAACGTTACCTATGTTGCAAAGTCACCAATGACGTTGCCCGTGATGCGCCTGCGTTTGCTCGGCCGGTTCGGCGTTGCCGCTCCGGATAGCGAATCCGCGTCAATTCCGCTGCCGACGAAGAAAACAGGGGCTTTGCTGGCCTATCTCGGGATGAGCAGCGACCACGCTGCGAGCCGCGAGGAACTGGCGGCTTTATTGTGGGGCGGTTGCTCCGATCAGCAGGCGCGACAGAGTTTGCGACAAGCACTGGCTTTGTTGCGCAAGGAACTCCCGTCGAACGTGCTGATAACCGATACCAAGATCGTGCGGCTGGAACCGGCGTCGTGGTCGATCGATGCCCGTGAATTCGTATCGCTGGCCGGTTCGCAGAACGGGGAAGACCTGGCGCGTGCCGCCCGCTCCTTCACCGGCGATTTTCTGTCCGGCTTCATCCTCGAAGAAGAAGCTTTCGAAGAATGGGTCAGCGGGCAACGAAGCCACCTGCAGCATGCCGCCGCGCAGCTTTGCGAAACCTTCGTGCGGCGCCCGGACCTGGTGATCGATCCGAACCAGGCGCTGGCGGCCGTCGATCAGTTGATTGCGCTCGATCCGTTGCGGGAAGACTGGCATCGCCTCGCGATCGCGTTGTACGCCCGCTATCGCGGCAAGAACGAAGCTATGGCGCGGGCCGCCAATTTTGCCGGTTTGCTTCAGCGCGAACTTGGCGTGGCGCCCGAGCGCGAAACCCGGACGATGCTGGAAAATCTCCGCAGCGTCGACGCCGCGGCCTGGGTCAATGGTCCATCGGAAGATCGTCCGCGCGAAGCCGTGGCGGCGCTTGCCGTCAGCGGCGTTGACGCCGCTGCAGTCGTTCCGGCCACCCCTTCCGTCGTCGCAGCACGATCGACGGCTCTGACGCGACGTCCCAGCGGCGTGACGATGGCGGCGCTGGTTCTGGCCGGCGTTCTCGTCGCCGCAGCGACCTTCGCTTCCGAGAAGTTCCACAGCCTCCTGGGATTAGGTCCGTCGGTTTCGTTTCAATCGCCCACGGCACTCGCCACGCCGATGGATCCCTGGCGATCGCCGGCGGTCGTGAACGAGGCCCAACTGCCGAAGGGCATCATTCCGATCGTGGTGCTGCCGTTCGCAAGCCCCGGCGGAACTGACGAGCCAAGTCAGCTGATCGCCGACATGCTGACGGATGATCTCACCAACACGCTGTCGCGCCTTCCTACGTTCAGGGTGATTTCACGCCAGACGGCGCGCAGCTACAGGGGGCAGGCCGTCGATGTCGCCAGGCTCGGCACCGAGCTGCAGGTAAGATATGTGCTGGAGGGCAGCGCCCGGCTCCAGGATGACGTCCTTCGGGTCAACGTCGAGCTGATCAACCCGGCTACTCGCCTGTCGGTATGGAGCGGCCGGGTCGAGCGTCGTGGCGCCGATCGGCAAGGCGTCCGCGACGACATCGTCAGCCGGTTGGCGCGTGAGCTGCAGTTCGAAATGCTTCCGATCGAAAGCCAGCGCCTGTCGAACGACTTCGATGCCGATGCCCTCGCCTATCGCGGCTGGGCTGCGCTCTCACAGGTCGACCTCGTGGGTTACAAACAGGCGCTCGCGCTGTTCGAGAAAGCGCTGAAGCGCGATCCGAACAACCTGTCTGCTCAGACCGGCATCGGCGCCTACCACGCCCGCATGGGCGCACAGGTTCTCGATACCGATCCCGCCGGCCATCGCCGCGCGGCGGAAGAAATCCTGCGTCAGGTACTGGTGCGCGATCCTCAGTCGAGCCAGGCTCATTTTTATCTGGCGCTCGCGCTCAACCGGCTGCAGACCCTCCCCGAAGCGCTGGAACATCTGGAACGGGCGATCAAGATCGATCCCAGCGACGCCAGCGCTCACGCCCAGATCGGCAACGGGCTGATCCGATCCGGAAAAGTCACCGAAGGGCTTGAACACGTCCGCTATGCGATGTTGCTCAGTCCGCGTGACTCGATCATGCCGGTTTGGCTCGAATTTGCCGGCAATGCCGAGCTCGAGCTCGGCGACTACCGTGAGGCGATTTCCTTATTCGAGCGATCGATCGCAATCAATCAACGCTATCCGCGAAGCTGGGCCGGTCTGGTCGCGGCCTATGCGCTGGCCAATCAACCCGCCGAGGCCCGGCGAGTTGCCGAGAAGCTCAAGACCTTTGCGCCGACCCTGGCAAATGACGATCTTCCCAACCATTTTGGCCGCAGCGAGAACTCGAAGCTGCATGAGGGCCTGGTGCTGGCCTTCAGCTCACCGGGCGGCTAGCGACGTCGGCTCCGGTTTTGCCTTCGCTCCTCGAAGAAGGTAAACCATCTCCGCAGGGATGATGCGCGCATCGACCCGCCAGAGCCCCGTTCCGATGAAATCGGTACGGGGCTCTGGATATTGATTGGACGCGTTTTCTCGACGCGAACCGATTTTCACTTCGCTGGAAAACGCTCTCTAATGTCGTTCCGGAGTATCCCGTTGCCCGTCCCCCGTCGTATCGTTGTTGCCGTTGGGTTTGCGCTTGCGGTCCTGTCCTTCAGCGGCTCTGCGCGCGCGCAAAGCGTCATTGCCGCCGCTGTCGCCAAGCCGGTGTCGTTGCCCGACATCGTGATCGGGTCGCCCAAGGCGCCGTTGACCATCACCGAATACGCCTCGATGAGCTGCCCGCATTGCGCGGCTTTCGGCGAGAATGTGTTTCCGATGCTGCGGACGAAGTTCATCGACACCGGCAAGGTGCGCTTCGTGTTCCGCGAATTCCCGCTCGACCCCAAGGCGGCCGCGGCTTCGATGCTGGCGCGCTGTATCGCCCAGGACGATTCCGAAAAATACCTGGGCGCGGTCGAGACCCTGTTCAGGCTGCAGGAACAATTGGTCGCGCAGACCAAGGAGACGCTGTTCTTTGTCGGCAAGATGAAGGGAATGAGCGAACAGGAAGTCGAAGGCTGCGTGAAGGATCAGGCGCAACTCGACCGGCTCGCGGCCGACCAGCAATATGCACTGAAGGCGCTGAACGTCGTATCGACACCGACCTTCTTCCTGAACGGTGTCAAGCTTCAGGGCTCGATGTCATACGAGGAACTCGAGGAGCGGCTCAAGCCGCTGCTGCGTAAATAGGATGCTGCGCAAATAGTCTGAGCCGGCAAGCCCGGTTTTCCCCTTGTCCTGTGCTGTGCCCTCGCCGAAGATGGCAGCAATCAACAAGCCTACCAGGGGAAACGCCATGGCCGCCGTCTTTCGCGTATTGCTCGCAACCCTGTGGCTGGCGTCCGGCGTTGCGGCTGCAACGGCCCAAGGTCATCCGAACGGCTATCCCAACAAGCCGGTCCGCATCGTGGTCGGGTTTACCGCCGGCGGACCGACCGACGCCATCGCGCGGATCGTGGCGCAAAAACTTTCCGATAGTCTCGGTCAGCAGTTCGTGGTCGAGAACATCGGCGGCGCCGGCGGCAACACCGCGTCCGGCCAGGTGGCGCGCGCGACGCCCGACGGCTACACCATCATGGCGATCTCGACCGGCTTCGTCGTCAACCCCAGCCTTTACGCCAAAGTCCCGTACGACCCGGTGAAGGACTTTGCGCCGGTGACGCTGGTTGCAGCCTCGCCGAACATCGTCGTGGTCAATCCGTCGGTCCCGGCCAAGACATTATCCGAGCTGGTTCAGCTTGTTCGAGACAATCCCGGCAAATACAGTTTTGCCGGTCCCGGTGTCGGTTCGACCCCGCATCTCGGCGGCGAGTTGTTCCGGTTGGCGTTCAAGCTGGATCTCGTCCATGTGCCGTTTGCGGGCGCAGGTCCCGCGGTCCAGGCCACCGTCGGCGGCCATACCCCGATTGCCTTTACGGCCCTGCCGTCCTCGCTTTCGGCGGTGCAGGCAGGCCAATTGCGCGCGCTCGGCATTGCGGCCCCCAAACGCGCCGCGAGCATGCCCGACGTGCAGACCTTTGCCGAACAGGGCATCAAGGATCAGGACGCCGAAACTCTCACCGGCATCGTCGCTCCAGCCGGAACCCCAAAGGAGATCGTCGACCTGCTCTACCGCGAGATCGCCAAGGCTGTGGCGGAGCCGGAGGTCAGGCAACGCCTCACCACGCTCGGCTTCGATCCGGTCGCGAATACGCCGGATGAGTTTGCCGCCCGCATCAAGCTCGAGATCGAAAAATGGGGCAAGGTGGTCCACGACGCCAAGCTGCGCATCGAGTAGGCCCGCACCAGTCGGCGAAGCTACGAGATATGGGGTGACCGCTACCGCCCTACCCCAATTTCTACTTTGCATGGGGTTGTTTTCAATATTTTGAATCCGGACCCCCGTGGGGTGGGTTGCTCCCGCCTGTCTCGCGGCTCACTTCATGTCGATGAAAGTCAGGCCGATCCGGTTCTTCTGGATCCAGGCCACCTGGCACTCATGCACGACCGAGGAGTTGTTCGCCATCACCAGGCGGAAGCGCTGCGGTACGAAGGCCGGGTTCTCGACGTCGATCGCCGCGCCCTCGAGCGACACGTTCCGAACCACGCAGCGCATCACCGAACCGCCTGACGATACAAACGCAGGCTCATCGGTGTCGGTTCGCGGATGCCTTCGTTTCTCTTCCATCCCGTTGGTCCCGGAGGCGCGTGCGCCGCAGCAGTTGCCGCGGCGACCACCTGCGGTGCCGTTGCATCCGATTCAAGCCCTTTGCGCAATTGATTTTGTGCAGAGCGACAGGACGTTCCCCCGTTTGTGCGCAGATGTGCCCCGCGTCTTCGCAGGCTTGTCGTTCGCGCCGGTAGCACGATAGCCTTTCGATACAAGCGGTGCGCAGGCGCGACGCCCGCTACGATAAAAAATGAACAGGCGCCAAAGGGGAAACGCCATGTTCGAGATGCTCGATCGCCGGACTACGTTGACCGGCAACCAGATCAAGATCCTCGCTGCCGCCATCATCGGCGACGCGCTCGAATTCTTCGATTATTTCCTGATCGGTTTCGTACTCGCCTTCCTGATCGGTCCCTGGAAGCTCACCTTCGGCCAGTCCGCGACCGTGTTGATGAGTTCCGGTATCGGCGCGATCATCGGCGCCTATGTCTGGGGCTGGCTCGCCGATCGTGTCGGCCGCCGCGTGGTCTTCATCGGCACCGTGCTCAATTTCTCGATCGCGACCGGCCTGCTCTATTTCACACCGGAGAACGGCTGGGTCTATCTCGCCATCATGCGTTTCTTCGTCGGAACCGGCGTCGGCGGACTGTATTGCGTGGACCTGCCGCTGGTGCAGGAATTCATGCCGTCTTCGAAACGCGGCTGGGTCGGCGGCCTCGTCACCTGCGTCATCCCGCTCGGCGTCGGCCTTGGCGCCGTAATGGGCGCCCTGATCGGCAGCAACGAATGGCGATTGTTGTTTGCGATCGGCGTGTTGCCGGCCTTTCTGGTGTTGCTGGTGCGGCTCTGGGTTCCGGAGTCACCGCGCTGGCTGTGCCGGCAGGGCCGTTATGACGAGGCGCGCAGGTCGCTGGCCTGGGCCCTGCAGATGGAGCCATCGGCGCTGCCGCTGCCGACCGCGGCCGATGCCGGGCCGGTCGTCAAGTCGAGCTGGTTCGATCTGTTCAAATATCCGCGCAGCCTGCTGGTTTCGTGGCTCGGCAATGCCGGCGCCCAGACCGGTGTCTACGGCCTGACACTGTGGGCGCCGTCGCTGTTCGTGCTGCTGTTGAAGGTGACGCCTCAGGAAGCCGCCAAGATGATGATCCTGCTCAGCGTGTCCGGCTTCATCGGCCGCCTCTCCTTCTCTTACTTCTCGGAACTGATGGGGAGGCGCACGGCGGGCGGGCTTCTCGGCCTCGGCGCCGGAATCCTGACCATCGTCGCCGGCTACAATTACGATGCGACGCTGTTCGGCCTGTCGGCATTCTGGCTGATCCTGGCGGTGACGTTCTTCTTCGCCGATGGCGGCTTTGCCATCGTAGGACCCTATGCGGCCGAGGTCTGGCCGTCGCATCTTCGAACCACCGGCATGGGCTCGGCCTATGGGTTCGGCGGCATCGGCAAGATCATTGGTCCGGTCGGACTTGCGCTGATCGTCGGCTCCAACAACTACCTGAAACCCGACGTGCCGCTGACCCAGATCCCGACTGCCTTTGTTTATCTTGGCTGCTGGTTCCTGATGGCCGGGATCGTGTATTATTTCATCGGCTTCGAGACCAGGGGCAAGTCGATCGAGCAGATCGACAAGGAACTGGCCGACGGGCTTGATCTTTCAACCGCGCAGGTTCGTCAGGCATAACCGTGGCTATCGCGATTGCAACCACTACCGACCTTGCGGGCGACCCGACGGTGATCGCCCGCGCGGAGGCCATGCGTCCCCTCGTGGCGGCGGCTTCCAACGACATCGAGACCACGCGCCGGCTACCGCCGGCGCTGCTCGACAGCCTGCACGAGGCGCAGCTATTCCGGCTTTTGCTGCCGCGATCGTCCCGGGGGATCGAAACCGATCCCGTCACCTTCTTCCACGTCATCGAAACCATCGCCAAGGCCGACGCCTCGACCGCCTGGTGCCTGAGCCAGGCCGGCGGTTGCGCGATGTCGGCGGCCTATCTCGACCTGCCGGTGGCGCAAGCAATCTTCGGCGATCCCCGCGCCGTGCTGGCCTGGGGTCCCGGCCCCAAGGTGAAGGCAATCGAATGCGACGGCGGCTACCGCGTCACCGGCGTGTGGGCGTTTGCCTCCGGCGGCCGTCACGCCACCTGGCTCGGCGCCCACTGCCCGATCCATGCGGCCGACGGCACGCCGCGATACGAAGCCAACGGCGCGCCGCTGGAGCGCACCATGCTGGTGCGCACCGAGGACGTCGAATGGACCGACATCTGGAACACGGTCGGCCTGCGCGGCACCGCCAGCGACCAGTTCGCGCTGAACGACTATTTCGTCCGCGCCGATCACTCGATGACCCGCGAATTCGACCGCGAATGCCGTGAGAGCGGCCCGCTGTACCGGATGGGCGCGGGCACCTGCTACCAGGTCGGCTTTGCCGGCGTGGCCTGCGGCATCGCCCGCAGCGCGCTCGACACCTTTGTCGAAACCATGCGCAACAAGGTGCCGCGCGGCGCCAAGGGCCTGTTGCGCGACAATGCCGTGGTCCAGTGCAATCTCGCCCAGGCCGAGGTCAATCTCCGTTCCGCACGCGGCTACGTGCTGCAGTCGATGGCGGATACCTGGAAGGATCTCACCGCAGGCGCGACCATCACCGTCGCCCAGCGCATCAACATGCGGATGGTCGCGACCAATGCCATCTACAAGGCGCGCGAGGCGGTTGATTTCGCCTACAACGCCGCCGGTGCGACTGCGATTTTCGAAAACCATCCGCTGGAGCGCCGCTTTCGCGACATGCACACCGTGACCCAGCAGCTTCAGGGACAGATCAGGCACTTTGAGACCGTCGGCGCCTGGATGCTCGGCGCCGAGGCTGATCTCACCTTTGTCTAGATTCCTCTGCGTTTGAACCCATCAGCCCAACAAGGAGAACAATCATGGGACTTGGCGGCTTGCAGCATTACACCATCGAACCCTCGGACCTCGAACGCACCAAGGATTTCTACTGCGACGTACTCGGCCTCGAGAACGGCGACCGTCCGCCGCTCGATTTTCCGGGTTACTGGCTCTATTCGGGCGGCACCGCCACGGTGCATCTGATGGGCACGCGCAAACCGCGCGAAGGCATCGTGGTGCGCGGGACCGAAAAGAAATTCGAGGATACCGGCCGGCTCGACCACATCGCCTTTGCGGCGGAGGACGTCGAAGGCATGCGCAAGCGCCTGCAGTCCAAGGGCGTCAAGTTTCGCGAGAGTATCGTGCCGCGCACCGGCGACACCCAGTTCTTTCTTTATGATCCGGACGGCGTCGGCGTGGAATTGAATTTCCCCAAGCCGTAACAAGCCATCACTTTCGGGCGCAACGCCGCAGTCTCGCCCTGTGTTTGACACCAATCGGCCAGCCCCTGCGCTGGCCGATTTCATTTGACCGCCAATCGCCGCCCGTCCCGGGGTGATGTGACCGCGCAACACTCCACGGCGAAGCAACGGGTTCCCGACAACGCCGCTAGTCGGCCATCACTCGGGCGCGAGTCGGACAGGGTTTCCACATCATTGCATGACGAATGGAAGGGCCGCGCCGCTGCGGCAGGATAGCCGGGTGCCGCGCCTTCAACCCTACCCCAGGGCATGCGTACCCGGCTATTCGCGCGGTGTTCCCGCCGACCGACCGGCTCAAACCGGCAGGGATTAATCCAGCCCGCGCTCGTGGCTGAGATTGACCATCTCAAGGATGAAAATCGTCTTTTGGTTGTCGTCCAGGCTGGCAAACAGCGGCTCGGCAGCATCGGCCACGTTGCGCTGATCGACGGCACGGTCGTT
>Ga0209023_10008661_pt1 | contig 10160 bp, 7 predicted proteins | sample LakOneMetagenome_FD_187468 | JGI IMG/M metagenome (GOLD analysis project Ga0209023, IMG submission 187468) | Freshwater and sediment microbial communities from Lake Erie, Canada (SPAdes) (version 2) | ecosystem: Environmental > Aquatic > Freshwater > Lentic | place: Lake Erie, Canada | collected...
GTCGGAGAGGCGACCGATCATCGCGATCAGAAAACCGGCGACGACTATTCCCGCGGCCCCGCCGAGCAGCAGCGGCAATCCGAGCAGGGCTGCCCCGACCAGTCCGGGGAACATTCCGTGAGCCAGGGATTCGGCGCTGTATGAGATTCCATAGAGAACCACCCAGCAGCCGATCACCCCGCTGACCGCGCCGAGCATCGAGATCTCGATCAGTGCCCGGACGGTGAAGCCGTGGGTGAGGGGATCGATCAGCCAGTCGATCACTGTCGATCGTCCCCGTGATGGTGGTGATGGGCAGGGAGCACTCCCAGCTCCGGCTGTCCGGGGATTTCGACGATGTGGCCGCCGTAGGTTGCTTCGAGAACCGGCTTGCTTATCGCGACGGCGGGATCGCCGAAGGAAATCTGCTCGCCGTTCAGGCAAAGGACAAGATCCCAGCGCTCGGCCTGCTCGACTTCGTGGGTGGCGATCATCACGGTGCGGCCCGAGGCTGCCAGACCGTCGATCAGCATCTCCAGTCGCTGCTCGTTGGTCGTGTCGAGACCGGTGAAGGGCTCGTCCATCAACAGCAGCTCCGCGTCGGCGGTCAGCGCCCGGGCGATCAGCACCCGTTGCCGCTGGCCACCAGACAGGTCACCGAAGGTGCTGTCGGCAAGATCGGCCAGACCCACCTCATCGAGGTGCTTTCTGGCCCGCTTGCGTTCGGCCCTGCCAGGGCGCTTCCACCAGGGGAGTCGTGCGAGTGAGCCCATGGTCGCCACGTCCAGGGCGGACACCGGGTAGTCGAGACGTGAACGGTCGGTCTGCGCGACGGTGGCCGTCGTCGCCCTGACGTTGAGGTGACCGGAAAGCGGGGGGACTTCGCCGGTCAGGGCCCGGAAGAGAGTGGTCTTGCCGCCACCGTTCGGCCCGAGGATGCCGACCCTTGAGCCGGCCGGTATCTGGAACTCGAGTCCGCGCAGCACGGCCTTGCCTTCGTAGCCGAGCGTCGCATGCGCAGCCTGGACGACCGGATCACTCATCTTCGCCTCCGAAACAGGTCTCGCTGCCGCCGCTCATGCCGGCGACCACCGAGTTGACATTCGATTTCATCGATCCAAGCCAGGTTTCACCGGCCGAACCTTTAGGGCCGAGGGTGTCCCCGTACAGCGAGTATTCGGTGGTCGCGCCGGTGTCTTTGGCGAGCGCCTCCGAGAGCGCGGGGGAGACGGACTCCTCGGGGAAGATCGCTTTCACCTGCTCGTCGCGGATCGTCTGTTCGAGCTCGGCCAGATCTCCGGCGGAGGGCTGGGCTTCGGTGGTCAGCGCGGGAATCACTGTGCCGACCGTCTCGATTCCGAAACGGTTGGTGAAATAGCCGAAGGCATCGTGGTCGGTGACGATCTTCCGGTCGGCGGCAGGGATCCGGCGGATGCATGTCTCGGTCCGCGCGGTCAGGTTGCGGATCTGGTTGTCGAACCGCCGGGACCTGCCCCGGTAGAAACCGGCGGAATCCGGATTGGCCCGGGCCAGGGCGCTTTCGATCCGGGCCGAGGCGAAAGCGACGTTGACCGGGTCCTGCCACCAGTGTGGATCAAATTCGCCGTCTTCGTGGTCCTGCCCGTCGTGGTCGCCAAAGTGGTCCCCGCCGGAGCCGTGCTCATGATCGTCGGCGCCATACAGGCGGACCGGGAGGTCACGGCTGAGATCGACGATCGTCGCGTCGGAGCCACTTTCACTGATCAGATCGCTGGTCCATTCGTCGAGGTGACCGCCACTGCGGAAGATGATCTCGGCGTCGGCTACCGCCTTGACGTCGGAAGGCCGGGGTTCGTATTCATGCGGATCGGTATTTGGTTTGAGGATCGTGGTCAGATCGACCCGGTCGCCTCCCACTTCCTGGACCAGATCCCCGACCTGGGTGGTCGTGGCGAGCACCCGTGGGCCATCGCCACCGCTGCTCTGGCTGCCGCATCCGGCCCCGAATCCGGCCAGGGCAAGAACCGCGACCGCGATCGCAACCGGCTTGACCTTTCCGCGCCTGGATATGGACCGCCCGGCCAGGGCGAGGGCGAAGACGGCACCGCTGGTCACCGCGATCGTCGCCCCGGGAGGGGCGTCGGTCTCGACCGAAAGCCAGAGGCCGAAAACTCCTTCGGCCAGGACGAGAAGAATCGAAGCAACCTGCAGGCTGGTCAGACGGGATGTGAACAGACGGGCGGTGGCGGTCGGGACAACGATCAGGGTCGAAACCAGCAGTGCTCCGACCGCGCCGAGGCTCGCGACCACGGTGACTCCGACCACGGTGAGAAGTGCCGCGTCGAATGCGCCCGCGCCTGACCGCAGACTTCGGGCGGCACCTTCGTCGAATCCCCGGACCAGCCAGTGATGGCCGAACAGGATCGAACCGATCAAAGCCAGGACAGTCGCTGCGCCGGCGAGCCTCAGGTCGCCCGAGTCGATGGCCAGTAGGGAACCGAAAAGAAGGGTGTCGACATTGGCACCGGAGTTGAAGACGTCGCTGGCGAGGATGACCCCGGCAGCGAGGCAGGCGGCAAGGGCCAGGGCGGTGACGCTGTCGGTGCCGGCGCGCCGGGAGCGGCCGAGCATCACCGCGAGCAGGGTGAAGAGGGCCGCTGCCCCGAAGGCGCCGAGGGCGACCGCGAATCCGAGCCCGTCGGCAAGGACCAGTCCGGGGAAGGTGGCCGTTCCGACCGCATGCGAATGGAATGCCAGCCCGCGCAGCACCACCCAGGACCCGATCAATCCGCAGGGGATCGCGAGCAGGAGGATCTCGGCCAGGCCTCGCTGGACGAAGGGGAGGGAGAAGGTTTCGAGCATGGCCATTGCCATGCGGGACTTATATCACTAACTGAGAATTGTTCTCAGTATCAGTTGGTTGGGTCAGCTGTACTGGTCCCAGGCCTTGAGAGAAGGCGTGGGATTGAGGAAGGTGCCGCCCTGGTACCAGCCGGGACCCGACCAGATCTCGAAGTGGAGGTGGCAGGCCGAACTCGAACCGGTGGTGCCGACCCGTCCGATGATCTGGCCGGTCTTCACCTTGGTGCCCGCCTTGAGCGGTGACTGGTAGGGCATGTGCATGTAGACGTGGCTCTTGCCGCCGGTGCCCGTCGTGTTGATCACGATGTAATTGCCGGCCCCTCCGGCGTCATAGTCATTCCAGTAGACGACGCCGGCACGAGCCGCCCTCAGCACGAGTCCGCATTTGGCGAGAACGTCCTGGCCCTGGTGTGAATGGCCGGAACGGGCCGCGCCGATTCCGTCACCGTAGGTGTGGGGGCCCCTGACCGGAAACATGTAGCCGTACATGCGAAATCCGAACGGGTCGCCAGTTGCGCCCTTCCGGGCGCGGGACACCCTGGCTGCCCTGCGGCGTTCGCGCTTGAGTCTGGTCGAAAGCGTCGCCGCGGTTCCGTCGTTGCCACGGACTACGAAGTGGTAGGCGCCGTTCGGGGCGGTCTTGCCCTTCGAGGCCATGCCGCTCCAGCCGATCCGGTTCGTCGTTCCGGTTTCGACTCCGGTCAGGAACCGGCTGCGGACCACATCGCCGGAAGAATTGACGACGTCCACCCGGAGATCGACCTTGGGGGTGGAGCCGTTGACCACGAAATTGAGAACCGGTCGCCGCATCCCGTACTGGTAGGCGGTCTTCGGCGAAGTGCTGGCATCGGTGATCGTCAGCCTGCCGGTGCGGGTGAATTCCTGGCTGCCCACGGTCAGTACCTGGCTCGACGGTTCGGAGACGCTGCTGGTCGAAGACACGACCCTGACGCGGCCGGTCGCGGCTCCCTCGGGGACCTTGGCTTCGACCCTGGTTGAAGTGACCACGTCCGGCTCGACCCTGAGGTTCTTCTTGCCACCGCGGAAAGCGACGTATTTGACCGACCCCATGTTGGTGCCGGTGATCTGGACCGAACCGCCGACCGAAACCTCACGCAGCTTGGCGCATCCGGTCAGGCAGATCACATCGGAAATCTCCGGAATGTCCGGCGGAGTCAGCCCGCCGCCACCGGTGATCGCGCCAGAGGCCGGGACCGCGCCGAAAGACACCGCGGCCAGGCAGGCCAAAACACCCGCAAAGGCGGAGAACGACAGTTTCTTTGATCGCTGGAGCTTCATCTCTTTCCTGGCGCCTGCGGAGTTAGCTGGCGGGCTCGCGCTGAAAGAGTTGCGCTACGGAGCAGTACTGGCCTCCGATTCGCCCCTGGGGAAAACTTCCCCGGTGGTTCCTCCGCCCCTTCCCGTGGAAGGAAGGGTTCGGCTATATAGCTGCCGGGCATCATAAACAGTCGGGCGGATCGAGTACACGCAGTCGGCCCGGTCCAGCACACGCAGTCGGCCCGGTCAACCACACGCAGTCGGCCCGGTCTTCGCCGGGCCTCCCATTTCAACCCGTCGGCCCACAGAAAAAAATGATGGATGGGCCGACTCCGATTTGCGGTCTACCCACGAGAAGACCCTTCCACCGTGATTTCCCTATTATTCGCAAGCCGTGTCGGTCTCCGCCGGAGGCCCCACGTACTTTTGCCATGAAGACTCACGTAGCCACACCCACCAATCGCCAGAGAGACTGGTACATCGTAGACGCCGAAGGACAGACTCTCGGCCGTCTCGCGACCCAGCTCGCAGACACGCTGCGCGGCAAGCGCAAGCCCGACTACACGCCGCATATCGATACCGGCGACTTCGTGGTCGTTATCAACGCAGAAAAGATCAAGGTCACCGGCGACAAGCTGAACCAGAAGATCTACTGGCGTCACAGTGGCTTCCCGGGCGGAATCAAATCCCGCACCCTTGCCGAGATGCTCGACAAGCAGCCGGAAGAAGTGATCCGCAAGGCGGTCAAGGGAATGATGCCGCGCAACAAGCTCTCCCGGCAGCAGCTGCTGAAGCTGAAGGTTCACGCCGGCCCCGAGCACACCCATCAGGCCCAGCAGCCGAAGCCCTTGGAAATCCAGAACTGAGCTAGACGAACTTGAGCGAAGAAGAAAACACCGAAGACGTGACCCCCGAAGAGACCCCCGAGGCAGCCGCGGAAGAAACTCCGGCCGCCGAGGAAGTGGTTGAAGAGACCGCCGAGGTCGAGGTCGAAGAGACCGTCGAAGCCGAAGCAGCGGTCGAGGGTGAAGTCGAAGGTGCTGAAGGCACCGGCGAGGTAGAGGTCGAGGAGGCAGCCACCGAGGCCGCCGAGGAGATCGTCGCCGAGGAAGAGAAGAAGCCGAAGTCGGACCTGCCCCCGGGCGCCGATCTCGAGCCGCTTGTCGAGCCTGAACCCGAAGTTGAACTGAGCGCCGAGGAACTCGCCGCCCGCGAAGCCGAGGAAGAAGAGCGTGCTGCCCTCGAAGCCGCCGAAGCTGATGAAGACGCTCCGGTCGCCAAGCCTGCCCCGATCACCCTGGCCAAGGACGCCCGTTACATCGCCACCGGAAAGCGCAAGCGTTCGGTTGCCCGCGTAATCGTCCTTCCCGGCGACGGCAAGATCACGATCAATGACCGTGATATCGAGGAGTACTTCCCTCGTGCCCGTCATCGCACCATCGTTACTTCACCTCTGGTCGCCACCGGCTACGAGACCAACGTCGACATCCGGGTTCGCGCCCACGGCGGAGGCATCTCCGGCCAGGCCGGCGCCGTCCGCCACGGCATCGCCCGTGCGCTGACCGAAGTCGACCCCGAGCTTCGTGCCGAACTGAAGCGGCGTGGCTTCCTGACTCGTGACGCACGAGCCAAGGAACGGCGCAAGGCCGGACTCAAGAAGGCCCGTAAGCGGCCGCAGTTCTCGAAGCGCTAATCAGGAGATCAGCAAGCCGGGTGGTTTCCACCCGGCTTATTTCTCCCTCCGTGACGCCCGTCTCCTCGATGAGACCGCGGCATGGGTAGCCTTTAGCGCTCATGTGCGGAATCATCGGATACGTCGGCGGCCGCCCCGCCGAGGAGATACTGGTTGCCGGGCTCCAGAAGCTCGAATACCGCGGCTACGACTCGGCCGGGGTTGCGATCCTGGTCCCGGACGAGGAGGTGAAGAACGTTCGCGCGGTCGGCAATCTTGACGGCTTGCGCAGCGCGTTGGAAGCCGAGGACCTTTCCGCCGCCGACCAGCCCGACGGCGAGGGCAGCTTCACCGGTATCGCCCACACCCGTTGGGCCACCCACGGCCGGGTCACCGAAGCCAATGCCCACCCGCATTTCGACGAGTCCGGCAAGGTTCAGATCGTCCTCAACGGGATCGTCGAAAACTACGTCCGCCTCAAGGAAGGTCTCGAAAGGGATGGCGTCAGTTTCACTTCCGAGACCGACGCCGAAGTCGTGGCCCATCTGGTCAGCCGGTATTTCGAAGGTGATCTGACCGCCGCGGTGCGGAAGGCCTACGCCGATCTGCGCGGCCACTATTCGATCGTCGCCATGCATGCGGACGTACCGGGCGTTCTGGTCGGAGCCCGCAAGGAGACACCGCTGATCGTCGGGCTCGGCGAGGGCGAGAACTTCATCGCATCCGCAATTCCCGCCTTTCTCAACGAAACCCGTCTCGTGCTGACCATCGACAACAACGAGATCGTCACCATCACTCCCGATGGCGTCACCGTTTCGACCGCGGAAGGCGAAGCGGTCGAACGCGAGCCGGAAGAAGTGGAGTGGGATGACGAGCAGGCCGAGAAGGCCGGTTACGACACCTTCATGATGAAGGAGATCCACGAGCAGCCCGAGGCGATCGCCGAGACGATCCTCGACCGGCTGACCGAGCATGACAGCGTCGACCTTTCCGACATCGGATTCGGTGACGACGTGTTGCGCAAGGCATCGAGGATCGTGATCGTCGCCTGTGGCACCAGCTACCACGCAGGCCTGGTCGGCCGGTACGCGATCGAACGCTGGGCCCGGGTTCCGGTCGAGATGGACATCGCCTCCGAATACCGCTATCGAGATCCGGTGATCGGTGAAAACGACCTGGTCATCGGCATCACGCAGTCCGGCGAGACCGCCGACACCCTGGCCGCGATGAGGCTGGCCCGCGACCGCGGGGCCAAGGTCCTGGCGATCACCAACATCATGGGCAGCCAGGCCACCCGGGATTCAGACGCAGTGCTCTTCACCCGTGCGGGGCTGGAGATCGGCGTCGCCGCAACCAAAACCTTTGTCGCCCAGGTCGCCGCCATGTACCTCGTGGCTTTGCGTCTGGCCGAGATCCGCGGCACTCTGGGCTTCTCCGAGGTCAGCCGCCTGATCAATGAACTCCGGGCAATCCCGGAGAAGATGGAAGCGACGATCGATTCCGAATCCGAGCGCATGCTGGAGATCGCCAAGCTTCACTACAAGCAGAAGTTCTTCCTCTATCTCGGCCGCCACATCGGTCTGCCGGTCTGTCTCGAGGGTGCCCTGAAGCTCAAGGAGGTCTCGTACATCCCGACCGATGCCTACGCGGCCGGCGAGATGAAACACGGTCCGATCGCCCTGCTCGACGAATCGACTCCGGTGGTCTGCGTGGCCACCGACAGCCCCATCCTCGACAAGGTCCTCTCCAACATGGAAGAGGTGAAGGCCCGTGGCGCCGACGTGATCGCCGTCGCCACCGAAGGAGACGACCGCGTCTCGAAGGTCTCGGAGGAAACCATCTCGGTCCCCCGGACTGACTGGGTCCTCCAGCCCCTGGTCGCAATCCTCCCGCTCCAGCTCCTGGCCTACCACGTAGCCCGCCTGAACGGCCTCAACGTGGACCAGCCCAGAAACCTCGCCAAAACCGTAACCGTCGAATAGCCCTTCGCGAGAGCCGACTTTCTGCCGTATACCGGCAGAAAATGGGTTCTCGCCGCCTACTCGAAGTAGTCCGCGGGACGAGGCAATGCCCCGGAGGCTGGATCGTTGGTGAATTGTCACACCTGTGGAGCCACATGTGAGCTTTTTGAGCGCATGCTTGGCCGATGGAACAGGGACTTCAAGAACTGAACAACCTCTACCGGTTCATGTCGGTCCGGAAGTTCGTCGCGAGCACTGCCGAACTGACTGATTCAGGATTCACCTATTCGAAGATCAAGAACTGGTACCAGCGTGGTCGTCTGGTCAAGGTCCTGCGGGGTGTCTACTCGTTGGGACGGGACATCGAAGCCACCGATGCTGCTTTCAGGGCGGCCTTGCTCTTTTCGGGACCGGGTTCGGCTCTGACCGGCAGAAGTGCCGCTGAAAAATGGGGACTCGTGAAATCGTCGGACTCGATTCCCCGGGTCATTGAAGTCGCAACGCCAAGCGGCAAGTCCAGGAAGACCAAGGGGTGCTCCCGCGCCTTGAGGAACACTGTCATCACCGTCATCAGGCGCCCGCTGGAGCCTGGCGACATCAGGAGCAAGGATGGACTTCAGCTCGTCAGACCAGCTCTTGCCCTGATCGATCTTGCAGTCAAGGCCGGTGAACGAGAAGTGTTCTTTGCCTTCCTGGAAGCCTGCCGGCTCAGGCTTTTTGACGAGCGCGATCTCAAATATTGCTTCAGGCGTCTCGCTGGCAAGCGTGGCGCGAAGAAATTGGCTCCATGCCTCGAGCTCTGGGTTCCGGAACTGAAACGAATCAGATCTGTTCTCGAAGGATGGTTCCTGCTCGAATGGGTCGAGCGGAGACTCCCCATGCCCGAGGTCAATGCCAGAACCTTCGGAATCGAGGTGGACTTCTTCTGGGCCTGTGCTGGGGTGATCCTTGAACTGGACGGAGACGCATTCCATTCCGACCCGGTGCAGAAGCGTCGTGATCTGGAAAGGCAGCGCCATCTGGAATCGAGGGGGATGGTCGTGATTCGAATGACGTACAAGGAATTTGCGGCGAATCCCGCCGCTGCGATCGACCGAATTGGCGATTTGCTGGAGAACCGATCGGGACAGAAGGCGGTCGCATGAAGGGGCGGGGAGGAAGCGAGAGCCGACTTTATGCCGGTATTTGGCAGGAAGTCGGTTCTGGCGACGGATGGGGGAGAGGCGGGGTTCGCAAGGTCTTGGCAAGGGTCACCGTTAACATCGGGGGCATGCCCAGTCAATTCATGAAGTACTCAGTCCCATCCGTTCTTGTTGCCGGCCTTGCGGCTTTGGCCCTCAGCGCCTGTGGAAGCTCCTCTGACAGCTCCGGCGCCACCGAGCTTGCCAAGTACGCCCCGGCCGACACCACCGTCTACGTCGAAGGTGCGGTTCAGCCCGACAGCGAGGTCGCGGCCAACATCGACTCGATCTCCGACACGCTCGCCGGGGTCAACATCGGCGACCTGATCAAGGAGAACATCGACAGCTCCAGCGACGGCGACGTCAATTTCGACGCCGACGTCAAGCCCTGGCTCGGCCAGGATGCCGGTGTCTTCGTCCAGTTCGATCCCGCCGCTCTGACCGATTCGGTGCCCGGAGCAGACGGACTCACTTCCCTGACGTCGGAAACCACCGACTTCACCACCGGTGAGCCGTCGACCATGGACTACGGCGACGCAGATGCGCAGACCTTTGGCCTGGTCGTTCAGACCACCGACACCGATGCTGCCCAGTCATTCATCGACAAGCAGGCGGAAAGTGACGGCGGTTCAACCGACGGCGAATACGAAGGCTTTTCCTACAAGGTCTCCAAGGACGACGGAACGACCGTCGGAATCGTCGACGACAACCTCGTGATCGGTTCCTCCGAAGACGAGTTCAAGGCTGCCGTGGACGCCTCCAAGGGCGACAACCTCGCCGACACGAGCACCTTCAAGGACCTGTCGGGACACGCTGCCGACGGCGCCCTGGCCACCATCTACACGGCCAACGATCCCTACCTCACCGCCCTGAAGGAACAGGGCATCGACTTCGGCGGCCTCTACTCGGCCCTCGGAATCGACCTGGAAGGCAGCGGCACCGTGCTCAGCATGGTTCCGGAAACGAATGCGATCTCGATGCAGGGTTACTCCAGCGCCGGTTCGGACCTGACCAGCGGCGATCCGTCCTCGGTAATCGAGACCTTCCCGGCCAACTCGATCGTCGCCACCGGCTCCGGTGACGTTGGTTCCAATGCGACCAAGATCATGGATGCCCTCAACACCGAAGGCATCCCGGGAGTGCTTGAGCCCGGTCAGGTCGACAAGCTGATCAACCAGGCGTCTGGCCAGGTCGACATCGAGGGAATCATCAAGTCCCTCGACACGGTCGCCTTCTTCGTCAACGGAC
>Ga0209023_10008662_pt1 | contig 10160 bp, 8 predicted proteins | sample LakOneMetagenome_FD_187468 | JGI IMG/M metagenome (GOLD analysis project Ga0209023, IMG submission 187468) | Freshwater and sediment microbial communities from Lake Erie, Canada (SPAdes) (version 2) | ecosystem: Environmental > Aquatic > Freshwater > Lentic | place: Lake Erie, Canada | collected...
CCTCGACGCTCGCCATGACCGCGTTGGCGTTGATGGTGACCTCTTGAGCGGCGAAGCTCGCCTCACGCAGGTCGAGCGTCACGCTCCCCATGATGGCGAAGGCCGTGTGGTGCTCCGGCACCAGCCACGGTCCCCGGCGGGTGCACTCCCCCAGCATCGCGAGGGAGGTGTCATAGCTCGTGGAGGCGGGCAGCGCCTCACGCCGTACGACGGGAGAACGGCTCGCCGGAACGCTGTGGGCCGGGTGGCTGGGCAGGTCCACGGTGATCGGGACCAGGTCGGCATAGGTCTTGGCGGCGTAGGTCCGCTCGAGCCGCTCGTCGAGCTCGTCGAGCTCGAGCCGGCCCTCGCCTGCGGCATCGCGCAACAACTCCGCGACACGGTTGCGATCGGCGTCGGAGATGCGCAGCTGTGCCGGGTCGGGGCGGTCGAGGTCGCCAGGCATGGTGCCCAGGGTAGTAGGTGTCACACGGCTGTCGGGCGGTCCGCTCCGACTCCCAGCACGAGGACTAGCCTGACCCCGTGACGTCGTCCTCCGCCTCTCCCGAGTTCCGCTACGCCGACCTGCTGCCGACCCACGGTTCCAACGGCACCGACGAGACGCCGTGGCGCCTGGTGACCACCGAGGGGGTGTCGACCTTCGACGCCACCCTCCCCGACGGGAGCTCGCGCACGTTCCTGCGCGTCGACCAGGAGGCCATCCGCCGGCTCACCGAGGAGGCGATGCACGACATCGCCCACTATCTCCGGCCCGGGCACCTGACCCAGCTCCGGCGCATCATCGAGGACCCCGAGGCCTCGGGCAACGACCGGTTCGTCGCCCTCGACCTGCTCAAGAACGTCAACATCTCCGCGGGTGGCGTCCTCCCGATGTGTCAGGACACCGGCACCGCGATCGTGATGGCCAAGAAGTCCGAGGGCGTGCTCACCGGCGGCGACGACGCCGAGTCGATCTCGCGCGGCGTCTTCGACGCCTACACCTCACTCAACCTGCGCTACTCCCAGCTCGCGCCGCTGACGACGTACGACGAGCAGAACACCGGCTCCAACCTGCCCGCACAGGTGGAGATGTACTCCATGCCGGAGGGCGACCACGGCCCGGAGTACAAGTTCCTCTTCATGGCCAAGGGAGGCGGCTCGGCCAACAAGTCGTTCCTGTTCCAGGAGACCAAGGCGATCCTCAACCCGACGCGGATGCTGGAGTTCCTCGCGGAGAAGATCCGGTCGCTCGGGACGGCCGCGTGCCCGCCGTACCACCTGGCTGTGGTCATCGGCGGGACGTCGGCGGAGTACGCACTCAAGACCGCCAAGTACGCCTCGGCCCACTACCTCGACGACCTGCCGACCGCGGGCTCGATGAGCGCCCACGGCTTCCGCGACCTCGACCTGGAGCAGCAGGTCCTCGAGCTGACCCAGTCCTTCGGCATCGGCGCCCAGTTCGGTGGCAAGTACTTCTGCCACGACGTGCGCGTCGTGCGGCTGCCGCGTCACGGCGCGTCCTGCCCCGTCGCGATCGCCGTGTCCTGCTCGGCCGACCGGCAGGCGCTGGGCAGGATCACGGCCGACGGCGTCTTCCTCGAACAGCTCGAGACCGACCCGGCGACCTATCTCCCCGACACCACCGAGGCCGACCTCATCGCCGGCGGTGAGGTGGTGAAGATCGACCTCAACCGGCCGATGCCCGAGATCCTCGCCGAGCTCGCCCGGCACCCGGTCAAGACCCGGCTCTCGCTCACCGGCCCGCTCGTGGTGGCGCGCGACATCGCCCACGCCAAGATCAAGGAGCGCCTCGACGCGGGTGAGGAGATGCCGCAGTACCTGCGCGACCACCCCGTCTACTACGCCGGGCCGGCCAAGACACCGGCCGGCATGGCCTCGGGGTCGTTCGGCCCGACGACGGCCGGCCGGATGGACTCCTACGTCGATCAGTTCCAGGCGGCGGGCGGCTCGATGGTGATGCTGGCCAAGGGCAACCGGAGCAAGGCCGTGACCGACGCGTGTGCGGCGCACGGCGGGTTCTATCTCGGGTCGATCGGTGGCCCGGCGGCCCGGCTCGCCCAGGACTGCATCAAGTCGGTCGAGGTCCTCGAGTACCCCGAGCTCGGCATGGAGGCGGTCTGGAAGATCGAGGTCGAGGACTTCCCCGCCTTCATCGTCGTCGACGACAAGGGCAACGACTTCTTCACCGACCCCTCCGGCGCGGTCACCGTCCCCCTCACCGGCATCCGGGTCCGCTCCGCGGAGTGACCCGCGACCACCCATTCCGTCGACCCGGCAGAGAGTCTGCCGGGTGGGCACCAATTCTCCGCCGACCCGGCAGAGAATCTGCCGGGTGGGCACCAAATCCACGGCGACCCGGCAGAGAGTCTGCCGGGTCGGCAGGTGAGGGCCAGACGCAAGGGCAGGTGGGAGATGTCGGAACCGGCGAGCGAGGTCGCGCGGGGGGTCACCGAGCGCGGTGAGCTGGTGCTGCGACGCCGCGTTGACGCCGACGGTGCGGAGGTCCTCGAGCTGCGCGCGAACGGCGTCTTCGTGATGGACACCCGCGAGACGTCCACGGAGCGCGGCCTGGCGACCCAGGCGCTGGCCCTGGTGACCCTGCCCCGCGACGTCTTGGTCGGCGGGCTGGGCCTCGGCTTCACCCTCGAGGCCGTGCTGGCCGACCCCCGGGTCGAGCGGTGCCTGGTCGTCGAGATCGAGCCGGCCCTCGTCGGGTGGATGGGCGACGGCACGATCCCCTACGGGACACCGCTGCTCGCCGACCCGCGCGTCGAGGTCAGGGTGGCCGACGTGGCGCAGGTGCTGACCGGGCTGTCGCCGCGGAGCCTGGACCTGGTGCTTCTCGACGTCGACAACGGCCCGGGGTACCTCGTCCACGACGCCAACGCGGCGCTCTATGAGCGGCCGTTCCTCGCCGCCGTACGCCGGTCGCTCGCGCCCGGCGGGATGGTCGTCGTCTGGTCGGCGGCCCGGGCCCCGTCCCTGATGGCGGCGCTGGAGGCCGAGTTCGGCGAGGCGGAGGAGCACGCCCACGACGTCCGCCTCCAGGACCGCGACGAGCAGTACTGGCTCTATGCGGCGCGGGTAGCGTCGACGGAGTGACCGACCACTCCGAGTCCCGGGTCGAGCACGACTCGCTCGGCGACGTCCTCGTCCCTGCCTTCGCGCTGTGGGGCGCCCAGACCCAGCGTGCGACGGAGAACTTCCCGATCTCGGGTCGCCCCGTCGACCCCGCGCTGATCAGGGCGTTGGCCCTGGTCAAGGGGCTGGCGGCGCAGACCAACGCCGAGCTGGGCACCCTCCCTGCTCGGACCGCCGAGCCCATCACCGAGGCCGCACTCACACTCGCGTCGGGTGAGCACGCCGACCAGTTCCCGATCGACGTCTTCCAGACCGGCTCGGGCACGAGCACCAACATGAACGTCAACGAGGTGATCGCCCACCTCGCCGGCCGCGCCGGCATCGAGGTCCACCCCAACGACCACGTCAACGCAGGTCAGTCCTCCAACGACACGTTCCCCACCGCCATCCACGTCGCCGCGGCCGTCGCCGTCAGCGAGGACCTCGTCCCCGGGCTCGAGACCCTGCGCGTCAGCCTGGCCGCCAAGGCCGAGGAGTTCGCCGACACCGTGAAGTCGGGTCGCACCCATCTGATGGATGCGACACCGGTGACGCTCGGCCAGGAGCTCGGCGGGTACGCCGCCACGGTCGGACTGGCGATCCAACGGCTGGAGTCGGCGCTGCCACGGGTACGGCAGCTGCCTCTCGGCGGGACCGCGGTCGGCACCGGGCTCAACGCCACCCCCGGATTCGCCGCGGGGGTGGTCGCCCGGCTGAGCGAGCACACGGGGCAGCCGTTCACCGAGGCGGTCGACCACTTCGAGGCCCAGGGCACGCGCGACTCGCTGGTGGAGCTGAGCGGGGTGCTGCGTACGGTCGCCGTCGGCCTGACCAAGATCGCCAACGACCTGCGGTGGCTGGCCAGCGGCCCCAGCACCGGCCTCGCCGAGATCCATCTGCCCGATCTGCAGCCGGGGTCGAGCATCATGCCGGGCAAGGTCAACCCGGTGCTGCCGGAGGCGACCCTGATGGTCTGCGCCCAGGTGGTGGGCAACGACGCCGCGACGGCCTGGGGCGGGGCGGCGGGCACCTTCGAGCTCAACGTGATGATGCCGGTGATCGCCCGCAACGTCCTGGAGTCGATCCACCTGCTCGCGGCGGTCGCACCCCTGCTGGCCACGCGGTGCGTGGACGGGATCACGGCCGACCGGGACCGCATGCGGCGCTACGCCGAGTCGTCCCCCTCGGTGGCGACCGGCCTCAACCGTTATCTCGGCTATGACGAGGTCGCCGCGATCGTGAAGCAGTCGCTGCGCGAGGGGGCCACCATCCGCGAGACCGTCCACGCACGCGGGTACGTCGAGCGCGGCGAGATCACCGTGGAGCAGCTCGACGCGGCGCTGGACGTCGACGCCATGACCGGCGTCAGTACCAGCCGTGACCCTGCTTGAAGGACCAGGCGCCGCAGGGCGTGCCGTAGCGGTCCTGGATGTAGCCCAGCCCCCAGCGGATCTGGGTGACGGGGTTGGTCGCCCAGTCGGCGCCCTCGGACGACATCTTGGACCCGGGCAGCGCCTGCGGGATGCCGTAGGCCGAGGAGTGCGGGTTGTCGGCGTTGACGCGCCAGCCACTCTCGCCCATCCAGAGCGGGTCGAGGCAGGCGAACTGGTCCTGGCCGAAGCCGAACTCGGGCAGGAGTGCCTGGGCGATCGTCCGCGGATCGGAGTCGGAGAGGTTCTCACTCCGGCTGACCGCCGGGCTGTCGTCGCCGGAGAGGGCGGCCACCTTGGCGGGGTCGGCCGCCGTACGGCGGTCCGAGCGCGAGACGGGGGTGGTCGCGGCGCGGCTGGCGAGCTCCTGGGGGGAGAGCTGGCCGTCCGAGCCGGTCGCGACCAGGGGCTGCCTCAGGTCCGCGGCCGCCGGGGTGGCGAGGTCTCCACCGAGGACGCCGCCGGTCACGATCGCTCCGGTGGCGGCGGCGGCGAGGGACGTCATGACGACGGTGCCCTTGGTGAGGCGTCTGGCCAGGCGCGGCCCACGGGCTGCCCGGTGCTGGGGCGGCACCCGGTGCTTGGGCACGTAGGCGGGCTTCGACAACGCTCTTCTCACAGTTCGCCGGGGTTGGGTCGACCTCGTCGATTCCTCGTGCCCCCAGGGTCACGAAAAGGTCACGACAACCTTGTCTGATGTTGTGGGCGCCTGCAAACCGAACGCCCGGAGTCGGCGCGGATTAACACAGACTTTACGAACCATCGGCCACGTCAGGCACCTCAGACACAGGGGTCACACCCGCCCCACCCGGATCAGTCCAGCGGTCAGAGGGTGACGCCCTCGAGCATCTCCGTCACCAGCGCCGCGATCGGCGACCGCTCCGAGCGGGTCAGCGTCACATGGGCGAACAGCGGGTGCCCCTTGAGCTTCTCGACCACGGCCACGATCCCGTCGTGGCGACCCACCCGCAGGTTGTCGCGTTGCGCGACGTCATGGGTGAGCACGACCTTGGAGTTGGCGCCGATGCGCGAGAGCACCGTCAGGAGGACGTTGCGCTCCAGCGACTGGGCCTCGTCGACCACCACGAACGAGTCGTGTAGTGACCGGCCCCGGATGTGGGTCAGCGGCATGACCTCGAGCATCCCGCGCGCGAGCACCTCGTCGATGACGTCGCGCGAGGTCACCGCTCCCAGGGTGTCGAACACAGCCTGGGCCCAAGGGGACATCTTCTCCGACTCCGAACCGGGCAGGTAGCCGAGCTCCTGGCCGCCCACGGCATAGAGCGGGCGGAAGACGACCACCTTCTGGTGCTGACGGCGCTCCAGGACGGCCTCGAGACCCGCGCAGAGCGCGAGCGCCGACTTGCCGGTCCCGGCGCGACCACCGAGCGAGACGATGCCGACCTCGGGGTCGAGCAGCATCTCCAGCGCGATCCGCTGCTCCGCGGAGCGGCCGTGGATGCCGAACGCCTCGCGGTCGCCCCGCACCAGGTGGACGCGCTTGTCCGAGCCGACCCGCCCCAGCGCCGTGCCACGGTCGGACACGAGCACGAGCCCCGTGTGACACGGCAGGTCCCGCGCGTCATCCAGCTCGAGCACCCCGTCGTCGTACAGCTCATCGAGGACCGCGGAGGTGACGTCGAGCTCGGCCATGCCGGAGTAGCCGGTGTCGGAGTCGGAGATGCCCTCGGCGCGGTACTCCTCGGCGGTCAGCCCCACGGCGGACGCCTTGATGCGCAGCGGCAGGTCCTTGGAGACGAGGGTGACGAGGTGTCCCTCGTTGGCGAGGTTGCGCGCCACGGCGAGGATCCGGGTGTCGTTGTCGCCCAGGCGGAAGCCGGACGGCAGTGAGTCGGCGTCGGTGTGGTTGAGCTCGACGCGGAGGGTGCCGCCCTCGTCGTTGACAGGCACCGGCTCGTCCAGCCGGCCGTGGAGGACGCGCAGGTCGTCGAGCTGACGCAGCGCCGTCCGCGCGAAGAAGCCGAGCTCGGGGTGGTGACGCTTGCCCTCGAGCTCGGTGATCACCACCACGGGGAGGACCACCTCGTGCTCCGCGAACCGGTGCAACGCACCCGGGTCGGCCAGCAGCACACTCGTGTCGAGCACATAGGTGCTGTACGCCGGAGTGGTCGAGGACGTGCGGGAGGAACCGTTCTTCATCGCGGCCGTCACGTGCTTCCCCTCACTGACCGGCACGCGCACTCCCGCCCGGTCCTGTCAGCTCACCCAGGTGGACCGGGCCTGTGGCCGAGAGCCGGAGTGCCGGCTCCTTGACGCACGTCGGCCCCGCCGCCGTGCTGTCGCGTCGTGAGCTCTCACGAACTTCTGGCCTCCCGATGGCGGCGGACTTCCCCGTCCGTCGCTGCCGCGAACGTAAGCCTCACCGATGACCGATTCGGGCCGACACGCCCGACCGAGGGGTGAACATCATGTGTCACGCGGGCCGGTCTAGGCCCCGAAACGACGCTCCCGCTCGGCGTAGTTGCGGATCGCCCGCAGGAAGTCGACCTTGCGGAAGTCGGGCCACAGCGCCTCGCAGAAGTAGAACTCGCTGTGGGCGCTCTGCCAGAGCAGGAACCCGCCGAGCCGCTGCTCCCCCGAGGTGCGGATGACCAGGTCGGGGTCGGGCTGCCCCTTGGTGTAGAGGTGATCGGAGATGTCCTCGGCGGAGATCTGCTCGGCCACCTGCTCCAACGAGTGCCCCTCGGCGGCCTGCTCGATGAGCAGGGCGCGCACGGCGTCCGCGATCTCCTGCCGCCCGCCGTAGCCGACGGCGATGTTGACCAGCAGCCCGTCGATGTCACGGGTCGAGTCGGCCGCCGCCTTCAGCCGCTCGGCGGTGGTCGCCGGCAGCAGGTCGAGCGCCCCCACGGGGTGCAGCCGCCACCGATGGGCCAGCGCCAGCGAGTCGACAGCGCCCTCGATCACGCCGAGCAGCTCGGTCACCTGCGCCGACGGCCGGTTGAGGTTGTCGGTCGAGAGCAGCCACAGCGTCACGACCTTGACGCCGACCTCCTCGCACCACCCTAGGAGCGGCTGGATGTTGTCGGCGCCCGCGCGGTAGCCGTGGGCGGTGTCCGCCCCGACCGACTTGGCCCAGCGGCGGTTGCCGTCGAGCATGACGCCGACGTGTCGCGGGATCCGGTCCGGCGGAAGGTGTTTGACCACGCGCGCTTCGTACGCCGGGTACAGCACGCGCCGTACGGCGTCCTTCCAGGTGGCCATTCGACGATGGTAGTGCTCCCTCGGCTCCCGTCAGTTCGAACTGCGCAAAGCCTCGGGGTCGCGTCAGCCGGCGGCGGGAGACAGCGCCTCGTCAAGGAAGCCGAGCACCCGGTCCTCCCACTGAGAACGTGCGACCTTCAGTCCGGCGATGTGACCGGCACCGGGAACCGTCCAGATCTGCACCAGCGCAGGCGCGGCCGCCCGGAGTCGTTGCGCCGCGTAGCCCTCGTCAGCGACCCTTCCAGCGGTGATCAGCAGGAAGCGCGGAGGCTCCGACCTCCGGGCCGCTGCGGCCACCGACCTGCGCAGCGACTCCGGCTCGGGAGCCCGGGTGAGCAGACCCGTGGCCCCATAGGTCAGCCAGTCGATGCCTCGCTGCACGCTGCCTCGCCAGCCGTACTCGTCCAGATAGGCCTTGTCGGCCCACACCCGGTTGGTGGCACCCTCGGCCACCACGGCGCCGACCCGCGGGTCGGCGCCCGCCGCGCCGATGGCCTGCTCACCGCCCATCGACAATCCGACGATCGCCACTCGGTGACCGGTCACGTCGGGCTGATCGAGAACGAGGTCGACCGCCCCGCGCAGGTCGGACTCGCCCCACCAGCCGAAGTCCATGCCGCGACCGGAGCTTCTGCCGTGCCCGCGGGCGTCATAGAGCAGCACGCCATAGCCGGCCCGCGCCAGGACCCCCGCGTGCTCGAGGACGGCGGACCGGGTCGACCCTGCCCCGTGGAGGAGCACGACCGCGGCCCCGTTGCGCGACGGGACGTACCAGCCGGACAGGCGCACGCCGTCGGCGGCGGAGAACGTCACGTCGTCGAACTCCAGATCAAGGTCACCGGGCGTGCTGCTCCCGAGGGGCGGGCGGGGCGGGAAGTCGGCCATCACCGCCACGCCCAGAGTCCCCAGGAGGGTGGCAACGAACAGCAGCCCCGCGGGGACGGCGAGGAACCACCAGCGACGTCTCACCCCCCGCAACAACCCCACCGCGCCCCACAGGGTCGCCCCGAGTCCGAGCACCAGCAGGGTGAGCCCCAGCAGCGCCTGACCGGCGAGGCCTTGGACGACGAGCGGGCGAACTCCGAGTCCCGTGCCGACGGCGAGCGTCATCGCGCCCAGGACGAGGCTTAGCGCGGGCAGAGCGGCCCGAGGGTGCACGGTGCCGCCCATGAGCGGAGGTTAGCTCTCGCTGAGGGTCCGGCGAGCGCGGCCTCGGCGCGATGTGAGACCGGCCACCCGAACGGTCGACGAGCGGCAACTGACGCGGTTGCTCATCGGAATCTCAGCCAGGTCGCGTAGCCTCGCCGATGTGAACGACATGATCCGCGCCCGGATCGACGACCTGCACGAGCAACTCGACGCGGTCGTCGCCGAGGTCAAGCCCAGGCTCCGCGGCTGGCTGCACGCCGCGACGGCGCCGCTGACGCTGGCGGCCGGGATCGTGCTCATCGTGCTCTCGCCGAACGCCCCGACCCGGGTCGGCTCGGCGATCTATGCGTTCTCGGCCCTCTTGCTGTTCACGGTCTCCGCGATCTATCACCGCGGCCGCTGGTCACCCAAGGTCCACGGGTTCCTCAAGCGCTTCGACCACGCCAACATCTTCGTGCTGATCGCCGGCTCCTACACGCCGTTCACCCTCCTGCTGCTGGAGGGCAAGGACCGCACGATCATGCTCACGGTGGTCTGGCTCGGCGCCGCCCTCGGCGGGATCTTCCGGATCTTCTGGACCTCGGCGCCACGGTGGCTCAACACCGGGATCTACCTCGCGCTCGGCTGGGCGGCCGTGGCCTACTTCCCGGCCTACATGCACGGCGCCCGTGAGCTCGGCGTCGGCATCGGCACCGCCGTACTCGTGCTGCTGTGCGTCGGCGGAGGTCTCTACACCATCGGCGGCATCGTCTACGGCTTCAAGCGCCCCGACCCGTGGCCGACCTGGTTCGGCTTCCACGAGGTCTTCCACACCCTCACGATCCTGGCCTTCGCGAGCCACTACGTGGGCGTGTCTCTCGCCACCTACTCGTTGCGCTGACCCCCGGCCTTCGCTGCCTCCGGGCACGCCTCGCTGATCGCTGGTCGCTGGTCGCTGGTTCACCAAGGTAAGTGGGTGAACCCGCACTTACCCAGATGAACTCGGCTAGGTAGGTGTGGGTTCGCCCACCTACCTTGATGAACCGTCACCGCGCGAGCGCCTCGGCATCGGTGACGGGGGCCGCGCAGACATGGTGGCGACAGACGTACGCCGCCGGCCGGCCGCCGACCGCACCGCGCGCGTCGAGCAGCGTGATCCCCTCGACCGGGCCCTCGGCGACCACGACCACGGCCCCCGGGCGACTCCGCGCTGCGGCGGCCAGCCGGTCGCGATCCGCTCCCGCGGGGCCGACCACC
>Ga0209023_10008663_pt1 | contig 10158 bp, 12 predicted proteins | sample LakOneMetagenome_FD_187468 | JGI IMG/M metagenome (GOLD analysis project Ga0209023, IMG submission 187468) | Freshwater and sediment microbial communities from Lake Erie, Canada (SPAdes) (version 2) | ecosystem: Environmental > Aquatic > Freshwater > Lentic | place: Lake Erie, Canada...
AAAGCCGCAGGTGAATTCGCGCCCGCCAAACAACGGCCGGACACCAACGGATTTGGTGTGCTCGTTGGTGATCAGTTCGCCGCGCCACTTGCCGTGACCGGCGGTGTAAGTGCCGGTGTAATAAAAATGCGAGTCGCCGCCGGCGATCCTGCCGTCGATCAGGACGAGCACGCCGGAGGCATGGCCATGCCCGCCGTCCGTCATCTCGATCTGAATCGAGTAGAGACCGTTCGTGATCGCCATCGCGCCCTGCACTGCCTTCCCCCACCCGCATCATCGTCATTGCAGACAACGCGAGGCAATCGCGAAATCGGGCTGCGAGCTGCAACGTTTCGCCGCGTATCGGCGGTGTCTTTCCCGCAAGTCACGGACTTCCCGGCGCGGCGGAATTCACCACGCAACCAAATTCATCACGTTTTCCAATGGGATAGAACGGAGGCAACGCGCAGGTTGACTCCGCAGGCTATAACTTAATAGAGTCTAAATAGATACTTTTCAGTATACGAATTAGAAGTTAGCGTTCCTCATGGCTACGGAAAAAGCCGAAACCGACCGCGTTCCAGTCACCTTGGCGCTCTCGACCATCACCTATCTCGAAAAACTGGTGAAACAGGGCACCCACGGTACCAGCGTTCCCGGCGTTGCGAAGACCCTGATCGAGGAAGGCATTCGGCTCGCCATCAAGGACGGGCTGCTTTCCATCCGCGATAACGGCAGGCCTTCCTGACGGGGACATTTGGAAGCGGCGGTTCAACGCAATTTGGAACCGCTGACATGCATTTCATTGGACCGACCTGGACCACCGAACGCGTCGAACTGCTGAAGAACCATTTTGAAGCCGGCCTCTCCTGCCGGCAAATCGCCGCCAGTATCGGCGTCAGCCGCAATGCCGTGATCGGCAAACTCTCCCGCCTCGGCCTGACCCGCGGCGGCGAGTTCGTCGGCGAACCGCGAGCGCCCAAAAAGGAGCGCAGCGGCAAATCCGTTCCCCGGTTGCAATACCAGATGCTGCGAACGGTCTACCAGAACGGCGAACCAGTGTTGGCTGCGCCGGTCGTCAGCGAGCACCGCCGCTCGCTGCTCGAACTCTCCAGGCAGCGCTGCCGCTGGCCGATCAGCACACCCGGCGCCGAGGATTTCTGCTTCTGCGGCAACACGCCGCTCGAAGGCGCGCCGTATTGCATTGGCCACACCCGCCTCGCCTACCGCGCCGGTTCGCGCGCGCGTGTGGCCGGTGGACACTAGTGTGGTGGTTCAGAAGTTCTAATCACCGTCGCCGCGCGTCCGTCATGAGAACTTCTGAACCAGCACACTAGAAAGCATAATGATTCTAGTGTCCCTGATAAATCCGAAGTTCGGAAAGTGATCGCCGAGAAAGGGTGCGAACTTCGGATTTGGGACACTAGCGACACTCGAAGTTCGCCGCGTCCTCGATCGAGCCACTGCCCTTGTAGGTCGCGACCTTCGGATGAACGCACAGCGGCCGCGTCCGGCCCGACCAGGGAACGTCGGGTGCGGTCCGCGCCTTGGCGAGCAGCATCTCGGGTACCGCGCGTTTCTCGACCCAATCATCCAGCGCCGTCACGGCGTCGAACTGATCCGTGGCCGGACCGCCGGCGCAGTGGTTCATGCCGGGCACCAGAAACAACCGCGCAAAGTCTGCGGTGTCGGCGCCGTAACGCTGCTTGAGCCGGTCGACGTAGTCGATGGTATCAAGCGCGGAGAAGATCGGATCGGCCGCGCCATGGAAGAACAGGATCTTGCCGCCCTTCTTCCTGAAGGCATCGAGATCGGGCGAGAACGCCGCCTCGAATTCCATCCCTGCCTCGAAACCACCGGCAGATTTCATCACCTTGGGCGGGTCACGGTCGAAATCGAAGGCCTGGACCCAAGAGAGGAGATCGGCGGGTTTTTCCGGCGGGCTCATGAAGTCATAGGCGATGCTGCCGGGAACGAGCGTCATGTTGCGCGCATTGGGCGGAGACACCTTCGGCGTTCCGAGCTTCCACGCCCGCCAGCCCGGCGCTGCTAGGCCGGGATCGTAGGGCCATTGCGCATAGACGGGTTCGCCCTTCGAATTGCGCGTTCCCTTGAACACGCGATCCAGCGCCTTTGCCTTGTCCTCCGCGAGGCATGCGGAATTCTGTCCGGGAGCGCATACCAGCTTCGCCGGATCGAAGCGGCAGGCCAGAACATTCTGCACCATGCCATCCTTGACGCCGTCGTCCGCATCGCAGGCTTCAAGCACCGCGTCGGCTACCAGCTTCAACTCGCCGTCGGTGAAGGCGCTCCCCATATCGGGCGTGCCCTCGGCATTGCGCGGCGCCACCGACAGGAAAGCCTGGTTGTGTCCCATCGCGTCGATGGCGGCGAGCGGCACGCGGTAGGCCGGCGCACCGGCCACCACGCCGTCGAACAATTCAGGGAATCGTTGCGTCGCCATCATCGCCTGCCGCCCGCCATTGGAGCAGCCGATGAAATAGGAACGCCGCGCCGGCTGGCCGTACAGTCTGGCGATCGCAGCTTTCGCGGCTTCGGCGACCGGCGGCACGGAACTGTAGCCCTTGTCCTGGCGCGCCACCGGATCGAGACCAAACAGATAGGGTCCGAGCGGTCCGGGTTCTTCGAGATGGCCGGAATCGGTCGACGCCACCGCATAACCGTTCGACAGCGCATTCGGCAGCGGAACGCCGGAACCGATCAACCCCAGCGCCGGCCGCAACACGCCGTCGACGCCGCCGCCGCCCTGAAAGAAGAATTTTCCGTTCCAGACCGCCGGCAGGCGAAGTTCATAGCCGATCGCATAGGGCTTGCCGTCGATCCCCTTGCGTTCGTTGATCCTGCCGCGGACGAGGCAACTGTCCGGCGCCGGGCCGGTGACGCCCGGAGGCGCCGGCGGGGCCAGTTGCACCGGCCCCGCGGGTGCGAACTCTGCGGTGACGACGTGGCCGCTTGCAGCAAACCCTTGCGCAAGCGCCGCGCAGTCGGCCTTGAAATCGCTCGCGCTCGCCGATCCCGCGAATGCGACCAGCGCAACCAATAACGTCCATCGCCCGGCAGGTCTCATCATGTCGCTCCCCGGCTGCGTTTGAACAAAGGCGGCCTAACCCAGCCGCCAGCCGACCTCTTGCGCAAAGCTCTGGTAAAACTCCGGCGTGTAGGCCTTTTCCGGCGTCTGGCGCACGCGCTCATCGAGCCTGTGGGCGTCGTCGCCGACCAGGATGCGCCACTGCTCGGCCTTGACGCCATCGAGAATGACCTTGGCGGCGGCCGCCGCCGTCATCGGCGCGTCGTCGCGGAAGCTGCGAGCGCGCTCCGCTACGATCTTCTGGATGTCATCGTCCGACATAGCCGCCGTGTCGATGCCCATGCCCTTCATGCGCACGCGCGCGCCCTGGATCTCGTTCGGGCTCAGTTGATCGGACTCGGTGCCCGCGATGATCTTGCGCGAGTTGGCAACGATCGAGGTGCCGATATGGCCGGGCATCACGACAGAGCATTTGATATGCGGGGCGTTGAGCCTGAGGTCGGTCATCAACGCCTCGGTGAACCCCTTCACCGCAAACTTCGCCGATGCGTAAGCCGTATGCGACACGCCGGGGCCGACAGAGGCCCAGAAGCCATTGACGCTCGACGTGTTGATGATGTGAGCCTCGTCGGCCTTCATCATCAGCGGCAGGAAGGTGCGGACGCCGAGATAGACGCCGCCCCAGCAGATATTGAAGGTGCGTTCCCACTGCTCGCGGGTGTTGGTGAACAGGCTGCCGCCGCCGCCGATGCCGGCATTGTTGAACAGCAGATGGATCTTGTCGGTCGCCTGCTGCTCGAGCAGTTCGTCGCGAAACCGTTGCAGATGCGCCTCGATCGAGACATCGGCGACATGGGTGGTGACGCGCAGCCCCTGCGGCAGCTTCTCGGCCTCGCACAGCCGCTTGGTCTCGGCCATCGCCTCCACGGAGATGTCGCACATCGCGACGTTGCAGCCCTCGGCCACGAGCTGGCGCGCCAGTTCGCGGCCCATGCCCGTGCCGCCTCCGGTGACGACAGCGAATTTTCCGGCAAAATCCTTCATGGAGCTCCCTTTGATTTTCTTGAGATTTTTTGGGGCGACCGTCCCGCGGCCCGTTCCCGGAGCGGGAACCCGGGCAATCTACGATCGATCCCAGGAGAGTTCAACGCAGCCACGGTTGCGCCCCCAGGGGGAACCTTCATCGCATGCCGTCGTTTGAACTTAATCGGTACAGCGGAGACGAATCCGACAGGAAGCACTTTTCCAGGAGGTTGGAATGACCCACTGGCATGACTCGATGGTCGATCAACCCGAGACCTCCGGCCCGGCCTACGCCGCCGGCTGGACCATCAGCGGACTGGCGGTGCTGGCCGCCATACTCGGCATCTGGATCCTCGGAATCTAACCCTCGCTGCACGGAGCAGCGGCCGAGCCAGCGTCGCACTCACGGTTTCGATCGCCGTGATGCAACGCCGGCTTTGCAACGCACCTACTGAACGCTGGCCTTGGTCCCCGCCGTGGCGGCGCCGGTGATACGTCCAGGTCGCTTCTTCAGGAATATCGCGACCGTGCACTGCTTCTTCGGATCGTCACAGACGTAATCGCAGAGCGTGCTTCCACACGCCGTGCTGCATGAGGTTTTTCCCTCGCATTGCTTCTTCACGTCCCCCTGCGTGGTGGTGAGCACGGTGACGGCGGAAGCCTCACTGGCCAGCAAGCCGAAGGCGGCGAAGGCGACAACAAAGACAAGCTTTCGCATCTCGGTTCTCCTCTTGAGAAAACGACACGATCAAATGCCCTGCCCCGCCGGAAATTTATCATGGCAACTCCTGCGGTACGTGTGTGCCACCTCACTATCTGGGAGAGAAACGACCTTCGGCTCCCAAAATTGAGAGAGACAAAGACGTCGACGGCGCGTGAGACAGGCGCACGGCGCCGGACATTTTGCGATCTGGCAGTCTGAAGGGAGGCTTAGGGCCCGAAGCCCCGGCGGCGGCTTTTCGGGCCTGAACGGTTCCGCTTTGCCTGCTTGCGCCCAGGGCTGATCGAAGCTAATGGAACGGCATCGGAGCGTGGCGCAGCCCGGTTAGCGCACTAGTCTGGGAGACTAGGGGTCGGAGGTTCAAATCCTCTCGCTCCGACCATTTCTACCAAAATCCTGAGTGATCTACGCAAGGCGCAACGCGGACCGGACGCGCACCCGCCCCGCTCACCCGTCCTTCAGCGCATTATCCAGCAATTGCCGGCAGGCCAGCAGGTCCTGCAGCACGCGTTCGAGGCGCTCGCGGTCGGGGCCGTCGAGCGGTCCGGGGGCGGGTTTGCTCTTGACGAACGACGGCACCAGGATGCCGTCCTCGTCGGTATCGGCGAAGCGGTAGTCGATCTCCTTGGCTTCTTCGGTCTCGTAATCGTCGTCGTCGACATCGACCAGCGGGATTTCGTTGTCGTCGGGTTCCTGCAGGCTGAGGCCGATCGCCTCCTCGACCGCGCCGAACGAAACCGCAGAGGTCTGGTCGGCGAGGCCCTGCACCGACTTGATGCCGTGCTCTTTCAGGATCCGCTGCACACCGCGGATGGTGTAGCCTTCGCCGTACAGCAGGCGACGGATGCCCTTGAGCAGATCGACGTCGTCGGGCCGGTAATAACGCCGGCCGCCGCTGCGCTTCATCGGCTTGATCTGGGCGAACCGCGTCTCCCAAAACCGCAGCACGTGCTGGGGAATGTCGAGCTCTTCAGCGACCTCGCTGATGGTACGGAACGCATCCGGCGCCTTGTCCAAATGCTCGCTCCTCTCAGCTCACTTTTTTGAGGGGTAAAGTTCAGTCTTCCTTGCCGTCACCATTGGTGACCGCATGGCCGTTGATCCGCTGCTTCAGAATCGCCGACGGCTTGAACACCATCACCCGACGCGGAGAGATCGGCACTTCCGTACCGGTCTTCGGGTTACGTCCGATACGCTGACCCTTCTTGCGCACCATGAACGAGCCGAACGAAGACAGCTTCACCGTCTCGCCTTTTTCGAGGCAATCGGTGATCTCTTTCAAAACGAGTTCGACAAACGCGGACGACTCCGTTCGCGACAGGCCCACCTTCTGGTAGACCGCCTCGCACAAGTCGACACGCGTAACTGTTTTTCCGGTCCCGGTGGTCATCGCCTGCCCCGCACTCTCGGCGAACAATTTATTCTCTGAAATTATGAGGTTAGCACGCAATGGTCAACAGCGACCATCATGCATGCGCATGAAAACACGCGGCAAATTTGATCGTTATTTTATGTGACGTTCACCAGCGGATGAGTGCCGAACCCCAGGTGAAGCCGCCGCCCATGGCTTCGAACAGCACCAGATCGCCCTTCTTGACGCGTCCGTCCTTCACCGCCGTCGACAGCGCGAGCGGAATCGAGGCTGCCGAGGTGTTGCCGTGCAGATCGACCGTCAGAACCACTTTCTGCGGCGCAATATGAAGCTTGTGCGCTGAAGCATCGATGATTCGCTTGTTGGCCTGATGCGGCACGAACCAGTCGATATCGTCGGCGGTGACGCCGGTGGCCTTGAAGGCGTCGACGATCACGTCGGTGATCATGCCGACCGCGTGCTTGAACACCTCGCGGCCTTCCATCCGCAGGTGACCCACGGTCTGGGTCGAGGACGGACCGCCATCGACGAACAGCTTGGCCTTGTGCCGGCCGTCGGAGCGCAGATGCGTGGTCAATATGCCGCGGTCGGAGGTCTGGCCGGGCTGTTCCTGCGCTTCGAGCACCACGGCTCCGGCGCCGTCGCCAAACAGCACGCAGGTGCCGCGATCGCTCCAGTCGAGGATGCGCGAGAACGTCTCGGCGCCGATCACCAGCGCCCGCTTGTAGGAACCGGTGCGCAGGAAATTGTCGGCGGTCGCCAGCGCAAACACGAAGCCGGAGCACACCGCCTGCAGGTCGAAAGCCGCGCCATGGTTGATGCCAAGGCCATGCTGCACGGCCACCGCGGTGGCCGGGAAAGTATTGTCCGGCGTCGAGGTCGCCAGCACGATCAGGTCGATCGCCTGGGCGTCGATGCCGGCATGTTCGAGGGCGGCCTTCGCGGCGTTGATCGCCAGATGCGAGGTGAACTCGCCGTCGGCGGCGATGTGGCGCTCCTTGATGCCGGTGCGCTGCACGATCCACTCGTCGGAGGTATCGAGCCGGCTCGCCAGCTCGGCATTGGTCAATACCTTCTGCGGCAAATACGAGCCGCAGCCCAGCACGACCGAACGTTTGGAAGTCACGAGACAGCCTCCTGCGCGGTCTGCGCCTGAACCAGCGCACTGCCGTCACGATTGAGCATCTGATTGATCTTGGTGAGGAGATCGCAGCGCACCATCTCATAGCCAACATCGACGGCATAGGCAAAGCCTTCGGCGTTGACCCCGCCATGGCTTTTGACCACCACCCCCTTGAGACCCAGCAGCAGGCCACCATTGGACTTGTTGGGGTCGAGCTTGTCGCGCAGCGCCTTGAAGGCGTTACGGGCGAACAGATAGCCGATCCGGGACATCCAGCTCGCCGCCATCGCCTCGCGCAGGAGATCGCCCATCTGGCGCGCGGTTCCCTCGGCGGCCTTCAGCGCAATGTTGCCGCTGAAACCTTCCGACACGATCACATCGGCCGCGCCCTTGCCAATACCGTCGCCCTCGACGAAGCCGATATAGTCGAATTCCGGCAGGTTCATCGCACGCAGCTTTTCACCCGCCTCGCGAATTTCCTCGTGGCCCTTCACTTCCTCGGTGCCGATATTGAGCAGGCCGACGGTCGGACGCGCGAGTTGAAACAGCACACTCGCCATCGCGCCGCCCATCACCGCCAGCGTGACCAGGTGGTGCGCGTCGCCGCCGATGCTGGCGCCAAGGTCGAGCACGACGGATTGGCCGCGTGCCGTCGGCCAGATACCGGCAATGGCCGGACGATCGATCCCGGGCATCGTGCGCAGGTGAAACCGCGCCATCGCCATCAGGGCGCCGGTGTTGCCGGCGGAAACCGCTACATCGGCCTCGCCTCGCTTGACGGCGTCGATCGCCAGCCACATCGACGAGGTTTTGCGGCCGCGCCGGAGCGCCTGGCTCGGCTTGTCGTCCATGCTGACGGTGACATCGGTATGGACCACGCGCGACGCGGCCCTGAGCGCGGGATGATTGTTGAGCTGTTCTTCGATCTTGGCGCTGTCGCCATAGAGCAGAAATTCGGTGTCGGGATGTCGGCTCAACGAAATTGCGGCGCCGGGAATGACGACCGATGCGCCGACATCGCCACCCATGGCGTCAAGCGCGATTCGAACCTTTTGAGGCATGAACGTCCCGGAAACCTGATCTCTTGCGGCCCTCGTCGAGCCCGGCCGCGCACTGGAAACGACACCACCGCAGCGGCGCTCGGCAAGGTGCAACGCAGCGCCTCCGCCGGGCCGCGACAATAGCGTGTCCCTGTCCCGACACAACCTCTTGACCGCTGTCTTTTAGCTGATGGAACGACCCTGCCCCGGATTCGGGAGTGAGGCATAAAATTAGATAAACCAACGCCTTACGATGGTTTTCTTGTCAAATAAGGCAAGCACCTCAACCGGAATGTATCGCGCCCGCCGGCCCAAACCGACCGTCACTTCCCCTTCGGCTTCTTTTTGCCCGGCTTTTTCGGTTCGACCTTGAGCGCCTTCAGGGCTGCAAACGGGTGATCCTCGGGATCGACGGCCTCAACCACAGGTTCAAAAACCGCATCCGGTTTGCGCGGATACGGGTTCACCGCGAGGTACAGCGCGTCGGTGGCGACCCTGCCGAGATCGATGATGCCGTTCTCGATCGCCTCCGGCGGATCCGGCGTATCGCCGTCGCCGTGCTCGGCCTCCTCGACCAGCGCGGCCATTTCCGGGATCTGGTCCGGCGGCACGAAGGTCAGATCGATCGGCTCGTCGATGTCGCTTTCGATCGGTTCGAGCGTCACCACGCAGGTCTGCCCGATCCGCGCCCGCACGTGACCCGTGACCTCGTAGCGGCCACCGGTCCTGGGCGTCACGTCGAACGAGGCCTGCACCGACAGCACCTCACGCAAATCGCCGACATCGGCGATGGCGTGGCGGATGGCTTCGTCGGCCTGGAGGTCGCGGTGCAGGCCGGTGTCCGGGATTTGCACGACCGCTACGGGAACGCGCCAAGGATCAGACTTCAAGGGATCGGACTTCGAGGGGGCGGGTTTGTCTGTCATGTCACTCTGGCTCACTGGGCTCGGTCCACGCCGTCAGGCGCGGGAAACTTCGCCGAACCGCTCGACAGCGTCGCATCGTCAAAACCATCCAGGGCGGCCATGGCCGCCTCCGCATAGGTGGCGAGCCGGCCGGCCTGTTCGAGGTGTTCACCGTTCAGGATATTCTTGCACAGCGCCTGCGCGAACGCCTCATGGCCCTCGGTCAGGGCCAGGTCATAGGCCGCGGTCCGGCCGTAAAACGCCTCTCCGAAGGCCTGCATCTTCTTCGGGACCGTGAGGTCGCCGACCCCCATTTCGCGCAGGTTATCGTCCATATCGTTGCAGAAATGGTCGAACAAAGCCTGCGACAGGGCAGCCCCACCGTCAGCCGTCTTCAACCGCCGCAAAACCAGCCACAAATGCAGCAACAGCAGGTCGAATCGGCCGTTAACCGTATCCGGCACCCCCAATGCCCGGTAAAACAACGGTTCTCGCGCCTGCGTCACGATCATGCCATAGATGGCTTCAATGGTGCCGCGCAGGGGTGAGCGGGGTTTCCTGAAGTGATTGAACGGCCAAAGCATTGTGGGTTCCGATGCGAACCCCCGAGGTTTTATTGCCGGGAGCCCGCGCATGTTGCAATCCTGCGTGCTGCCCGGTACGTCAACGCCTCGCGCGACGCAAGAGGACGGGCAAGTTCCTGATATGACCGACACGAGCCACCAAAGCCGATACGCGCCCTCGCCGCGCCGCCTGAGCGCTCGCTGGAGCGGTTTCCGCGCGGTGGCGGCAATCGCCCTGATGTGCGCGGCGCTCGCCGCCTGCACCGGCGAACAGTTCCAGAAGGGCTACATCCTGCCGCCCGGCGCGCTCGAGCAGATTCCGATCGGCGCCAGCCAGGATCAGGTGCTGATCGTGATGGGAACGCCCTCCACCGTCGCCACCC
>Ga0209023_10008665_pt1 | contig 10158 bp, 10 predicted proteins | sample LakOneMetagenome_FD_187468 | JGI IMG/M metagenome (GOLD analysis project Ga0209023, IMG submission 187468) | Freshwater and sediment microbial communities from Lake Erie, Canada (SPAdes) (version 2) | ecosystem: Environmental > Aquatic > Freshwater > Lentic | place: Lake Erie, Canada...
CTGACCAGCAACGGCATCGATGCCGGTCGCTTGGTGGGCCCGAATGGGTACGGCGAGAGCCGTCCGCTCGTGCAGACCCCGCAGACCCTGCCGGACTGCAAGAACGAAACCAACCGCCGCACCGAGCTGAACGTCCAGAACTGATCGGACGCAGCTTCCGCAACAAGCGAAACCCGGCCTTGTGCCGGGTTTCGTGTTTCTGCCTCCGCGGAAAATGCTCGGCTTGTCCACCTCGGCATCGACGCCTACACTCGGAACAGGTTCAAAGGAAAATGAACATGCGCATCGCGCCCTACGCGGCATTGCTGCTCCTGCTTCCCGGTTTCGCGCACGCGGACGTCATCTCCGGGGGCTGCGCCACCGCGGCGCCGGTTTCGCCGGGGAACACGCTGTCGCTGGCGCCCGTTGCCAGCGAGCTGGTACCGGCCTACACCGATCTCGGTGCGACCGGGGCGGTGCTCTCCCACGCGTACGACGCGAGCCAGTCAATCGACCAGGTGTTGCTGCGCCTGCGCCTCGCCAGCTGCGGCAACATCGCCAACGCCATGAGGCCCGGGGCCTCGGGCGGCATGAATCCGAACGATCCTGCGGCCTACAATCCGCAGACGCAGTGGGACAACACGCCGTGGCGTTTCAACATGACCCAGGACGGCAAGCGAATGACGGCGGACGAGTTCGACGCGTGGATGAAGGCGCGCGGGGTCCGCGTGGTGGGTCGCAAACCCGATCCGGTTCCCGCAACGCCGACGCCACCGCCGGCCGATACGCCGAAGGACAACTGAGCGGCATCGATACCCCGCGGCGCCACGGCCTGGCCCGTGCCCTGTCGAAGCGCGGGCTGTTGTCGCGCACACAGGCTGCGGAATGGATCCGCTCCGGACGCGTCTGCGTGGATGGAAGGATCGTCCGCGACCCGGAATTCCCGACCATTGCCGGCCTGCATCGCATCCAGGTCGACGGTCGCGACCTGGAGGCGATTCCGGGCGCGCATCGTTACCTCATGCTCAACAAGCCCCGGGGCGTGGTGACCACGGCCAGCGACGAACGCGGGCGCGAGACGGTCTACCGGTGCCTGGACGGTGCCGATGTCGGTTGGGTCGCACCCGTCGGCCGCTTGGACAAGGCCAGCGAGGGCCTGCTGCTGTTCTGCAGCGACCCGCGCTGGGCCGCACGCATCACCGACCCTGAAACGGGACCGGACAAGACCTACCACGTGCAGGTCGATCGCATCCCCGACGATGCGATGCTCCAGGCGATGCGCACCGGGGTGGCGTCCGAGGCGGGGATCCTGCGCGTGGCATCGGTGTCGATCCTGCGCACGGGCACCAGGAACGCCTGGCTCGAAATCGTCCTGGACGAAGGCCGCAACCGGCAGATCCGCCGGCTGCTGGCCGGACTCGGCATTGGCGTGTTGCGGCTGGTGCGCGTCGCGATCGGCCAGCTCAGGCTGGGCGAGCTGCCGAAGGGGCAGTGGCGCGAACTGACCGCCGAGGAAATCGAGGGCCTGTCGTAACGCGACCTGCCGGTCGACCTACACGACGCCCAATTCCTTGCCGATGCGGGTGAAGGCATCGATGCAGCGGTCCAGGTGCTCGCGGGTATGCGCCGCGCTCATCTGCGTGCGGATGCGCGCCTGGCCCTTGGCGACCACCGGGAAGAAGAATCCGATCGCGTAGATCCCTTCCTCCAGCAGCCGTTCGGCGAAACGCTGCGCGAGCGGCGCGTCGTACAGCATCACCGGGCTGATCGGGTGCACGCCGGGCTTGATGTCGAAGCCGGCGGCGGTCATGCGTTCGCGGAAGTACCGCGTGTTCTCCGCCAGCTTTTCGCGCAGGTCGCCGGCCGACGACAGCATCTCGAACGCCTTGATCCCGGCGGCCACGACGTGCGGCGGGAGCGAGTTCGAGAACAGGTAGGGACGCGAACGCTGCCGCAGCAATTCGATCACCTCCCGCCTCGCGGTGGTGAAGCCGCCGAGCGCGCCGCCCATGGCCTTGCCCAGCGTGCCGGTGAAGATGTCGATCCTGTCGAGCACCCCCTTCACCTCGGCCGAGCCGCGGCCGGTCGCGCCGAGGAAACCGGTGGCGTGGCATTCGTCGATGTGCACCAGCGCGCCGTACCGCTTGGCCAGTGCGGTGATCTCGTCGAGCGGCGCGATGAAGCCGTCCATCGAGAACACGCCGTCGGTGGTGACCATGATCGTGCGTGCGCCGTCGGCCTTGGCCTGCCGGAGCTGCGCCTCGAGGTCGGCCATGTCGCAGTTGGCGTAGCGATAGCGCTTCGCCTTGCACAGGCGCACGCCGTCGATGATCGATGCATGGTTGAGCGCGTCGCTGATGATCGCGTCGTTCTCGTCCAGCAGGGGTTCGAACAGGCCGCCATTGGCGTCGAAGCAGGCGGCGTAGAGGATCGTGTCCTCGGTGCCGAAGAAGTCGGAGATGGTTTTCTCGAGCTGCTTGTGCAAATCCTGGGTGCCGCAGATGAAGCGCACGCTGGCCATCCCGAAGCCGTGCGTGTCCAGCGCCTTCTTCGCCTCGGCGATGATGTCCGGGTGGTCGGCGAGGCCGAGGTAGTTGTTGGCGCAGAAGTTGAGCACCCAGCGGCCGTCGGCGAGTTCGATCTCGGCCGATTGCGGCGAAGTGATGATGCGCTCGGACTTGAACAGCCCGGCCTCGCGGATTTCGTCGAGGGTGTCGGCGTAGCGTTCGGTCAGGGACATGTCGTCGATTCCGTAGGGCGGGCCTTGGCCCGCCGATGGCGCGGTGGTGGGCCAAGGCCCACCCTACGTCGGCCTGTGGTCAATTCCAGCTCAGCACCACCTTGCCCGACTTGCCGCCTTCCATCAGGTCGAAGCCCTTCTGGAAATCGTCGATGGGAAGCTGGTGCGTGAGCACCTTGCCGAGCGGGAACCCGCTCAGCACCAGTTGCGTCATCTTGTACCAGGTCTCGTACATCCTGCGGCCGTAGATGCCGTGCAGGGTGAGGCCCTTGAAGATGATCTTGTCCCAGTCCACGCCGGTGCCCCGCGGCATGATGCCGAGCATCGCGATCTTGCCGCCGTTGTACATGCACTCGAGCATGTCGGCGAAGGCGCGCGGGTTGCCGCTCATCTCCAGGCCCACGTCGAAGCCCTCCATGTGCAGGTCGGCCATCACGTCCTTGAGCGAGGTGTTGGACACGTTCACCACCCGCGTGGCGCCCATGTCGGCGGCGAGCTTGAGGCGGTAGTCGTTGACGTCGGTGACGACCACGTTGCGCGCGCCGATGTACTTGCAGATGCCCGCGGCGATGATCCCGATCGGGCCGGCGCCGGTGATCAGCACGTCCTCGCCGACCACGTCGAATTCCAGCGCGCAGTGCGCGGCGTTGCCGCAGGGATCGAAGAACGCGGCCAGCTCGCTCGGGATCTGGTCCGGGATCGGCCAGAGGTTCGAGGCCGGCATCACGATGAATTCGGCGAAGGCGCCGTCGCGGTTCACGCCGATGCCGACGGTGTTGGGGCACAGGTGCTGGCGGCCGGCGCGGCAGTTGCGGCAATGCCCGCAGACGATGTGGCCTTCGGCCGACACCCGCTGCCCGACCTTGTAGCCGGTCACGCCCGGGCCGAGCTCGACGATGCGCCCGACGAACTCGTGGCCGATGACCAGGCCGGGAGTGATCGTGCGCTGGCTCCACTCGTCCCACAGGTAGATATGCAGGTCGGTGCCGCAGATGGCGGTCTTCTCGAGCCTGATCAGGACTTCGTTCGGGCCCGGCTCAGGCACCGGCACCTCTTCCATCCAGATGCCCTTGGCGGCTTCGCGCTTGACCAGCGCTTTCATCATCTGCGTCACGGCGACTGCCTCCTTCGCGGGACGCGAATTATACGCGCCGGGTCCGCAACGCCCCGTGTCGTCAGTCCCTGCGGCCCGCGGGCTCGGCCAGCGCGTAGTCGAAGGTGTAGAAGTGCGCGCCATCCACGATGTCGATGGCCATGCGCCCGCGCAGGCCGGCCAGTTCGCCGGTGCCCGAATCGGGCACCACGGTTACCGAGAGCGTCGGCTGGCCGCGGTCGAGCGTGCCGTTGTGCTGGGCCAGGAAGCTGCCGCTGCGTCCCTCCAGGGTGCCGGCGATGCGTTCGATCGCCACGTAGGCCGCCGAGCCGGGGACGTCGGTGCCGACCGCGAGCATGTGCACCACGCTGGCCGCCTCCAGCGGTCCGTGGAAGCGCTTGTCGAAGCGCACATGCGCGACCTGCACGCCGTCGCCCGCGTCGAGCGCGTCCTGCGGCGTGCGCGCGACTTCGAAACCGCCCTTCGCCTGCCTCTCCATGCGCCTGCCTCGTCCACCGGGCGGGCCAGTGTGCACCAGTCGCGCGGGCGCGGCGCAATCGCTTAGGCTGCGCCTTCGATCCACGGGGAACCGCATGCGCATCCTGCTCGCCCGCCACGGCGAAACGCCATGGAACGCCGAAGGCCGCTACCAGGGCCAGGAAGACATCCCGCTGTCGCCGACCGGCGAGGCGCAGGCGCGATCGCTGGGCGAACGGCTGCGCGGGGCGCGCATCGACCGAGCCGTCGCATCGCCCCTGTCGCGGGCGCGCCGCACCGCGGAACTCGCCCTGGGCGACGCGCGCGCACCGATGCTCGCGTTCGACCATGGCCTGATGGAGATCGCGCACGGAACTTGGGAGGGGATGCTGGCGAGCGAGATCCGCGAACGCGACGGCGAACGCCTGCGCGCCTGGCGCGACGCGCCGGACACGGTGCAGATGCCCGGCGGGGAATCGCTCCCGCAGGTGCTGGATCGCGCGTGGCTGGCGCTGGAACGCGCGACGTCCGGGCTTGGCGACGACGACACGCTGCTGCTCGTCGCCCACGACGCGGTCAACCGCGTGCTGCTGTGCCGCGTGCTGGGCATCCCGCTGTCGCGGCTGTGGAGCTTCCGCCAGGCCCCGGCGACCCTCAACCTGCTCGAAGGCGCGGATGTCGGGCACCTGGACGTCGTGCGCCTCAACGACGCCGGCCACCACACCGCGCTGTTCGGTGAAGCGGTGCATCGCGCGCTGTAGGCGCGCGGGGAGAGTCGGCATTCCCCGCTCGCCTCGAGGCAGAGGGGCCCGGAAGGCGAGCGGGCTCGCGCCTGCCACGCCACCCGCAAGGCGAATCGCCCGGTCTTCGGCACGTATTGCCTTGCGCGCAAAGCGAATCGGGCGAAGGGCGGAGCATTTCGGCTTGCGCGCGAAGCGAAACGGGCGGCGGGCGGAGCGTTTCCGCTTGTGCGCGAAGCGAATCGGGCGGCGTGCAAAGCGTCTCGGCTTGCGCGCGAAGCGAATCGGGCGGCGTGCAAAGCGTTTCGGCTTGCGCGCGAAGCGAATCGGGCGGCGGGCGGAGCGTTCCGGCTTGCGCGCGAAGCGAATCGGGCGGCGGGCCGAGCGTTTCGGTTTGCGCGCCACCCGGCCTGCCTTGCAATCCGCATGGTCCGGCACACCGCCCGCCCAGATCCGCTTGCTCGACCTACGCCGGTCCGAGGCCGCCGGCAACGAGGGCTGCCGTTGGCAGGAATAGAGTGCCTGGCGGCGCCCATCACTGGAGCAGGGCCGTGGACGATGCGAACTGGACGACGCGCTGGGAAGTCCTGCGCGAGATGATGGGCACGCCCGGCAGCCTCCGGCGCAAGGCGGTCAACGCCTTCCTGGCATCGCGCCCGTGCCTGATGTACTGGGGCGACAGCTGGTTCAGCACGCCGCTGTACCTCAACCTGGCCAGGCAGAGCATGCTGCGCACGGACGGCATGGCGATGCTGGTCGGCAAGCCCGGCGCCACCGCCGCCGGCCTGTTCACCGCCAGCAAGATCCGCAACTACGCCGAGCGCCTCGCGTCCAATCCCTTCGATGCGCTGTGCCTGAGCGCCGGGGGCAACGACGAGTTGTCGGAGCGCCTGCAGGCCATCTTCGCCCCGTGGCTCGCGACCAGGCCCCCGGCCCGACTGACTGCGAAGGAAGCCTACGCCCGCGTGCTGGATTCGCGCACGCTGGATCGGGTCAGGGATCGCTACACCGCGGTACTCGACGGCCTGGCGCCGGTCGTCCGCAAGCGCAAGGACTTCCGGGTCGTGGGGCATACCTACGCCCTGATCGAGCGCATCGGACAGCCGGCGGACCTGACGACCGGCAACATCGGACTCATCGCCTGGGTGAAGGACGACGTAGGGCCCTGGTTGTGGCCGACGATGAAGCGGGTGCTCGGCTCCAGGGACGAAGCGAGGACCTTTTCCCACCTGCTCCTGCGCGAAGGCTTCCGCGACCACGTGCTCGTGCCGCTGCAGCGGTCGCACGCCGGCCTTTTCAGTTTCGCGGATTTCACCGCCGTGCCCGAGGCGGCCACCGAAGCGTTCTGGAACGACGAAATCCATCCCACGCAGGACGGCTTCGCGATCCTGGCCACGCAGTTCAACCGCCAGATCCGTTCGGTGCTGCCGGCTGGCAAACAAGCGGCGGTTTCCTAGGATCCATGCGGCGGCGTCGATGCGTCGCGCCAGCAGCCTCGCCGACGCGCTCGGGGACATCGAGCGCCAGCCCAGCGCGTGCCCGGACCCGACGGCGCGGGCATGGTCGGCCTTCATCCGGCGAGGATGTCCCCTGCGTAGAGTCGTGCTTGCGGCCGCCGACCGGCGGCAACTGACGGGAGTCCCTGCATGCGCGCTTTCCCGCTGTCCCTTGGTGCCACCTGCATCGCCATCGCCGCCCTGGGAGTGGTCCCCGCGGCACGGTCGGCCACGACCAGCCAATACATCGTGGTGCCGGGAGGCAACTGCCAGTTGAGCGTCCCGACCACTGACACCGCCTTCCGCCCGAAGGCCACGGGCGCGCGCAACGAGTCGTCCAGCGTCAGCAACTTCGTCATCTGTCCGTTCACGGTCGCGCCCGCCTCCGGCAGCGGCGCGCCCATCACGAGTGCGGGCCTGTACCTGCAGTCGCTGGACGGCGTCTCCCGCAGCGTCACCTGCACCGCGGTCGTCGGCTCCATCAACAACGTCCCCCCGGTGTATTCAAGCAAGACCGTTTCGACGCCCGCCTCGACCACGAGCAACGCCTTCCTCACATGGACCGCCGCCGATTTCGGAGGCACCTCGCCGAACCCGATCAACGGAAGCGCCTGGCTGACGGTGACATGCGTCATGCCGCCGCAGACCGGCCTCAGCTATCTGTACGCGCAGTACAACTACGAGATCGGAACCTGAGAGAGGGGCGGGGGAGGTGCATGGAAAGGGCGCCTCCGGCGCCCTTTCTCCGGACGATGCGCAGTCCGGATAATGGCCGCATGCAGACCCGGACCCTCGCCGACTGGCTCGACCGCCTCGAGCGCCAGCATCCCCGTGCCATCGACCTTGGCCTCGAGCGCGTGCGCGCGGTCGCGCAACGCATGCGACTGCGCAAACCCGCGCCGTGCGTCGTCACCGTCGGCGGCACCAACGGCAAGGGTTCGACCGTTGCGTTCATCGAGGCCATCGCGCGCGCCGCCGGCCTGCGCGTCGGCGCATACACCTCGCCGCACCTGCTGGCCTACAACGAGCGCGTACGCATCGATGGCCGCGATGCCGGCGACCCGGAGCTGGTCGAGGCGTTCGAGGCAGTGGAACGCGCGCGGATCGGCCATCCCGCTCCCGACCTGGGGCCACCCTCTGCCACAAGGGGAGAGGGAAACAGCGAAGTGTCGCTGACCTATTTCGAACACGGCACGCTCGCGGCGTTGTGGCTGTTCGAACGCGTGGACCTCGACCTCGCCGTGCTCGAAGTCGGGCTCGGCGGACGCCTGGACGCGGTGAATATCGTCGATCCGGACGTCGCCGTCGTCACCACCGTGGACATCGACCACGTCGAATGGCTCGGCAACGACCGCGAGGCCATCGGCTTCGAGAAGGCCGGCATCGCGCGGGCGTGGAAGCCGCTGGTGCTGGGCGAGGACGATCCGCCGGCCAGCGTGCTGCGCCATGCCTATGCGATCGGCGCGAGCGCGATCCGCGCGAACTGCGATTTCCTGTTCGAATCCATCGACGACGCCCGCTGGCGCTGGCGGGAACCGGGCTTCGAACGCGAATTGCCGATGCCGCGACTGTCGGCGCCGGCCCAGGTCCGCAATGCCGCGACCGCGATCGCCGCCCTGCGCGCCTCGCGCCTCGCGATTCCCGACGACGCCTGGGCGCGCGGCATCGTCGACGCGACGGTTCCGGGTCGGCTGCAATCGTTCGAGCGCGACGGCATCGGGATCGTCGTCGACGTCGCGCACAACCCGCAGGCCGCGGGCGAACTCGCCGCATGGTTGGACGCGCGGCCGCCGAAGGGGCGCGTGTTCGCGGTCTTCGCCGCGCTCGCGGACAAGGACGTCGCCGGCATCGTCGCGCCGCTCGCGGCGAGCGTGGACCGCTGGTGGATCGCGGGACTGGACGACGCGGGGCCGCGCGGGCAGGGCGTGGATGCGCTGGCCGCGGGTCTCGCCGGGACCGTCGCCGCCGATGCATCGCGCGCGGTCGATGTCGCCGCCGCGCTCGCCGCCGCGCGTGCGCAAGCGCGGGCCGGGGATCGCGTGCTGGTGTTCGGGTCGTTCCACACCGCGGCCGCTGCGTTGCAGGCACTGGCCGCCTGCGGTTCATGAGGCTCGCGGGGCGGGGCGTATAATCCGCGGGCCCACGCCGCCGGTTCCCGACGATGGATACCTCCCTGAAACAGCGCCTGATCGGCGCCGCCGTGCTGGTGGCCCTCGCCGTGATCTTCCTGCCGATGCTGGTGCAGGGACCGGCCCCGGACAGCGGCGCGGCCGATGTCCCGCTGTCGATGCCGGCGACGCCCGACACCGGGATGGAAACGCGCGAACTGCCGCTCGCCGGTCCCGCGGATGCGCCCAGTGGCGGCGCGACCGGGATGCCGCTCACCGACGATGCGGCGACACCGGCCGAAGCGCAGGCCCTGCCCGCGACCGCTGCCGGCGGCGATTACGCCGTGCACTTCGGCAGCTATGCCAGCGCGGAGGCGGCGCAGTCGGTGGTCGCGGCCCTGCAGAAGGCGCGACTGCCCGGTTACAGCGAGGCGGTGCAACTCAACGGCAAGCCCGCGTGGCGCGTGCGCATCGGGCCGTTCGCGACCCAGGCCGACGCCGAGGCCGCGCGCCTGGGCGCAAGCCAGGTGCGCCAGGACGTGAACGCGCGCGTGGTCGTGCTCGATGCGGAAACCGCGTCGCCCGCGCAGGCACCGGCCGCGACCGCGCCGATCGCCGATGCGTCCAAGCCTGCGCCGACGCCGCTTCCGCCCGCACCCGCGCCGGCCAGCGCCAAGCCCATGCCGGTGGTTCCCAAGCCGGCGCCATCCACGCCCCCCGCGACCGCGAAGGTCGAAGCGCCGAAGCCGCCGCCCGCGGCGCAGGTGGAGAAGCCGGCGCCCGCGCCGGGCGCGGCGAACGTCGGCTACGCGGTGCAGCTCGCGGCCTTCAGCAATCCTGCCGATGCGAATGCGTTGCGCGATCGCGCGCGTGCCGCCGGATTCAGCGCGTTCACCGAAACCGTCGCGACCGACAAGGGCGCGCTCACGCGCGTGCGCATCGGCCCGGTCGCGGATCGCGCCGAAGCCGACCAGCTGAAAGCGCAGGTCCAGGCGAAGCTCGGCGTGGCCGGCATCGTTCGCCCGCATCCGTAATCGAGCAGGAAAACACCACACATGTGCGGCATCGTCGGAATCGTCGGCCAGAGCGAAGTCGCGGCCCAGCTGTACGACGGGCTGACCGTGCTGCAGCACCGTGGCCAGGACGCGGCCGGGATCGCCACCGCCGAGGGCGGCAGGCTGCGCGTGCACAAGGGCAACGGCCTGGTGCGCGACGTCTTCGATGCCGCGGCGATGGTGGAACTCGGGGGCCGCGTCGGCATCGCGCACTGCCGCTATCCGACCGCCGGCAGCGAGGGCAGCGACGAGGCGCAGCCGTTCTACGTGAATTCGCCCTACGGCATCGCGCTCGCGCACAACGGCAACCTGATCAACACCGACGCGCTGCGGCGCGAGGTGTTCGAGCAGGACCGCCGCAACGTCAATACCGAATCCGACAGCGAAGTGCTCCTCAACGTGTTCGCGCACGAGCTCGACCTGCAGAAGGCGCTGACGCCGGAAGCCGCGTTCCGCGCGATCGAGGGCGT
>Ga0209023_10008666_pt1 | contig 10156 bp, 12 predicted proteins | sample LakOneMetagenome_FD_187468 | JGI IMG/M metagenome (GOLD analysis project Ga0209023, IMG submission 187468) | Freshwater and sediment microbial communities from Lake Erie, Canada (SPAdes) (version 2) | ecosystem: Environmental > Aquatic > Freshwater > Lentic | place: Lake Erie, Canada...
CTCCGGTACCGCGCCTTTTCCACTTCAGGAGCCGTCGATGTCCACCACCCCGATCGCCAGCCTTACCCCGCAAGCGGCCGCCCCGGCACAGGCCGCTCCCGCGCGCACCGGCACCGCCCCCGCGGCGCCTGCACAGCCGCCCCGGCCGGAGGACGACGGCCTTGCCGCCCAGGCCGCCGGCAAGGACCTGCATGCCGCCGTCGAGAAAATCGAACAACTGGTCCAGCCCGCCGCGCGCGACCTGCGCTTCTCCATCGACGAGGACACCGGCGTCACCGTCGTCAAGCTGATCGACACCGAAACCCAGACCGTCCTTCGCCAGATTCCAACACAGGAAGCCCTGGAAATATCGAAGTCGCTGGACAAGCTGCAGGGCTTGCTGGTAAAAGACAAGGCTTGAACAAGGAGTTTGCCCATGGCAACGCTATCTTCCGCAGGCATCGGTTCCGGACTGGACGTCGACAAGCTCGTCACCCAGCTGATGACGTACGAGCGTACCCCGGTGACGGCGCTCGACAAGAAAGAAGCCAGCTACCAGGCCAAGCTGTCCTCGTACGGCACCCTCAAGAGCACGTTCGCATCGCTGCAGACGGCCGCCAAGGCGCTCAGCACCCCCGAGAAATTCACGCCGACCAAGGCCACCGTGTCCGACACGGCGATCCTGGGCGCCAGCGCCACCTCCTCGGCCGTGGTCGGCAGCTACGACGTGCAGGTGCTGAGCCTGGCCTCGTCGCAGAAACTGATGATGTCCGCCTCCGCCGGCGGCGGCTACGCGGCCACCAACACCACGGTCGGCCAGGGCACCATCACCATCGATTTCGGCACCTACATGGAGGCACCGCCCAAGCCGGACCCGAACTTCACGGTGAATCCGGACAAGAAGACCGCCAAGACCATCACCATCGGCAGTGGCAACAACACCCTGGCGGGCATCCGCGACGCCATCAATGCCGCCAACGCCGGCGTATCGGCCTCGATCGTCAACGACGGCAGCGGCTACCGGCTGTCGCTGACCTCGAACGACAGCGGCGCGCGCAACGCCATGCGCATCCAGGTGTCCGGCGATGCCGCTACCCTGGGCGACCTCGGCCAGCTGGCCTATGACCCCTCCACGGCCAGCACCAACCCCGACGCCAGCAAGATGACCCAGAACGTGGTCGCGACCGACGCCGTGATCAAGGTCGACAACGTTCCGATCGTCAAGCAGAGCAACACCATCACCGACGCCATCCAGGGCGTCACCCTGAACCTGAGCAAGACCACCGCGGCCGGCACCTCGACCAAGATCACGCTGGCGCGCGACACCTCGAACGTGAAGACGGCCATCGAGGGCTTCGTCAAGGCCTACAACGATGCCAACAAGGCCATCAAGGATGCCACCGCCTTCAATACCTCGACCGGCGAAGCCGCCGTGCTGAGCGGCGAAAGCACGGTGCGCTCGCTGCAGACGCAGCTGCGCGGGATGCTGGCGTCGCCGGTCGCCGGCGCGCCGAAGGGTTCGGCCCTGCTCTCCGATGCCGGCCTGAGCTTCGACAAGGACGGCACCCTGCTGATCGACGACACCAAGCTGACCGAGGCCATCGCCGATCCGGCCAAGGACTTGAGCAAGATGTTCAGCAGCGGTAACGGCATCAAGGGCTATGCCTGGCAAGCCGACGTCCTGCTCGGCAAGATACTCAGCCCGATCGGCCCGATGGCCAACCGCACCAGCGCCATCAACGACTCGATCAAGCGCATCGACGACGACCGCGACGCCCTCAACGCCCGCCTGGTCGGCGTCGAAGCGCGTTACCGCGCCCAGTTCAGCGCGCTCGACACGCTGGTGGCCAACATGAGCACCACCAGCAGCTTCCTGACCCAGCAGCTGGCATCGATCGCCGCCAACAGCGGCTCCTAGCAGTCCGGCGCCGGCGGCCGCGGGTGACGCGATTTGACGGGTAAAGCCCCCTCTTACGTACCGTTTGGAAAGGATCGCCTTCCCGTAGACTTATGTTTGCTGGCATATTTCAACGGCTTACAGAAGGGAACACAGATGTTTGGATCGACGACGCGCAACTTTGCCAACACCTACGCCAAGGTGGACCTGGAAACCAGCATCGGCTCGGCCAGCCCGCACAAACTGATCGCCATGCTGTACGAAGGCGCCCTGACGGCGCTGGCCAAGGCGTCGCACCAGATGAAGACCGGCGACGTGGCGGGCAAGGGCAATTCGATCTCGCAGGCGATCTCGATCATCGACAACGGCCTGCGCGTCAGCCTGGACAAGAAAGTCGGCGGCGAGATCGCGGAGAACCTCGACGCCCTGTACGAATACATGAGTGCGCGCCTGCTGATGGCGAACCTGAACAACCAGGCCGAGCACCTGGACGAAGTGCGTACACTGCTGAAGGAACTGAAAGGCGCCTGGGACCAGATCGACCCGCAGGCCAAGGCCGAGGCACCTGCCCTGCAACGAGCCTGAGGCGACAATGACTGCAGAACAACTGCTGACGGTGTACCAGGAGCTGGCCGACCTGACCAGCAAGATGGCCGATGCCGCCACCGCCGAGGACTGGGATCGCGTGGCCGAACTCGAACGCGACTGCGCTTCGCGGGTGCAAATGCTCAAGACCAACGAAAGCGCCACCACCTGGAATCCACCCGCACGTGCGCGCAAGGCCGAGATCATCCACCGCATCCTGGCGGACGACCGCCGTATCCGCGACCTGGCCACGCCCTGGATGGCGCGCCTGTCGGCGCTGATCAGCAACACCCGGGCCCAGAGCCGCCTGGCCAGCGCCTACGGCGCCGTCTGACGCCGGCCGACGTGGCCCGTTTCGACCTGCCCGGCGTCGCCGCGCCAGCCGCCGTCACCGCCGGCGCGGCGCTCGGCGACCCGCGCCAGCAAGCTTTCCAGCGCGCCTTGCAGACCATGCTCGGCGCCAAAGTGCCGGTGCAGGTGCTCGCGCGCCTGGCGGACGGCAGTTCGCTGGTCGAGGTGGCAGGCCTTCCCGCACGCATGCAACTGCCGGCCTCCGCCCTGCCCGGCACCGAGCTGCCCCTGACCGTGACGAGCGCCTATCCGCGCCCCACCTTCCAGCTTGCCGAAGGCGACGCCGGCGCGCCGCGCCTGCTGTACGCGAGTGCCGACCCGAAGAGCAACATGAGCTCGGCCACCATCGCCGCCGCGGCCACGCCGCCGGCATCGGCGCCGTCCGCCATGGCGGACGCGGCGCCCCCCGGCGTCACCAGCGAGCTGAGCCCAGCCGCGCGCCTGCTCGGCGCCGCCCTCGCGCAGGCCGGCGGCGCACCGGTCGTACATGCCACAGCCCCATTGCTGCCGGGCCAGGCGGTGGCAGCACGCGACCTGGCGCCCGCCCTGCGCCAGGCGCTCGATACCAGCGGCCTGTTCTACGAATCCCACGTGGCCGAATGGGCCGGCGGCGCGCGCAGCCTGGACACCCTGGGCGCCGAGCCGCAGATGCGCCACCCTCCCGCCGACCAGGCCGCGGCTGCGAACTACCTCGCGCCGCAACTGGCGCTCCAGGAACACCAGCAACTCGTCTGGCAAGGACAGCTGACACCCGGCCTGCCGCTCGAATGGCGGATCGGCCGCGACGCTCCGCCGCGCGACCAGGATGCCGGACCGGACACGCCCGAGCCGGCATGGCAGAGCGGGTTGCGCCTGCGTTTCGCCCACCTCGGCGAACTCGAGGCCAGGCTCGTCCTGCGCGGCGAGACGCTGTCGGTCTCCCTCACCGCCGGCGACGGCGCCACGTCCCTGCTGCGCACGCATGCGCCCCGGCTGGCGGAGGCGCTGGCGGCGGCCGGCATTCCGCTGGCCGGCTTCGCGGTTGCCACCGGCACGGACGCGGATGACTGATACCACTCCGGGCAAACGCCAATCGGCTGCCGCGCTGGCCTACCAGGCCGGCGACGCCGCGCCACGCGTGGTGGCGAAAGGACAGGGCATGGTAGCGGAACAGATCATCGAGCGCGCGCGCGCGGCCGGGGTCTTCGTGCACGAATCGGCGGAACTGGTGGCGCTGCTGATGCAGGTCGATCTCGACAGCCGCATCCCGCCCGCCCTCTACCGCGCGATTGCGGAACTGTTGGCATGGCTATATCATATTGAGGCTGCGCAACAAGCTGGAACTCCACTTCCTGGCCCGCCGGTCGCAGCAATGCAACTCACCTCAACGAACGACGGCGGAAGTCAATGCAATCGATGAACAAGATGGAACCGGAAAACTGGCACGACTACGAAGTCGAGTCGCGCAGGGAGATCCTTGCCCTGATGCGCCGCATCAGCGAACAGCGCCAGCTGGTCAGGATGATCGTGTCGGGCACGTCCGATTCCTGCATTACCTCGCTGTTGGCAATCGATCCGGACAGCAATACGATGACCTTCGACCGCTCGGTCGACGCCGAGCAGCACCACCGCATCCTGGCCGCCGGCGGCATCGATTGCGAGACTTCACTGGACAAGATCCGTATCCTGTTCAGCGTCCGGAACCTGCGCGAGACCGCCTATGAAAACGGCACGGCCTTGCAGGCCCCGGTTCCCGAAACCCTGATCCGCCTGCAGCGTCGTGAGTACTACCGCATCCCGACCCCGCTCAGCAATCCGGTGCGGGTCGTGTTGCCGGTCGCGGGCAACGGGGAAACCGCTCCCCTGACCTTGCCGTTGGCCGACCTCAGTTGCGGCGGCATCGCGATCCTCGACAACAAGCGCCAGCTCAACAACCAGATCGGCCTGGTCCTGCCGGATTGCCGTATCGAGCTGCCCGAGTTCGGACCGGTCACGACCTCCCTGCAGATCCGTAACTCGGTCGACATGACGCTGCTCCACAATAAGCCGAACCACCGTCTGGGCTGCCAGTTCGTCGATATATCGCCCGCCAACCTTGCCAAGGTACAGCGCTATATCACCAAGCTCCAGCGCGAGCAGAACGCGCGCATGGCCGGACTGGTCTGAGGCGCCGGCCGCCGCCGCGGTCAGCGCTCGGCCAGGTGTTCGTAGACGAAGGACTTGATGGTCAGCATGGTCGCAGCGTCGTTGCTGCCGTCGAACTCGATTCCATAGCGCATCTGTTGCGACAGCTTGCCCTTGACGCTGCGGATCGTGCATGCCACCGTCAACAGATGGTTCTGCTGGGCGATCTTGAGCCGGAACGATGCCTTCATCCGGGTTCCGGCCTGGCCGAGCACGAAGTTGGTCGCGATCGCGCAACCGCTGCCCGACAGATTCATGATCACCGCCGGAATCGTATGATCATCCTCGACAGCCAGCACGACCGGGATGCGGGTGTCGACCCGCAGCGCCTGGCGGAAGGGCTTGGTGACCGCTTCCGTCGGATAACGCAGGAACATGTGAGGACTCGGCAAGGAGGCATAACGCATCAGCGAAGTCTTGAAGACGCACAGGTTGCGTCCGAAGATGACCTGTACCGCGATCGGCAAACCTTCGAAGTCGTTCCAGACCTGGCCGCTTCCCAGGCGCAGGAGGGGCGCAGAGACGATCAGGGCCTGCTGCGGGATGCGGCCGATGAATTCGACCTGCTCGTTGCGCGGCTCGAAATCGCCCGGCAACTTGTAGGTCAGCGTCGTTCCTTCGGCATTGTGCTTCAGGTGAATGAGCGGATCGCGCAGCTGGCGCGCCATCGCGTCTTCCCCATCGACCAGCGTCGCAGCAATGCTCCGATCTCCCGGCAAGGCGGCGCGGACGGGACGTTTGTCCAGCAGGCGGTTACGCACCGCCGGACTGTCGATCACAAAACCTTGCGGTGCCAGCAGTTCACCCGAGCGCAGGTAGATCGGCCAGGGCAACGGCGTCCCGACCTTCAATTCTTGTTCGGAGAGATAAATGAATTTGGCCATGGAGTTGCCGATAGTGTCATAACTACTGCGCTAACGCAATACTGCTGAGGAAGAGTGCTGGAAGCACCATGTTATTCGTCGTTTTGAATATCGATTTGTGTCGCATAATATACTCACACGTACTTATGGGACCGCATTTAAAAATGCAAGCAATTTCCGATGCCGAGTTGAACTGGCGCGACTATGAAATCCACTCGCGCAGGGAGATCGCAGCGTTGATGCGGCAACTGTTCGAAAAGAAGCAATTGATCCGCCTGGCGATCAAGGGCGAAGCACACAGCTGCCTGACCTCGTTACTGCACGTCGCCACGGATACCGGCACGATCGTCCTGGACCGCTCGGTGAGCCGCGAACAGAACGAACGCATTCTCGCCGCCGGCAAGGCAAGGTGCGAGACCTCGCTCGACAATATCCGCATTTTCTTCACCGTGGAAGGCATCAGCGAAACCACCTTCGATGGCTCGACCGCCCTGCGCGCCACCTTCCCGGCCAGCCTGGTCCGCCTGCAGCGCAGGGAGTTCTACCGCATGACGACGCCGGTCACCCATCCGGTCCTGGCCACGATACCGCTGCCGGCCGGACAAGGCGAAAGCGAAGACCACGCGCTGCTGCCCCTGGCCGACATCAGCTGCGGCGGCATCGCGCTTCTCGACAATATGGGCCTGCTGGGAACGACCATCGGCCAGACCTTCGACAACTGCGTGATCGGGTTGCCCGACATCGGCCCGGTGACGGGTTCGCTCCAGATCCGCTATGCCCTTGATGTGCCGCTACTGAACAACAAGACCAACCGCCGGCTGGGAATGCAGTTCATCGACATGCCACACGCCAGCCTGAGCGCGGTGCAGCGCTACATCACCAGGCTGGAACGCGAACGCAACGCCCGCCTGGCGGGGCTGGCATAGGCCCAGCCACCAGCGCCCGAGCGGCGCTCACACCTGCATGTTCATGATGTCGTGATAGGCCGACACCAGTTTATTGCGCACTTGCACGGTCGCCTGGAAGGTGATGCTGGCCTTCTGCATCGCGATCATCGTATCCGACAGGCTGACCGAATCGTCGCCGGCGGCGAACTTCTTGCCCATGTCTTCGGCCTGGTCCTGGACCTTGCTGACGTTGTCCAGCTGGGCTTTCAGCGCGTCCGAAAAGCTGACCTTCGACGAAGACTCCGGAACGCCGATCCCGCCGATCCCGCCGACGCCGCCAGAAGCCAGGGCGGACGCCGCCGACGGCATGGCCGGCTTGCCGGCCGCGGCCTTCAGTTGCGCCATCATCGCCTCGATGCGGCTGCTGTCGATTCCGCCGATATTCATGTCCGCCTCTTTCCAGTCAGTTGGGGTCAGAGCCCATTCGAGTGAACCGGGATCTGACCCCAAAAGAAAATATTCATTCAGGCTTTCAGGATATCAGCGGCGCGGCAAGGGCTGCCTTCGAGCAGCGCCGTAAACAACCCCTTTTTCGAGGGTTTGAATGTTGCCCTGTGGCTTCATAATAGCGTTCAACTACCCTTTATCCCCGACCACCCACCATGGCAACAGCAGCGGAACCCCTTCTCGACGACGATCTCGGCGCCCGAGCCGAACCCAAGCCGAAGTATTGGGAAACTCCGATGGGCAAGCGTGTCGTCGCCGGCGCCGCCGCCGCGGTCGCGGTCGCGATCGTTGCCGCGCTCTGGCTGTGGAGCTCGGCGCCCGACTACAAGGTCCTGTTTTCGAACTTCAGCGACCGCGACGGCGGCGCCATTACCGCCTCGCTCGACCAGATGGGGGTCAAGTACAAGTTTTCCGAAGGCGGCACCGCAATCCTGATCCCGGCCGAACAAGTCCCCAGCGTGCGCCTGAAGCTGGCCGCCCAGGGCCTGCCGCGCGCCGGCAACGTCGGCTTCGAGCTGCTCGAGAACCAGAAGCTGGGCACCTCGCAGTTCGTCGAACAGGTCAACTACCAGCGCTCGCTGGAAGGCGAACTGGCCAACTCGATCCAGGCGGTATCGGCGGTGTCGTCGGCGCGCGTGCACCTGGCCCTGCCGAAACCGTCCGTGTTCGTGCGCGACCAGCAGAAACCGACCGCTTCCGTGCTGCTCAACCTGCAGCCTGGCCGCGCCCTCGACCAGGCCCAGGTCAGCGCGATCGTGCACCTGGTGGCATCGTCGGTGCCGGAACTGACCCCGTCCAACGTGACGGTGGTCGACCAGAACGGCACCCTGCTCTCCGACACCTCTGCCCGCAACGGCAGGCAGCTCGACCCGAACCAGCTGAAGTACGTCGAAGCCCTGCAGCAGAACATCGTCAAGCAGGTCGAGTCGATCATCGCCCCGATCGTCGGCCAGAACAATGTGCGCGCCGAGGCGACCGCCGAAGTGGACTTCGCCCAGGTCGACACCGCCGCCGAGATGTACAAGCCGAACTCGCCGCCGGAACCGCAGGCGATCCGCAGCCAGCAGACTTCGGAGTCGACCGGTCCGGGCAGCCAGAACCCGTCGGGCATCCCGGGCGCGCTGTCGAACCAGCCGCCGGGCGCGGCCACCGCACCGGTCGACGGCGCGCCGGCCGGCCAGCAGGCGGCAGGCACGCCCTCCGCGCCGACCAGCAAGAACGCGACCACCAATTACGAAGTCGACAAGACCGTGCGCTTCGAGCAGAAGCCGATGGGCGGCATCAAGCGCCTGACCGTGGGCGTGGTGGTCAACTACCGCCGCAGCATCGATCCGAAGACCGGCAAGGTGGTCGTCAAGCCGCTCGGCGCCGCCGAAATCGCGCAGATCAACGAGCTGGTCAAGCAGGCCATGGGCTTCAACCAGGCCCGCGGCGACAGCCTGAACGTGGCCAACGCGCCGTTCGAAGGCGTCGACAAGCCGGCCGACGCGCAGCCGGAATGGTGGAAGGACCCGAACAACCTGCCGCTGGCGAAGGACATCGCAAAGTACCTGTTCATTGCCATGGTCATCGCCTTCCTGTGGTACCGCATCCTGCGTCCGCTGCTCAAGCCGGTGATGAAGCAGTTCGACAAGGCGGTGGAGATGCCGCCCGAACCGGAGCCGGAGCCGGAACCCGATCCCGATGCGGAGCTGCATGCGGCGCACGAAGCCGAACAGGAGAAGCAGGTCATCATCTACAAGAGCAACCTGGAAATGGCCAAGAGCCTGGCGCAGAATGACCCGCGCATCGTCGCGAACGTAATCAAGGAATGGCTGGGCGCCGAATAACCATGGCAGACAAAGACAAAGACAACGTCAACAAGGCGGCTATCCTCATGCTGGCCCTGGGCGAATTTGAAGCGGCGGAAGTGATGAAATTCCTCGGCCCGCGCGAAGTACTGAAACTGGGCGCGGCGATGGCGCAGATGAAGGCGGTCCAGCATGAGGAAGTGACGGCGGTGCTGTCCGATTTCCGCGAACGGGTCGACCTGCAGTCGACCGTCGGCCTCGATTCGGACGAGTACATCCGCCAGGTGCTGACCAAGGCGCTGGGCGACGACAAGGCGACCGTGCTGCTGAACCGCATCCTGGGCGGCAAGGACGCCTCCGGCATCGAGAGCCTGAAATGGATGGATTCGCAGTCGGTATCGGAACTGATCCGCAACGAACACCCGCAGATCATCGCCACCATCCTGGTCCACCTCGAACGCGACCAGGCCTGCGAGATCCTGGCCCACTTCACGGACCGCCTGCGCAACGACGTGGTGCTGCGCATCGCGACCCTGGACGGCGTGCAGCCGGCCGCCCTGCGCGAGCTGAACGACGTGCTGACCAAGCTCCTGTCGGGCAACGAGAACATCAAGAAGTCCTCGCTGGGCGGGGTGCGCACCGCGGCGGAAATCCTCAACTTCATGAGCGGCGAGCTGGAAAGCTCGGTCATGGAGACCATCAAGAACTACGACAACGACATGGCGCAGAAGATCATGGACGAGATGTTCGTGTTCGATAACATCATCGACATCGACGACCGTGGCATCCAGTTATTGCTGCGCGAAGTACAGTCAGACATGCTGATCATTGCGCTGAAAGGCGCCTCGCAGGACCTGCGCGAGAAAATTTTCAAGAACATGTCGCAACGTGCGGCCGAAATGATGCGCGAAGACCTCGAATCGAAGGGACCGGTGCGCCTGTCCGAAGTGGAATCCCAGCAGAAGCAGATCCTGCAGATCGTCCGCCGCCTGGCCGACGAAGGCCAGATCGTCCTGGGCGGCAAAGGTGAGGACTCGTTCGTCTGATGGTGAATTCGAAAGACTTCCAGCCCATGTTCAAGCGCTGGGAAATGACCTCCTTCGGCGACGAGCGCCCCAGTGTCGCGGCGAATCG